>OGMK01000810.1_pt1 | contig 20551 bp, 17 predicted proteins | sample 1573151 | NCBI WGS metagenome assembly OGMK01 (sample SAMEA2581887, study PRJEB24529) | metagenome | biome: Human gut stool | place: China | collected 2011
ACCGTCTTTCTGTTTTTAACTTACTTGAGATACAGTATAACATAAATGATATGATTTTTAAATAGTTTTTGGCATTTTTGCCATATTTTTTTATTAAAACGCCAATAATGACACAAACTATGTTTTTGAGCAAAAAATCGTTACGATGTTTACAATAGAAAAAAATTGAATATTGTCACAAAAGAAAAATTGTTGTATACTAAAAATATAAAAATGAAAGGAACAGCTGCATGAGTCACGCGATAATTATTCCTATTTATTGTGAAAACAGAAACACAATCATCCTCTGCAATGAATTACAGAATTTTGGAGCTGAGCATATTGTTGTTGTCAATGACGGTCTTAATCCCAAATCGGAATATTTTAACGAATTGACAAGTATTGGCTGTCATCTTGTTCACCTGAAAAATAACAACGGCAAAGGTGCAAGCCTTAAAGCAGGCATCAAATACGCTCACGATAACCTTTATAATATCACGGGCTACATTACCTGTGACGCTGACGGGCAACATACTGCAAATGATGTTATGAAAATCAGCCGTATGCTTGACCTTAGAAACGGCAGTCTGATTCTTGGCAAAAGAGATTACAAAAAGTCTAAAATGCCGATTAATATACGAATCGGAAACAGACTGTCCTCGGCATATTTCAAGGTTATTACGGGCAAAAGCTGCAGGGACACTCAAACAGGGCTGCGAGGTATTCCTGCATTTCTGTATGACACGGTGATGAAAACAAAGGGCAGTCGTTTTGATTTTGAAATGAATTTTCTCACAAAATGTGCCGACATGAGAGTCCCGTTTTACTTTGTGAACATTATAGCCGATTGCTCAAACTGCAGCAGCAATTTTCGACTTATTAAGGACACCTACCTTATCTACAGAACTCCGTTGAGATTTGCAACGGCATCAATCGGCTGTACGATAATCGACCTTGTTTTGTTCACGATATTTGCGTATATTCTGCCGTCACATATGTTCTTTAACATTATGCTGGCAACGCTTATGGCACGAATTGTTTCGGGCGGAATTAATTTTCTCATCAACAGAAAAGTCATCTTCGGCAATACGGATAACGGAGCAAAACAGGCACTCAGGTTTTTCATTCTGTTTTTCTGCATAATGTGTGCAAGCTCACTTATTGTATCGGCACTTTGGTTCTTACCGATTCCCGTTACACTCACAAAGGCGATTGTCGATCTTTTGTTGTGGACGGTCAATTACAAAATGCAGAGAATATGGGTTTTCAAGGACAGCAACAGACTTAAAAGAACTCCCAGAAGCGAAAGAAAATAAAGCAAACGAAAACGGTGACACGAAAATGTCACCGTTATTTTTGTATAATTTTCAGTTGCTGTCAATATTTACAAAACCTCTGCCCTTTATTGCGCCTGCCGTCGTTACGATAATAAAGGCATTGGGATCAACATTTTTGATTCCCGATGTAATTTTGTAAACCTCTTGAGGACGGACTGCGCACATAATAACTTTCTTATCATTACCGCTGTATGCACCCTCACCGTTGAGGTATGTTACACCTCTCTTTAGGTTTTTCATAATATTGGCACTCACTTCTTCATAATTGTCCGAAATTACAAACATAAGCTTGCCGTTACCTCTTGAAGTACCGTAGCTTACAGCATCAATTACCTTTATGCTGATAAAAATTACAAGCAAAGCATAGAGTACATTTTCAATGCTGTGATAAACAAAGAATACCATTAAAAGCACAAGAATATCGGACACAAGGATTATCGTACCCGTTGAAATAAACGGAAAATGCTTGTGAAGATTCAGTGCGATAATGTCTGTACCGCCTGTTGAACCGCCTCGGTAGAAGATAAGACCGAGTCCGAGACCGTTAAGCACTCCGCCGAATCCTGCGGCAAGAATTGTATCGCCCGTATAAGCAGGCAAAATCGGTGTAAGAACATCAATCATAACCGAAACAAGTGCCGTTGCAACAAGGGTTCTTGTAAGAAAGCCCTTTCCGTTCTCGATAAATCCCCAGATAAAAAGCGGAATGTTCATCACAAAAATCATAATACCTATCGGCAACGAGAACATATAGTTGAGCATTGTGGCAACACCCGTAAGTCCGCCCGGGGCAACATTGTTAGGTGATGTAAACATTGCTACCGATATGCCGTAAAGAACTGCTCCGGCGAAAATTACAAGATAATCAAAAAATAGTGTTCCTGCCTTTGCAAGGCGGGAATTCGGTTTTAAATTCATTTGCATAAAATCACTCCCCGAAACGAGTATGTATAATTATTTCAAAAAGCTGATTTATTCTGTCAAATTCTTTATTAATCTGCAAGTATCCGAAAAGCGCTTCAAGTCCCGTTGCACTGTGATAATCGGCAACAGAACCGTTTTTTGGAGTACATTTCGGTGCGGCATTTCTGCCTCGCTTATAAACGGCAAGCTCCTTTTCGGCTAAAGTCGGCATAAGAATTTTTGCAAATTCAGCCTGACTTTTGCAGTTTACAAGCGAAACCTTTATTTTATTGAGTTCTCCGACACTGCGGTTAGCCTTGCGAACAAGGTATTCACGCACAAGCAGGTCATAGACGCCGTCACCCACAAAGGCAAGTGTAAGCGGAGAAATTTCATCGGCTAATGAATGAACAGATGTATTTTCCATATTAACTCCGTATCACGCAATATTAATCCATAAAGTCAAATTCAAGCTCATAAATTGAAACCGTGTCACCGTCCGAACAGCCTTTTTTTCGGAGTGCGTCAATTACACCGCCGTTTATGAGAACTTTTTGGAAATAGTTAAGGCTTTCGTAATCGTCAAAATTGATGCCCTTCATGACCTGCAACAGCCAGTCAGCCTCAACTGTATAGATTCCGTTCACATTCTTGATTATAACAGAATGGTCGTCAAAATCTTCAACGGTCACAATCGGGGCAGGCTCTGCCTCATAGTGAGTAATCGGAGGAAGCTTTGAAAGCATTTCCTGAATCTTTTTGAGGAGCGGATCAACATCATAGCGGATTGCCGCCATAATCGGAAAGAAATCATAGCCCTGATCTTCGACAAACTTCTTGAAGTCGGCAATTTGCTCATCGGTTGCCATATCGCACTTGTTGCCTGCAACAACCATTGGACGCTCTGCAAGCTCGGGATTGAACTTTGCAAGCTCATTGTTGATTGTTATGAAATCCTCTTTCGGATCTCTGCCCTCACTGCCCGAAACATCGACAATGTGAACGAGCATACGGCAACGCTCAACATGGCGGAGGAACTGATGTCCAAGACCTGTACCCTGCCATGCGCCCTCGATAAGTCCGGGAATATCAGCCATAACAAACGACGAACCCTCACCCATTGACACAACTCCGAGAACGGGAGTGATTGTTGTGAAGTGGTAGTTCGCAATCTCAGGCTTTGCCTGTGAAACTACGGAAACAAGGGTACTTTTTCCGACATTCGGGAAACCTACAAGACCTACATCGGCAAGAAGCTTGAGTTCAAGAACCACATCAAACTCTTCACCCGGAAGTCCCGGTTTTGCAAAACGGGGAACCTGACGGACAGGAGTTGCAAAATGTGGATTGCCCCAACCGCCTTTACCGCCTTTGCAACGATATAAGGTTCATCACCCGAAACATCGGCAAGGATTCTTCCGCTGTTCTCCTCTTTTACAACAGTTCCGACAGGAACACGGATAACAAGGTCTTCGGCATTTTTACCACGGCATCTGCCGCCTCTGCCGTTTTCGCCTTTTTTTGCGGCATATTTTCTTTTATAACGGAAATCGGCAAGTGTTGAAAGGTTGGAATCGGCAACAAAAACAATGTTACCGCCTCTGCCGCCGTCACCGCCGTCGGGACCGCCTGCCGCTACATATTTTTCACGGTGAAACGAAACGGCACCGTCACCGCCGTCTCCTGCTTTTATTTTAATTTTCGCTGTATCTACAAACATATTTTTCTCCGTAACAGTTTTGCTGTTTAATTATCAGTACAAATGTAAAGAATCTCAGACCTGTTTGTTATTAGTATAAACAGAAATGTAAAAAATAAGGGTGGATATAAAATCCACCCTCATAAATTTTGAGATTACTGCTCAACAGGATAAACGCTTGCACGCTTTCTGTCTTTGCCGACACGCTCAAATCTTACAACACCGTCAATCTTTGCGAACAGTGTATCGTCAGAGCCTTTGCCTACATTTTCACCAGGGTGAATATGTGTGCCTCTCTGCTTTACAAGGATGTTGCCTGCGAGAACCTTCTGACCGTCTGCACGCTTAACGCCAAGACGCTTTGATTCACTGTCACGGCCGTTCTTTGTAGAACCCATACCTTTTTTATGAGCGAATAACTGAATGTTTATTTTAAGCATTACCTTACACCTCCGAAAATTTAACTTTAATAAAATTTTTGTATTGCTCCGAAAGAGCAGTTAAGTGAAGCTTTAAGCCTGAGAGTATATCACAAGCCTTTAAAGCGTCATTCGGTGACATTCTTACTTTCATAAGACCGTCATCCTCGGTAACCTGTGCATTAATATGCAAAATCTCGGTGACAGTGTTTGCAGTCATATATGCGGCAGAACTGATTGCCGCACATACAATATCGCTGCCCTCTTCGGCAAAGTCGGAGTGCCCCGATATTTCAAAACCGCAAATTATATCATCTGATTTAAAAAATGTTACCGTAGTCATTTTTAGGCTTCGATTGAAGTAATCTTAACCTGTGTGTAAGGCTGTCTGTGACCTTTTGCTCTCTTTTCGCCCTTCTTAGGCTTGTAAGTGCAAACTCTGATTTTTTTGCCTTTACCGTTCTTTACAACTTCACCTGTAACCTTAGCACCCTCAACGAGCGGTGTGCCAACCTTGATGCCGTCGTCTGTGCCGACTGCCACAACATCAAATGTTACTGTGTCGTTTGCTTCTGCGTCAAGCTTCTCGATGAAGATAACCTCATCGTTAGTTACCTTGTACTGCTTGCCGCCTGTCTGAATAACTGCGTACATTTTAGTACCATCCTTTACATTGGGCTCGCTATGTGCAGGTGGAACGAATCACTTAAAACCCACAATATGCGGCTTATATACTATACCACAAAGAAAGCTTTCTGTCAACAATTTTCCCGATATTTTTTGAGTATATCAAATGTTATTCTGTATTCTGCAAGCCTTGAGAGTATTTTTCATAAGAGTTGAAATTGTCATAGGACCTACACCGCCCGGTACGGGTGTGATAAACGAGCATTTATCCTTGACATTTTCAAAATCAACATCACCGCAGAGCTTGCCGTTTTCATCCCTGTCCATACCGACATCAATCACAACCGCACCCTCTTTTACCATATCGGCAGTAACAAACTTCGGTCTGCCGACTGCGGCTACGAGTATATCTGCCTGTGAACAGATTTCAGCAAGATTCTTTGTTCTGCTGTGACAGATTGTTACCGTGCCGTTTTCGTGGAGCAAAAGCATTGCCATAGGCTTGCCTACGATATTACTTCTGCCGATTACAACGCAGTTTTTACCGCTTACTTCAATGTTGTAGGAATGGAGCATCTCCATTACGCCTGCAGGCGTGCATGGAAGAAAATCATACTCGCCGAGCATAATTTTGCCGACATTTACGGCATGGAATGCGTCAACATCTTTAAGCGGGCTGATTGCCTCAATAACAGCCTTGTCATCAAGGTGTTTCGGCAACGGAAGCTGAACAAGAATACCGTTGATATCTTTCTTATTGTTGAGAGTTTCAACAAGGTTTAAAAGCTCTTCCTGTGTTGTTTCGGCAGGGAGTGCGTACTCCTCAGACTTAAAGCCTACAAATTCACAAGCCTTTTTCTTGTTGTTTACATATACTCTTGATGCCGGATCGTCACCTACGATTACTACCGCAAGGCCCGGGGTTATTTTGTGAGTTTCCTTTAACTCAAGCGTCTGCCTCTTTACTTCTTCCTTTACCTGTGCCGATACCTTTTTTCCGTCGATAATCTGCATAGAAAGAATCCTCCTTTTTTCTGTTTATAATTAAGAATACAATACCTGTTATAAAAATTACTGCCGAAAGAACCTGTGACACCCTTATGTCTGCTCCTAAAACTTGGAACGGAAGATAAAGACTGTCTGTTCTCAGTCCTTCAACAATTGTTCTTTCAAATCCGTACCACACAAGGTACATAAAGAAAATCTGTCCCGAATATTTCTGTTTGTATTTTCCGTAGAAATGAAGAAGTACAAATCCGAGCAGACACCACATTGATTCATAGAAGAAACACGGGTGAACTCCTATGTTGTCTGTTCCCTCGCTCATCATTCTCCATGGCAAATCCGTAGGAGAGCCGTATGCCTCCTGATTCATAAAATTACCCCATCTGCCTATTCCCTGTCCGATAAGGAAACCGACCATCGCAATGTCAAGAACAGGCATGATTTCCATTTTCTGTATTTTGGCAACAGTCAGACCTCCGAGCAACGCACCGATTATTCCGCCGTAAATAGCAAGTCCGCCGTTGTTGATATAGAGAATTTCAATCGGGTTCTGTCCGTAATAATCCCATTTGAAGAAACAGAAGTACAGTCTTGCACCGATAATTCCCGTTATCATTCCTGCAAAAACACAGTTGATAAGCTTTGAACCGTCAACCTTGTAACGGGGAGCGCTTTTCCACGCATAAAGTACGGCAAGCAAAAGTCCGCAGGCGATGATTATTCCGTACCAATAGACCTTGTAATCACCGATTGAAAATGCAATCGGGTTAATATCAAATTCCCAGCCAAATCCGGGAAACTGCACATGATACGGCATAATTACACCTCATCAGGCTGTTTTACAACAGACAAAGTACAGTTGTCAACATCGAGCATCTCGGCAAGCCTTGCGTTGATATCCTCAAGCTTTGCATTTGCGACCGCATCAATGTAGGCAAAAATTTCGTTACCCTGCATTGCGTAGTCGATGATTGAATTTGAAATTGCACTTACTGAGTTGAGCGATGAAACCGAATCGCCGTAAACAGATTTTCTTGCAATTTCAAAGTCCTCTTTATCAATACCATTTTTCTTAATATCCGAGATATACTGCTTAATCATCTCAGCAGCCTGTTTCGGTGCTCTTGATTCACCGCCGAAGATTACCGAGCAATAACCCGGACCTTCAAAGAGTTCATAAGAAAAGCTTGAATTGATGAGGTTTGAATCCATAAGATTTCTGTAGAGTATGCTCGTGTTTGATGCAAGTGCCGAAAGAAGAATATCTGTGCATGCAAGCTGCTTTTCGTTAAGAGGCTTGTCTGCTTTCTCTTTGAAGCCGAGATTGAACAAAGGCATTGAAACAGGGAAAGTCTGTTCAACATAAGGTTCTTTGATTTCATAAGGCTCTGTTTCAAAATAGTTTTTGATTTCCTTTTTCTCACAAGGCTTGAGCATTTTGTCGGCAACTTTAAGCACACCGTCAACCGTTACATTACCCGCAACGCAGAGAATCATATTATTTAGGTTGTAGAACACATTGTAAACTTCATAAAGCTTTTCGGCTGTAATTTCTGCAATTGTTTCAACCGTACCTGCAATATCAATTTTTACAGGGTGATTGTGGTACATACCCTCAAGCATATTGAACATTACTCGCCAATCGGGAGAGTCGTCGTACATTTTGATTTCCTGACCGATAATGCCCTGTTCCTTTGCAACTGTCTGAGCCGTAAAGTAGGGATCCTGAACAAAATCGAGAAGAATTTCAAGACTTTCATCAAACTTGTCCGTACATGAGAAAAGATAACAGGTTTTTTCAAAGCTTGTATATGCGTTTGCATTTGCACCTGTTTTTGCGTATCTTACAAACGCATCGCCTTCTTCACTTTCAAAAAGCTTGTGTTCAAGGTAATGGGCGATACCGTCGGGAACTGTAATTATATCGCCGCCGTTAACGGAAAACTTTGTGTTGATACTGCCGTAGCGTGTGCCGAAAATTGCATATGAAGAAGTGTAACCCTCTTTTGGATAAACAAAAATTGTAAGTCCCGATGGATGTTCAACTTTATAATAGCTGTCGCCTGCAATTTCCGATTTAATTTCTGTAATATTCATTCTGTCCGCCTCCCTTACTTATTTTTGAGAACATAAACCGTATCGAGCAAGAGCTTGTTTGCGGCATTTACAATCTGCTCTTTTGTAACGGCATTAACCTCAGCGGAAACTTCTTCAACAGTTTCAAGGTCGCCGTTAAAGATTCTCCCTGTGTACCAGTTTTCAATACCGCTTACGCTGTCGCTGCTTGACTTGAATGAATTAACAACAGCAAGCTTTGTTGCCTCAATTTCAAAATCTGTAATTTCGCCGTTCTTCATATCCTCAATTTCTTTGAGAATAGCTTTTTCGGCTTTTTCAAGATTTTCGCCCTCAACACCGCTGTTGATATACATTATGCCCTTGATTGAATCATAGGACGACGAGCAGTAATAGCAAAGGCTCTGCTTTTCACGAACATTGTTAAAGAGTTTTGAGCTTGCAGTACCGCCGAGAACAGCACACATAAGTCTTTCGGCAACCGCCTCTTCATCACCTGCTGAAATCTGTGTTCTGAATCCCATGACAAGTTTTGACTGTGAGAGCTCCATTTCCTCTGTAATATGTTTTTCTTTTGAAACATTCTTAACAACATCAGTAGATGAAGTCACAACATTTCTTTCGATATTTGCAAAGGCTTTCGCAAAAACCTCCTTCGCCTTATCGGCAGGGCTGTCGCCTATATAGAGAATCTCAAATTTTGCGATTTTGAGAAGATTCTGCCATGCCTTGCAGAGTGATTCGGCAGTTGCGGCCTTGATTTTTTCGGCTGTGCCGTAACGCTTGATTCCGAAAATCTCATCCTTGCACATATGCTTTATAAGCTGTCCCATTGCATAGATTCGCTTTTCGTTGAATTCCGAATCAATCACATCAAGAAGTTGTCTGCGTTCCTGTTCCAGTTCGCTTTCAATAAAAGCGTTATTCTTGACATTCGGCTCAAAAATCACGCTGCACAAAAGCTCCGAAAGTTCTTTGGCAATGCTGACATCATCAAGAGAATATCTGTCATCAAGACCTGATACGGAAATTTTAATTACCTGGCTTTCACCGTGTTTTGAAAGCGAAGAAGTGAGGTCTGCACCGTAAAGTGAACTGAGTTTTTTGCTGAGAACAGTAAAATCGGGATATTTTTTGCATGAACGAACAAGCAATCCGCCCACAAGCGCATTCTCCGACGCTGTTTCGACAGAAAGCGGAACAACAATATTCACGCTGATTTTCATAGTTTTAAAACGGCTGTCCTTAATGTTTGTAAAGTAAACACCGTTTGCAATTTCATTTCTGTTGATGAAATTCATTTAATCAACTCCGTTTTCAGATTATCAGTCATATTGTATCACATTTTGATTTATTATAAAAGAGATATAAGAAAAAATCACAAAAGTGCAATAGCAATTTGAAACAATTTTACTTTTTCGTGCAAGGCTATCGGCATATTTTCCGAATTATACAGCAATTTTATCTGCATAAGAATCTGTTAAGTTTATTGCTTTTAATTGTATCATAAATAAAAACAAATGCAACTATACGAACTTATTGACATTTAATTCCCGACAGCACATTTATTCTTTGTCTTTGCTTATCGGACTATGACCGAGAAAGTGCCTGTTTTTCAAAAGCAGTCATTCTGAAAGAAATACGGCACAGCGGTTTTTATACCTACTGTGCCGTATTCACTATATTTCCATGACAGTGCGTAAAATATTACTTATCTTTAATTTTGGCAGAATGTTTTTTACTCTTACCGAATGCCGCTACTCCTTTCATAACGCCGCCGCTGATAATCAGCAATGCAATCCACAAAATAAGGTTGCTGTTGTCGCCTGTCTGAGGAGACTTTGAATCATCAGGTTTAGCCGTTACAGTGTCAGGCTTTTTGATTTCTTCGGGTGTCGCATCTTCATGAGCAGAGATTGTCTTTTTGCAGTAATCGCAGATATGGTTTTTATCCTTATCTACATGCTCAGAAATTGTCTTTTTGCAATAATCGCAGATATGGTCTTTATCTGCGTCATTATGCAGACATACATATCCGCATTCTCGGCACACACCGTCTTTCCATTCATGTGCTTCACTTGCCACAATCACAGCACCACAGCAGTTCCATTTTTGTTCGTGATTAAAAGCGGTTCTTGTCGTCCACTCCTGTACACCGCCCTCGTGGTTTGTTCCGTCAAATTCTCCGTAGGCTTTACCGCAGACATCACATACCGCCTTTTCGGTACAGGTGGCATTGCCGCCTGAGCAATTTTCGGTTTCAAACGCATCGCATCCGTCCACGGTACATTTTCGGGTATGCTTACCGTCATTGTCAGATACCCATTCACCAAAGGTATGACCGTTGTTGACTGTTACGGTCATCTCTGCATTATTGCCCGCTTTGTCGGTGACAACTATCTTCTGCTCGCCGTTTGTCGGAGAGAGAACAAAGCCTCCGTCTGCGTCAAGCGTAACCGCCGTGCCGTTTACGGTAACGGTATCAACATACTTCTCGTCAACAGTAACGGTTTGTGCCTCACAATAGGTCTTGCCGTTCTCTATACCGCTGATTACAGGCTGAATATTATCAAGCGTTAATCGGTCGGAGCGAAGGTATGTTATGTTAATATTTTCATCAACAAGCATTACATAAACAATATATTCTCCGTTGGGGTCTATGCTAAACGGTTCTTCATACGCACGGAATACAAGAGAGTTCAGTTCAGCCTCGGAGAGCTCCTTATCTGTTACCAAATAGGATACAAACACAACTCCGCTGTTATCTACGGCATTTATAGTTACCTCCTGTGTATCCTTAAAGAATATGCCAAAGGTAAGCTCGTTTAAGAATTTATTCCATTTATTTGTGCCTATGATAATTTCGCCCGTCGGCTTTTCGGTATCTTTCCACCGTGCCGTGATTGTAATGTTTTCGGCAGGCATGGTTTCAGGGATTTCCTTATCCCAGCCCTTAAAGGTATAACCTTTTCTTGTCGGGTTGTCAGGGGCGGTAATTGCCGTGCCGTAGTCCTGTGTAATGGGTGCAATCTCACTTCCGCCGTTGGTATCAAAGGTTATTGTGTACTGATTGATTTCCCATTGTGCTTTAACCGTTATATTCTCCGCCGGCATGGTTTCGGGGATTTCCTTATCCCATCCCTTAAAGGTATAACCTTTTCTAGTCGGGTTGGCGGGAGCGGCAATCTGCGTGCCATAGTCCTGCGTGATGGGAGCAATTTCGCTGCCGCCTGCAGTATCAAAGGTTATTGTGTAGGTATTCGCTGCCCATTTTGCATACAATGTTATGTTATCGGTGACTTTATCGCTTGCATAATCCCACGCCGTGCCGTCGGCCTTGTTCCAGCCACCGAAGGTATAGCCCGGTGTGGCGGCGGGAGCATCAGGACGCGTCGCGAGAGTGCCGGAGGGCAGAACCTGCTTTGCGTATTCACTGTCGCCGCCCTTGTAGGTCACGATGACGCCGGTCATATTGCCGTAAATATACAGACCGCCGTAGAAGAGGCCCCAGTCAACATGGCTTGGATTTACACCGGAAGTTCCGCCGATCACCGTCTTGCCTTTGAAGGCGGTAATACCGTTATCTTCTGCAAGACAGGTGATCTTACATGCCTGATTTAGGTGAACCTCACCGTATACCTCGCCGCCGTTGGCGTAAATTGTGGTCATATACGCAGCATTGATAGCGTATCTGCCGTTGTTTTTGATCAGGCCGCCGGTCAACGTGATCACGCCGGTTGTGTCTCCGTTCGCCATCGGACCAAAAGCGTATATGCCGCCGTGAAAGGCCTCTCCGGTCGTTAATCTGTCAGGTGTTGAGCAGCCGACAATGCTGCCGGCGTTCATGGTGAACGAACCGTCTGAGAGGAACAGGCCACCGCCTCTATTGGCTATGCAGCCGACGATATTGCCGCCGTTCATGGTGAGTGCGCCGCTGCCGATGATCACGCCGCCGCCTCCCACCCCGTTGGAGAAGAAGATCCGGCTGCCCGTGCCGCCTGTGATGATGCCACCATAGACGGTCTCTGTACCGCTGTCGTCCAGCACCCAAGGTTCTGCGCCGTTAACCTTGAATTTGTGCTCCGCCGTGGGGTTGCTGTCGATAAGGGTCAGGTCGCCGGTGGTGCCGCTCTTATTATCGAGGATAATAACGCTGCCGCTGCCGGTCATTTTCAGAACATAGCCGTTGAGATCGAGGGTGACCTTGCGGAGGATGGTCAGGGAGTTGCTGATGTCGATATCCTTTGTCAGCCGGATGACATCCGCCGTACCGTCCGCCAGCGCCTCGACAAGCTCTTGTTCCGTTTCGACTTTCCTGTTTGTCTCACCCGCGGCAAATGCCGTAGTCGGCACAAGGCAGAACAGCATACATAGGGTGAGCAGGATACTAAGTATTCGTTTTTTCATATTCTGTTACCTCCGTTTTCGTATATGTCGGCTCAGTCAAGAGCGGTTATTGTAATGGTACCTCTGAAGCCACCGAGATAAGTATTGTATGCCGAATTTTCAAACCACAACTGCAATGTAATGTCTTTATTTGACGCATCATACATTCTGTTGAAATTAAAGGAATGTTGATCATTGGTTTGCGGTATTTTTGCCCCGTCTCTTTTTATTCGTGTAAGCTCCCTGCACAGATCGTCATCATAACCGTCTATCATCTGAATAGAGTAATTGCCGCTTTTGTTAGATTCGTTTGAACCAACTTCGAGAGAACCGCTTAAGCAGACATTGTAAATATGTCCTTTTTTGAGTGTAATATTATTCCTGTAGGATGAATAGGATGAAATCAAGCCGCCCTTGTTTATTTTTTCGTAGACAGAAATATTGACACGACTGTTATTCAGTACTGTTCTCGGAGAGTTTGCCTCTCCGTAAAAATATCCCGAACAGCTGCCGTTCTGACCGGCGTCGCCCTTGTCGCCTTTGTCGCCTTTATCTCCCTTGTCACCCTTGTCGCCCTTGTCACCCTTTTCGCCGTCTATGCCTGCTGCCTTTACGCCGGTGTCGATTTCTCCGATCCACCAGTTGCCGTTTTCGCCGATAAAAGGTGTTTTACCGTCTTTGCCGTCAGAGCCGTTTTGTCCGTTTGTTCCGTCCTTACCGTCAACACCGTCTTTGCCGTTTATACCGTCCTTACCGTCTGTGCCGTCAAGACCTTTCAAAACCGAAAGGTCGTAGAGGTTCAGCCATATTTCATCGTCGACATAACGCCATTGCAGGATATTTTCGCTTACGCGAAATTCCGGAGTTTTTCCGTTTGCACCGTCCGTTCCGTTCTGTCCGGCGGGGCCCTCTATATCGGCTATCGCAACAAGATTTTGCCACTCTTCGCCCTCGTAACGCCACTGTATGTAAGATTCGGCTCGCCGCACCTCTATGTTTTTGGCATTAATGCCGTCCTTGCCGTCGGCACCGTTTTTACCGTCAAGACCGTTCTTGCCGTCGGTTCCGTCTATGCCGTCAAGACCGTTTTTTTCGTCGGTACCGTTTATACCGTCTTTGCCGTCAATACCGTCTTTGCCGTCAAGACCGTCTTTGCCGTTCTCGCCGTTTGTTCCGTTCTTACCGTCTTTCCCGTCAACTCCGTTAATTCCGTTCTTGCCGTTTTCTCCGGAGGCGCCACGCAGCTCGGAAAGCGCCACAAGGTCGCGCCAGTCGGCTTCATCGCTGTATTTCCACTGAACCGCCGTGCCGCTGTTGCGCACCTCCGGCAGTGCGGCATCGGTTTTTACCGTTTTGCCGCATCCGGCAGTAAATACAATGCAAAGTACGGTGCAAAGCGCAATGATAATGCTACAGCTTCGTTTCTTCATTTCTCGTTACCTCCGTTTTTGTGTGGATAGACTCAGTCAAGAGCAATGATTGCGATATTATAATACGTTACCGTTTTTGCCGTTTCGCCGTATCCTGCGATAAAAGCGATGCAAAGAGGCAAAAGCGTAGCTGTGAGTAGTTTTTTCTGCTTTTATCTTCTCTACTCCGTTTCGCCGTCCGTAGACAGCTTAAAATCATATTTCATTTCAAGCATGGCAAACAGCTTATGCATAACCGTGACGGCAAGCTCCCGAATATCAATCGAGCCGATAAAAGCAAGCACCCTTTCCTGCTCCTCCTTCGGCACAAGATACACACGCATTGCCGCCGTTAAAAACCTGCTGAGCTTGCGCTCCAACGGGAAATGAATATCACATTTGCGAGCCATGTAGTTACGCATAAGTCCCGCCGTGCCTATTTCCATTTCGTAAAAGTCACTTTCGCTGTAATCGGGAAAATTTGCTCCGAAAATCTGCTTTAATTCCGCCGTGGTGTGCAAATAGATGAATTCCGCCGTGTCGGGCTGAGAATACGCTTCAATATAGATTTCCCGCAGGTTCTCGTTAAGCTCCGTCAGCGTGAGCTGAAGAGATGTTTCCACCGCATAGGCGTATACGGGCGGCAGCTTTTTGTCCGCAATGCTCCTCGCCACGTCAAATTGACCGCCGAACATCGATTCGGTCAAATCCAGCAAGATTTTGTCCTTGGTCGGAAACAGATTTAAATAGCTGCCCCTTGCGACGCCTGCTTCCTCGACTATTCGACTGACGGAGGTGCTTTTGTAGCCCTCCTCCAAAAACAACCGAACGCACGCCGTTAGGATTTTTCTTTTTGTTTCACTGCTGTTTCTACGCAAATATATCACCTGTTTATAATATTATTAGTATGTATACCAATAATATCATATAGCATACAAAAAAGCAAGATAATGTTGATTATTAACACGTTATGAGTAGGTCTTGCTTAAAATAAACGGTTTTTCATATAAAAATGCACTTAACCCCTCGGATAATGCAGACGCATATTCGAGGGGTTTTGGCCGTTTCTGTATCAAAATATATTGTTTTGAGGTGCTTCACGAGGGCTCAGCTGCTTGATTATATAAAATAAGATGCGTGAGATTCGCCGTTATTCGCATTCGCATATACTTTTTCTTGTGTGCAAAATCGAAGAGGGCGTTACCGAAAATTCGTCAAGCCCCCATTTGCAAAGCAAGGGAATAAGACGTGTATCGGCTGCCGCTTCTCCGCACATTCCGACGGGGATGCCTGCCTTTTTGGCGTTTTTGATCGTCGTTTCGATAAGGCGCAGAACCGCAGGCTGAATCGGGTCATACAGCTTTGAAACAGCGGCGTTTCCTCTGTCAACAGCCATGGTGTAGCCCGTCAGGTCGTTTGTGCCGATGGAAAAGAAATCAACCTCTTTTGCAAGCAAATCGGAAATTATTGCCGCCGACGGAGTTTCTATCATAACGCCCACGGGAATGTCGGCGAATTTAAGACTCTCATTTTTAAGCTCATCTTTGCATTCTTCGATAAGGGCTTTTGCTCTGCGAACCTCGTCAAGTGTCGTTACAAGCGGAAGCATAACCTTTATGTTTCCGAAAACCGCTGCGCGGAGAATTGCACGAAGCTGAATTTTGAAAATTTTAGGGTTGTCAAGGCAGTATCTTATCGCGCGGTGCCCGAGAAACGGGTTGTCCTCTTTTTCGATTTTAAGGTAATCTATCGCTTTATCTCCGCCTATATCGAGTGTGCGAATGATAACCTCCTTGCCGTCCGTTATCTTTGCGACGGTTGAATATGCTTCGTACTGCTCCTGCTCTGTGGGAAGAGAGGCTCTGTCCATAAACAGAAATTCCGTTCTGAAGAGCCCTATGCCCTCGCCGCCGTTTTGTAATACGTTCTGTGCGTCCTCAGCCTTGCCGATGTTGCCGTACACATGTTTTTTTACGCCGGATTTTGTAACGGTTTCTTTTGAGAAGTATTCATTGAGGCTTTCTTTTTCCTTCAGATATGCCGCCTGCTTGGTTCTGTATTCTTCAAGCTCTTCCTCTGTGGGGTCGGTAAATACTTTTCCCTTGAAGCCGTCTGCAATAATCATATCGCCGTCCGAGATTTTTTCAACCGCATTGACGACCGACAAAACGGCGGGTATGCCCATGGCACGGGCGAGTATTGCGCTGTGACTCGTAACGCCGCCGACCTCGGTGATAATTGCGGAAACATTTTCCCTGTTTATTTGTGACGTCATGGACGGGGTGAAATCCTTGGCGATGAGAACAGAGCCCTTCGGTACGGATGAAATATCCACACTTTTTACACCCAGAAGAATGCGCAAAAGGCTGTCTCTTATATCCTTTACATCCGAGGCGCGTTGGCGCGTAAGCTCGTCGTCAACACCCGAGAACATATTGATAAACATCGTGCATATGCTGTCAACCGCCGCTTCGGCAACAGAGCCGTTGTCGATTGCTTCTTCCATCTGTGCGAGCATAAACGGGTCCTCAAGCATAACAAGATGTCCCTCAAGTATCTCCGCCTCTTTCTTTCCGGCAGCCTTTTTAAGCTCCGCCACAAGTGATTTTGTTTCGTCGGAAAAGTCGGCGACTGCCGAGTGCAGACGCTTTTTTTGATGATCCGAATCGGTAAATTTTACGGATGAATAGTCAAGGTTTGTGTCCCTTATAACAACGGCCTTGCCGATTCCGAAGCCTTGAGATGCGCCGATTCCTTTAAGCATTAAACCCACCCTTTCATTAAGCCGCGGCGATATTATTCTTCGCCGAAGCCCGATGTGATAAGCTCTTCGGCTTTTTTGAGCATTTCGTTTTCGTCTGCACCGCTGCACTCTACGGTGATTTCGCTTCCGCATTTGATGCAGCCTGCCATTATATTCATAATGCTCTTGCCGTTGATTTTTTTACCTCCGAAAACAATGTCAACATCCGAAGAGAATTTAGACATTTCCGTTACAAAGGTGTTTGCCGGACGCATATGAAGTCCCATTTTATTAGTGATTGTAAAAGTTTTCTGTACCATAATAATTCTCCTTATGTTTGATACCTGCCGAGAGGACGCCGCCCCTCGGCACGGTTTCTGATTGTTTGTTATACGGATTCTTTACGATCCTTTTTAAGAAGACCGAGCATCAGCGCTCCGACAACCGAGCCTGCAATAAGGGCTACGATATAGAGAAGCGGGTGGTCGCATACTATAAATGTGAAGATTCCGCCGTGAGGTGCGGGGCATGTAACGTTGAACAGTGATGTAAGAGCACCTGCGACAGCAGAGCCTACTAAGCATGAGGGGATAACTCTGACCGGGTCGGAAGCGGCGTAGGGGATAGCACCCTCCGTAATGAAGCACAGACCCATAAGATAGTTTACGGGGCCTGATTTGATTTCTTCCGATGTCCACTTCTTCTTGTTGAAGGTTGTCGAAAGTGCGATTGCAATCGGGGGAACCATACCGCCTATCATAACAGCCGCCATAATCCATGTGTTGCCGTCGGCTATTGCAGCCGTGCCGAAAACATAAGCCGCCTTGTTGAACGGGCCGCCCATATCCGTTGCCATCATTGCCGCAAGTACTATGGAAAGGAGTATTTTGCTTGTATCGCCGAGCGACGAGAGGAACGAGGAAAGACCGGAGTTGACAACGCCTATAACGGGGTTTACAAGACACATAAGAAGGCCCATGATAAGCGTGCCGAAAAGAGGATAGATAAATACGGGCTTTATTCCGTCCATTGATTTCGGAAGCCAAGAAAATGCCTTTTTGAGGAGATTTACAATAATACCGGCAAGGAAGCCTGCGAGCAGAGCACCGAGAAAGCCAGACACCGCTTTGTCGTCTCCGGCAAGGCTTTGGTTTTCAATCAGCGAGCTGAAGGTGTAACCGTTTGCCGCAAATACGCCGCCTATCATACCGGGCAAAAGACCCGGTCTGTCGGCAACGGACGATGCGATATAAGCCGAAAGGATGGGGAGCATAAGCGCAAATGCCGCTTTGCCTATCCAGAACACAATTGCCGCAACGGGACTTGTGAATCCGAAGGTTCCGCCGACATCGGCATTGCCTGCAAGCGTATCGAACAGGAAGCCGAGAGCTATGAGAACTCCGCCGCCGACAACGAACGGGAGCATATGCGAAACACCGTTCATGAGATGCTTATAAAGTTTGTGCCAACCGCTTTCCTTTTCGTCGTCATCAATAGGCTGCTTTTCACTTTCGTCGGCGTGATATATCGCGGCTTTTCCGTCAACGATTCTTTTGATAAGCTCCTCGGGCTTGTTTATTCCGTTTGAAACCGAGGTCTTTACAACCGGCTTGCCGTCGAAACGTGCCATTTCGACGTTTTTATCTGCGGCAATGATTATTCCGTCGCATTCTTCGATTTCCTTTTTTGTGAGCACGTTTTTAGCACCGCCGGAGCCGTTGGTTTCGGCTTTGAGCGGATAGCCTGATTTTTCGCCCGCTTTTTCAAGTGCCTCTGCCGCCATATAGGTATGCGCTATGCCCGTCGGACAGGCTGTAACTGCGAGTATTCTGTAACCCTTCGGCTTTACTTCGGGTTTTACCGCTTCCTCGGGGTATTTCTCCGCTTCCTTTTTGTCGATTATTTCTAAAAATTCGTCCGTCGTTTTTGCGCCCCGTAGAGCCGCACAAAATTCCGGTTCCATAAGCATTACCATAAGACGGGAGAGTATTTCGAGATGTAAATCTCCGTCAACGGGAGCGGCAATCATAAACAAAATGTCCGAGGGCTTGGAGTCGGGAGCACCGTAATCAACTCCGTTCGGAACCGTTATCGCCGAAAGACCGGGAGTCTTTACGCTGTCAGATTTTGCGTGCGGAACGGCAATTCCTTCTCCGATTGCGGTCGAGCCCTGAGCCTCTCTTGCAAGGATAGCCTCCTTGTACGCCGCCTTGTCGGCAAGATTTCCTGCTTTTTCGTGCAGGGAAATCAGCTTGTCGATTGCCTCTTCCTTGTCGGTGAGAGAAACATTAAGAGCAATCGCATCCTTTTTTAATAAGTCGATGATTTTCATAAGTATTCCTCCTTATTTATACTCCGCGTTAAAGACGCGTTCAATTTCTTCACGGGTTGCAAGCTTTTCGGAAAAGGCCGTTGCGTTTCCGCACGCCGAGCCGAGTCTTAAAGCGTAGGAATAGTCGGCGGTCTTGATATATCCTGCCGTAAAGCCTGCTACCATACTGTCTCCGCAACCGACGGAGTTTATGAGCTTGCCCTTTGCGTTGCCTATTTTGTGGACGCTTCCGTTTTCGTCCGTAAGCATTGCGCCGTCCTTTGCCATTGAAACAAGCACGTTTCTAGCACCCATTTCCTGAAGCTTTTTAGAATATTTTACAATGTCATCGTCGCTTTTAATTTGGACCGAGAACAGATCGCCGAGCTCGTGATGATTCGGCTTTATCAAAAACGGTCTGTATTTGAGTACGTTTTTGAGCAAATCGCCCGTTGCGTCAACCACGCAGTTTATATTTCTGTCGCCGACTCTCTCAAGTATTTGCTCGTAAATGTCATCGGGGAGGGTATTCGGGATAGAGCCTGCGAGGATAAGATAATCTCCGCTCTTTATGCCGTCAAGCTTTCTTAAAAAGCTCTGCATATCCTCTTTTGTGATTTCGGGGCCGCAGGCGTTCAAATCAATTTCCTTGTCGGCCTTGATTTTGACGTTTATTCTCGTATCGCCGTTTTTAAGATAATTAAAGTCGCAGCTGATATTGTCGTTTTTGAGCATTTCTTCAAGCTTTTTTCCGGTAAAGCCTCCGAGAAAGCCGAGTGCCGTGTTGGGAATTCCGAGCTGTGTGAGTATGACCGACACGTTGATGCCTTTTCCGCCGTAATAGATTTCTTCGCCGTCCGTACGGTTTATGTCGTCGGTTCTGAGAGCTTTGAGCTTCATCACATAGTCGAGCGCCGGATTCAGAGTAACGGTGTAAACCATTAAGCAGTTACCTCCTTCACTACCGTTTTTGATTTAAGCTGTTCGTCATCGCATTTGTCGCAGACTATACACGCCGCCGCAACCGGTGAAAATGATACCGCCGAAACTTTTCCGAACTTTGTGTGGTCGCAAAGCACATAGGTTACAAAGCTGCGCTCTATGGCAACGGCTTTCAGCATTGCCTCCTCGGTGTCAGGGGTTGTAAAGCCCTGCTTTTCACTGACTCCGTTTGTTCCGATGAACGCTTTTGAAAAGTTATATTTCTGAAGATTTGAAGCGGCTACTAAGCCTATGATTGCCTCGGTTGTGCTTTTTAATTCACCGCCGATAACAAAAACCTTGCAGCCCTTGGCCGTCAGCTCCTTTGCGTGGGCGATTCCGTTGGTTACAAAGGTAGCTTTGGAAGAGGAAATATATTTGGTCATAAGAAAGGTGGTTGTGCCTGCGTCGATAAAAACGAAATCATCATCATTTATCTGCGAAGCGGCATATTTTGCTATTCCTTCTTTTTCGTTTATATTCATCAGCGATTTTTCGTTGAAATCCTCCTCGTTGTGGAGAAATTCCTGCCCGAGAACAGTCGCTCCGCCGTGAACCTTGTTTATTTTCCCGAGCTGGGAAAGAGCCAAAAGGTCACGCCTTATCGTAGATTCGCTTGTTTCGAATTTTTCGGCAAGCTTTGAAACGGTAACCGAGCCGTTCTGACGCAGAATTT
>OGMK01000817.1_pt1 | contig 20390 bp, 14 predicted proteins | sample 1573151 | NCBI WGS metagenome assembly OGMK01 (sample SAMEA2581887, study PRJEB24529) | metagenome | biome: Human gut stool | place: China | collected 2011
TTCTGTTTTGATAACCGGATGGTTTGCCTGGGAACAGGTATTTCGAACTCCAATGTAGATTATCCTACGGAAACAACTCTTTTCCAGACAAAATATAATGGTAAGGAGCCCAAGGTAGGAGAGGATAACTATTGGCTTCATGATGGTTATGACAATTATTATCATGTAGTGGACGGAACCGTTCGCTCACAGGTGGCAGAACAGGAATCACGGCACGAAAAGACGCGTGAAGTTACTAAGGGAAAATTCTCTTCTGCCTGGATAGAATATGGCAAGGCACCGAAAGAGGGGACTTATGAATATATGGTATTGATACAGCCTTCTGCTTCTGATCTCGACGAGCTGCGTAAAACTCCTGCATACGAGGTGTTGCAACGCGATCAGACTGCTCACGTTGTTTATGATAAAAAGACAGGTATCACGGCGTATGCTGCTTTTGAAGCTTATCAGCCTGCCGCTGATAAAGTGTTCGTGGCTATTCCTGCGGAAACAATGGTGATGTATGCAAAGGAATCTGATAAGGGGATCCGTTTAAGCGTCTGTGATCCGAATCTGAATATAGAAGAGAAGACGTATACAACGAAAGAGCCCAGTCGTCCTATTACTAAGGAGATACGGCTTAAAGGGCATTGGACATTGACAAGTCCGATGGAAAATGTCCGGTTGGAACAGCAGGGAGACCAGACCGTACTGACGGTAACCTGTCAGCATGGACAGCCGGTTGAAATGCTCATGGAAAATAAATAATTAGTGAATAAGATAAGAGAAAACAAGAATTTAAAGAGAGGTATTAGTTATCATGTTTCTATGAAAAAAGAGAAGACCGGTTCGTGGTGAGCCGGTCTTCTTTGTATTTGCACGGTGCGTTGAGCACTTTCTTTTCTTATTACTTATTCAGCCTCCATTCGAAACCGTCTTTAGTATCTTTGATTTCAAATCCGAGTGCTGTCAGGGTGTTGCGGATTTCGTCGGAAGTAGCCCAGTCTTTGTTGGCTTTCGCTTTCATACGTTGTTCCAGTAGCATATCTACTACCTTGCCGTAAGCTGCTTCACGACCATCTGAAGAGCCTTTTTCTTCTTTCAATCCCATGATGTCGAAACTGAATAGATGGAATGTTTCTTTCAACTCTTTCAGGTCTTCGGCGGATATGGTAGCATTGCCGGCAATGATATTGTTAATAATGCGGGCACCTTCGAAAAGCTGTGCGATGACAATCGGTGTATTCAAGTCGTCATTCATTGCTTCATAGCATTTAGCGCGCAGTTCTTTCACGTTGATTCCCTCTGAAGTTGCCGGTGCGGGAGTAATCTTATCCAATGCGTCAATGGCTTCCATCAGACGTTGCAGCCCTTTTTCGGATGCTTGCAGTGCTTCATTGCTAAAGTCTACCGTGCTGCGGTAATGAGCTTGCAGGATGAAGAAACGGATTGTCATTGGTGTGTAGGCTTGCGCCAGCAGCTTATGAGTACCGGTGAAGAATTCGTCCAGAGTGATGAAGTTGCCAAGTGATTTACCCATCTTGGTTCCGTTGATGGTAATCATGTTGTTGTGCATCCAGTAGTGAACCATGTCGTCGCCTTGTGAAGCTACCGATTGTGCGATTTCACATTCGTGGTGAGGGAAAATCAAGTCCATTCCTCCTCCGTGAATATCGAAGTGTTCACCCAGGTATTTGCGTCCCATAGCGGTACATTCGGCGTGCCATCCGGGGAAACCGTCGCTCCATGGAGACGGCCAGCGCATGATATGTTCAGGTTGTGCCTTTTTCCAAAGGGCGAAATCGGCGGGATTTCGTTTTTCGCTTTGTCCGTCGAGGTCACGGGTGGTATTCAATACGTCGTCCAGATTACGTCCGGAAAGTTTTCCGTAATGGTGATCTTTGTTGTATTTGGCTACATCGAAATAAACGGAGCCTTCGCTTTCATAGGCGTATCCGGCATCCAAAATCTTCTGTACCAGTTGGATTTGTTCAATGATATGTCCTGAAGCATGTGGCTCAATGCTTGGAGAAAGTACATTCAACGCTTCCATTGCTTTATGATAGCGGTTCAGGAAATATTGAACAACCTCCATTGGTTCCAACTCTTCCAGACGTGCTTTCTTGGCGATCTTGTCTTCTCCGTCATCGGCATCGTGTTCCAGATGACCTACGTCGGTAATATTTCGTACGTAGCGTACTTTATATCCTAGGTGGGTGAGATAGCGGAATAATACATCGAAGGTAATAGCCGGACGGGCATGTCCTAAATGGGCATCTCCGTAAACAGTCGGTCCGCACACATACATACCTACATGAGGTGCATGAAGCGGTACGAACAACTCTTTCTTTCTATCTAAGGTGTTGTAAATGGTAAGTTGATGTTCCATAACATTTTATATTTGTTTTATTGGAACTGCAAAGTTAGTATAAAATCTGAATATGCGCTCTATCTTTGATGAGTTGATTTTAGCTCTAGAGTTGTTTTACTGATAATATTATTAGTTTCCCGGTATGAAACTAAAAGTTTCACACCGAGGAACCAATGGTTTCATTACGGGAAACCAAAGGTTTCTCACCGAGAAACTAAAATTTTGTCGGCATGAAAGTAAATGTTTGGTTATTGTTGACTGTAAAACTTATCAATAGCTTCTGCTACACCGTCTTCTTCGTTGCTTAGAGTGATGTAATTTGCTGCTTTTTTTACAGGTTCTTGTGCATTTCCCATAGCAATTCCCAGTCCTGCAAACTTAATCATGGATAAGTCATTATAGCCATCTCCCATTGCTATGACTTCTTCTCGTACTACTCCTATTTCTTTCAATAAGACAGCAAGAGAAAGAGCTTTGTCAATTCCTTGCGGAACTAATTCGAGGAAATAGGGTTCTGAACGGAAAACGTTAATATGTCCTTGTAGCCGGAGACTAAGTTCTGCTTCAAGCGGAATGAGTTTATCTGCGTCTCCTACGATGAGGCATTTGGCTACAGGAAGCGTGATCTCTGTGAGGAAGTCGTTTGTTTCCCGTACTGCCATTTTATTGAGAAAGGCCTCTTTCTGTACGTATGGGTCTTGAGAGTTTTCTGTTATTATATCTGCTCCGTCATAGGTTAATATACTTAGTTGGTGGGTACGGGCACATTCATAGAGCATCGGAACAACTTCATTAGGTAACACATTTTCATATACCATCTCTTTTGTTTCCCAATTGATAATTTCACCTCCGTTATAGGAGAGGATGAAACCTCCGAATTCATTCATCCGTAATTCGTTGGCTAATGGTACAATACCATAAGTAGGTCGTCCGGAAGCTAATACGAGTCGTATTCCTTGCTCTTGTATACGTATTAGAGTTTCCCTGTTGCGGGGAGTGATTTCTTTTTTAGAATTGGTGAGTGTGCCGTCAAGGTCGAGCACGATAAGTTTGTATTTCATGTAGCGTTGTTTTGGGTGCAAAGATAGATTAAAAAAGTTTTTCCGCAAGGTGGTGGGGGAAAAGATGTGGCTTTAGCTAAGCCAGCCATCGTTTGTTCAACTTGGCAGATGTTTTTGTAAAGTATTGAATATTAATAAAGGAGCTTCAGATCTGAGTCGTCGTGCTGTCATGCATCAGATGCAGGGACTTTCTTTTCGTGAGTATTTGTATTTATTTCATCGTATTCCTTCTGAAATATATAGTTTGCAGGATATTGTAGCACATAAAGTGGAAATTCCGGGTTTGGAGCATCCGCTTCCACTCTTTCATGACTATTTGCAGAAAGGCTACTATCCTTTTGCATTGGAGGAAGATTTTGATATACGTTTGCGACAGATCATCAATTTGACTTTGGAGTCGGACATACCCCAATTTGCTGATATGAATGTTTCCACTGGGCGTAAACTTAAGCAACTTCTTGCTATCATTGCCAAGAGTGTGCCGTTCAAGCCTAATTTTAGCAATATAGCTAAAATTCTTGAAGTGAGCCGTAATAATATATCCGATTATTGTCTTTATATTGAAGAGGCAGGATTGATTGCGCAGTTGAGAGATGCTACCGGCGGAATACGCGGGTTAGGGAAAGTAGATAAAATTTATCTGGATAATACTAATTTGATATATAGTCTGGCTCAAGATAGTTCTAATATTGGAAATATCAGGGAGACTTTCTTCTTGAACCAGACCCGTATTTTTTCGGATGTAGTAGCTTCTCCTGTTTCTGATTTCTTGATTGATGATATGACATTTAGATAAATAAAAGCCGCATAACTTTCGTTATGCGGCTTTTATTATTAAACTGGTAAAAGAGTTTTATTCAATTGTTGCTCCATAACCAGCTACATCGCTAGCTAATGTAAATATACCATTTACATAATCATATTGAGTAATAGGAGCTGTTGCGTGCTTGGTTATGTTATTACCGCTTGTTGGTTCTTTAACTAAAGAACTTGTATGATAATAATTCCAATTTTTGGTTAAGCCATATACGATATTGTCGGTTACATCTATTTGAGGTGTGCAACTTTCTAAGAAAGAATAATAGTAGGAGCCGAATTCTGCTTCCGGACTTACGTCAAAGATATTCTTGCTTATAGTCAATGATGTTCCTTTTTGATATCTGAAGAATATATTGCTACCTATCATGTTGACAAAAGTATTATTTATAATTTCGGCAGAAAGTACACCATCTGATAAAGGTATATTACCAGTAGCCCAGTTTAATATTTGCACGCCTTCTTGAGGTGTCTGGCTATACACTATATTGTTCTTGAAGTTGAAAGTTTTATAATCTCCTAAATTGAAGCCTTTATATATATTTATCAAGGCAATTTTGATAGCATTAACTTCAATACGAGTGTCTTGAACAGAGATGTTGTCTATACCAAAGTAAGTCTTTTGTGCTGCATCGTAATAAATTGGTTTCAAGACATTCGCAATCAGACAGTTGTCAATGCAGATGTCAGTAAAGTCTCCCTTGCTGATAACGCCTGCATTATTTATAAAATAACCAGCATTGCTACCTCCATTGAGATCACTTAAATCTATTTTTATATTCTTAAAAAGTAGCTTTCCTTTGCATGATTTCCAGCAATTAATAGGACGAAGTGTTACTTGCTCGTCATCATATCGACCGATGATAATAACATCATTGCTGATTGATTTTACTCCGGTTGTGGTAAAATTGTGTGCTGTACCTGTGAGGAACAGTATAACAGGTTTACTCATTGTAGCACTAAAGTAAGTGTCAAGTGCCACATCGGCATCTGTTGCATCCAATATTTGTATGTCAGCATCTGAATAAATTTGGTTGTTGATGGTGATGCCGCCGATAGTAATGTCTTTACCATGAGCAAAATCGGCTTTATAATCCGTACGATTCTTAATACTAACCTGAATCTTTGCAATCATAGCATACTTTCCACTTGTTGCCAATATCGCAACATCAGTACTGTTATCAGCTGTTGCACGAGTCATCATCTTTGCGCTTGATGCAGGGGCAGTAACAATCAATACATTTTCTTTTCCAGCTTCCTTAGAGAATTTAGCACTCCATCCTTCTGGAGCAGTAATCATTGTATTTTCTACTCCTCTCATGGTCATGGTAAATTCTTTCGTTTCACCTGCAGAAAACTCTTGTATTTGTTCTAAATCTTCAGCCGCAAAACTACATTCAAAGTCGCTGATGATAGGGATACGTATGGTTGGAGCATCCTCACCCGCAAGTACTAAGACCAGTTCGTTGTTTTCTACTGTTACACTCTTGAAGTTTTTGTCTTCTGCCGGAGCGGAACCGTCACCAGTTGCGCTGACTTTGTCAGTAGTTCCTTCTTTGTATATATATTCATAGTTTTTTCCTTCATCATAGCTAACCTGCCAGTAGCCTTCACTATCTACATTAAATGTAGGAGTCTTGCCACTCTCTCCATTAGCTTTCACAGGTTGTCCGTTTACAGTCAGACGCTCCGGAGTTTCATTTTTGTTGTAAAGAACAGTCCAGTAGCCTTCTGAATCGATACCGATAATAGGGCATAACAGGTTATTATCGTTTTTCATATATAGATTTACTGTCTTTCCATTGCTCAAAGTGAGTGTGTAAGAATCAGACTTTTCCTCTATATTAGTAATAAATGTTCCTTCATTATAAAGTTCGCGAAGAGCTTCTGTGTTACTATTTATATCACGTACTTGTGTCTCGAGTGCGGTAACGCGCTTTTTCAGTGCGTCTACATCATCTTCCAAATCGTCAATGTTGGTACATGCTACCAGGCATACAGCCAATAACATGAACATACTCCATACTTTTTTCATGATTATATTGTTTTAAAGTTATTATTTTAAAGAGGATAGCCAGGAAGGAACATATCCCAAACGTTTACGTAATTGAGCCTCATAGAGTGAATATGGTTCCACAGCAGTTCCGTTACTTTCGAGTCGCTTCATTTGAGTAGCATCAAAATCTAAAGGACTTCCGTGGAAACCGACAATGATAGGAGGCATAAATTTCCACCAAAAGCCGTTACTATCCCACCAGGTAAATTTACCTTCTGTATCGATGTCCTGATCTGTTTGTACATTTGTTGCATAGAAATTCCATATTGTCAGATTCTCCATGTGATTTGGCATTTGAGCAGAGTCTCCTCCTTGTCTCCAATGCATGAAACCGCCAGTACAGCAGTCAATTAATGTTGCACGTGGCTGTGTGGCATGTGATTCAAAGCAAGAATCATCTCCCCATTTCACATTCCATATTACAGCACCCATGCTTTGCTTTGAAACACCGCAAGCGTGATATTGACCAACGTTTGTTTTATATTCCATCAATGTGCTTTCACCTTCTCCTTTTCTAAGTGTGTAGCCATTGCTGCTTTCAGTTACTTTTCCAATAAAGATACGGGAAGAAGCTTGCGAGCGGATAGAAGCATGTCCACGATTACCACCAATAGTGATGTCATAAGCAGAACAATTGGCAGAGTTTGTGATTGACATGGCTTCACTAACACTTTCAAAATTAACCCGACGCATCCACGAATTGGTCAGACGTACAAAATCGATGAGCTTAAAACCACCATCGTCAATGTCAGAGCCGTGGTGAATGAACTTCTCTTTGGCATGTCCTTTAAATGTAAGGTCTTCTACGCCAACATTGGCATAATTGGCGAATTTATGTACATTCCATCCCCAATCTTTATTAATAGCATGCATGATGGGTTCTTTAAAGGTAACACTGTTACCACTAATCTTTTCAATCTGATGGTATTCGAATATTTGAATACCATTTGTTTTGATATTGGGAGTAATGCCTTGTTGTACCTTAATATCTTGCCATTGATAAGGCGATAGTTCGGAATTAATAACATCATTATCCGTGTTTCCCAACTTGGGGGTTCCCAGTACGAGACATACCCAACTGCCCGCACTTACTCCTGTTAAACTGGCCGTTATGGTTTTGCTGCCTATGGGAGCGTCTTCAGTGATAGCACCAATTGATTCTCCTAATCCTGTATTATGTTTGAACTCCATCATAACAGGAGCATTCCACATTTCCTCAGTAGGTTTGGGAGAATTATTTGCAGCAGTCATTTCGAGTGTTGTTTTGTTTCTTCCGGCTCCTTTTAAAACAATATCACTCATCGATATACGAATCCTGCGATCCTTAGAATCCTCATCTTGTAGAATATAATTCCCTTCTGGGAAGTAGATAATAGCTTTAGCGTTTTCCTTAATATATCGATCTGTCATATTATTGAGATCTTCTTGCTTTGTTTCTCTTGCTATTTTTTCCAGTACCTTCATGAAAGCTGCTCTGTCAGATTTGCCGTCGTTGGGGATAGCCCCATATTGGGGATCTGTAACATCGTATACCTTATATCCTTGTGCTATTAATGTTTCTATTTCAGGAGGTGCTATTTCACCATGTTTATATCCGGCGTATGAAAAGTCCAATAATACATTCTGTTGATCTGCGTTTACAAATTGTTGCCAGGCTTCTGCTCCGGTTTCATTGGAAAGTTGTTTCACTTCAATAGAAACAATACGGATATAATTCTTTGATGAAGTAAGTACAATCTTAATTGTTTCTTCTACGTCTTTTACAACAGTTGCTTGTGGTGTGATAGTTAATAAGTTCTCGGATAAAAGAACATCCCATCCTTTAGGAGCTTGTATTGCAGCTTGTTGCACGTCATTCTGTTCTACTTTATACTCTTTATGGCTCTCATTGGGGGCAAAAACTTGCACAGCTTGTTCACTGTCAGCATCATTGAGACCATAAATGATCAGTCCGAAGCTGTCGTCTACTGGGAAAGTATATGTTTTTTCACCATCAGCCAGGGTGAATGAGAAAGTATGGTTTGCTTCATTATATTCTACCTTGCTGAATATGCTGGTTCCTCCCTGACTTCCACCTTCGGCCTTAGTTCCTAAGCTTGTATATGTTTGTCCATTATCGTAGCTCACTTGCCAATATCCACTGGAAGATACGCTGATTAATGGAGTTGCCACCACATTGCCTTCTCCATCACGGGGCCAGGCTGATATTTTCTCTCCATCGGCTCCTGGCAGATATTTGAAATCTGTATCATTACTTGTTTTATATATCCAGTAGCCTTCTTCGTCTACGGAAAATTCAGGGACAGACGCTTGTACTGCTTCACTCTCCATGACTTTAATGCTTGTTCCGTCACTAAGTTCCAGCAAATATCCTAAGCCATCTTTAGTCGGAGTAATTCCGATAATGATTTTGTTTTTTTGCATAAGGGCTTGCAGACTGGCAAATGAAGTATTCAGTCCTTCCGTTGCTTTTTCCAAAGCAGCGACACGGTCTTTCAGAGAATTGATGTCTGCTTCCAGGTCGTCTGTTTTTTGGCATGATTGCATGATTGCCAACATGCTGCAAATACCAAATAGTAATAGGTAGGTAATGCTCCTGTTTTTCATACATTTATTATTTCGGGTTATTTATAATTTTCACAGTGGCAAAGATAACCGGATAAAATAAGAGTATATGGATAAAAAAATTCAGGAATACGATGAAATAATACATTTTACACACCTCTGTGATAGATTGAGGCTTTATGTATTATTAGAGCAGGTCTACCCATTGCTCATTGCTTAATATAGGCAATGACTCACTGTCGGCAACAAATGTTTCCGCCAGTTTTCGTTTCTCATCTTGCAGATGCAGAATCTTTTCCTCAATGCTGTTTTGTGTAATGAAGCGATAGGCAATCACCTGTTTGTCTTGACCGATACGATGGGCACGGGCGATGGCTTGCGATTCGGCGGCAGGATTCCACCAGGGATCTATGATAAATACATAGTCGGCTTGTGTAAGATTGAGTCCCACACCCCCTGCTTTTAGTGAAATAAGGAATGCCTGAACATCTTTTTGCTCGGTGAAATGGGCGATTTCGGAAGGCCGGTTGTTGGTTGCTCCTGTTAATAGGGCATATTTCCAGCCTCGTTCTCGGAAAGCTTCAGCCAAGACCTCCAGATGTTTGACGAATGAAGAGAAAATTAGGACTTTGTGTCCTTCGCTTTGTAATGTAGCGAATGTTTCGATTATCTGTGCGGTTTTTCCGGATGTTCCGGTATAATCAGGAAGAATGAGTTGCGGATGACAAGAGAGTTGTCGTAAACGCAAAATGCCATTTAGTACACTAAATGAATGGAGCCTGTTCGTACTTTGAGGGTGCTGGAGAAGTATGTTTCGCAGGCTGTTTTTCTCCTGTTCGTAACACGTGTTCTGCTCTTCAGTCATGTCGCAGTAGATTGTTTCTTCCGTAAGTTCAGGAAGTTCCGGAGCTACCTCTTTCTTGCTTCTGCGGAGGATGAATGGGGCAGTCAGTTGTTGCAACTGCACTCGTACGCGTTCGTTTCCCTGGCGAATCGGCATTATGAACTGCTTTTGGAAAGCACTTTCCGTGCCCAGTAAGTCCGGTTGTATAAAATGAAATTGAGCCCACAGGTCCTTTAATGAGTTTTCGATAGGAGTACCTGTCAGTGCGAGTCGGTGTTTGCTTTGCAGTTGAATTGCCGACCGGAAGGTGAGCGATTCGCTATTCTTGATATTCTGGCTTTCATCGAGCACAACGTATTCGAAACGGTAGGAAGAGAGTATATCAATGTTATTTCTCATCATGCCATACGTAGTAAAGATCAAGTGAAAATGACCGAAGAATTTTTCCGGACGTTTCTTGTCTATAGCCACGGTGTTGTTGTATTCCATCATTGAGAGCCCTGTAAAGCGCTTGGCTTCCCGTCGCCAGTTGTGAAGTAGCGATGTGGGGACTACAATTAGGGTAGCGGGTTGTTTGGGAGCGGATGGCTTATATATGTACTGTAGCAGGGTAAGAGTCTGAAGAGTCTTCCCGAGTCCCATGTCATCTGCCAGGCATCCGCCAAATCCTTGTTTATGGAGGTGTACCATCCACGAGAATCCTTTCTGCTGATAGGGGCGTAACGTTGCTTTAAGCGTTCTTGGTACGGCAACGTTATGTATTTGCTGCTTCGCGGGGAATTTTTTCACTCCATCCTCACCCAAAGCTGTCTGTACGGCACCTATAAATGCATGTTTCAACCGAATTCCTTTTTCTGTTTGTACTCCCATCTCCAGTAAGTTCGCATATTTGCTGAACCACTCTTCAGGCAGGAGAATCATACGCCCGTCAGGTAGCAGATATTCCCGCTTTTCTTCGAGGATATGTTTGCGGAAACGTGAAAAAGGAATGCGCAGATTACCGATAACAACAGTGATGTGCAGTTCGAACCAGTCAACCTCATCGTCGCAGCTTTGCTCGATGCGTATCTCATCCAGACAATATAATGCATTCCCTACATTACTGGTAAGGTGAAAGGATTGCTGCAACATCTCCCGATGATTGTTGATCCATTCGACAATTGTCTTTTCCGGAGCTTTGGCGGATAGTTGGAAGTGTGTGGCATTGAGTTGTTGCAGACCGGCATTCGTTAAGAGTTGGACTGCTTGTTCTTCCACTGTAATATTACGCGGGAAAAAGCCGATTTCACCGGATGTTTTCCGATAAATGATTTTCTTCATTTCATTAGCACTATCTGGTGCAAATGTCTGGTCTCCATAGCGGAAGACAAGTTGCAATGCTTGTCCGTTGTATGTGGCATCTTCGAATGAGAGAACAGCTTCACAGGCACATTCTTCTTCAGTAATATTCAAACCGTGAGTCTCGATATCGTGATAACGTGCAATTGGAATAACGATGTTGTCTATGTATTTCTCAATCTGCAAAGCGTCTACGCTAATCGATCTTTTCTTTGTGAAAGGTAAGATACGTGCGCTTTCAATGTGCGGAAAGAAATATAACTCCATTCCCAATAATAGAGTGGCCGGCGAGGAGGTCAGTACAACTACCGGTTTTAACTCACTCAAAGAGAACGGTTGCCCTTCATAATAACACTGCAACTGATAACGGAACGTTTTACTGTCAACATGAAACGTTACGCGAATTTCTACGTCGTGAGGGTTGATATGATAAATATGATGGGCGTATAAGATTTTGCTACCGGCTTGTTTCTGATAAAAAGGCAGTCCATTTTCCCGTATCAACGCCAGCATCTCCAACAGCTTCTTTTCGATGAACGGGCGAATATTATTTTTAATTCGTTCCGGATCTTCGGATAGCTTATGTAGAAAGCGTGATACTGTTTTTTCACGGGAGTAGAGGCCCATCAGATACTTTTCTGTATAGTATGAAGCGATATCGATAGCTTGTCTTTCCGCTTCGCTCATTATGCTCATAGCTTCCGGAGAGGCGTGAAACGCTTGCTCCACTAATTGCAAGGTGCCATCGTTCAGCCTTTCCGCAATATACGGAATCAGTAATATGCCGAGTATCGGATGCTCTGTGAAAACGATTATAACTTGTCCGTTAGTTGGTCTCTCTTTCATTCTCTTTTAGGCTTTAACTGACAAAGATACGGGAAAATACTTAATTTTGCAGCATGATAGAGGAAAACAAACGCGTATTGCTTGGAATGAGTGGCGGTACAGATAGCTCTGTTGCTGCTATGCGATTGCTGGAAGCCGGTTATGAAGTAATCGGGGTAACCTTCCGTTTTTATGAATTGAATGGTTCGACAGAATACCTGGAAGATGCCCGTAATTTGGCAGAACGTTTAGGAATACGGCATATAACATACGATGCCCGTGAAATATTTGCCCGGCAGATTATTGAATATTTTGTGCAGGAATACCTGGCAGGACGTACTCCGGTCCCCTGTACCTTGTGCAATAATTACCTGAAATGGCCTTTGCTTGCTAAGATTGCCGATGAAATGGGAATTTTTTATATTGCTACCGGACACTATGCGCAGAATATACAACTAAATGAAACCTTTTATATAACGTATGCCGCCGATTCGGATAAGGATCAAACCTTCTTCTTATGGGGATTGAAACAGGATATTCTTAATAGGATGCTGTTGCCGATGGGCGATATTACGAAAGCTGAAGCCCGTGCCTGGGCTGCTGAACATGGTTTTCGAAAGGTGGCAACCAAAAAGGATAGTATTGGTGTCTGTTTTTGCCCGATGGACTATCGGACCTTTTTAAAAGACTGGTTGGTCAGAAATGGTCAGATGTCGGTCAGTAATAGTGAGGCATCAATCAACAATAGTCAGACATCGGGCAGCGATAAACAGACCTGGTCTGACAGAATCAGAAGAGGAAGATTTGTCGATGAAAAGGGGAACTTTATTGCCTGGCATGAGGGCTATCCCTTTTATACTATTGGGCAGAGACGCGGTTTGGGCATTCATCTGAATCGTCCTGTATTTGTGAAAGAGATTGATCCTGAAAAGAATGAAGTGATGTTGGCTTCTCTTTCATCGTTGGAAAAAACAGAAATGTGGTTGAAAGATTGGAATCTTGTAAATCAGGAGCGTACTTTAGGACGCTCTGACATAATTGTGAAGATACGCTATCGCAAGCAGGAAAACCATGGTACGATTACCGTCACATCGGATCATTTACTGCACGTGCAGCTTCATGAACCATTAACAGCCATTGCTCCCGGACAGGCTGCTGCATTCTATGGAGACGGATTGCTACTAGGAGGAGGAATCATAGTCAATGCCCGTTAATCTTACATATTGGGAAGATGAACGCTCTGACGCAAGTTTTTTAAAACAAAACTTAGCTTGCTAATCGATATAACTAAGGCACGGATTACACGAATTACATGGATAAGTTTATTCTCTTTCCTTGTTTATTCGTGTAATCCGTGCCTGAAAGAAATCGGAGAGTTGTTTTGACGCTCTCTCCTTATACAAGTAACCTCTGTAATGGAAAAAAAACTTGTAGTGGTTATGTTTTGGTTTTTGGTTATTCTTCCGGATGAGCGCTATTATTCAGCACCAGCATTGCTTCTATATATTCGCGTGTATTGCTTAATCTGGGTACTTTGTGTTGTCCTCCCAGTTTTCCTTTCTGTGCCAGCCAGTCATGGAACAATCCCTGACGGGCTACGATCACTTCCAATGGTTGCAAAGCGATATCTTTCCATCGTTTGGCTTCATAGTCAGAGTTAACCTCTTTCAGCGTAGCGTCAAGTATCGAAGCGAACTTTTCTACGGAATCCGGCATTTTGGCAAATTCTATTAGCCACTGGTGCCTGCATTTTGCGTTCTCATCCATAAACACCGGTGCTGCAGAATATTCGCAAATTTGTGCTCCGGTCTCGGCGCAAGCCTTTGCCAATCCTTTTTCAGCATTATCGACAATCAGCTCTTCACCAAATGCGTTGATGAAATGCTTCGTTCTTCCCGTGATGACAAACTTATAGGGATTCTTGCTGGTAAACTTCACTGTATCACCAATCATGTATCTCCACAAACCACAGGAAGTAGAAATAACCATTGCATAGTTCTTGTTGAGCTCGACTTCTTCAAGACAATAAGCCCGTGGATTTTCTTTTCCCACTTCCTCCAATGGAACAAATTCGTAGAAAATTCCATAGTCGATCATTAATAACATGGCAGGATCGGAAAGGTCGTTCTGGGTTCCGAAATATCCTTCCGAAGCATTGTAGGTCTCTACATAATGCATTTTAGGTGTTGTAATCACCTGTTTATATTGCTCACGATACGGTGTGAAAGCCACTCCACCGTGGAAGAAGACTTCCAGATTGGGCCATACTTCTTCTAGTGCCTGCTTTCCTGTCTTTTCAAGAACACGTTTGATAAGTACCAACATCCACGACGGTACACCGGACAGACTTGTCACATTTACCGGAATAGTGCTGTTGGCGATTGCTTCTATCTTGGTTTCCCATTCGCTCATCAACGCAATTTTCTTGCTTGGTACACGAATGAAATTGATAAGCGGATTTACGTTTTGAATCAGAATAGCGGATAAATCTCCTACTAAACTATGATTGGAATTGAGGTTCGGGCTATGGCTTCCTCCTAGAATCAGTCCCTTGCCGGAGAAGAAATGGCTATCCGGATTGATGCGGAAATAAAGAGCTGCCGCGTCTTTTCCTCCTCTGTAATGAATATCTTCCAGCGCTTCCTTGCTGACGGGAAGGAATTTACTTTTATCATTAGTCGTTCCGGAGGATTTTGCAAACCAGCGTATCTCCGATGGCCAAAGCAGATTCTGTTCCCCAGCTCGCAAACGTTCTACATAAGGCTTAATTTCTTCGTATGTCTGGATAGGAACACGTTTACGGAAATCTTCATAGTTACGGATAGAGGAATAATCGTACTTTCTTCCCCATTCTGTTTGAGCGGCCTGGCGTGTTAAGCGGCTTAACACACGATGCTGTATCTCACTAGCCTGACTAGCATATAGGTCTATCTGTTTTAAACGGGAATCGAAAGTCTTACTAATAATTTTTGTAATATTCATTTCTGCTTTAACATAATAATGTTTAGTCGTGCAAAAGTAACTTATTTATCTTTTTTTTCTATCTTTACGACGGAAATAATCGTTAAAAATAGACGACTTTCATATAAATCCCGAGTTTTAGACTAAAAAATGCGACAATGAGAATTGGAATCTTAACATCCGGCGGGGACTGTCCCGGTATTAATGCCACGATTCGTGGCGTGTGCAAAACTGCCATCAATTATTACGGGATGGAAGTAGTAGGTATTCACAGCGGTTTTCAGGGCTTGCTGACTAAAGATGTCGAATCTATTACAGACAAGTCGCTCTCCGGTTTGCTCAATCTGGGTGGAACGATGTTAGGAACATCTCGTGAGAAGCCTTTCAAAAAAGGAGGCGTTGTCTCTGATGTTGACAAACCGTCTTTAATCCTTCAGAATATCCGGGAAATGGAACTCGACTGTGTCGTTTGTATCGGCGGAAATGGAACACAGAAGACTGCGGCGAAGTTTGCTGCGATGGGAGTGAATATCGTATCTGTTCCTAAAACCATTGATAATGATATTTGGGGTACAGATATTTCTTTCGGTTTCGACTCGGCAGTAAGTATTGCTACCGATGCCATCGACCGTTTACATTCCACCGCAAGTTCTCACAAAAGGGTGATGGTGATTGAAGTGATGGGGCACAAGGCGGGTTGGATTGCCTTGTATTCCGGTATGGCAGGAGGAGGGGATGTGATTCTTCTCCCTGAAATTGCTTATGACATTAAAAATATTGGTAATACGATTCTGGAAAGACTGAAAAAGGGCAAGCCTTATTCTATTGTAGTGGTAGCAGAAGGTATTAGGACAGACGGACGCAAACGGGCTGCTGAATATATTGCGCAGGAGATTGAATATGAAACTGGTATAGAAACTCGCGAAACAGTTCTGGGCTATATTCAGCGTGGTGGTTCGCCTACTCCTTTCGACCGCAATCTTTCTACCCGTATGGGCGGCCACGCGACAGAATTGATCGCCAAGGGTGAATTCGGGCGTATGGTAGCTTTAAAAGGGGACGATATTGCATCTATCCCTCTTGAAGAAGTTGCAGGAAAACTGAAATTAGTTACTGAAGATCACGATTTGGTGATTCAGGGGCGTCGCATGGGGATTTGCTTTGGCTAGTCTTCTCGGCTTCCATAGTAGGTTGTGCCGTAGAAATTTCATTATCGGAGGTGTTTTCTTCTAAAACATTCTCCGGTTTTGTCTCGGGAATTACATTCAGTTCGGCTTCAAGTTCATTCTCAAATTCATTCTCAAGTTCAGTTGCCAATTCAGTTTCAGAGTTAGTTGCAAGTTCAACCTCCGGTTCTGTTGTAGTTGTTGAATGTTGTGCTTTGATCTCTTCGACAGTTGACATAAATACGGGTTCCTTTACTTTCTTTATAGCCATTTGGGCAGCATTCTGTTGAGACTCTTTCTTGGAATATCCCGTACCTGTTCCTGCCGGAAGTCCTTCAATGCGTACTTCGGTTTGGAAGACAGGGTTGCTGTCGTGATCGAGAAATTGCTCGATTAACTCAAAGGAAACCTCCATCTTATTTTTTTGGCTCCACTCAATAAGTTTGGATTTGAAGTTAACCTCTTTTCGGGATATTTTATCCAGGTCGATATAACGGTTGATGATCCGTTGCTCCATAAACTGTTTGCAGCGTTCATACCCCTGATCCAGATAAATAGCTCCGATAAATGCCTCAAAAGCATTTCCGTACATATAACTGTTGTGAGAAGAAGAGCGGGTGGAATACTTTATGAGTTTATCCAAGCCGATTTCAACGGCCAACTTATTCAAAGTCTCCCGTTGTACGATTTTAGAACGTGTGTTGGTCAGGAAACCTTCTCGTTTCCCTTCAAAACGTTTATAGACAATATCTCCTACGATGGCGTCGAGGATGGCGTCACCTAAAAACTCCAGCCGTTCATTGTTGAGGGGACGTCCCTTGTCGGAGCGGACAGAAGTTGATTTGTGCAGGAGAGCCTGCTCATAAAGTTGGATATTGCGCGGGTAGAACCCGAGTATCCGGTAAAAACAAAGATAAGACTCTCTATCCTTGCGGAACAAGAGCCTTATCTTATCTATTTCGTTACGTAACACGATATTACTCTGCGTATTTCTTGAAGATAACGCACGCATTGTGACCACCAAATCCAAATGTATTGGACAAGGCAACATTAACTTCGCGTTTCTGTGCTTTATTGAACGTGAAATTAAGGTTATAGTCGATATTCTCGTCGTTGTCACCTTCTTCGTGGTTGATAGTCGGAGGAACAATGCCGTTCTTGATAGCAAGGATACTTGCAATAGATTCTACCGCACCGGCAGCTCCCAGCAAGTGACCTGTCATTGATTTTGTTGAACTGATGTTCAACTCGAACGCATGATCACCGAATACTTCCTTGATTGCTTTTGCTTCTGAAATATCACCAACCGGAGTAGATGTACCGTGTACATTGATATAATCTACTTCTTTCGGATCCATTTCCGCATCTTCCAGTGCATTTTTCATCACCAACTTCGCTCCCAGACCTTCCGGATGAGAAGCTGTCAGGTGATGTGCATCTGCAGACATACCTACACCGGCAACTTCTGCATAGATTTTTGCACCGCGAGCTTTAGCGTGTTCCAGTTCTTCCAGGATCAGGCAACCGCCACCTTCGCCCATAACGAAACCATCACGGCTTGCGCTAAACGGACGTGAAGCTTTAGAAGCTTCGTCGTTGCGTGTTGACAGTGCGTGCATAGCGTTGAAACCGCCCACACCTGCCGGGAAGATAGCTGCTTCCGAACCACCGGATACAATTACGTTTGCTTTACCCAGACGAATCAGGTTGAAGGCATCTGCAATAGCGTTGGTTGAAGTAGCACATGCTGAACAAGTCGCGTAGTTAGGACCATGGAAACCATACATGATAGAAATCTGTCCGGCTGCAATATCCGAAATCATCTTTGGAATGAAGAACGGATTAAACTTCGGACCCATTTCCTGACGAGTGTAGTAGTTGCCTACCTCTTCTTCAAATGTATGTATACCACCAATACCGGCGCCGAAAATAACACCGATTTTGTTCAAGTCTTCTTTCTCGACATCAAGACCGGAATCACTCACCGCTTCTTTGGCAACAGCGATGGCATATTGAGTATACAGGTCCATCTTTCTTGCTTCTTTACGGTCTATGTATTTCGTTGCATCGAAGTCTTTCACTTCGCATGCGAATTGGGTCTTGAATAACGACGCATCAAAATGAGTAATAGGCCCTGCTCCACTAACCCCGTTCACAAGGTTTTCCCAAAATTCGGGAACGCTGTTGCCAACGGGAGTAATGGCGCCAAGGCCTGTTACTACCACTCTTTTTAATTCCATATTGATGAAATCGAATTACTTAGCGTGTTCTTCGATATAAGATACAGCATCACCTACAGTACCAATCTTTTCTGCTTGGTCATCAGGAATAGAGATACCGAATTCTTTTTCGAATTCCATGATAAGTTCTACAGTGTCAAGAGAATCTGCTCCCAGGTCGTTAGTGAAGCTTGCTTCGGTTGTAACTTCTGATTCTTCTACGCCTAATTTATCAACGATAATCGCTTTTACTCTTGATGCAATTTCAGACATAACTTTAAGTTTTTAATTAATAATTAGTTTTATTTCTTTAAATTTGCGGTGCAAAGGAATGAATATTTATCGTTTTGCGCAAATATTTGACTAAATAAATGCAAAGTTTTGCACATTTTTCACTGTTTTGTGCATCGAAATTGAGGGTTATGAAGAAAAACATCGCAATTTTTGCTTCCGGTTCCGGTTCAAATGCCGAGAATATTATCCGGTATTTCCAAAAAAACGATTCCGTTCAGGTTTCGTTGGTACTTTCTAATAAAAGTGATGCATACGTTTTGGAACGTGCGCATCGTTTGGGAGTGGCCTGTAACGTGTTTCCAAAGGAGGACTGGATAGCCGGAGATGAAATTTTGGCTATTTTGCAGGAGTACCGCATCGACTTTGTCGTACTGGCTGGCTTTCTGGTTCGTGTGCCTGACTTGCTTTTGCATGCTTATCCCGATAAAATTATAAATATACATCCTGCCCTTCTCCCGAAGTTCGGAGGCAAAGGAATGTATGGTGACCGGGTTCATGAAGCAGTAGTGGCTGCCGGTGAAAAGGAAAGCGGTATCACTATACATTATATAAATGAGCATTATGACGAAGGAAATGCAATCTTCCAGGCTACTTGTCCTGTTCTTCCGACAGATTCTCCGGATGATGTAGCCAAAAAAGTGCATGCCTTGGAATATGAACACTTCCCGCAAGTCATAGAACAAGTATTAAGAAATAAGTATTAATTAAGTATTACTCCATGCAGATAATCGTTTGACGGAATTTCATGAAGTTCTCGGTCGCTACGGTTAATACTTAATACTTATTTCTTAATACTTGATTAAATAAGCTGTCTCTTCTCGTCGCAAAGGATAATCCCCGCGTAAGGTTTCGAATTGTTCCGGTTGATTTTTCAATCGGGTGCTATCTTCGACTGGATTATATATTTGGAGGATTGCTTCTTCATGGTTTTTGGCATGTATAATAGGAGAGGCGGGTGCCGGTGCGTTTATTTTATAATCAGCTTCTATTTGGAAGAATTTGCAAATGGCATCCAGTGACATGCGTGTGGCGTTTGCTTTTCCATCGGCAGAGTAACCCGCAATGTGGGGAGTGCCAATAAATACTTTATCCAGTAACTCACGGTTAATTTCCGGTTCATGTTCCCATACATCAATGATGGCATCTAAAATGATCCGGCTGTCTAGGGCTTTTAAAAGAGCATTGGTGTCAATGACCTCTCCTCGGGAGGTATTAATGATAACCGGTTTTCGTTTGAGTGACTGGAAGAAGTTCTCATCTGCCAAGTGGAAGGTTTTATATTTCCCTTCCTTATATAAAGGTACGTGAAAGGTGATGATATCACATTCTTCGGCTATTTTCTCTAGTGAGGTGAAGGTAATGTTTCCTTCTTTCTCTTCTCTTGGCAAGTCGTTCAGTAGTACACGCATACCGAAATCCTGTGCGACTTTGGCCACCTTGCTTCCTACATTACCTACACCGATAATGCCGATCGTCAGTTCGTCCGGCTTTTTATTCCGAAGAGATTTCCAGATCAGAAGAGAGGATTGTATATACTGAGCCACCGAGGCGGAATTGCATCCCGGGGCATTTGCCCACTCGATACCCGCCTGCTTACAGTATTCGGTGTCGATATGGTCAAATCCGATGGTTGCTGTGGCGATAAATTTTACTTTGCTGCCTTCCAGCAATTCGCGGTTGCAGTGAGTGCGGGTCCGGATGATGAGTGCGTCCGCATCCTGTACCAGTTCCCGTGTAAAATCCTTTCCCGGTGCGTAGATTGCCTCGTCGGCTATTTTCTCTGCTGCCTCTTTTATATAAGGTATCTTATCATCTATAATAATTTTCATATACAATTCCTTTTTTACTCAGACAAAGGTAAGAAATAAAAAAGTAAGAAAGGGTTGCTTGTCTGA
>OGMK01000819.1_pt1 | contig 20346 bp, 17 predicted proteins | sample 1573151 | NCBI WGS metagenome assembly OGMK01 (sample SAMEA2581887, study PRJEB24529) | metagenome | biome: Human gut stool | place: China | collected 2011
TCAGCGCAGCAAGTGCGCAGACCTACTGAACAGTTACCCCGCCGGCACATATCTTTCTCCTCCCGCCTCTCCCAATTTATGCATTGCTTATGTATAATATGCACTTTATTTCATAAAAATGCATTTTACGCTTGACATTATGCATATTCGGATGTATATTTATGAAGCATAAAGAAAACAACGTCTGAAACAGATCGGAGGATAACAATTATGAAAGAGAAAGTTATTTTAGCATATTCCGGCGGACTCGACACAACAGTTCTGATTCCGTGGTTAAAAGAAAATTATGATTACGATGTAGTCTGCGTCTGCATCGACGTAGGACAGGGAAATGAGTTAGATGGTCTGGAAGAGAGAGCAAAATACTGCGGAGCTTCCAAATTATATATCGAGCATGTTGTCGATGAATTCTGCGACGAGTACATCGCTCCGTGCGTAAAAGCAAACGCTACCTACGAGAACAAGTATCTCCTCGGTACCGCAATGGCCCGCCCGCTGATCGCGAAGATTCTTGTTGATATCGCGAAGAAGGAAGGCGCTGTTGCGATCTGCCACGGTGCTACCGGTAAAGGAAACGATCAGGTTCGTTTCGAGGTCTCCATCGCCTCCATCGACCCGACGCTGAAGGCCATCAGCCCGATTCGCGACCTGTCTCTGACCCGCGACGTCGAGATCGCCTTCGCCAAGGAACACAAGCTGCCGATCGTGCAGACCGAGAAGAGCCCGTTCTCCATCGACCAGAACGTGTGGGGCCGCGCCATCGAGACCGGTTTCCTCGAGGATCCGTGGAACGGTCCGACCAAGGACTGCTACTCCTACACCGACGATCCGGCGTTCCCACCGGTCGAGGATGAGGTCGTCATCGAATTCAAGCAGGGCGTCCCGGTCAAGATCGACGGTCATGACGTCACTCCGCTGCAGGCCATCGAAGAGATGAACCGTCGTGCAGGCGCGCAGGGCATCGGCCGTATCGATTTGATTGAGGATCGTCTGGTAGGCATCAAGTCCCGCGAGCTGTACGAGGCTCCGGGCGCAGTGGCGCTGATCACCGCCCACCAGGAACTCGAGAACTGCTGCCTCGAACGCGAGCAGCACCGCATCAAGCGCGACATCGACAAGCGCTGGGCCGAACTGGTCTACGACGCGCAGTGGTTCTCCCCGGCAACCCAGTCCCTGAACGCCTTCATCGAAGACACCCAGAAGTACGTCTCCGGCGAGATTCGCATGGTTCTGCACGGTGGCCGCGCCGTCGTGACCGGCCGTCGCTCCGACAGCTCGCTGTACGACTACAACCTGGCCACCTACGATTCCGGCGACAGCTTCGACCAGAAGTCCTCCAACGGCTTCATCGACATCTATGGTCTGCCGAGCCGCGTGGCCGCAGCCCGCGACGTCAAGTTCGGCAACGGCATCGAGGTTCCGGAGAACAGCGTCGAGTAAGCATCATCCGGATTCACGTTGTGAATCGTCTTGATAATGGGGGAGAGCGTACCGTCGGGACCATCCTGACTGGTAAGCTCTCCCTCAGTCATATCTGCAAGGAGATTTGGAAAAACAATGACCGAGAGCACTACTAATGGTGAGCATCTTGCCCTGTGGGGCGGCCGTTTCAAGTCTGGTCCGTCGCCGGAACTCGCACGGCTGAGCAAGTCCACCCAATTCGACTGGCGACTCGCCGATGACGATATCGCCGGTTCGCGCGCCCATGCCCGTGCACTGGGCCGCGCCGGACTGCTGACCGCCGATGAGCTGCAGCGCATGGAAGACGCCCTTGACGAGCTGCAGCGCCGCGTGGATTCCGGAGCATTCGCTCCGATCGAGGATGACGAGGACGAGGCCACTGCACTCGAACGCGGCCTGCTTCAAATCGCAGGTGACGAACTCGGCGGCAAGCTCCGCGCCGGCCGTTCCCGCAACGATCAGATCGCCGCGCTCATCCGCATGTGGCTGCGCCGCCACAGCCGCATCATCGCCAAAATGCTGCTCGGTCTCGCCGCAACACTGATCGAGCAGTCCGAAAAAGCCGGTCGCACCGTCATGCCGGGACGTACGCATATGCAGCACGCCCAGCCAGTTCTGCTTGCCCACCAGCTCATGGCCCACGTGTGGCCGCTGCTGCGTGACGTGGAACGTCTCGCCGATTGGGATAAGCGCATCGACGCCAGCCCGTACGGCTCCGGTGCCCTCGCCGGCAACACCCTTGGCCTCGAACCGGTGGCTGTGGCCCGTGAGCTGGGCTTCTCCAAGGTGACCGCCAACTCCATCGACGGCACCGCCAGCCGTGATCTGGTCGCCGAATTCGCCTTCATCGCCGCCATGACCGGTGTCGATCTGAGCCGCCTGTCCGAAGAGATCATCATCTGGAACACCCAGGAATTCGCGTTCGTGCGTCTTGATGACGCCTACTCCACCGGCTCGTCCATCATGCCGCAGAAGAAGAATCCGGACATCGCCGAACTCACTCGCGGCAAGTCCGGACGACTCATCGGCGACCTGACTGGCCTGCTCGCCACCTTGAAAGGCCTGCCGACAGCCTACGCGCGCGACCTGCAGGAAGACAAGGAAGCCGTATTCGACCAAGTGGACACGCTTGAAGTGCTGCTGCCGGCATTCACCGGCATGGTCGCCACCATGGTCTTCGACAAGGAACGCCTCGAAGCCGAAGCCCCGACCGGTTTCGCCCTCGCCACCGACATCGCCGAATGGCTCGTCAAGAACGGTGTGCCGTTCCGTCACGCGCACGAGCTTTCCGGCGCATGCGTCAAGATTGCCGAAGACCGCGGCCAGGAGCTGTGGGATTTGACCGACGAGGACTTCATCAACGTGTTCAAGGATTTCCTGCCGGCGGACAAGGCCCCGCAGGTGCGTGAAGTGCTGTCCACCGAAGGTTCCGTCTCCGCCCGCAACGGCAAGGGAGGCACCTCCCCGCTGCGCGTGCGCGAACAGATCGTTTCCGCCAAGACCACCATCGAGCAGCTACGCGCCTTCGCCAACTCCGTGTCCGACGGTTCCGCATACAAGTCGCCCGAATCCCTGCTCAAGTAATCCCTATTAAGCAAGGAGCAAAAAGCGGTGCTGTTGACGCGCACGCAGATACGACGGCTGGTCTACGCGCACGGCCGGGAGATTCTGGAACATGACCACATGGCCATCGAAAGGGTCTGCTACCAGCATGGCGTGGTCACCACATTCGCCCATTCCATTCGTGTGGCTTGTCTGTCCGTCTGGCTGGCAGACAGACTGCACCTGTGGAATAGGGTTGATCTACGTTCGTTGATTCGCGCCGCTTTGCTCCATGATTACTTCCTTTACGATTGGCATGACTGGGACAACGGCACCCATCGGCTACACGGATTCACACATGGTAAAACGGCCATGCGCAACGCCATACGGGATTTCAAACTCAACCAGATCGAACGGGACAGCATCGAACATCACATGTTCCCATTGACTCCCTATCCGCCGAAGTACATCGAAGGATACCTTGTCACCGCGGCCGACAAAATCAGCGCCACGAAGGAAACGCTCTCTTTCGATCGTTTCGACAAACCCGCATCCGAACAACCGACGGACAGGAGCTGATGGCTGTGGCGCTCACACTCGAATATTTGTTCCTTTGGTTCCTGTTATACGCTTTCATCGGATGGGTGTACGAGTCGGTTCTCGTGTCCGTTTCGGAACGTCGATGGGTCAACCGTGGTTTCCTCAACGGGCCGTTGTGCCCAATTTACGGATGCGGCGCGGTGCTTGCGATCGTGCTGTTGCATGACTTCACGAATCCCATCGAGATTTTCCTTATCTCCTCATTCGGCGCGAGCATACTCGAATACATCACCTCTTGGGGCATGGAAAAGCTGTTCCACGCCAGATGGTGGGATTACAGCCATTACCGATTCAACATCCAAGGCCGCATCTGTCTGCTCGGCGCAATCGTATTCGGATTCGGCGGAGTATTGATCATCGATGTGGTCCAGCCGCAGGTCGAACGGCTCACCGCCATGATTCCGCTGCTTGCCGTGCACGTGATATGCGCGGTCGCCGCCATCGTCGTTATCATCGACACCATCGTCACCGTGGTGGGCATCGTCGGCCTGTCCGAGCGTCTCGCCAAATTCAGCGAAGCGGTGCAGGAGCGTGCGGAGAAGGCCGGAGACTCCTGGCAGTGGGGCAAAGAGGAATTCCGCGAGAAGATGCATGATTTGTCGGAATCGTCGCAGGAACGTGTTGCCAATATGCGTCAGCTTGTCTCTTCCGCGTTGAATTGGCAGCAACGTCGTATGATCCGCTCCTTCCCACGCATGCGTTCCACGGACTCCACCAAATACAGCAAGATCATGGAAACCGTGCGTGAGATGCTGCGCCGAAAGTAAGTTTCCACCGGCCACACGTGTCGTATAGCATGTGTCCAAAAACGATTTGCCCCGCCAACCTGCGTTGCGCACGCTGACGGGCAAAATCCCTTTATGCATCACATCGGATAGGGGTTACGATACTTGCGATGTGGCCGACCCCTTGTAATCGGTGATGCCGGCACCAATGTTCGGATGCTGCGCCGAATACGCCTGGTCCACACAGTAGAACGCCAGAAGCACGACGGCCACAACGGTGAGCTTTCTTGTATCGATACGACTCAGCAAGTTGTCCAATGCAGGAGCCAGCAGATACACGATCGCCAAACCGCCCAAACCAAACGTCAGCAGACCCTCGGCACAGATACGACCATTGAGATTGAGAAAATAACCGGTGTAATCCCACCAGCGTTGTCCTCCGTGGGTCTTCTCCAGATACCAGGACGAGAAGTACTCCAACCCGCCACACAAGACCATGGCGGCCAGGAACTCGAACAAGGGCTTCTTCCTCAACTTCTTCAGCAGAATAAGGATAATCACTCCGCCGGTGCCATAGATCGGCAGCCATGGCCCATGCAGCGTGCCACGATTCACGAACGTTCCTTCGGAAATGAAGGCGAGGCTCACCTCCCATACCCATCCCACGAAACAGAAGATGAAGAACATCATGACCAGATTGACCAACGAATAGCTGCGATCGGAGCTGACGGTGCGGGATTCGCGGAACCGGAACGCCATCGGCGCCGGAGCCAGACGACCAGGATAGATAGCGCCGTCCAGAATCTCCCTGCCGGTATCGATCTGGTGCAGTTGCTCGCGATACTCCTCATACTTGGTCACCGACCGCGCATGCAGGATACGCACGCCCAACCATTCGGACAGGAACCCGACGAAACCGTTCGGCTTGTCCACCGGAACAAGATTGCTGGACAACTGCTCCACCGTTTCGGCAACATCACCATACGCGGCATGCAATGTCTCAGCGGAGGCCTTGCTGTGCAGGTATTCGTCGCTGAGCAGCTCGCTTCCCTCCAATCCCGAATCCTTGGACAATCCGCGCACATGCACGTAATATTCTACGAAAAACGCCGCGTTATAACCGTTGGAATAGAAGATGCCGCTCAAGCCGAGCGTGAACAGATTGAGCAGCCACCAGCCAAGGAACGACAGGTCGGCCACGAAACACTCCCACTTGTGACCCTTCATCATGCGCCTGGACAGGCTGATGGCCTCCCGTGCCCCGATATTCGGATTTTCGGCGACGATGTAGGGCACCATACGGTAGGAATACGGTTTGATGAACGCGCCGATGATGGTGAACGTCCACAGGAACAGGAACACGTTCTCGAGCAGCATCACCTTCGCCATCGACAACCATTTGCGCGTGGTGATCGGGTAGAGGAAACGGCTCACGGGAAGTTTGTCGTAGGTCCGCCCCTCAAGCAGCATGCGCATCATGACCACCCGGTATGTCTGCTGGACGAACAGCCATACGAAAAGGTAAACGGCCAGGGATACGACGATCGGTACGGCCACGGCGACGCCGTCATTATGCACGATGGAATTGGCCGCATCGGCCATCGACAGAATGACCGAACCCGATGAGAACGAGTTGAGCAGAGACGCGAACACGCCGCGTTTACGCCCCATCATGGCATTGGTGTCGTTTTGCACGATCTGTTCCTGATTGTGCTCCACTTGCCTGCGTGCCTGGCTTTCATCGCCGACAAGCAGGTTCTCCAACACTTTCGACACGTTGTCGGATTGCGCTGTGCCATCCTCCTGCACGGTTGCGGACGGGGAACTGGCGTTCACCGACCATGTCGACGAACTGTAGGCGACACCGAACACCGAAGCGAACAGGCAGATGACGACTATCATCCAATAGTGTCTCTTATAGGCTTTCCTTGCATTGGCCTTCATGCCTTTGCGATCCATGCAGACCTCCCTTCTTCTCGTCGATGAGATTCCATTTTCGATTTTAACCGGCATGTTCCGTGATCGCTTTGATAAAAACATGGAAAACGGCACACGCGGCTGTCTGTGTCTTCTGCGAAACTGTAAGGTGCGTAAAACGCGGTAATGTCCACAATTCGATAGGGAGAAAGCACAGTTATGGCTCACGTCATCGATTTCAAGGAGGCCGGTTTCGATTCCGTCCTCGATGAACTGGAATGGCGCGGGTTGATTTCCCAGTCCACTGACAGGGATCGACTCGCCGAAGCGTTGAACGGAGAGCCCATCACCTATTATTGCGGCTTCGATCCGACCGCCGCCTCCCTGCACATCGGCAACCTCGTTCAGCTCATCAACATGCGCCACCTGCAGGCCGCAGGACACCATCCGATCGCGTTGGTCGGCGGCGCCACCGGCCTGATCGGAGATCCGCGCCAGTCGGGCGAACGCACGCTCAACCCGAAGGACGTCGTGGCCGGCTGGGCCGATCGTCTGAAGAAGCAGATCGGCGGCATCCTCGAGACCGAAGGCAGCAATCCGGTGCGTTTCGTGTCCAACTACGATTGGACCGCTTCGATGAACGTCATCGACTTCCTGCGTGACGTCGGCAAGAATTTCCGTATGGGCACCATGCTCGCCAAGGACACCGTGGCCCGTCGCCTCAACTCCGAGGAAGGCATCTCCTTCACCGAGTTCAGCTACCAAGTGCTTCAGGGCAACGACTTCCTGCACCTGTTCGACGAGTACCATTGCGTGCTGGAGATCGGCGGCTCCGACCAGTGGGGCAACCTCACCTCCGGTCTGGATCTGATCCACAAGGTGCGCGGCGTGGACGTGAACGTGTTCACCAGCCCGATCATCACCGACGCGCAGGGCAAGAAGTTCGGCAAGTCCGAAGGCAACGCCGTCTGGTTGGATGGCACGATGCTCAGCCCCTACAAGTTCTACCAGTTCTGGTTCAACCGTCCCGACAGCGAGATGGAGAACCTGCTCAAGGCGTTCACCTTCCTGCCAAAGGCCGAAATCGAACGGCTTATCGAGGAAAGCAAGACCAATCCGGGCGCGCGTGAGGCGCAGCGCACCCTCGCATGGGAGGTCACCAGCTTCGTGCATGGCGAGGAAGCCACTCGCCAGGCCATCGAAGCTGCCGGCGCGTTGTTCGGACGTGGCGGCGATCTGGCGGACATCGACGAGTCCACGCTTGAGGCCGCTATCGACGGCATGAAGGTCGATGGGGAATTCGCCAAGGTCGCAGCCGGCGACCGTGTGGCCGAGGCTGGTATGAAGGCAGGCCTGTTCAAGTCGATTTCCGAGGCGCGCAAGACCATCAAGTCCGGTGGCGTGTACCTCAACAACACGCGCGTGGAGGATGAGGAACAGACGTTGCAGGACGGTGACTTCCTGCATGGTCGTTTCGTGCTCATCCGCCGCGGCAAGAAGGCGCTCGGCGTCGTCGAACAGGCGTGAGACGCATAGGTAATCGTAAGTAAATAATCGCAAGTATCTCAAGACCAATAAGGAACAGCATGGCAGAAGAACAGCGCGGATCGCGCGGCAAATCCTACGGCAACCACAAGTCCTACGGCTCGGGCAGGCCGGGTAACCGCGGTGGCAAGGGATTCAAGCCGCGCGGCAACGGCGGCAAGTCCTACGGACACAAGTCCGGCGGCTTCCACAACGATGACCGTAAGGGCGGATATCGCAAGGGCAATGGCGGCGGATACCGTCGTGGCGACCGCGATTTCCATCGCGATGGCGAAGGCGAAGGCCAGGAGCGTCGTTTCCACAACGGTCCGCGCAAGTTCAACCGCGATGGCGAGCGTCGTGACGACCGCCGCGGCGGCTATCGCGGCAATCGCGGCGACAATCCGCGCTACCAGCGTGATGGCGAGCGTTCCGGTTTCCGCCATGATGACCGTCGCGATGGCGAGCGTCGCAATTTCCGTCATGACGGTGACCGTCGTGACTTCCGCCGTGACGATGGTGAGCGTCGTGGCGGCCGCAACTTCCACAAGGACGGCGATCGCAGGGACTTCCGCCGCGATGACCGCCGCGGGGAGCGCCGTGATGGCGAGCGTCGTAATTTCCGTCGTGATGATCGTCGTGACGGCGATCGCAGGGATTTCCGCCGTGACAACCAGCGTCGTGATTTCCACAAGGATCGCGATCAGCGTCCGGAAGGCGAGGAGCGCCGCGAATTCACCCGTGAAGAGAAGATGGAGTACCGCGAGGCGAAGCGTGGTGAATATCTGTCGAAGCCGCGTCGCAATTCCGACGGCACGATGAGCTTCCCGTCGCAAAACCCGTACACGCATCGTCGCCCGGGCGAGCCGAAGATGCCGAAGGGCATCGAGTGGAGCATGCTGTCCACTGATGACCGTGAGCGTCTGCGTGGCCTGTCCAAGGAACATGCGGAGAACATCGGCCTGCACATCCTTGCCGCCTACACGCTTGAGGAAAGGGATCCGGAGCTGGCGCTCGAACATGCCAAGTGGGTGGCGCATCAGGCTTCCCGTATTGATTTCGCGCGTGAGACCCTTGCGTTCGTGGCCTACCGTCAGGGCGATTACAAGCTGGCCCTGCGTGAGTTCCGCACCGCGTTCCGCATGAACGGTTTCCTTGACTATCTGCCGTTCATCGCCGACTGCGAGCGTGGCATGGGCGAGCCGAAGAAGGCCATCGAAACCGCCATGAGCGATGACGCGAAGTATCTGCGCGGCGAATCCAAGGCCGAGATGTTCCTCGTGTACGCGGGCGCGCTGGGCGACCTCGAGCTGTGGGATAAGGCCATTGAGATCGTGCATACGCTGGGCCGTTCCAAGGGCTTGGCCGGTGAATACCGCATGCGTGCGGTGCAGGCCGAACAGTACTTCCTCGAGCAGGCCGGACGCTCCGATGAGGCCGTGGCTCTCGACCAGCTGCTTGACAAGCTTGAGCTGCAGTACGCCGATGCCGAAGAGGACGAGACCTCCGACGATCTGGTCATCGAATACGACATGCAGGAATTGAACGACGAGCTTATGGACAAGCTCGGCATTTCCGAAGATGACGCCCAGTATGCGCCGGAAGACGAGGATGAGGACGATTCCGAGGCCGTCGACGAGAACGGCGAGACCAACGATGAGACCCAGCTTGATGCCGAAGCGGCCAAGGAAGGCGCCGAGTCCGACGACGAGCCTGCCGGTGACGGCGAAAACGCGGGCGACTCCGAAGACGACCAGACTGAGGATGAGGTCGAATCCGCAGCCGATTCCGACAACGAGTGAGGTGCGGCAAAACAATGCTGAAATCCACAACCCGTCCGCTGAGCGAAGCCTACCAGCTGGCGCTGCTTGATCTTGACGGCGTGGTCTACCGTGGCAAGAATCCGGTGGAACATGCTGCAGAGAGCATCCGCAAGGCCGAAGGCCTCGGCATGATGGTGGAATACACCACCAACAATTCCTCCCGGCTGCAATCCGTGGTGGCCGACCAGCTTAAAGGCTTCGACCTTGAAGTCGAACCATGGCAGGTCATCACCTCGTCCGTGGTGACTGCCCGCATGGTGGCCCGTGCGGTGCCGCAAGGTGCGAAAGTGTTTGTGCTCGGCGCACAGCATCTGCGTGAGGAAGTCGCCAAGCAGGGTCTTGAAGTGGTTGATTCCGCCGAAGACAAGCCGGTCGCGGCCATCCAAGGCTGGTACCCGGACATGTCTTGGAACCAGATGGCGCAAATCGCCTACGCCGTAGAACAGGGCGCCACGTATTTCGTGACCAACCGCGACCTGACCATTCCGCGTGAGCTGGGCATCGCCCCCGGTTGCGGTTCCATGATCATGGCCGTCATCAACGCCACTGGTGTGGAGCCTGTTTCGTCCGCAGGCAAGCCGGAATCCGCTATGTACGACGAAGCCCGACTGCTTGCCGCGCATGATGGTGCCGAACCAGTGGCCAAGGAAGCATGCCTCGCCATCGGCGACCGCCTCGATACCGATATCGAAGCCGGCAACCGTGGCGGCTATGATTCCCTGGCCGTGCTGACCGGCGTCACCAATCCGCATGAGCTGATGTTCGCTCCGGAGCATCTGCGTCCGACCTACATCGCCAAGGACCTGACCGGACTTAACGAGTCGGCCCCCGAAGTCGTGCATGAGGCTGGCGCTTGGAGCTGCCGCGACGTGCAGGCGCGCGTCGACGGCGATCGTCTTTACGTCACCGACATCACCAGCGTCGACGGTCTTCGTGCGGCCTGCGCCGCCATGTGGGATGCGGCGGATCGTGGCCACAGCGTCGACGGCATGATCGTGCCGGAATTCCGAATCGCCTGATTGCCGCACGTGCGTATGCGCAACATGAATGACGATTCCGGTGCCGTCGTCCGACTCGACATCGCGCTGGTGGAGCGTGGCGTCACGGACAGCCGCTCCAAAGCACAACGGCTGATCGAATCCGGCAAGGTCCGGGTGAACGGCACCGTCGCATCCAAAGCGTCGCTCAAAGTCACGGCCGCCGACACGCTTGATGCCGATCTGGGAGACGATTACGTCTCCCGTGGAGCCTACAAGTTGGTCGGCGCGTTCGACATGTTCTCCCAGACGGGCCTGCGTTCCGCGGAAGGACTCGATTGTCTCGACATCGGCGCGTCCACCGGCGGTTTCTGCGACGTGCTTCTGCGACGCGGTGCCGCGCATGTGATCGCGCTCGACGTGGGGCACGGCCAGCTTGACCCGCGCATCGCAGGCAACGAGCGCATCATCGAAATGAGCGGCGTCAACATCCGCGACGTCGAAGCGGATGATCTGCCGTACCGGCCAAGCATGATTGTATCCGACGTGTCATTCATCTCGTTGACATACGTGATTCCCGTCATCGCGCGCATCGCCGCGCCCGGCGCACACGTCGTGCTGCTGGTCAAACCGCAGTTCGAAGTCGGCAAAGGCAACCTCGGCAAAAACGGCATCGTGGAAAGCGAAACCTTACGCAAACAGGCGCTCGACACCGTCACCGCCTGCGCGAAAGCCAACGGACTGGATGTACGCGCCACGGCGGTCTCACCGATCGAAGGCACGCACGGCAACATCGAGTATCTGCTGTATGCAGTGGCGTAAACTGTTCTCCGCCAATCGATAGCGTAAAAATGAAAGGCCGGCGGCCCATATGAAAAATCCCATATGGACCGCCGGCCTTTTGCATGTTCCGCGGGCCTAGCCCCTCAAAAACTTGTCGATCTGATCCTGCTTGCCCATGATGATGAGCTCGTCGTTACGGTGCATAATCAGCTCTTTCGAACCGTATTCGAATTCCTTGCCCGGCGATTTGACACCGACCACGGTGATGCCGAACCGTTCATGTACGCGCGCATCCTCGATGGAGTAACCGACGACATGCGGGGGAGTGTGGATCTTCACCACGCTGTACGCGCCTTCAAGCTCGATGTAGTCCAGATAGTTGCCGGACACCAAGTGCCCTACGCGTTTGCCGGCATCGGTCTCCGCGTTGATGATGTGCCGTGCGCCGATACGCTGCAGAATGCGCGCATGCTCCTTGGACACCGACTTCGCCCAAATGTCGGAGATGCCCGCGTCCAGCAGATTGCCGGCGGTGATGACGGACGCTTCGACGCTGTCGCCGATGGCAACGACCGCCGTATCGAAATCGGAGGCATTGATCTGTTCCAACGCCATCACGTCGTTCATGTCGGCCTGCACGGTGGGGATCTGCGACGACCAGCGGTTCACCAGTTCGCCGTCCTTGTCGACGGCGAGCACATCCTGGCCCATCGCATCCAATGTGGTGGCTACGGAACTGCCGAAACGGCCGAGTCCTACCACAAGAACGCTTCTGGTGTTGTTAGCCATGATTGTTCGCGTACCTTTCGATGTTCTGTTCCGGATTCAAGTATAGGAAGTTGCGGGTATAGAAACCGTATCGACGAATCCGCTCAGCCGACCACGATCTGCTCGGTGGGGTAGCGGACCGGCTCCACATTGCGCGGCCTGGAGATCGCGTAGGCGATGGTGAGCGGACCGAGCCTGCCGATGAACATGGTCGCGGCGAGAATGTACAGGACCGCTGGACTAGAAGCGCTGGCCACGCCGACCGAATAGCCTCCCAGACCGAACGCCGAGCAGGTGTCGAACAGCGCGTTGCTCAACGAGCATCCGGTGATGGCCATCAATGTCATGGACACTATGGTGACGAGTGCCAGACATGAGGTGGTGACGGCCACGGCCGTCATGACGGCTTGCGAATGGATGCGACGATGGAATGCGTTGACGTCATGGCGTCCGGTGAACGCGGCGCGGCAGGTCAGCAGAATCACTGCGAGCGTGGTGACGCGGATGCCGCCTGCGGTCGAAGTGCTGCCGCCGCCGATGAACATGACGATGGACAGGAACACCTTCGTCGCGTCGCTCACGCCCGGCATCCATGACAGGTCGAAGCCGGAGCTGCGGGGCATGACGGCCGCCACCATCGCATGCCACAACCGCGGTTCCACGCCTTCGGTGGCGAACAGCAGTTTGTTGTTCCATTCCATGAGGAGGAACCAGGTGAACGAGGCGAGCACGATGCAGAACGTGGTGGTCAGCGTGAGCTTGGTATGCAGGCTCCAACGCTTCGGCGGACGATGGTTGCGCCATGAGCGCATGAGGTTAAGCAGGACGGGAAAGCCGAGCGTGCCGCAGAACGCGCTGACGAGGATAGGCAGGCCAACAGCCCAATTGTTGACATGCAGGCCGGCGCCGTCAGGGGTGAAGCCGGCGTTGTTGTATGCCATGACCGCGAAGAACAACGATTCCCACAGCGTGTGCCGCACATTGCCATGATTGACTTTGTACAGGCCGGGGAACAGCGCCACGAACGTGATGCCTTCGATGGTGAACGCGGTGGCGATGACCACGGTGAGCACGCCCTTGATCTCGCCGAGTTTCGTGGTGCCCAGCTCGTTGGCCGTCAGCAGCTTTTGCGTGGCCTTGAGATGGTGGTTCACGGCCAAGGCGATGAGTGAAGCGAACGTCATGACACCCAAGCCGCCCATCTGCACGGAGAAGATGAGCACGGCCTGGCCGAAAGCGGACCAATGCGTCGTCGAATTGACGATGGAGATGCCACACGTCGAAATCGCGGAGATCGCGGTGAAGAACGCGGTGGTGAATGTCGTTTGCTCGCCTTTCGGCGTGGCGGTGGGCGTGAGCAGGAGCAGCGTGGACAATGCGCCCAACATCATGAAGTACAGGATGGTCAGACGTCCGGGATGTGTGGTGAGTCTGTGCATTAGGCTGCGCTTGCGCGGCTTGCGCTCCTCCGCCATGGCCTTCTCGAACGTGTCCCCGGAGAACCACCAGGCATAGCCATGTGAGGCCTCGCGATTGGAGGAGGACTCGTCGAAGACGAGGTTGGACATGCTGTTCCTCGCTCCTTGTCTGTATAAACGGTCTTCGTTTCCTTGAGCTATTGTAGGCGGTAGTGTGACGAATGGGCCATGGACGTACCGTTCGACGGTTCCGCGGTGGCTCCGTGGGACTCTTCGGACGTCTGCGGCGTGTTCTGGACACCCGCTGCCGTCATTCGTTCATTTGTTCGACTACACTGGCGGGTAGTGGCACCTCGCATGGGGCGCCCGTTATACGAAAGGGCTTGCGATGATCGGTACCCGACATGCGGTGGTGGTGACGCATACGCGTCTGCGTGAAAGCGGCACGGTGGTCGAAGAAGCCGTCGAGCAGTTGAGACGCGCCAATTTCGAAGTGACGATTATCGACAATATCGAAGCGCCCGAGTTCGGCAGCAGGACGCCCGCCGTGCCGAAGAACACGGAAATCGTGGTGGTGCTCGGAGGAGACGGTACCATCCTGCGCGCAGCCGAACTGGTGCATGCCACCGAAGTGCCCATTCTCGGTGTGAACCTGGGCCACGTCGGCTTTCTTGCCGAATTTGAAAGCTTCCAGATGAGCGAGGCCATCCGCCGGATCGCCGACCATGACTATTCCATCGACGAACGTATGATCGCCCACGTCGACGTATGGCTGCCGGGCGCGACGGAACCCATCGAGGACTGGGCGTTGAACGACATCACGCTGGAACGCGCCGACCGTGGCAAAATGGTGGAGCTGTCCATCCGTGTCGACGACGTGGAGATGAGCTCCTTCGGTTGCGATGGCGTGATCGTATCCACGCCGACCGGTTCCACCGCCTACGCGTTTTCCGCGGGCGGGCCGATCATGTGGCCGAATGTGAAGGCATTGCAATTGGTGCCGTTGGCCGCGCACGCATTGTTCGCACGTCCGCTCATCATCGGCTCCGGCTCCACGTTCGCCATCGACATTCTTGACGATTCCACGTCCGACGGTTGGATCTGCTGCGACGGCCGCCGCCAACGCGCACTGCCGAAAGGCACACGCATCGAAGTGCGCGAATCGAAATGCACTTTGCGATTGGCGCGACTGTCCGGCGTGCCGTTCACGAACCGTCTCGTCACCAAATTCGACCTGCCCGTCGTCGGATGGCGCGAGCAGGCGCGCAAGACCGGCGGCACGCATCATGGGCAATCGTTCCCGGGAACCGGCAAACCGGAAAGCGGGAAGTGACAGGGCATGCTGGAAGAGCTTGAGATCCACAATCTCGGTCCGATCCGTTCCGCGCTGATCGCCCCGGCAGGCGGTATGACGGCGATCACCGGCGAAACAGGTGCCGGCAAATCGATGCTGCTCAGTGCGATCCGACTGATTTCCGGCGGTCCCTCCGACGGCGGCCGTGTTTCCGCCGGCGCTCAGGAGGCGTGGGCGCAGGGTGTGTTCGAAGTCGCCTCGTCGCCGGCCGCGGTGGCCGCGGCACGGGAAGCCGGCTTCGAACCGGAGGATGGCGAGCTGTTTCTGTCGCGTAAAGTGCCCGCTTCCGGACGATCCCGCAGCATGTTGTCGGGACGTAGCGTGCCGCGTTCCGTGCTTGCTTCCGTCGCCGCCGAATTGGTGACGATCCACGGCCAGGCCGACCAGTTACGTATCGCGACCGTTTCGCGGCAGCGTGAATTCCTGGACCGCTACGCGGGGGATGAAGTGGCGTTGGCCGCCTACGGCAAGACGTGGAACGCGCTGCGCGCAATGGACGAGCGTTTGGAAAGGCTCAGCAGCCAGGAATCGTCCATGCGCCAGCAGGCGGATTACCTGCGTGAGTCAATCGAACGCATCAACCGGGTCGACCCGCAGCCGGGGGAGATGGACGAATTGCGCGCACGGCGGGACCGCATCGAAAACGCCGCCGAAATCGCCGAAGGCGTGACCCGCGCATTGGGTGCGTTGGACGCTTCGCAAGTGGCGGATGACGTTGAATCGGCCAGCGCCGCCGATTTGATCGACCGTGCCTCGCAGGCATTGCGCGCCATTCACGTGGAAGGCGTGTTCTCCGAACTCGCCGACCGGCTCGACTCCATCAGCACCGATTTGTCCGACGTGGTGTTCAGCCTGTCCGGCGAAGTGGACAATGAGGCGAGCGTGGAGGATCTGGATGCCATCAACGGGCGCATCCACGAGTTGGACGAGCTGACCCGCCGGTGGGGGCCGGAATTGTCCGACGTGATCACGTGGAGGGACAAGGCCGTATACGATTTGGAGGATTTGGACGCCTCGCCGGAAAAGGTCGAACAGCTGGAAGCCGAACGCGCCCAACTGCTTGAGGCTGCGAAAAAAGCCGCGCAGGCTGTGAGCAAACGGCGTAGAGCCGCGGCGAAGGAACTCGCGTCCAAAGTCACCGCGGAACTTGATTCGCTGGCCATGGGCACTTCGAAACTGGAGATCCGCGTGGCGGAACGCGAACAGTTGGACGCCACCGGAGCGGACGACATCGAATTCCTCTTCACCCCGTTTCCCGGCTCCCCGCAGCTGCCGATGGGCAAAAGCGCGTCCGGCGGCGAATTGAGCCGTCTGATGCTCGCGCTTGAACTGGTCGCCGCCGAAAAGCATGTCGTGGCCGGAGGAACCGTGCCGCCGATGACGTTCATTTTCGACGAAGTCGATGCGGGTGTGGGCGGCAAGGCGGCTGTGGAATTAGGCGCGCGATTGGCCAAGCTTGCCCAATCCGCGCAGGTGTTGGTCGTCACGCACCTACCACAGGTCGCCTCCTGGGCGGACGAACAATATGTGGTCGCCAAAGGCGAAACGGATGACGGATCAATCGCCACCACCATCAATCAAGTGCGTGGAGAGGCGCGTGTGCACGAAATCGCCCGCATGCTGTCCGGCAGCGAAAGCGAAACATCTCTGGAACATGCCGAGGAACTGCTCAAATCGTCGGTGCTTGACTGACGGCGGATTCAATCGTAAAAAGTAATCGCAAATCGTAAAAGCGGTAATTGCAAAACAAAGGAGCCGATATGACACAGAAAACCAAGGCGAACCAAGGCAAAGGCGCCATCTTCGACCTTGACGGCACGCTACTCGACTCCATGGGCGTGTGGGATCAGGTGGACGTCGACTTCCTTGCCAAACGCGGCATCGAGGTGCCGGACGACTACATGCAGAAGGTCGCGGCCATGCAATTCCGCCAGATCGCCGAATACACAATCGCACGATTCGGCCTGTCGGACACTCCCGAAGCGTTGATGGAGGAGTGGGACCATATGGCACGTGTCATGTACGCCACGGTGGTTGAAGCCAAACCGTATGCGCGCGAATATCTGGAATCGTTGAAGGCGAGCGGCGCGAAACTGGCCGTGGCTACATCATTGCCACCGATGTTGCGAGAGCCGGCTATGAGGCATGTCGGCATTTTCGATTATTTCGACGAGGTGGTCAGTGTCGACGATGCGGGCGATATCGGCAAGGACAGGCCGGATGTGTACCTGCTGGCCGCGTCGAGGCTCGGCATCGAGCCGACCGACTGCACCGTATTCGAGGATCTGCTCGTCGGCATGCGCTCGGCCAAGTCCGTCGGCATGCGGGTGTGGGCCATGCACGATGATTCGTCCGATGCTGATTGGCCGGCGATTTGCGGTCTGGCGGATGGTGTCATGTTCGACTTCCACGACGCGCCTGCCGTATTGTAGGAACGTCGCACGGGGATATATGCATTTGAGGCTTTCCGTTGATTCGGAAGACCCCAAATACGTTCCATAAGAGTCTACCGGCTGGCTCGATTCAGATGTCCTTGCTGCCGTAAATATGCAGCGATATCTTGCGGGAGAACGCCAAGGCGAGTACGTCGATGATCAAGAATGCCGCTAACGCAATGGCTTGATGCCGGCTGATCGCCTCGGCCAGCTGTTCGACGGTCTTTCCGAATTCCGGCAATGCCTTGCGCAGCCCGATGACCGTGCCCACGATTACGCCGATGCTCAGAATAATGGCGGCCATGGCACGATAAGGGGAGAACCGGTACAGGAACGGCTGCACGATGGCGTTGAGCAGCACGAGGGTCAGCACGGTCATCGCGGCGAAACCGATCGCATTCGTCACTTTAACTGGCTCGTGTATGATGATGCCGGCGCAGGCGATACTGACGGCCACTTCCAATCCCGCCACCAGATCGCAGACGATAAGGAATGCGAATCGCCCGAGGATCTGGTGGTTGCGGCTGATGGGCACAATGCCGTTCATCCAATGATGGTTGTTCATCTGTTCATAGGAGAACAAGGTGATATTAAGCATCAGGAAGCCGGAGGCCGCTCCGCCGATGGCGGCTCCCGCAACGCTGTCGAGGGTGGACCCCGTGGCCGCCATCAGGCATGTGAAACCTGGAACGTACGCGAAGAAGATGGCTATGTACGACCGCCCGTAGCTGATGGTACGGTTCCAGTCCAAGGAAATCTGCCTAAGGATGGCGGTCATGGCGTCCGCGTTCGCTGTCGTGTTCATCGTACGTCTCCTTCGTTGGTATTGCCGATTGCCGTATGTGCCGCGGCATTGGTCAGTCTGATCACATCTTCAATCGAAGCATGCTGTGTCAGAAGACCGTCGGTGCCGCCGATGTGTGGGATGTCCTGCGTGCGGACCAACGCGTCGAAGCCGGTTGCGTATGTGCGGATGCCGACCATTGCCCGCCGCAGACCATCAGTAAGTTCATCCGGACCGCCCTTGACCAGACGGAACGCGTCTTCGAACTCGTCTTTCGGCCCGCTGTAATACAGCATGCCGTTCGTTATATACGCGAGGAAATCCGCGCAACGCTCCAAATCGGCGGTGATATGCGTGGAGAAGATTACGCTGTGTCCGCCATCCGCAACATAATCGGACAGGATGTCCATGAGCTCGTCGCGGGACAGTACGTCCAGACCGCTGGTCGGCTCGTCGAGAATCAGCAGTTTCGCATCGTGGCTCAACGCCACGGCGAGCATGAGCTTCATCTGCATGCCGCGCGACAGGTCCTTGATCTTCTTGTTCCGTCCGAGTCCGAACCGTCTGAGGTATGCGTCGAACAGATTGTGGTCCCACAGCGGGTACATTGGTCTGCTTGTCCGTTCCACCGCGTCGACCGTCATGTATTCGATAAAATAGCTGCTGTCGAGCACTACGCCCAGCTGCTCTTTGACCCGCTCCTCATCGGCCATCGCGTCAAGGCCGAGCACTTCGATTCGTCCCGCGTCGCGCGTGGTCATATTGAGGATCAGTTTGATCAACGTGGATTTGCCGGCGCCGTTCGGACCGACCAGACCCATGATGTAGCCGGACGGCAGGTCGAAGGTCACGTCATCCAATGTGAAGCCGGAATCATAATGCTTCGTCAATCCGGTTACGCTCAAGGCCAAGGTTGGCCGTGTCCCGTGGGGGAGCGAGGAATCGTTCATGATTGTTCCCTGTATGCTTTCTCGAACATGCCAAGCAGATCAAGCAGGCTGATGTCGGCGGCTTTGGCCTCGATGGAAACTTCACGGAGCTTGTCCATGATGCGTTCGCGCGCACGTTCCTTCATGAGTTCGTTGCCTCGTTCCATCACGAACGTGCCTTTGCCCTGCACGTTCTCCACGAGCCCCTCGTCAGCCAGTTCGTTATACGCTCTGGTCACGGTGAGCACGCTGACGCGCAGTTCCTTGGCGAGCTTGCGCAGTGAGGGAAGCGCCTCGCCTGCCATAAGCTCACCCGACATGATCGCGGACCTGATTTGGTTCTTGATCTGCTCGTAAATCGGTTCTCCGGACACGGATGAGATGATCAGCTTCAATCTGTGCCTCTTTTTCTGTATGTTTCGTAGGTGATATATCTCCCAGCTGAACAGTTAGATGCAAACTGTTTAGCTGTTATATATAACAGTAACACAGAAAACCCGTACTGTTATTGCGTGTCGCATAACAGTACGGGTTTTCTCGGAATATAAGGGAATCCGCCGCTCCATGAACGTCTCTTGCGGTCGGCGATTGACGGAAGCGACATTTACTTGCGTTCGCGGATTCCCGTATGGACGGTTATACGCGAGTCGGATGGATGATACGGCGGAAACACAGGTAGATCAGCCACGCCAACGGCATGATCGTCAACATAAGCAATGTAGGGAACCGGCGATGAGTCCCACTTCAGTCATGATTGCGATTTGCTTCGCGCCGAAGGAGAGAGCGTCCCTTTTGGTGCGATCCGTCGCCTGGGTGGTGTTGCTATCTTGCTGCATGATTGTTTATTAGGGAAACCGTCTGTTATTCCATTCCCTTATAGAGTTCTTTGGCGAGATCAACCAGTGACTTGTCTGAGCCTGCTGGGCCAATAAGGCATGCGCCGCATGGCAGTCCATCTGCTGTTTCCAATGTCGCGTATCGTCCGTTCATAATCGGGCAGTTGTTGAAACATCGACAGATCAATCAGACCGTGAACGCCTTTGGTGATGTCAACGGCTTGCGTCACGTCGAAGTCGATGGCGGCCGACAGCAGCAGGTACACTTGTTGACGTGGCACTCCTGAAAAGCGGTCGGATTAACAACCGCCTGCTCTGCGAACTTGCCACCCATAAGGACTTTATCAAGTTTCTTGCGGACATTGAGATTTATGTGGATGGGATTGCCACCATGCAGATTCAAAACCTCAACGCCCTTGTCGATACCGTCCGGCATGAAATCATTGAACGGTATCGCCCCGGCGAAGATG
>OGMK01000821.1_pt1 | contig 20291 bp, 15 predicted proteins | sample 1573151 | NCBI WGS metagenome assembly OGMK01 (sample SAMEA2581887, study PRJEB24529) | metagenome | biome: Human gut stool | place: China | collected 2011
CCTGCACGATGTCCTCTTCCTTGCGGGTCATGCCGGAGATGCCGCGGCCGCCGCGCTTCTGGGCCTGATAAGTGGCCTTGAGCTGGCGCTTGATATAACCGGCCTCGGTCAGGGTATAAACGCACTGCTCTTCAGCGATCAGATCCTCGATATCCACCTCGCCGGTCACGGTCTCGATCTCGGTGCGGCGGTCATCGCCAAAGCGGCGCTTCATTTCCAGCAGCTCGCTCTTGACGATCTCGAGCACGCGGGCATCATCGGCCAGGATCTCTTCCCAATCCCGGATCTTGGCATTCAGGGAGCCCAGCTCTTCCTCGATCTTCAGGATCTCCAGACCAGCCAGACGGCCCAGCTGCAGCTTGACGATGGCATCTGCCTGCGGGTCATCAAAGCCGAACTGCTCCATGATGGCAGCCTTGGCCTCGCTCATACCGCCCTTGCAGGCACGGATGGTGGCGATCAGCTCATCCACAATGTCGGTGGCCTTCTTCAGGCCTTCCAGAATGTGGGCGCGTTCCCGGGCCTTTTTCAGGTCATACTGGGTGCGGCGGCGCACCACCTCGTCCTGGAACTCCACATACTTCTGGATCATCTGCTTCAGGGTCATCACCTTGGGCACCTTGTGGTCGATGGCCAGCATGATGACACCCACGGTATCCTGCAGCTGAGTGTACTGATACAGCTGATTCAGGACGACCTGGGGGTTGGCATCCTTGCGCACGTCAATGACGATGCGCATACCCTTGCGGTTGGTCTCATCGTTCAGGTCACTGATGCCCTCGATCCGCTTTTCCTTGACCAGGTCGGCAATGTTCTCAATGAGGCGTGCCTTGTTGACCATGTAGGGGATCTCGGTCACGATGATCTGGGCGCGGCCATTCTTCTTTTCCTCAATGGTGGCGCGGCCACGCAGGGTGATCTTGCCGCGGCCGGTGGCATAGGCGGCACGGATGCCGCTGCGGCCCATGATGATGCCGGCGGTGGGGAAATCGGGGCCCTTGATGTGTTCCATCAGGCCGGGCAGGTCGATGTCCGGGTCCTCGATATAGGCCACACAGCCGTCAATGACCTCGCTCAGGTTGTGGGGCGGGATGTTGGTGGCCATACCAACGGCAATGCCCTGACTGCCGTTGACCAGCAGGTTCGGGAAACGGCAGGGCAGAACGCTGGGCTCCTTCTTGGTCTCATCAAAGTTGGGGTCCCAGTCGATGGTATCCTTGTCGATATCGGTCAGCATCTCCACGGCCATGCGGCTCATGCGGGCCTCGGTGTAACGGTAAGCAGCCGGGGGGTCGCCATCCACAGAACCAAAGTTACCCTGACCATCCACCAGCGGGTAGCGCAGGGAGAAATCCTGTGCCAGACGGACCATGGCATCGTAAACGGATGCGTCGCCGTGGGGGTGGTAGGAGCCCAGCACCGCACCAACGGTGTCGGCGGATTTGCGGTATGCATGGCTGGGGTCGTTGCCGCGCTCATGCATGGTGTACAGGATGCGGCGGTGGACAGGCTTCAGGCCGTCGCGCACATCGGGCAGGGCGCGGGACACGATGACTGACATGGAGTAGTCCAGGAACGCGGTCTCGATCTCCTTCTTGACATCACGGATGATCTTTTTGGTACCGCTGCCCGGTATCATCACATAATCTTCTTCCATTGTTTCCTCCAATTACACATCCAGCTTCGCGTACTGGGCGTTGGTCTCGATAAAGCGGCGGCGGGGCTCCACCTGGTCGCCCATCAGGATGGTAAAGGCTTCATCGGCCTTCTCGGCATCCTCAATGGTGATCTGGACGATAACGCGGTTATCCGGGTTCATGGTGGTCTCCCACAGCTGTTCGGGGTTCATCTCACCAAGGCCCTTATAGCGGTTGACCTTTGCGCCGGGCATCTCCTGCGAGAGGATGGCCATTTCAGCATCGTTATAGGCGTACTTGATGGTGTTGCCCTTCTGCACCTTGAACAGGGGCGGCTGGGCGACATAGACATGGCCCTGCTCGATGAGGGGGCGCATATAGCGGAAGAAGAAGGTCAGCATCAGGGTGCAGATGTGAGAACCATCAACATCGGCATCGGCCATGATGAACACTTTATCATACCGCAGCTTGGAGATATCGAATTCCTCGCCGATGCCGCAGCCCAGAGCCAGCACCACGGGCATCAGCTTATCGTTGCCGTAGATGCGGTCCGCACGGGCTTTTTCCACGTTCAGCATCTTGCCCCACAGGGGGAGGATGGCCTGAATGGCGGAGTCACGGCCCATCTTGGCAGAGCCGCCTGCAGAGTCACCCTCGACGATGAAGATCTCGGTGCGGGTGGGGTCTTTTTCACGGCAGTCAGCCAGCTTGCCGGGCATCCGGCTGGTCTCCAGCGCGCTCTTGCGGCGCACCAGCTCCCGGGCCTTTTTGGCGGCGGCGCGGGCGCGGGCTGCCTGGGTGGCCTTTTCAAAGATGGCCTTTGCCACGCCGGGGTTCTCCTCAAAGAACTCCATCAGCTTGGTGTACACCATGTTGGAAACAAGGGTGCGGATCTCGGTATTGCCCAGCTTTGCCTTGGTCTGACCCTCGAACTCTGCCTCCTGCAGCTTGACGGAGATGACGCAGATGAGGCCCTCGCGGACATCGGAGCCGGAAAGGTTCTCGTCCTTATCCTTCAGCAGGCCGTGGCTGCGGCCGTAATCGTTGAACACACGGGTCAGGCTGGTGCGGAAGCCCTCTTCATGGGTGCCGCCGTCCGGGGTGTTGACGTTGTTGGCAAAGCTCAGCAGCAGCTCGTTGTAGCTGGAATTATACTGCAGCGCGATCTCGGCCATGCCCCGCTCGGTCTGGCCCTTGAGGTAGATGACATTGGGGTGGAGCACCTCCAGATTGCGCTTTTCGCCCAGATAGGTGACAAAGCTCTTGATGCCGCCCTCATAGCACATGACCTCGGTGCGGTAGCAGGGGTCGCCCTCCTGGCCATCCTCCAGAACGGGGGTATAGAGCTCTCGCTCATCGGTCAGGGTGATCTTGACACCGGCGTTCAGGAAGCTCTCCTCGCGCAGGCGCTTTTCCAGCGTCTCGAAGTTATAGACGGTGGTGTCCTTGAACATCTCGGGGTCGGGCTTGAAGGTAACGCGGGTGCCGGTGACCCCCTCGGCCACCGTGCCCAGACACTTCAGGGGGCCGTCCGGGTCGCCGCGGCGGAAAGTCTGCTCGTATTCATGGCCGTCGCGGCGGACATTGACCCTCAGCCACTCAGAACAGGCGTTGACCACGGACGCGCCGACACCGTGCAGACCGCCGGCCACCTTGTAGCCGGAGTTCTCGCCGCCGAACTTACCGCCTGCGTGGAGGATGGTATAAACGACGGTGACGGCGGGCAGACCGGTATCGGCCTGGATATCCACGGGGATGCCGCGGCCGTTGTCGGTGACCTGAATGATGTTATCCTTTAAGATCTTGACCTCAATGTGGTTGCAGTAGCCGGCCAGCGCTTCATCAATGGCGTTGTCCACGATCTCGTAGACCAGATGATGCAGGCCCCGCTCACCGGTGGAGCCGATATACATGCCGGGACGCTTGCGCACGGCCTCCAGACCCTTCAGGACCTGGATCTCGCTGGCATTATACTCATGGTCGGTCGCGGTTTCCACATTGGTGCTGGTGATGATTTCCTCTGCCATATCCTTTCTCCCTTTACTTGATATTTTTTCAATCGATTGGATCGTTGTTGATTTTTTTCAGAACGACATTTCGGTGCGCCGCTTCATGGCCGCGCTGGACAGCTCCGAAAGATAAACGGTGTCCACAGGGGCATCGGCCAGAACATAACACTGGGGCAGGTCATCCGAAAGGCTGACCACGGCCCCATTCTTCTGGGCATAGTTGAGAAATTCCCGCCCCCGGGGGGAGACGGTGGTGGTCTCCAGATTGAAGATGCCGATGATATCACGGTCATTCAGGACATAGTCCCGGCCCAGATGGATATACATTGCGTATATTCTCCTGCAGATGCAGACTGCATATTCTGTCGCATTTTCCGCATTCTATGCAATGCAGCAATGCAACATTTTTCCATTTCAGATTTTACTCAGGACACCGCCGTTCATGCGGTAGACCTCGCCATCCGTTTTCAGGAAGGCCGTATCGTCACAGCTGGTGACGAAGGTCTGCTTTTCCCGCATCCGGGTCAGCAGATACTGCTTGCGGCCATCGTCCAGCTCACTGAGCACATCGTCCAGCAAGAGGACGGGGTGCTCCCCGGTGATGGCAGCAGCGGCGGCGGCTTCGGCCATTTTCAGGCTGAGCACCACACTGCGCTGCTGCCCCTGGCTGGCAAACACTCTGGCGGGCTGGCCGTCCAGCAGCAGCTCCAGATCTTCCCGGTGGGGGCCGCACAGGCTCTGCCCGGCCCGGACTTCCTCATTCTGGCGGGCTTTGAGCAGAGCCGCCAGACCGCCGGGCTCAAACTGGGCGGCATACCGCAGCTCCATCCGCTCCGCCCCATGGGAAAGCTCCTCGTAATTGGCGCAGGCCAGCGGGGCCAGCCGTTCCAGGTAGGCCCGCCGCCGCTGCTGGATGGCTTCCCCCTGCGCGGCAAGCTCGGTGTTCAGCACCTCGAGCAGAGCCATTTTTTCAGCGTAGGGACGTTCCTGCCCGGCAGGAGCGCGGCGCAGCAGAGCATTTTTCTGCTGCAAAGCCCGCAGATAGCGGCGATACACGGTCAGGTAGCCGGGGTAGAGCTGGCAGAGGGCGGCATCCAGAAATTTGCGCCGCCCCTCGGGCGCTCCCTTGACCAGACTCAGGTGGCCGGGGTCGAACACGACAGCCGGAAAACTGCCGGCAAGCCCTGCCGCCCGCCTGGGTGCTGCCCCGTTCACCGAGGCGTACCGCCCGGGCCGCTGGGAATCCGGGGTGCCCACCGTCAGCCGGACACGGTTCGGCTCGTCGGGCTCCTGTTCCTCCTGCTGTGCCCGGAGTGTGGAGGCTTCCAGCACGGCAAAGGGCTCACCCCGCCGCACCAGCTCTGCATCCTTGCCGCCCCGGAAGCTCTTGCCGCCGGTCAGCAGCCAGATGGCCTCCAGCAGGTTGGTCTTGCCCTGGCCGTTGTTGCCGCAGATCACGGTCAGCTCCCGGCCCGGGGTCAGGCTTGCCGATGCAATATTGCGGTAATTCGTTACTTCTAAGGAAAGCAGGCGCATGGTTTACTGGCCCTGTCCCACTTCCACGGTCTGGCCGTCCAGCTCGACGACATCCCCGGCGCGGCACTTTTTGCCCCGCATGGTGCAGACCTCACCATTCACCTTGACAGCACCGCCCTGCACCAGCTCTTTGGCTTCGCCGCCGGTCTCACACAGGCCTGCATATTTCAGCAGGGCATCCAGCTTGATAAATTCCGTATGGATGAGAATTTTTTGCATTTTTATGCCTCTCAATCATTCTTGAAGCGGACAGGCAGGACCAGATACAAAAAGTCGCTGCCCTCTGTAGGCAGGACCTTGACCGGGCTCAGCGGGCCGCTGATCTCCAGCTTGACCTGCTCGGTGCGGGCGTTGCGCAGGGCATCCAGCAGATAGCGGTTGTTGAAACCGATCTCCACCTCATCGCCCTCGCACTGCGCGTTGAATTCATCCACCACGCGGCCCAGATTGGTCTGGCAGCGGACCACCACTTTACCCTCTGTAAAACTGATGCGGAGGGGATTTTTTAAACGCTCTGTAATGATCAGGGAGGCGCGCTCGATGGTCTCGATGAACTCCTTGGTGTCCAGAACCACGCTGGTGCGGCTGCCATTGGGAATCACGTTGTGGTAGTTGAGGAATTCGCCCTCGATCAGGCGGCTCATGATGGTGTAACCGGCGGTGGTGAACACCACATAGCGGCGGTTGGCAGAGATGTGCACGGTCTCCTCGTCGTCGTTGGCCAGCAGGTGGGAGACCTCGTTCATGGTCTTGCTGGGTACGATGATGCGGATTTCCTTTATGGCTTCCACCGGCCGCTCTACAATGGCCAGACGGTAGCCGTCCAACGCAACAACGGTCAGCTTATCCGGCGAGATCTCAAATAATTCACCGGTATGCGCGGGTTTTTTCTCATCCTGACTGACGGCGTACAGGGTGCGCTCGATCATATCACGGAGCACGCCGGTCTTGATGTTCAGGGTCTCCTCGGCACCGGTGTTGGGCAGCTCGGGGAAATCAGTGGGGTTCATGGACTGGATCTCGAACTGTGCCACACCGCTCTGGATGGTGGTTTTTCCGTTTTCGGCAGATTGGATGTTGATCTGGCCGGAAGGCATCCGGCTGACCATGCTGCTGAGCAGCTTGGCGTTCAGCACCACCTCGCCGGGCTCCTTGACATTGGCATCAATGGTGGTCACGATGCCCATTTCCAGGTCGTAGCCGGTCAGGGTGAGCTGGAAGCCTTCGGCTTTCAGCAGGATACCCTCCAGTACAGGGATGGTGGAGCGCAGGGTAACGGCTTTGGAAACGCCGTCAATGGCTGCACTCAGCAGGGTCTTATCGCAGATGATGTTCAATTGCGCGTCTCTCCTTATTTTGGATTCAAGTTTTGAGGTTCTTTCTCCCATAAAACAGGGACAAAACCTCCAGATCTATATTGAACTTGTTGTAGTATTCGTAGTAGGGGCTGGGGAAGATGTGGAAAAGTCGGAAAATGTGTGGAATGGTGCGGCTCCATGGTTTTCCACCGGCTTGTGAATGCAGTGTGAAAGGCTTGTGGAAAGGGCTGGCACTGCTTTTCTTTCCACGGCGGGTGTGCAAAACAGAAGTTGAATGTTGAAAACTCGGTGGAAAGAGTGGAGAACTTTGTCGTCTGACCACAATATCTTGTTCTGTTTTCCCGGATTCCCCTGCATTTCTCCCCATATTTGGGGTTTTATCCCCTGTGAGAGTATGACTTTTGCCCCTGTTTTCCCGTCAGGCCTTGACGTTCTTGATGATGTCGCTGACGGTTTCGCGCAGGTGCTGGTCGTTCTTCATGTCCCGCTCCATGGTCTTGAGGGAGTAGACGATGGTGGAGTGGTCACGGCCCGAGAACTCCCGGCCGATCTCCTCCATGCTCATGCCGGTGACTTCACGCAGGATATAGATCGCCACGCGGCGGGCGGATGCAACGTTGGCGTTCCGCTTGGTGCCCCGGATGTCGGCAGGGGAGACGTTGAAGGTGCGGGAGACCTCGCCCACGATCTTCTCGATGGTCACGGGCACGGGTTGGGTCTCGTTGAGGATGTCCTTGATGGCGTTCTGTGCCACGCTGATGACAGGCTGGATGCCCTCCAGCATGTAGTAGGCGTTCAGCTTTTTCACTGCGCCCTCCAGCTGGCGGATGTTGTTTTTCAGGTGGTTGGCGATGAATTCCGCCACGTCCTCGGGCAGATCCAGGTGGAGCAGCTCGGCCTTACGCTTGACGATGGCCACGCGGGTCTCGAAATCAGGCGGCTGGACATCGGCGGTCAGGCCCCATTCAAAGCGGGTGCGCAGACGCTCTTCCAGGCTCTTGATCTCCTTGGCTGGGCGATCAGAGGCGATCACGATCTGCTTGTGGGCATCGTGCAGGGAGTTGAAGGTGTGGAAAAACTCCTCCTGGGTGGATTCCTTGCCGGCGATGAACTGGATATCGTCCACCAGCAGCAGGTCGGCCACGCGGTACTTCATCCGGAAGTCCTCGGTGCTGCCGGCGCGGATGGCGGCAATCAGCTCGTTGGTGAACTGCTCGCAGGTAACGTACATGATGACGAAATCGGGGTGGGTGCGCTTGATCTCGGTCTGGATGGCCGTGAGCAGATGGGTCTTGCCCAGACCGGAACCGCCGTAGATGAACAGCGGGTTATAGGCTCCGGAGGGGTTGGCCGCAACCGCCTGCGCCGCAGCAAACGCAAACTGGTTGGAGGGACCCTTGATGAAGTTCTCGAAGGTGAACTCGTAATTGCCCTGGGGCGAGGCGGGGTTTGCCTCGTACTGCTGGGCCAGCACCACCTCATGGGGCGGGGTGCTGGGCACCACCAGCGTGATGTCCACGTCAAAGCCCAGCACGGTCTTAAAGGCCTCTTTCAGCAGGCCGAGGTAGCGGTCGGTGACGATCTTGCAGATAAAATCGTTGCGCACCGACAGGGTGATATGGCTCGAGTCCTCAAAGCTGATGGGCTCAAGTCCGTCGATGTAGAGATTATAGGTCGGCTCGGCCATCTGCGTTTTGCAGTATGCCTGGGCGGCCTCTAAAACATCCTTGAAAGAATCCATAAAACATCCACTCCATTGAATTGGTCGAAGTTTTCAACAATGCTGCTGATACCCCGTTAGTATACCACAAAAATCTCCCTGCGTCTATATTCTATAATGTAATTTATAATACATAAGAAAAGACGCTCCATCGTGCCCTCGCGGCTCTTGTGTCCAAGGCGGTTTTTGGCCACAAGATATGGTGGAAGAAAAGTTTTCCACGGAGAACCGGTGAAAAAGTTGAAAGCTTTTTCACAAAGAAATTTGAAAAAAGTTTGCTGGAAAGTAAAAAAAATGCTTGACAGAAGGGGATAGTGTGCGATATACTGTTGAATTGCAAGCCTGTCCCCAATTTGGGACCAGAAATACCCCATTACCGGGGACGAGTTTTTACGGAGGATACAACCATGAAGAGAACTTTTCAGCCCAAGAAGCGTCATCGCAAGGAAGTTCATGGCTTTCTGACCCGCATGAGCACCAAGAACGGCCGCAAGGTCATCAATGCTCGCCGTGCTAAGGGCCGCAAGAGCCTGACCGTCTGATCCCGCTTTGCCAGGGATCCGGCGCAGAATTGAACATGCGCACAAAAGACTGCTGATCCTGAATTGGCGGTCTTTTTCTTATTTTGGACGTTCTGCGCGCGGAATGACTAAAAATTTGGCAAAAGATTTGGCACAAAAAACGCCCGGACAGCCTTTTCATGTCGGCGTTTTTTTGCTATACTGAATTTTGAACTTTGCCTTTAGGGAAGTTCTGCGATTTTTTAACCGAAAAGGAGGCGACGGAGCAGTGCGCTATCGTCCCATCCGCCGCAACAGCGAGTTTGGCCGCGTGTATGCCCGCGGCAAGTCCTATGTGAACCCGGCGCTGGTGCTGTATGTGCTCAAGACCCGCGGCAGAAAGACCCGCGTGGGCCTGACAGCCACCAAAAAGATCGGCCATGCCGTTCAGCGCAACCGCGCCCGCCGCGTGATGAAGGCTGCCATTGATGAGCATCTGGATCAGAACATCGGCGGCTATGATCTGGTGTTCGTGGCCCGGGGCATGACCCCCCGCCTGAAGAGCTGGCAGCTCAGCGAAGTGGTGGCCAGGCTCTTTGCCCAGGCCGGCCTGCCCGACAAGGCAAAGCAGCCGGGCGCAAAGCCCCCTGCCACGGTCCCGCCTGCAGACCGGGCCGCAAAACAGTGAATCCCGTCTCCCGCGTCTGCCGGAACGCGCTCTGTGCGCCCATCCGATTCTACCAGCGCTTTATCAGCCCGGGGCTGGGCCGCAACTGCCGCTTTACCCCCACCTGCAGCCAGTATGGCATAGAAGCCATCCAGACCCATGGCTGCATCAAGGGGCTGTTGCTCACCGCCTGGCGCATCGCCCGGTGCAACCCGCTTGGCCGGTGGGGCTTTGACCCGGTGCCGCCCAAAGGCCGCTGGGTGAACCCGGAGAGAAAACTCTCGGTATCGAAATTATTTAAAAGGCGGCATGGATAGTTCGGCGGGGAGTTTCTCCGAGGACCGTCCGCTGGGGTGGGACCCTGCTGCCGCAGGCAGTAGGGCGGGCGATGGAATGGCCTGCAACGACAGCGACCGCCGCCAGTGGCGGATGCAGGAAGCTGTTGTTGGGGCCGCGGCCAGCAAGACGCAAGCAATGCGCGGCGGATGCTGGGAGCCGCAATCCGAACTCGTGTCCGAGGAGAAAGCTACCCGTCGGACTTGTATAACCAGCTTCTTGTGACGCTCCGCACTGTGGGCGGGGTGTCCTTCTCATAAAAATCTAAACGTCCCGCACCACAGGCGGGGCAGAATGGACGAAACTATGAATCCTTTGTACATCCTGGGCTGGCCCTTGGGCTATGTAATGGAGTGGATCTACAAGCTGATCCCCAACTACGGCTGGGACATCATCCTGTTCACCCTGCTCATCACCGTGATCAAGATCCCCCTCCAGCTCAACCAGCAGAAGAGTATGGCCCGCATGAGCGCTTTCCAGCCCATGGTGGCCGAGATCCAGAAAAAGTACCGCGACAAGCCCGAAAAGCAGCAGGAAGAGCTGATGAAGCTGCAGGAGCAGGGCTACAAGCCCACCGCAGGCTGTATGCCCATGCTGGTCAACTTCCTGGTCATGTTCGGTGTTATCGAGGTGGTGTACCGCCCGCTGCAGCGCATCTTCCACATTGGTGCCGATGCCCTGACCGCCGCAGGTGAGGCCCTGACTGCCATGGGCATCAGCTTTACCACCGTGACCCGCGACACCAACATCATTGCACAGGTCATTGCAGGCGAGAGCACCGTTTCCTCCTGCTTCACCCCGGATCAGGTGGCTACCATCACCGAGTTCGGCCAGCACATGGATTTCTTTGGCATCGACCTGACCCGTGTGCCCCAGTACAGCCTGGCTGCAGAGAACCTGCCCCTGCTGATCCTCCCGGTTCTGGCGATTGTGACCATGTTCCTGTCCACCCACATCAGCATGAAGGCCAGCGGTCAGGAGATGCAGGGCAGCATGAAGCTGACCATGTATATGATGCCGCTGATGTACGTCTTCTTCTGCTTCACCGTGCCCAGCGCTTTCTCTCTGTACTACGTTGTTTCCAACATCCTGATGACCGTGCAGAGCCTGGTGATGAAGAAGATTTATGACCCTGAGAAGATGAAGGCAGAGGTCGCCGCCGAGATGGCTGCCCGCAAGAAGGAGCAGAAGCGCGGTGTAAAGAGCACCACCATCAAGGTCACGGATGAAAAGACCGGCGAGGTCGTGGAAAAAAATATCTCCGCCAGCGAAATGAACAAGCGCCGCCTGGAGTATGCCCGCAAGCTGGATGAGGAGCGCTATAAGGACGAGCGCACCGTTCCGCTGAGCGAGCTGGAAAACAAGAAGGAGGATTGACGGTTATGATCCGTACTCAGGAAGCGACCGGCAAGACGGTCGATGAAGCCCGCGCAAAAGCCTGCGCCCTGCTGGGCGTGCAGGCCGACGACCTGAATGTGAGCTATGAAGTGCTCGAAATGCCCCAGAAAACCGGTTTTCTGGGCCTGAAGACCACCCCCGCCAAGGTGCGTGTGAGCGTGGAAGAGCCCGATGCCCCGGCCGCTCCCGTGGTGGAGGAGAAGGTGGAGCCTGAGGTGAAGCCTGTTGTGGAGGAAACTCCCGCTGAGGAACCCAAGGCCGAGGAGCCTGCCGCTGCCCCTGTGGCAGAGGAGGCCGCTCCTGCTGAGGAGACTGCTGACCCCGCCGCAGAGGGTGAGGAGCCGGAAGTTCCCATCAACATCGAAGAGAACGCCAAGGTCAAGGCCGCTGTGGACTACCTGAAGGAAGTCATTGCCCTGATGGGCGTGGAAAATGTTGCCTTCAGCGCCGTGCAGAAGGGCGAGGCTACCATCATCCGTCTGGATGGCGAGAAGCTGGGTGCCCTGATCGGCCGCCGCGGCGAGACCATGGAGAGCCTGTCCTATCTGGCAAGCCTGGTGGCCAACCGTCTGGAAGGCGATTACATCAAGCTGGGCCTGGATGTGGCCGGCTACCGCGACAAGCGTGAGAATGACCTGACTGTGCTGGCACAGCGCATTGGCAACAAGGTGCGCAAGACCGGCCGCAGCTTTGCCATGGAGCCCATGAACCCCTACGAGCGCCGCATCATCCACTCTGCCATCGGCAAGATGGAGGGTGTGCGCAGCGAGAGCAAGGGGGAGGGCCGTGACCGCCGTGTGGTCATCTACTCCACTGCTCCCGATGCCCAGACCGACAACACCTACGGCGAGCGCCGCCCGCGGGGCAATGGCCGCCGCCCCGGCGGCAACCGCAATGGCGGCTTCCGCGGCGGACGCGGCAGCAGCCCCCGGAATGGCGGTCCCCGCAATGGCCGCCCCGCAGGCAGCCGCGGTCCCCGTCCTTCCAGTGTGCCCGAGCGCACCTATGCTCCCCGTGACGCAGAGACTGCTGCACCCGTGGCACCCAAGCGCACCGAGCGCGTGGATGATTTTGCCGATTTCAGCTTCGGCAAGATCGAGCTGTAAACTCCGCTGAGTTTTGCACAATGCCGCCCCCTTCCGGTGGAAAACTGGAAGGGGGCTTTTTGTCTCTTTCCTTTTTCGTCGCTTCGTGATACAATAATTCTGATTTGAGAGCGGAGGGAGAGCACCAACATGGAACATTCAACGATCGCGGCCATTGCAACCGCGCCCGGCGCAGGCGGCATTGCCGTGGTGCGTCTTTCCGGCCCGGAGAGCTATGCCGTGGCGGCAAAGGTGTTCCACCCGGCCAACCCGGCAAAGCGGGTAAAAGATGCCAAGGGCTACACCGCCCTGTTTGGGCATTTCATGGAAGGGGAGGAGGCCTTTGACGAGGGCGTGGCACTCTTCTTCCGGGCACCTCACAGCTACACCGGCGAGGATGTGGTGGAGCTTTCCTGCCACGGCGGCAGTGCGGTGGCCCGGCGGCTGGTGGAAAGCTGCATCGCAGCCGGTGCCGCCCCCGCCGCCCCCGGCGAGTACACCCGCCGTGCCTTCCTCAACGGCAAGCTGGGGCTGACCCAGGCCGAGGCCGTTATGGACCTGATCTCTGCCGATGGCCGACAGGGTGCGGCGCTGGCCAATGCCTCCCTGAACGGCGCGCTGGCGAAGAAGATCGGGGCTGAAAAGGATGCCCTGACCGCCCTGCAGGCCCATCTGATTGCCTGGGTGGATTTCCCCGAGGAGGACGTTCCCGCGCTGGAGGATGCCCAGTTGGTATCCACCCTGACTGCCGTGAAGGAAGAGCTGGACACCCTCATCCGGAATTATGATGCCGGTGCTGTCCTGCGGGAGGGTGTGGACTGTGCCATCGTGGGGCGGCCCAATGCGGGCAAGTCCACCCTGCTCAATCTGCTGGCCGGGTTCGACCGGGCCATCGTCACCCCCGTGGCGGGCACCACCCGGGATGTGGTGGAGCAGGCCGTCCGTCTGGGGGACATCCGGCTGAACCTGTTCGACACGGCCGGTCTGCGGGAGACCGAGGATGCGATCGAGGCCGAAGGCATCCGCCGCAGCTGGAAAAAGCTGGACGAGGCGGGGCTGATCCTGGCGGTGTTCGATGGCTCTGAGCCCCTGACCCGGGAGGATCTTGCGCTGGCGCAGCGGTGCGCTGGTCGTCCGGCCATTGCACTGGTCAACAAAGAGGACAAGCCCACTCAGTTTGACGCAGAGATCATTGCAGGCGATTTTGCCATGGTGCTCCCGGTCTGCTGCCAGGAAGAGGGGAGCCGCAGGGTGATCGCTGCTGCCGTTGCCCGCCTGCTGGGCACCAACAACATCGACCCCCACGCTGCCAGCCTCTCGGGCCAGCGCCAGCTTGCCGCCGCCACCCGTGCGCGGGATGCAGTGGCCGGTGCGCTGGATGCGGTCAGCGGCGGGTTCGGGCTGGATGCCGTATCGGTCTGTGTGGACGATGCGCTGGATGCCCTCTGTGACCTCACCGGCGAAAATGCGTCGGAGAATGTCATCAATGAAGTGTTTGAGCGGTTCTGTGTGGGGAAGTAATGAGGAATGTTCTCTTTTGCGTGCCAAAAGAGAACCAGAAAAGCACCCGCTACTTTCGAAGCGCGGGAGGCACGAACTAGGGGCTGCTCGCCCCTAGTGACCCCAAAGAAGTGAGCTCCAAACAAAAATGCTGGAGATTCGCGCTCCCGCGCGAAGATCTCTTAACCGCATTTTTGCTTTCCACCGATTTGAAGTCGCTGCGCGACGGGCTGTGTAGGTACAGTTTCGATTGTTCCATTGACAATAGAGGGAATCCGAAAAAGTTATGAACCATTTAGGAGATTATGATGTGATCGTAATAGGCGCGGGCCACGCTGGAATTGAAGCGGCCCACGCTGCTGCCACGCTGGGTGCCAAAACGGCGGTGTTTACCATGAGCCTGGATGCCATTGGCAACATGCCCTGCAATCCCAGCATCGGCGGAACTGCAAAAGGAACGCTGGTACGCGAATTGGATGCGCTGGGCGGTGTGATGGGCCTTGCGGCGGATGCCACCTACCTGCAGAGCCGGATGCTGAACAAGGGCAAAGGCCCTGCCGTTCATGCCCTGCGCGTTCAGACCGACCGCAAGCGCTACCACGAATATATGAAGCACGCCCTTGAACTCACGCCCGGCCTTGCCATCCATCAGGCCGAGGTGGTGGGCATTGAGGTGGAGAACGGCCATGTCAAGGGCGTTGTGACCCAGCTGAACGGGGAGTACAGCGCAAAGTGTGTGGTCATTGCCACGGGCACCAATCTGGGTGGAAAGATTTTTGTCGGTGATGCGTGGTATGCTTCCGGCCCTGACGGGATGCACGCCGCCAATGCCCTGACCGAAAGCCTGAAAGCCGCCGGTCTGCCTCTGCGGCGGTTCAAGACCGGTACGCCTGCCCGCGTCCACCGGAGAAGCATCGACTTCTCCAAGCTGGAATGCCAGCCCGGCGACCCGGACAGCGAGCTGCAGCCCTTCAGCTTTCTGACGGATGCACCCATGCACAACAAGGTCGAGTGCTGGATCGCCTACACCAACCCCGAGACCCACAGGATCATTCTGGACAACATCCAGCGCAGCCCGCTCTATGGCGGCATGATCGAGGGGGTTGGCCCCCGGTACTGCCCCTCCATTGAGGATAAGGTGGTGCGCTTTGCGGGCAAGGACCGGCACCCCATCTTTGTGGAGCCCTGCGGCGAGAACACAGAGGAGATGTATCTGCAGGGTGCGTCCAGCAGCCTGCCGGAGGATGTGCAGAACGCCTTTTACCGGAGCATTCAGGGCTTTGAACACATTGAGATCATGCGCCCGGCCTACGCCATCGAGTATGACTGCGTAGACTCGACCAGTCTGGAAGCCACACTGGAGAGCAAGGTGGTGCGGGGCCTGTATGGTGCAGGCCAGTTCAACGGCACCTCCGGCTACGAGGAAGCCGCCGCGCAGGGTCTGCTGGCCGGTCTGAACGCCGCCCGCAGCGCAAAAGGGGAGAGTCAGCTGATCCTGGAACGCCAGACTAGCTATCTGGGCACGCTGGTGGATGACCTTGTCACCAAGGGGGTCATGGATCCCTACCGCATGATGACCAGCCGGAGCGAGTACCGCCTGACCCTGCGGCAGGACAACGCCGATCAGCGGCTGACTCCCATTGGCCGGGAGTACGGTCTGGTGCAGGATGACCGCTGGGCAAAATACCAGCACACCCAGAGCATTCTGGAGGCGGAGCGCCGCCGCCTGCACGAGACCCACCTGCGCACCGCTGACCTGCGCGCTGCCATGGAAGCAGCCGGGCTGACCCCTGCCGCGGAGGGCGGCATTGCCGAGGAGCTGCTCCGCCGCCCCGAGATCAGCTACCCGCTGTTGGCGGGAGTGATCGGCTGGGGCGAGGGCATCACCCCCATGCTGGCCGAGCGGCTGGAGACCGAGATCAAGTACGCAGGCTACATTGCCCGGCAGGATCGGATGATCCGTGACGTGGCCCGCCACGAAAAGACCCTGATTCCCGCAGATTTCGAGTATGCTGACCTGACCGGCCTGACGCTGGAGGCCCGTGAGAAGCTGACCCGCATCCGCCCGAAGAATCTGGGGCAGGCGGGCCGTATTCCCGGCGTGTCGCCCTCCGATGTGGCGCAGTTGAGCATTGCTTTAACAGTGAGAGAGAAAACCTGATGCACTGACGGAGAGGTTGGACGAAGGAGGGCAGAACCTCTGTACAACCTCTCAGCCGCCTGCGGCGACAGCTCCCCTGGTAGAGGGAAACCCTTGGTAAAAAGATAAAAGAATTACCTCAAACGAAAAGGGACAGATAAATGATCGACAAGAACAGATTAGAACAAAAATGTTCCATGTGGAACATTGCGCTGACCGGGAACCAGCTGGATCAGCTGGATGCCTTTGCGCAGATCCTGGTGGACTACAACCAGAAGGTCAACCTGACCGCCATCACTGACCCGGAAGGCATTGAGGACAAGCACTTCCTCGACAGCCTGTTGTTTGCCAGCCAGCCCGAGGTGGCAGGGAAGATGGTGGACGTGGGTGCCGGTGCCGGATTCCCGGGCATCGTGACAAAGATCTACAAGCCCGAGTTGGAGCTGACCCTGATGGAGCCCACCGGCAAGCGGGTGGAGTTCTTGAAGTATGCCTGCGCTCAGCTGGGCCTGACCGGGGTGGAGTTTGCCAAGGAGCGCGCCGAGGAAGCCGCCCGCAAGGCATGGCGGGAGCAGTTTGATCTGGCCTCTGCCCGTGCGGTGGCGGCTCTGCCCATGCTGGCCGAGTACTGCCTGCCGCTGGTCAAGGTGGGCGGCAGCTTCCTTGCCATGAAAGGCGCTTCCGGCGAGGAGGAGCTGGCTGCAGCCCGCGGTGCCATCCGGAAGCTGGGTGGAGAGTATAAGGAGACCCGCACCCTGCATCTGCCGGGCGGCGATACCCGCACCCTCATCCTCTGCAAAAAGATTTCGCAAACTCCGACAGCCTACCCCAGAAACGGTGGAAAGATCGCAAAGTCTCCGCTGAAATAACGCAAAACCGCAAGATAAATGCCAAGCCCTGCCGAACGATTCTTCTGGCAGGGCTTTTTGATTTCTGGTACACTGGAACTGCAACGAGTGAGTTTTCCACTGTTTCCCGGGAAACAGTGGAAAACTGCGTCACATTTCAGCGAAAGGGGAAAGAATCATGTTTGAATGGAAGAAATCTGCCGGGAAGATCTACACCCTGCCTGTGGAAAGCATCCGTCCCTCGCCGTTTCAGGCTCGGACTGTCTTTGATGAAAAGGAGCTGGCGGGGCTGGCTCAGAGCATCCGAGAAAACGGCCTGCTGCAGCCCATCTCGGTGCGGAAGGTCGAGGGTGGTTACGAGCTGGTGGCGGGGGAGCGGCGGCTCCGCGCCTGCAAGCTGGCCAGGATGGAGACCATTCCGGCCATCCTCTGTGACTGCGGCGACCAGCGGACTGCGGCGCTGGGTCTGCTGGAAAACATCCAGCGGGAAGACCTGAACCCCTTTGAGCAGGCACAGGGGCTGCGGGATGTGATCGCCCTTTGGGACTGCACTCAGGCCGAGGCGGCCAAGCGGCTGGGCATGGCACAGCCCACCCTTGCCAACAAGCTGCGGCTGCTGCAGCTGACCACCGACCAAAGGCAGTTCGTGCTGGACAATGGCCTGACCGAGCGCCACGCCCGGGCGGTTCTGCGCCTGCCCGAGAACCGGCGGAGCGAAGCCCTTATCACCATTGCCAAGCGGCGGATGAATGCCCGGCAGACCGACCTGTACATTGAGCAGGTGCTCAATGCCGCCGCCCCAGGCAGACACCGTATCTCCATGGTCAAGGATGTGCGCATCTTTGTCAACACCATCGACCATGCCATCCGGCTGATGACGGACAACGGTGTGCCTGCCACGGCCCACAGGGAAGAGCGGGACGGCTATATCGAATACACGGTGCGCATTCCAACCGCAGCCGCGCAAAGATAAAACGCATCGCAATTTTCACAAAAAATGCAATTCCACAGGGTTTTTACGCAAAATAATCAGGAAACAGGTTCAAAAAGCCGCGCTGATGTGCTATACTAGTCTTTAAAGGGGCTTTGCTGGTGGGAAAACAGCGGGGCCCGGCCTCGAATGTTCCACGTGGAACAAATAATTTTCCCGGGAGGAAACAAAGAGCGTGGCTAAAATCGTTGCAATTGCAAACCAAAAAGGCGGCGTGGGCAAGACCACCACGGCCGTGAACCTTTCGTCCTGCGTTGCGGCTCTGGGCAAAAAGACGCTCATCGTCGATCTGGACCCGCAGGGCAATACCACCACCGGTTACGGCATTCCCAAGCGGAGTGTCGATGTGGGTACTTATGAGCTGCTGATCGGTGAGGCGGAGGCAAAGGATGCCATCCGCAAGACCGAGTTCCGCACCGATGTCATCGGTTCCAACACCCGGCTTGCGGGTGCGGGTCTGGAAATGATCGACCTGCCAGGCCGCGAAAGCCGCCTGCGCAAGGCACTGGCCTCGGTGCAGAAGGACTACGACTTCATCTTTGTGGACTGCCCGCCCAGCCTGGATCTGCTCACCCTGAACGGTCTGTGCGCCTGTGACAGCGTACTGATCCCCATCCAGTGTGAGTATTACGCACTGGAGGGCCTGTCGGAGCTCATCAGCACCCTCAAGACCATCCGCAAGAAGTACAACCCCTATCTGGACATCGAGGGCGTGGTGTTCACCATGTTCTCCGGGCGGTTCAATCTGACGCTGCAGGTGGTGGATCAGGTCAAAAAGTATTTTGGCACCAAGGTCTACAAGACCACCATCCCGCGCACCATCCGGATCTCGGAAGCGCCCAGCTACGGCCAGCCCATCAATTTCTATGAGCCCAAGGGCAAGGGCAGCGAGGCCTATATGGATCTCGCCATTGAGTTCGTAAAGAACAACCGCCCGCATGAGCCGGCACGCCGCCGCACAAAAGGGAACAGTGCCCCCGCCGAGCAGAAAAGCGCACTGGAACAAGTGAAGCAGGGGGAAGCGTAACCTATGGCAAAAAAAAGAGGAGGACTGGGCCGGGGCCTGGAAAGTCTGTTTGAGGACACAGCTCCCAGCTTTGAGTCCGATAACCGGATCGAGACGCTGCCCCTGCGGGAGATCGAGCCAGACCCGGCCCAGCCCCGCAAGACCTTTGATGAGGAAACGCTGGCAGAGCTGGCGGCCAGCATCTCAGAGCACGGTTTGCTGCAGCCCATCGCGGTGCGGCCCCACGGGGTGGACCGCTATCTCATCGTGGCCGGTGAGCGCCGTTGGCGTGCCTGCCGGATGGCGGGCCTGACCGAGGCACCCGTCATTGTGAAGGATGTCACGGATGAGCAGGCCATGGAGCTGGCGCTGGTGGAAAACCTTCAGCGCGAGGATCTGGACCCGGTGGAAGAAGCACTGGGCATCCGGGAGCTGATGACCCGCTGTGACCTGACCCAGGAGCAGGCGGCCCGCAAGCTGGGCAAGAGCCGCAGCGCACTGGCCAACAGCCTGCGTCTGCTCAACCTGCCCGAAACGGTGCTGGAGCTGCTGAAAAGTGGTTTTCTCACCACCGGCCACGCAAAGGTGGTGCTGGCTCTGCCCACTCCGGAGCTGCAGGAGCAGGCGGCACAGATCATTGCCGACCATGAACTGAATGTCCGGCAGGCAGAGGCCCTGTGCAAGAAGCTGGCCAAGCCCCCCAAAGAGCCTGTGGAGCCTGCCCCGCGCGGCACCCTGCCTGTGGAGGTGGAGGAGAGCCTGAAGCAGGCGCTGGGCAGTGAGGTCAATGTGGCCTACCACGACGGCAAGGGCAAGCTGACCGTCCACTTCTACTCGGATGAACAGCTGAAGGCTTTTGCAAACTTATTAGGGCAATATCAGGTTGAGGATTAAACCTCTCCGTCATTGTTGTTGCCTGGTAGGAGAGGCCCTGGCAGCCGATGGAAGCTTTTCGTATACGCCGCCAGCCCGACTGAGAGGTTGTACGAAGGCAAGCCTGACCGAGAAGAAAAACATAGCGATCCAAGGCGGCACGCCGCCTTTGAACGGCATGGGAAAGGGCTTACCTGCCCATGCGAACCGAAATAGAGTAAGGAGAGTAAATCATGCTTGATATCAAATTTGTCCGTGACAACCCGGATGCTGTCAAGGAAAACATCAAGAAGAAGTTCCAGGATGCCAAGCTCCCTCTGGTGGATGAAGTCATCGAGAAGGACGCAAAGTACCGCGAGTGCCTGAAGGAAGTTGAGAGCCTGAAGGCTGCCCGCAACAAGCTGAGCAAGGCCAACGGCCCCCTGTTCGGTCAGCTGAAGAAGTGCACCGACGAGGCCCAGAAGGCCCAGCTGCAAGCACAGATCGATGCCAACAACGCCGCCGTCAAGGCCGACGCGGACAAGATGGCAGAGCTGGAGGCCGAGGAAGCCAAGCTGGCTGACCGCATCCAGGAGATCATGTACACCATCCCTCAGATGATCGACCCCAGCGTGCCCATCGGCCCAGATGACACCTACAACGTGGAGGCTCAGCGCTTTGGTGAGCCTGTGGTGCCCGATTTCCCCATCCCGTACCACACCGAGATCATGGAGAGCTTTGACGGCA
>OGMK01000856.1_pt1 | contig 19540 bp, 13 predicted proteins | sample 1573151 | NCBI WGS metagenome assembly OGMK01 (sample SAMEA2581887, study PRJEB24529) | metagenome | biome: Human gut stool | place: China | collected 2011
GCTCATAAACCGCAAAACGCACCGATTTCTGAATACCAAACTGTTCCTTCAGCTGCTTTTGCAAAGCGGCAAAATTAGCCGCCGTCATCTTCTCTGCCAGCTCCGGCACCATATCTACCTGCAGCTGCGTTACAGCCGCAGCATCGCCGCTGAGTACTGCCATAAACTTATCGGCCACCTTCTGCTGCCTGTTCAAGTCACTGCCATCTCCTGCCGCATAACACATACCACTCACCACCATCATCAAAGTTAATATCAATAAGATTACTGTCTTTTTCATTACCATCCAACCCCCAACATTTATTCTTCAGCCTCAGCTTGTTCAGGCTGCTGCCTGTCAGCAGTTTCTTCTATATATTTTTCTTTCAGCTGCGTATAATCAGCAGCCAGTTTCTCATAGGCAACATCACGCTTTTCATTATCAGCCTGCAAACGCCTGTTATCCTGCTCCAAAGCCGCCAGACGCTCCAGCACCCTATTCAGTGTTTCCTGCTCAACGCCAGCAGCTTTGGCCGCTTCCTTCGCCTTGCGCTCTGCTTCCGGCAGCCTGTCCAGCGCAATGCTGATACCCATATTCATCATATGCTTGCTGCTGGTCGTCGATGCCCCGATACTCAGCATCGTCCGTTTGTCAGGGCGATAGAACCCGCCTACTGCCAGCGCCTGCTTGCCCTCATAACTGCCCATCGCCATTGCGAAATCCGCACGGCTGTTGGCGTTTTCAGGCTGCGGATGCAAACCTGCCAAAGCGGCGCTCAGTGCGCCCACTTCCTTGATCTCGACTCCCATACGGTTGACCCTGCCGTCCAGCTCTCGCATATCACTCTGCATACCTTCAATGGCGCTGCCTACTTCTATCGTGCTGCCGTCCTCGCGTTTCAAGGTCACTTCGCCGCTGCCGATCGTGGTGCCGCTGGTCTTGGTGACTTCTTTCTCGTTGCCGTCAGCGTCTTTTTCCGTAGTCGTCGTTGTTTTGCTGACGCTGATACTGTCGCCTGTCATCGTGGTCGTGCCGCTGGTGTCTTTAGTAACCTTTCCGTCTTTGTCAGTTACCTTATTGCTTGTGCTCAGCGTCATACCTTTTTCATTCGTGCCGAAGCTGCTTTCCTTCACCGTCACATTGTCTTTGCTGTCGGTCGTGGTCTTGCTGGTCGTCACGCCGGTACCGCCTGCCGAGGTATTATTGACGGTCTTGGTGCTTTCCTTACCGTCAGCCGAGGTTTTCTCAGCTGCCTGTGTCGTTCCGTTCACAGCACTGGTCTTAAAGTCATTAGTCACTGTATTCCCGTCGGCATCAGCACCGCTCAAATGGTTGTTTACGGCGTCAGTCTTGTCAATAGTACCTCCGGCTACAGTTACCTTATTACCGTCTACGTATAACTCGTCCGTATCTATCCTGCCGGTAGTCACCTTATTGCCCTGGATCGTAGTATCCAGCTGACTGCCTGTGCCGTAAGCCGTATCACCGCTGTGGGTAAATTTGGCGCCGTCTGCCGAGGTATTGCTGAAACCGTAGTCGCCAGCTTTGCTGCTCAGGTTGCCGTTAGGGGCAACGCTGAATTTGGCTGTGCTGGTATCGCTGCTGCTGCTGACGCCGATATACAGTCCTTTATCCGTAATAAAGCCGTCGGTGTCGTTGACGACCGAGCTGTTTTTACCAACGTGGATACCATCTTCATTGATCTTGACCTGATTCTTTTCGCCCTCGGCCACCAGAATACCGTCTTTACTGATAACTGTTTTATTCTTTTCACCATCAGCGACAACGATCGAATCGCTGGCATTGACTTTATTAGTGTCAATACCGTCAGTAGTGATACTGGTATTGCCCTCGATGTTAGTAGTATCACTGTCAGGCTTGTGGATGCCGCTGGTATTGGCACTGCTGCCACCGCCGCCCGTACCGCCGCCTCCTGTGCCGTTGTCTTCCAGCGATTTTACCCGCTGATCCAGCCAGCCAACGTCCACGCCGTCCACTTTACCGCCGCTCAGGCTCACGCCGCCGATTTTACCATCACTGCCAAAAACAACGCCGTTGATACTGCTGACGCCTGTCACTGCGCCTGCGGCAAAATTTACGCCGCCGAGAGCAGCCGTCGCCGCTTCCAGGTTCGCTGTTTTCAAGCCGTCTTTAGTAAAACTGGTTGTGTCTTCGATTATTGTTTTGCCACTGTTTTCTACAACGTCAGTGCGTTTGATGCCGCCCATGTCGGCGGTAGCCACGCCATCCTGTTCCAGGCTGTCCAGACGTTCCGACAATGCTTTGATACTGACGCCGCCTACACTCAAACCGTCAGTTGCGTTGCCGCTGATAGCGACGCCGTTCAGATTGTCCGCCGTTACCGAGCCTGTTACCAGACTGGTGTGATCGATATGCGTACCGTCAGCATCGGCATATAAAGCAATGCCGCCGGCCGCTTTTTTACCTACGTGGATACCGCTGGCATCTACTGTGACCTGCTTATCAGTGCCCTCACCGAAAATAATCGCGTCATCTGTGATTTGAGTATGGGTTTTAGCACCCTCATTGCCAATAACCACGCTGCCGCTGAACTTACTGCTTCCGGAAGCAGTATCATAACTCAGCCCTGCCGTTTTGCCAGTCACTTCATCCAGACCGCTTTGAATATCTGTTACGGTCGCGCTGGTCGCCAGATCCTTCGTTGCTTCAACGATCTTCTCATTGATTTCGGTTTGCGTATACGCGTCAGCAATGCCGTAACCGGCCAACGTAGTCGCTTTATCTGCCTTGCCGCTTTGCAGCTCCGTAACATCTTTTACCAGACCGCCATCAGCGTCACCAACTGTTGTTTTTAAAGTATCGACGTCACCTGCTTTAGCAAAGGCCGTATCCGCCGCTGCTTTGCTGTAAACGCTGTCGCTCTTAGCGTAATCAGCAAGTTTGGTGTCTACTGCTGTAGTAGTTGCGTAATCAGCGAACTTCGTATTCATATCTGTAGTAGTCGTATAATCAGCCAGCGCTGTTTTAGCAGCATATTTATCAGAAAGTTTTTGGCTTCCTTCTACAAATTCACTTGCTTTTACCGTACCGCTGGCAGTTACGGCATTAGTAGTGATGCCGCTGCTGCTGATCGCCGTATTCGTTTCGATAGTAGTCGTTGCCGTATCCTGATTCCGGCCGATGCCTTTGGTATTATCGGTAACTACATCACCATTGCTCAGCGCCGTCAGGTCGATGCCGCCTACCATTACTTTTGATTCGTCTTTTTTGATCTCTATACCGTTGACAGTTTTAGCCGTTAAAGCGCCGTCACTGCCAAAGCCGAAGCCTGTCGCGCCGACTTTAAACTCACCTGCCGTCAGTACAGTCGCCGTCACGCCGCCAGTAAAGGTGGTAGTATTCTTGCCAGCGTCATAACTCATACCTGTAGCGGCTGTTTCCAAGGCTGCCGCTCTGTCGCTCAAAGCAGTATCTGCTGCCTGATAAGCGCTTTCAAGCGCTGTTTTAGCTATTCCGATATCTGCCGTTACCTGCGTTTTAGTTGCCATATCGGCAGTTGCCGCAGTTATTTTTTCATCAGCAGCAGTTTTTGTATAAGCATCAGTAATACCATAACCTGCTAAATCGGTCGCTTTCTTAGCTTTTTCATCAATGGCAGTATTCAGCTCTGTTTTTAAAGCCGTATCTGCTGCCGCAAAATCAGTCCGTATCTGCGTATCCGCTGCCTGATAAGCAGTGTCCAAAGCGCCTACTTTGGCATTGACTGCCGCCAACCCTGTAGTGCTGTCATTGACCGCCGTTTCCAAAGCTGCTGCCCTGCTGCCTAAAGCAGTATCGGCGCTGTCCAAAGCGCTCATTTTCGTATCATAGGCAGTCTGTGCCACTTTTGCATCGATATTATTTTGCAAAGTCGTATCCGCTGCCGCAAAATCAGTCCGTATCTGCGTATCCGCTGCTTTGTAAGCAGTATCCAAAGCACTGACCGTCGTATTGGTCGCGTTAAGCTGCTTGCCTGTTACAGCTTCCGTACTGACAGCACTCAAAGCCGCGTCCGTCAGTCCGCTCACTTTGCCGCCGCTCACTGTTACAGTTCCTACAGTTACTTTGCTGGCCGTCAGTCCTGCCGTCGTCAGTTTATTATTACCGTCTACCGTCAGACTGCCATTATTCAAACTGCTGCTGCCCACTGCAAAACCCGTATTCTGTACTGTGGCTGCACCCACCGTCAGCTTGCCGTTTTCCAGCGTTGTAGCTGTCGCACCGCTGACCGTTGCTTTATTCGTTGTTATACCGCTGCTGCTGATCTTGGTGTTTGTTTCGATAGTAGTCGTTGCCGTATCCTGATTCCGGTCGATACCTTTGGTATTATCAGTAACTACATCACCATTGCTCAGCGCCGTCAGGTCGATGCCGCCCACTTTATAGTGATTGTCGGCGCCTTTTTCCAATGTTACGCCATTGAAGCTGTTATTGGTTATCGCAGCACCGTTAAATACGCTGGTGCCGCTGATACCTGCCGCCGCAACTGTCACGCCGTTATAAGTACCGGCATTGGACAGGTTACGGCTGGCGTCGATAGCAATACCGTCAATGCTGGCAACTCCTGTCATAACCCCCGCAGAAGCAAAGCCAACGCCGCCCAAAGTCGCCGCCGTACTGGTAATATTCGCCATCCCCGTCAGGTTATCGCCGGCAGTATTGAATTTTGCAGTCTTTGTTTCCAAAGCTGTAGCTCTGCCGCTCAAAGCATTATCGGCGCTGTCCAAAGCGCTCATTTTCGTATCATAGGCAGTCTGTGCCACTTTTGCATCGATATTATTTTGCAAAGTCGTATCCGCTGCCGCAAAATCAGTCCGTATCTGCGTATCCGCTGCTTTGTAAGCAGTATCCAAAGCACTGACCGTCGTATTGGTCGCGTTAAGCTGCTTGCCTGTTACAGCTTCCGTACTGACAGCACTCAAAGCCGCGTCCGTCAGTCCGCTCACTTTGCCGCCGCTCACTGTTACAGTTCCTACAGTTACTTTGCTGGCCGTCAGTCCTGCCGTCGTCAGTTTATTATTACCGTCTACCGTCAGACTGCCATTATTCAAACTGCTGCTGCCCACTGCAAAACCCGTATTCTGTACTGTGGCTGCACCCACCGTCAGCTTGCCGTTTTCCAGCGTTGTAGCTGTCGCACCGCTGACCGTTGCTTTATTCGTTGTTATACCACTGCTGCTGACACTGGTGTTTGTTTCCAGTGTAGTAGTACTGCCGCTACGGCTGATGCCTGCCGTTTTGTCCTCCAGTGTCTTTGCCCTGCCCTGCAGAACAGTATCTGCCGCTTTATAAGCAGTATCGACATCACTTACCTGTTTCACCAAACCCTTACTGCTGTCACCGACCGCCGCTTTCAAGTCGGCAGTATCTTTGACCAAGCCTTTACTGCTGTCGCCGACTGTTGTCTTTAAGGTGCCGATATCCGTTTCCGACTTGCCGACCCTTGTATCCAGAGCCGTTACTGTCGCCGCATCCGCTTTGCCTGCAACGTCAGTCTGCATTTTCGTTACGTCGACGTCGCCCACTTTATAGTGACTGTCGGCGCCTTTTTCCAGCTTCACACCATTAAAGCTGTTACTGGTGATAGCCGCGCCGTTGACTTTGCCGTCCGTACTAAGCGTTACACCATTAAAACTAGTACCTGTTATCGTCGCTCCGTTGACAGTTTTGGCAGTCACAGCGCCATCTTTAGCAACTGCAAAGCCCGTACTGCTGAACGGCGTATCAGTTTTGCCGATCACTGCATTGCCGCCCACGGTCAGCCCCGTGCTGGCATCCGTGCCGCTGACGGTTACACCGTCGATACCTGTAACGCCTGTCAAAGCACCGTGCATTTCAATATCGGCAACATTTACCAGACTGCGGAACAGATCGCTACCGTAGATATCTCCTTCACTATCTTTATCGTCAGCCTTATGACCGAAAGATACCTGATTCTCTTCCAAGGCAACGCTCTTAGAACCTAGCGCTACACTATTAGCATATTCAGAGTAACTGTAAGTTCCGATCGCTACAACATCATAGCCGATAGCATGTGAGCTGAAACCAATAGCTATACCATCCTCAAGTGACTGAGCGCCATTACCAATGGCTACTGACCCATCACCAGTTAACTTTATGTTATTGCCTATACCTACAGCATCTATAGCCTGATTATCAATATCCGTACCGATCATTACCGAAAATCCTCCAGAGTAATAAGTATCGGGGGCAAGTGTGCCAATAAGCAAACCTTCTTGATTATGCATGCTGTCTTTGGCAAAAATCACTCCGTTGATGCTGGTGACGCCGTTCAACTCGCCTTTGCCATTGCTTTCGTAAAGGCCAGAAGTTGTATTTTCCTTCCACTCGCCGCCCAGGCTGATGTTGCCGTGCATATCGATGTCAGCAACATTTACCAGACTGCGGAACAGATCTGTCTTATAGGTAAGGCCAGATTCCACATCATTATCTCCGGTTTTGTGCCCGAAACTGACCTGATTGGCAGCATTGGTCACACTATAGGAACCGATAGCGACGCTGTTAGTATGTTCCTCGCCAACTTCTGCGGCCATCCCTAAAGAGGTACCCCCATCTGCCTTTGCCTTAGCATTATACCCTAAGGCAACCCCCGCCCTATCTGTTTCAGCAGCATAACCAACAGCAACACTGTACTGGCCATCGGCTCTGGCATACCAACCAAATGCAGACCCATATGAGTTAGCATATGACTTAACACCTATAGCTGTCATAAACTCGTCATCATTAACATCCATCTGCAAAACTGCGCCGTTGATGCTTGTTACTCCTGTCAGTTCACCTTTACCATTAGTCCTCCATTGTGTCTTACCGTTTTCATCATCATACCAGTCCAACTCGCCGCCCAGGCTAATGTTGCCGTGCATATCGATGTCGGAAATATTTGTCAGGCTGCGGAACAGATCTGTGTCATAGGTAGCGCTGCCGCTGGTAGTCTGTTTATCTCCGGCTTTGTGTCCGAAACTGACCTGATCGGCAGCACTGGTTGCACTCTCTGAACCGATAGCAACGCTGTTAGTATGTTCTGCTGCAACAGTAGAATTAGCACCCAGAGCAGTACTGTTTTTGCCTTCAATTCTACTCATATGACCGATCGCCGTTGAGTCTACACCATCTGCATAGGCATCACCACCTAAGGCTGTACTATAATCTTTAGTAGCCTGAGACGCAGCACCAATTGAGATAGAATAACTCCCCTTTGTAGTGACATTATAACCAAGAGAAATAGCATAAGATCCGTCAACATAATTACCTTCTCCTAAGCTGATAGTACCCATGGCACCAGGACCAAGATAAGCACCGATATTTACAACAAGAGCATCACCATCGCTACCAATAAAAACCTCCGTATCGTTGATACTAGTAAGGCCGGTCAGCTTGCCTTTGCCATTGCTTTCGTACGCATCAGAAGTTGCATTCCTCGTCCACGTGCCGCCCAGGTTGATAGTACCTTCCATATCGATGTCGCTGATACCTGCCAGGCTGCGGCGGTTCGTCCAGGTAACTACTTCCGGTCCATCGTCTGTTGTAACTGTGCCTGTACCGAAGGCCACCTGATTGGCAGCTGTCGTAGCACTATCGTAACCGATAGCGACGCTGCCAGTATGTCCATTCTGAACATATGCACTAGCTCCAATAGCAGTACCACTTTTTTCGTAAACGGTACTGCTATTGCCAATTGCGGTAGAATTTTCTCCATACGCACTAGTGCTAAAACCTACAGCTGTAGCATTATTAGCAGCAGCATCAGCACCGCCCCCAATCGCCAAAGAATAACTATAATCTCCACTCAGATAAGTACCAATGGCCAGGCTGGGACTATCCTCAATATACTGAAAATCAATTCCGTTGATCTTAGTAATGCCAGTCAGCTCACCTTTGCCATTGCTTTCGTAAATGCCAGAGGCATTCTTCGTCCACGTGCCGCCAAAATTAGGGTTAGGATCTGCCGCCTCAGCCAGCGGCATGACGCCGTAGTCGCTGCCTGCGGCCGAGCGCGTACTGTAGCCGATGACCGGCACAACAACAGTTTCTTCTTCGTCGGCGTCCGCTTCACCGCCTGTTTCACTGTCCGCTGCTTTTGCGTCCTTTGTTTCCTTTGCTTCCCCGGCCGCCGACGTTTCCGTCTGCACTGACGCTTCCGCCGCCCACAGCGGCGGCGCAGACCACATCTGCACACTGATCGCCAGCAGTACTGCCGCCACCAGTCTTTTGGCACGTATCTCCCTTTTACTCACTTCGTCCATCTCCCTTATTCATCGCTTTTACCTTTTTAAACCGGACGCGCTTTTGCGGGGCTGCAGTATTTGCAGCAGCAGGCGCACTTCTTCCAGCGAATAGCTTGCTTCTTCTTCTTCCTCAACCGCTTCCATTTCTGGCTCGTCCCTGTTTTCGCCCCAGGCCACCGCCGCTTTTGTGTCCAGCAGTACTTCCAGAGCGCACCCCAGCGTATTGGCGATACGCAGCAGCAGCTTCATGCTGATCCGGGCATGGTCATGCTCAAGATTGCACAGGTGCGTCTGGCTGATGCCGATGCGAGCCGCCAGGTCCTGCTGGGTGATATGGCAGACGCCGCGCAGGTATTTGACGTTGCCGCCGATCTGATGCAGGCATTTTTCGTCGTACATGTTCCACCCCCTGTATTTTATACAAGCAAATAAAAAGCACTTAAAAATATAGTTTTAAATTATCAGAGCAAATATTTTAAAACTATATTTTTATTTTTTTGAACATATAGCAATGTCTTTTGTTATTATAACACCTATGTACCCCCCCACAAGACGCGCGATGGATTTTATATACATTTTTGTGTTTGCGCCGCGATACGCTTGGCGTCGCCGGCCTATGTAAACGGCTCGGCGGCTTGGTTTCAAAGGTTGGGCATGCGATGGAAAAATTTTTTTAAAATTTTTCAGGTTTCTGCTTTACGACCCTTAAAGGCGGTATCTTACTTTTGCTGTTTTACCAAACGCAGCAAAAGCTCTTTCTGCTAAGACCCGATATCTAATTTTTTCCTGCTTATCCTGCACCCCAACGGCCAGCCGCAAAAAAATTTAGCCCCTATCTTAGAGATAGGGGCTAACAGGCTGGAAGAGATATTTTACTATTTACTTTTTTAAAAAACAGGCGTACACTAGCAACTGTTATGCATAACTATTTACAGTATGGCCTGCCATCATAAAACCAAAGGATTTGATCATCATAAAAAATATTAACACTCCAAACAATACAAACGACCAGACACCTCCCAGCCGCCTGCAGCTGCTGATAACCGCCGCGCAAAGCGGCGACAGACAGGCACTGCTGCAGCTATGCGAAGATTTCAGTCCGCTTTTAAAAAGCGAGGCCCACCGCGAAATGTTTTACCGGTCGCTGGGTAAAGATGCCGAAGGTATCGCCGTGCTGGCCCTGATCGAACTGATTTTGAAATATGACGGCGCCGATTTTGCCAACTGGCCAGGGCTGGCGCGCTGTAAGGTGCATTTTGCCCTTTTTGACGCCATGCAGAAGCAGGGTCAGATCTGGGAAAACGAAGCGCAGGTAGATACTGAAAGCGCCGCCGGGACCGAACTGCTGGAGGCCTGCCGTGATGCTGACGGCAGCCTGGACGAGCTGGCCCGGCTTTTACTGTCGCTGGATCTGCAGGAAGCTCTGCGTCAGCTGAACCCCGCCCAGCGGCAGGTGATGATGCTGCTGTTCGCACAGGAGCTGAAACCTTCCGAAGCAGCAAAACGTTTAGGCTGCAGTGTACGCAATGTCACCAAGCACCGATTAAAAGCGCTGGACAAACTGCGCGGGCTGCTATAAAAATACAAAAGGACTGCCGTTTGGCAGTCCTTTTTTTACGCCGTTTTATTTAGCGGCTTCTTTATTTTCTTCTTTTTGCGGCAGAGCAATACCGAAATCACCTAATAAAGGTTTTTCGTTTTTGACTGCAAACAGGAAGCTCATCATTGCTTCAGGCTGTTTGGCAAATTTCATGCTGTATCTTAAAATATCAGCATCGGCGCCTTTTTCTATCACTACTAAACGTTTTTCACTGACAGCGCCAAAGTTTTTATCCATCTGCTCTTTGAAATTTTTAAAAACTTCTTCTGTAAAGTCTTTTTTCATACCGTCAGTCATCATGGAAGTTACGGCAGAATAATTGGAAGCTGCCAAAAACTTGTTGACCATGGCTTCTTCAGCGTCAAGCACTTTACCGTTGCTGGCACTGCAGATAGCACTGAAACCAAGCACTAAGACCATTGTCAGCATTAAAAGAATTTTTTTCATTAATAATTACCTCCGGCTCTCTTTGAATATTAGGGTCAATTTGATTCTTTACTATTATACATCTACCTTGGTATAGCTTCAAGGAAAGTTTTGTGATTCTACAAAAATCTCACAAAGAAAAAACTTTTTTGTAAATTTTTTCTTTGAAAGCTTGACTTGAAGTTAACTTAAAGTATTAAAATATGATAAAATAATATCAGGCTGCTGAAGCAGCCGCCGGCAGTTGAAGCTGCCCTCATTCTTATTTGAACAACAGTATTATTGATACAGCTATGAAGGCTTAAGCTGCTCCTGAAAGGGCGGTTTACTTTGCATAGCTGTTTTTATTTTCAGAAAGGATGCCTGACACGATGAATGTTTATATCAAACACCGTTTTCTGCTTTTGCTGCCGGTGCTGCTGGGCATCACTTTTTTTACGTTTGTGCTGATGCAGCTGCCGGCAGACGATACGGTCGATATGATGTATAAGGCCTCCGGGGCGGTATCGGAAACGGTCAAAGCAGCGGCCCGTGCCGAGCTGGGACTCGACCGTCCGCTGCTGGTACGTTATCTGGACTGGCTGCTGGCTGTCTGCAGCGGCGATATGGGACGTTCGTATATTTCAGGCACGCCTGTAACAGCGCTTTTTGTGGCTAAGCTGCAGCCTACGCTTTATTTGACGACGCTGGCCCTGCTGCTTACCGCCTGCATTTCTGTGCCGCTGGGTATCGCGGCAGCGCTGAGGCATAACCGCTGCTGCGATCATCTGATTCGCTGCTACGCGTTTCTGGGCAATTCACTGCCGGGATTTTTTATCGCTTTGCTGCTGCTTTACTGCTTTGCATTAAAACTGAACTTTTTTACCGTCCTCGGCGGCTCTGGGTTCGGCGGTCTGCTGCTGCCGGCGCTGGCGCTGGCAATTCCCATGTCTGCCAAGTATATCCGGCATATCCGCAGTAATATCCTGGAGGAGATCAACAGGGATTATGTTACCGGCGCTCTTGTACGCGGTATTCCCAAAGCAACTGTTTTTCGCAGGTTCATCCTGCGTTCTCTTGGCAGTACGCTCATTACTTTATTCTCCTTGTCGGTAGGCTCGCTGTTAGGCGGAACTGCAATTATTGAAATGATTTTTATGATCGACGGGATCGGCAAAATGGCAATGGACGCTATTTTGATGCGCGATTACCCGGTCGTGCAGGCTTACGTGGTCTGGACCGCGCTCATTTTTACCTGTGTCAATCTTGTCACCGATCTGCTGCTGCATCAGCTGGAGCCGCAGGCACGGCAATTTACTAAAGGCGGTGGATGGTGATGCCAAAAAACATACTGCCGCATGGCCTGCATAAGACCTGCTGGCTGCTTCTGCTGACAGTGCTGCTGTTTCTGGTCACGCTCAGCGCGCCTTACTGGGTACCGCACGATCCTTATCTGCAAAACCTTGACCTGGCTTTGCAGGCTCCCAGCGCCGAATATCCCTTTGGGACTGACCGTTACGGACGCTGCGTTTTTTCGCGTGTGCTGGTCGGCGGGCAAAGCTCCATTTTTTCTGCGCTGGCTTTAGTGGGGATCATTTTTACTACCGGTACTGCCGCCGGGCTCTGGAGCGGTTACTATGGCGGGAAACTGGATAATTTTATCATGCGTCTGTCCGATATTTTTTTAGCGTTTCCCGGCCTTGTTTTTGCCATTGCTGTTGCCAGTATCCTGGGCGGCGGTATGACAAACGCTGTTTTGGCGCTGGCCGTCATCTCGTGGCCCAAATATGCACGCCTGGCCCGCAGTCAGGCGCTGACTGTCCGGCAGCAGCCATATATCGAGGCGGCACGTTTGAGCGGCTGCAGTGACACGGAAATAATTTTCCGGCATCTCCTCCCTTCTATTTTAAGTCCGCTGCTGGTAATGTCGGCACTTGATCTTGGCACGATGCTGATGGAACTTGCCGGCCTGTCTTTTCTGGGTCTGGGGGCCCAGCCGCCGGCAGCCGAGTGGGGTTCGATGATGAGCAGCAGCCGCAGTATGCTGCAGACGGCGCCGTGGGTGATCCTGGCACCCGGCGCGGCGATTTTTGTGACGGTCAGTCTGTTCAATCTTTTAGGTGACAGCTTACGTGATCAGCTTGACCCTAAATTCAATCCTAAATAATTTTATGCGAGGGGTATTGCTATTATGATGAAACTTTCTTTACTGGGCAGCTGTCTGCTGCTTACCGCTTTACTGCTCAACGGCTGCGGCCCTTCCGCAGCTCCTGACAAGGCGGGAGAATCTGTCTTCCGTTACGGCACCACAGCTTACGGTGTGGCTATGGAGAACGCCGGTATGGACCCGCACGAATCCTATAAGGGCTGGTCAACACTGCGCTACGGCGTCGGCGAAACGCTGTTCCGCTTTAATGAAGCAATGCAGCCGCAGCCCTGGCTGGCAACAGGCTACGAATTTCTTGATGATCATACTGTTAAAATCACTTTACGCGACGACGTAAATTTCAGCAGCGGCGCCAGACTTACCGGAGCCGCCGTGAAAGCCTGCCTTGAGGATCTGGTAAAGCGCCATAAACGGGCTGCCGACGACTTAAAACTGGCTTCAATCACTGCTGACGGACAAACCGTTACGATAAAGTCTCAGGAAAAAGTGCCGGCGCTGATCAATTATTTATGCGATCCTTACGGCTGCATCATCGATATGCAGCGTGGCACTGCCGACGATGTCAAAATCTCGGGCACCGGCCCGTATATCGTCCAAAGCCTGACGCCTACGGAAATAGTTTTGACTAAAAATCCGGCGTACTGGGGCGGCAGGGTGAAAACAGATAAAGTTATCGTCCGCAGTATTCCCGACGGCGATACTTTGACGATGGCGCTGCAGAACGGCGAGATCGATGCCACACAGGGCCTGCCCTATGCCAGTCTGCCTTTATTTACCGGCAATGCAAAATTTAAGGTTGCTTCCGCCAATACTTCCAGAGTTTTTCAGGCCTGCCTGAATTTTACGACGCCGGTATTACAGGAGCCTGCCGTTAGAAAGGCAATAGCTATGGCTATCGACAAGGATAAATTTACCAGCGTGCTTTTGAATGGCAACGGTACGCCGGCTGTCGGTCCCTTCCCTGCCAATATGCCCTGCGGCGGCGATGCCGTGCATACGGACGCTTATAACGCCGAACAGGCAAAAAAACTGCTGCGGGAAGCCGGCTGGACCGACACTGACGGCAACGGCTACGTTGATAAAAACGGTCAGGACCTTACCGTCCGCTGGCTCACCTATACTTCCCGGCAGGAGCTGCCTTTGCTGGCCGAAGCGGCCCAGGCTTTTCTAAAGGAGGTCGGTATCAGGGCCGAAGTCAACGCGACAGATAATTATAACGATTTCCTGAAACGCGGGGATTGGGATATTTATGCCAAGGCTTTTGTGGCTGCGCCTACAGGCGACCCGCAGTATTATTTTACGACCCATGTACTGGACAGTTCTTCCTATAATTCCGGCCACTACCATAATGAACGGGTCGAAGAACTGACCAAGCAGCTGCGCGGCGAATTTGACCCGGCAGCACGCAGCAGGCTGGCAGTCCAGATCAGCCAGCAGCTTTTAGACGATAACGCATTTATCTATGCCTCGCATCTGAAAATGTCCTTTGTGATGAAAAGCAACATCAAGGGCTTTACAGCCCATCCTTCCGATTATTACGAAATCACCTCCGACCTTGAGGTCTAAGGGGTTCAACTATGAACAAACAGCAGCCATTACTGCAAATAAATAACCTGAGCCTTGCCTATGGGGCTAAAGAAATTTTAAAAGCTGTGCAGCTTACTGTCTGCCCGGGAGAGATCCTGGGCATCGTCGGCAGCTCCGGCGGCGGCAAAAGCACTCTATTAAAAACGCTGACCGGCCTTTTACCTGCTAACGCTGTCATTACCGGCGGCGAGATCCTCTGGCAGGGGCACAGCCTGCTCAGCGGCGGCCGTCTGAACAGCAGCGGTCTGCTCGGCAGGAAGCTGTCCATGATTTTTCAGGACCCTACAGCATCTTTATATCCCCTGCAGACGATCGGCTCGCAAATCTGCACTATGCTGCAGGCACAAGGACAGTTCGATAAGGCCGCCAGCCTGCAGTCTGCCGCGCAGGTGCTTGCCGGGCTCGATTTTTCTAAGCCTCAGGCCATTTTAAACAGCTATCCGTTTCAGCTTTCGGGCGGCATGAACCAGCGGGTCTGTATCGCTATGGCACTTTTGCTGAAGCCGGAGCTGTTACTGGCAGACGAACCGACCTCTGGACTTGATTTGCTGACGCAGCAGAAAATACTGCGGCACCTGCTGCAGCTAAAAACAGATCACCATACTGCGTTGATCGTTGTTTCACATAACATCAGCGCTTTGGCTCAGATAGCTGATACGATCGCCGTACTGCGGCAGGGAGAAATCATCGAAAGCGGTCCGGCGCAAACAATACTCAACCGGCCGCAGCATGATTATACCCGTAAGCTGATCGAGGCTATACCGCATTTCAGAAAGGAATTTCTTTTATGAGCGCCCTGTTAGAGGCAGCCAGCCTCAGTAAAACTTTCTTCAGTGAACATAACGCGCTGCCTGCTGTCTGCAATGTCAGCTTTAGTGTTGCCCCCGGCGAATGTCTGGGGCTGGCTGGGGCAAGCGGCTGCGGCAAAAGCACCCTGGCACGTCTGCTTATGGGACTGACGTCGGCCGACAGCGGTACGGTCAGCTTCAATGGCCAGCCGCTGGACTTTGCCGATGCCGCACTGCGAAAAAATTATTACAGTCAGGTCCAGCTGGTTTTTCAAAATGCCGCTGCGGCTTTTCACCCCCGGAAAAGCATCGGCAGCTCGATCATGCTGCCAATGCTGAATTACGGCTGTACTAAGGCTGCGGCCCAGGAAAGATCGATCGCTTTACTGCTGGCAGCAGGCCTGACACCGCAGCATGCTGAAAAATTTCCGCACCAGCTGAGCGGCGGCGAATGTCAGCGTGCCGCTATCGCCAGAGCGATCAGTATCAAACCGCGGCTGCTGATCTGCGATGAAATAACCAGCGCTTTAGACGTACAGACCCAGGCAGAGATCATTCAGCTGCTGCTTAAGCTGCAGGCTGAAACTAAAATGAGCCTGCTGTTCATCAGTCACGACATTACTCTTGTACAGGAAATCTGCCAGCGAATCCTGATCATGCAGTCCGGGACGATCATTGAAAGCGGACCTGCCCTGGATATCATCACCCGACCGCAGCAGCATTACACCCGCGAACTGGTAACGGCAGCATTCAATCTTACGAAAATATAGGTGAAAGCTATGACATCTGCATTATTTGAAGTTAATAAAAAATACTGGACAGATCGGGCTCCCAGTTATTCGCAGGTCAATCAGGAAGAACTGGCAGGCTGTCAGCGCAGCAACTGGCTCAGAGAAATCAGCAGACAGATCCAGATGGTTTATCCTAACCGGGCGCCGCAGGAAATCACTGTTTTAGACGCCGGCACCGGTCCCGGTTTCTTTGCTGTTATTCTGGCGGAAGCCGGTTATAAAGTAACGGCTATCGACGCTGCCCCGGCAATGCTGGCTGAAGCCAAACGTAATGCCGGACCTTGTCAGGAAGCTATAGATTTTCGCCTGATGGACGCGCAGAAGCCGACGTTTACCGCAGAATCTTTTGACGTTGTACTTTCACGCAATCTTACCTGGGTCCTGGAAGACCCGGAGCAGACTTATGGCAACTGGCGTCATGTATTGAAACCCGGAGGGCTGCTTCTGAATTTTGACGCCAACTGGTATAATTATCTGTATGACGCTGACTTAAAACAGCAATACGAACAGGATCGACGCAACGTACAGCAAAACGATCTTGAAGACCATTATCTGAGTACTGATATCGACGCGATGGAGGCGATCGCCCTGCAGGTACCTCTGACAGGTATCCAACGGCCACATTGGGATATCCGCACTTTGGAAAAGCTGCGTATGCGTTCCATTACTACTGACGTTTCTGTCTGGCAGCGCGTCTGGTCGACGGTAGAAAAAATAAATTACGCTTCAACGCCCATGTTTATGATTGCAGCGATAAAATAGGAGCAGATCATGTCTGATTTATCTAAAAAAACGCTTAATCCAAGCGGCGATACCAAAAACTATATTGAAAATTACTGGACGAAAAGGGCCGACGCTTTTGCCGCACTGCGCCGTCAGGAGCTGCACAGTGAAAAATACAGCCAGTGGCAGCGCGAGATCGTGCAGCATTTGCCCCCCGCAAAACAGCTGCGTATCCTTGACGTTGGCTGCGGCGCCGGTTTTTTCTCCGTTCTGCTGGCTAATGAAGGCCACCGAGTCACCGGTATCGATCTGACACCTGCCATGATCGCTCAGGCGGAAGCGCTGGCGGCAGCAGAAGGCTGCAGCTGTACTTTTCAGACTGCCGATGCCGAGCATACGGCTTTTTCTGACGGCAGCTTTGATGTCGTTATTGCCAGAAATCTGATGTGGAACCTGCCCCATCCCGAAACAGCTTATGCCGAATGGCTCCGTGTGCTGGCTCCGAAAGGTATCCTGCTGAATTATGACGCGGAATACGCCAAGGACCATCATCGGCAAAAACTGCCTGCCCTCAATGCCCATGCCGATGTTTCCGCAGAATTATTAAATGAGTGCCACAATATTTACCATATGCTGGAAATCAGCCTCTTTAAGCGTCCCCGCTGGGACTTGGAAATACTTAAGGCTTTAGGCAGCTGTTCCTGTTCTGTCGACCAGAGCGTCGGCGACCGTATTTATGCCGAACAGGATATCTTCTATATCCCAGTCCCGATGTTCTGTATCAAAGCTGTTAAAAATTGACGGTCTGTTTTAAAAACAAAAACGCCTGGTTAAAAACCAGGCGTTTTTATTATTCTGCTTACAGTTCTTTTTCAATGCGTTCCATTGCTTCGATAGTGTTTTCACGGCTGCCAAAAGCGGACAGGCGGAAGTATCCTTCGCCCATAGCGCCAAAACCGGCGCCGGGAGTACCGACAACAGCCAGTTTTTCAAGCAGGAAATCAAAGAATTCCCAGGAAGACATACCCAGCGGGCATTGCAGCCAAATATAGGGTGAATGGGTCCCGCCGTAGAATTTAATTCCTTTCCTGCGCAGTCCTTCGGCCATGATCCTGGCATTTTCTTTATAGAAAGCCAGCATTTCGCGGCATTCCTTTTGCCCCTGCTCACTGAACACAGCTTCGGCACCGCGTTGGATGATATAGGGCACACCGTTGAATTTGGTAGTCTGACGGCGCAGCCACATTTTATTCAGTTCCAGCTCTTTACCGCTTTCAGTTTTACGTACCAAAGCATGCGGCACTACAGTATAACCGCAGCGGGTACCGGTAAAACCGGCAGTTTTAGACAGGGAGCATAATTCGATAGCGCATTTTCTGGCATCTTCAACGACAAAAATACTGCGCGGGATAGCAGGATCATCAACGAACGCTTCATAAGCGGCATCATACAGGATGACCGCGTCGTTTTTCAATGCATAAGCGACCCAGGTCTCCAGCTGCTCTTTGGTATAAACAGCGCCGGTAGGATTATTCGGCGAGCAAAGATAAATGATGTCAGCTTTAACGCTGTCGTCAGGCATTGGCAGGAAGTTGTTTTCCGGCTTGCCGTCCATATAAACTATTTTACGGCCGCACATGATATTGGTGTCCAGATATACAGGATAGACCGGATCAGGAATCAGGATCGTATTCGCATTGCTGAAAATATCGGTAATATTGCCGCAGTCGCTTTTGGCGCCGTCGCTGATAAAGATTTCATCGCTGGCCAAAGTTACGCCGAAGCCGGCATAATATTTTACGATAGCTTCGTGCAGGAAATCATAGCCCTGCTCCGGTCCGTAGCCACGGAAAGTTTCCTTTACGCCCATTTCGGCAACGGCTTTCTGCATCGCGTCGATAACGGCCGGCGCCAAAGGCAGGGTAACGTCGCCGATACCCATACGAATAACCTTTTTCTCAGGATGTTCCGCTACATAAGCATTAACCTTTTGCGCGATTTGCGAAAACAGGTAGCTGTCTTTCAAATTACAATAGTTGTCATTTACAAAAGCCATTTTTTGTCCCCCATTAAACTAAAAATATATTTTTATTTATTAATGACTTCATCGGGAATATCGATGACGCCTTCAAATACAGTTACAGCCGGGCCTCTTAAAATAACATGGTTATTGGCCAAATGGGTAAGCTTCAGAGTGCCGCCTTTGGCGATAACTGTTAATTCTTCACCTTTTTTACCTGCATGGCCCAGCATGATAGTAGCAACACAAACTGCTGTCGCGCCGGTGCCGCAGGCCCAGGTTTCGCCGCTGCCGCGTTCCCAGACGCGGAATTTAACGGTATTTTTATCGATTACCTGCACAAATTCAGTATTGACGTTTTCAGGAAATAATTTGTGTTTTTCAAATTTAGGCCCTAATTTTTCCAGGTCCAAAGCATCTACATCGTCTACAAAGGTGACGAAATGCGGATTGCCTACAGAAATAGCCGTACCATTATAAACAACGTCTTCTTCCAGCACCAGTCCCTGATCTACAAACATAAAGTGATCGCTGATCATGGGGATGTCGGCACATTTAAAAATAGGCTCGCCCATATCGATACTGGCTTCTGCCACTTTACCGTCTTCACCCAAAAATACATCGATGGTTTTGATACCGGAAAGCGTTTCCAGCGTAAAAGTTGTTTTATCCGTCAGACCTTTATCATAAACATATTTAGCGATACATCTTGTACCGTTACCGCACATTTTCCCCTCCGACGCATCGGCATTAAACATGCGCATTTTAAAATCCGCAACGTCAGATTTACAGATCATGATCAGACCATCACTGCCAATACCAAAACGTCTGTGGCTGATATATTCGGAAATAGCGCCCGGATTAGGCAATTCCTGTTCCATACAGTTGACGTAAACATAATCGTTACCAGTACCGTGCATCTTTGTAAATTCCATTTTCATGGCAATATCCTCCTAAATAAATTCATAGCTTGCTTTATATTATAACAAAAAACAGACAAACAATACAGTGATTAAAAAACCCTTGTGTTGTTCCTTATTAAGAACACTATTCTTCATCTTCATATAGTATACTATTAGCGTAGGCTAACGTCAAGTAAAGATTAGAAATTTACCTAACATAAAAAAATAACCATACCGTATGGTATGGTTATTTTTTAACCGGCAGCTTTCTATCCTCCCAGGCCGCTTCCAGCCAAGTACTTTCGACGTT
>OGMK01000890.1_pt1 | contig 18953 bp, 19 predicted proteins | sample 1573151 | NCBI WGS metagenome assembly OGMK01 (sample SAMEA2581887, study PRJEB24529) | metagenome | biome: Human gut stool | place: China | collected 2011
GCGTTCCCGGCGTTGGGATTTCCTGTTCGGTCAGCATACGGGCTATCTTGGTCGGGCCGTTCCCGGCAAGGCACAGACGGTATATCTGCTTGACTACGGGCGCGGCTTCCTCGTCAATGATGAAGTTTTCGTCCTCGTCCATGAGGTAGCCGTACACGGGTTTGCTCGTAACAGGCTTGCCGCTCATGCCTTTTGACCGTTTTACAGCTTTGATTTTCTTGCTCGTATCTCTCACCAGCCATTCGTTGAAAATGTTCCGCAGAGGGGCAAAATCATTATCGCCCTGTGCGCTGTCCACTCCATCGTTGATGGCGATAAAGCGGACGCCTTTTTGTGGGAAAATCATCTCGGTATACATTCCCACCTGCAAGTAGTTTCGCCCTAACCGTGACATATCCTTTACGATAACGGTAGCCACTTTCCCGGCTTCAATGTCCGCAAGCATGGATTGAAAGCCCGGTCTTTGGAAGTTCGCACCAGAATAGCCATCGTCCGTGTACCAGCGTAGATTGGAAAAACCGTTCTGCTTTGCGTAGGTTTCAAGAATACGCTTCTGGTTGGAAATGGAATTGCTTTCGCCTTGCAGCTCGTCCTCATGGGATAGTCTTGGATAAAGGGCAGTGATTTTCTGGGTGGTCTGTCTTAACATAAAATCCTCCGTTTCCGACAGCCAGCCCCACTATTCCGTATTTCGATTATACCACATGGGGCGGCTGTCTGTATAGCGGCTTCTGCTTCTTTACCGCCCGGTAAAATGATGATTTTTTCTGTGCGGCTTGTAGCGTTAAGTCGAAAGCTGGGCTTTGTGTCCTGCGGCGGCTTCCGCCTCCAGCACTTTCATCATCTTATCGGCTGCGGTGTCGGTGGTATCTTTTTTGAAAAAGCCGGAAACGACAAGGACGGTGTTGCCCATGCGGATCTCTGTCACGCAGTCCGGGCGGCGTTCCGGGGTGGTGTTCTGCTTGTTCTCTGCCATAGGCAACTCCTTTCATCTCATCAATTCTTTCAGCCTGTTCAGCTTGGCTTGCGCCGTTTCACGGCGGAAGTTCTCGCCTGTAAAGAGGATAGGGGCGCACATTTCCAAAAGGCGGTCATAAATCCGGGCATGAGCGGTGTCCAGCGGATTTTGCAGGCTGTCCAATGTCAGATTGGTGGTGACGATTAGGGGCTTGCGGCTGCGGTAGCGGCTGTCAATCACATTGTAGACCTGTTCTAAACCGTACTCTGTGCCGCGCTCCATTCCAAAATCATCAATGATAAGCAGAGGGAAACGGCAAAGACGCTCGATATACTCGTTGCGCCCCTCAAAGCTGGCGGTCAGGTCATTCAAAATCGCAGAAAAATTCGTCATGCGGACAGCGACTTCCTGCTCCATGAGAGCATTAGCGATACACCCGGCAAAATAGCTTTTCCCTGTGCCGACTTTGCCCCATAGCAGATAGCCGATATTTTCCTCGCGCATGGTTTCCCAATGCTCCACATAGAAGTGTGCAATCTCCATTTGCGGGCATTTCCCGTTGTCATTGGCAAAAGTCCATTCCTGCATGGTGGGATTGGTAAATCCCCCGCGTTTCAAGTCCTCCACGGTATCAAGGTGTTTTCTGCGCTGCTCGGCGGCTTCACGTTCCAAACGCTGGGCTTTCTGGCAGTTACATTCTGCCGGGTGGCGGTCACGCCCAAACAGGGCGGCTTGCTTTTCCGGGAAGTAGGCTTCTTTCGGTGTGTGGCACTTGCCGCAGTAAAGCAGCCCGTCCTCGCCCGTGTAGTCCTCCGGCTGCGGGGTATCAGCCGCCGTATTCAAAACTCGTTCCGTAAACAGATTACTCATAAGCTCTCGCCCTCCTTGCAGGTGTATTCGGGTATGCCCTGTTTCGGGGCAGCCTTTGCGGTATCGTCTGCCGCCCATCTGCGGATAGTGGCGGCGTGGTTTTTATATTTCTTGCCCGTGGACGCGATATAGCCGGAAAGACGCTCAATGTAGTACGCCCATTTTTCGGGCAGCTCCGCTTGCAGTTCGGAAAGCTCCGTATCGGTCAGAAATACATTCTCATATCTGCCGTAGCTGCGGGCGGGGGCTTGTCCCTTTAACTCTCCCTCTTTTTCTAACTCTATATCTATCTCTTTCTTTATCTCTATCTCTGGTGGACGAATGTCGGACAAATGTCCGCCGTTTGTCCGCGGCGGCAAAAGTGCCTTATTTTCAAGCCTTGCGGCTCGTTTCCGTTCCGCTTCGGTAGAGGATTGACCGATCATCAGCTCAATGTCGGTCATATAGAGCAGCCCGCAGTCAAGCTGCTCCACAAGCCCTAACTGCTGGAAGATGGATAATGCCCGTTCCACCGTCCCGATTTGGTGACGGGTCAGCGTGGCTATCATCTGGGCGGTATAGGGGATATGCTCGTCAAGCTGTAATCTGCCGCCATTTTTCAGCGATTTTAAGTACAGCTTCAAGAGAATATTGGAATACAAAATCCCGTCTTTCATGTCCTCCAACAGCACAATGGAATCGCTGTCGAAGAAGTTTTCTTTCAGTTTGAGGTAGTAATATTTGCGGTTATCTGCCATTGGCGATGTCCTCCCTGTGTTTCCATCTCTTAGAGAAATACCGGGGGCAGAGGACGATAATCGCCCGGAAGCTCTGCTTGCAGCCGTGTGTGCAGCCCCGGCAAAGGTCATTGTAGGTGATACGGTTTCGGTGGTTGAGGAAAAAGCTCCATTCCAACCGCCGCTTTTTGCTCATGCGCGGCATTTCTCGCTCCTTCCTGCCGTTTCCGCTGGTATAAGCGGATAGGACGGTAAAAATGTAGTTTCTCGGTATCATTTTCGGGGATTTCCTGCGCTGTACGCCCAGTTTCAAGGGTGGGTAGTATTGCGGATAGGGTGCAGGGCATATCCCCGTTTTGGTATCGTTTCGGGGCGGTTTTTAACGCTCCTGTTCGTGCTTTTTCTCTCTGTCTTTCTCGCCTTTCAGGATTTGAGAAAGATTGCTTTTCACGGTATGCAGCTCCCTGACACGGGCTTTTTTCTCTCGGTATTCGTTGTAATGGGCGTTCTTTTCGGCGGTAAGCTGCTCAATTTCCGCTTGCAGGGCTTTATAACTTGGCAGCTTGGAAACGCCATGCGCCCGGAAATAACGGGCGGCAGCGTCCGCTATAATAAAATCGCTTTCGTGCCGCTCCCGGTAGGTAATGCGGGCTTTCTCTGTTTTCTGCACTTTCAAACCGTCACGGGCAGGCTTAGTTTTAACATAGGCAAGCACTTGTGTCTGAAGCTCTTTTTTCTCCCGGATAGCAGCGTCCAGAGCTTTCAATTTGGCGGTGCTGTCCTGTAAATCCGCATTGGCAGATACAAGGGCTGCGTCCAGTTCCTCCGGCGAATAGCCGTACTGCCCGTAGGCGGCAACGGTAGCCGCCATTTGTTTCAGATTGTGGACTGCCGCCCAGCGGTCATAGCCCACGCCTTTTCCCTCCGCCCGTTTTGCCGCCCGGTCAACCATGCGCTGAATGCTGTCCTTTTTCGGGGTGGTTTGGACAGCTTTTTTGCCCTGCAAACGCTCCCTTATGCTGCGGGGGTATTCGGGTACGGCTGCGGTCTGCTCGGCGGCTCTGTGGGCGTTCTGTTCCAAAAGGGCAAGAACGGCGGTGCGGTCAAAATCATCGCCCAGCTTGCGGGCGGTAATGGGCTTTGTCCTGTCCGGCGTGAGATAAGATAGCCGTCCCCGGCTCTCCTTGACGGTCACGCCCTGCTGCAAAAGAACGGCGGCGAACTCGTCATAGCTGGCGGCAGAGGACAGCGCGGCGCGTATGGTCTGCCGCAACTTTTCCTTATCCGTTTCAAACTTTGTGGACTTGGCGGGCTGTTCTCCGGCTGGCAGCGCAGCGGCTTTCTCGTCCAGCTTTGCCTGTCCTTTCCGCTGCGCCCAATACTCACGCTCGGTAATGCGGTTCTTGCTGCCATGCAAAAGGTCGATTTGATAGAGGTTTTCCCGGTGGCACAGTTCCATGACTTCGGCTTTGAAATATTCCATCGCCGCGTCTGTGCAGCGGTGTTTACACCCGACGCGGGTGTCTGCCGGTCTGTCCATGTAGGGCAGGAACGGAACTTCCGCTATCCGCAGGGAATTGATAACGATATGCACATGGATATTGCCGCTGTGGTTGTGTCCGTCCGGGTGGGTGCAGACAATGGCTTGGTGTCCGGGAAACTGTTTCCGGCAAAATTCTTCGCCCAACATCTGCGCCCGGTCTACGGTCAAACCGTTGTCCGCTGCGTCCCGTGGGTCAAAGCTGATAATGTAGTGGTGACTTTTTACATCTTCCCGCTTCTGGTTCTTCCCATAGCGGAGATTGGAGCGCATACAGGAAACGGCAAAATCTTCGCCGCCGCAGTTCAGCGTTGCAATTCGGTAGTCCTCCCGAAGCATGAGCCGCCCGTTTTCATCAAGGGTGGGCTTCATGGTAAACTCGTCATGTTCAAAGGTGAGGTACTGCTCGGCTGCGCCATAGTCCGCATTTTTAGAGCTGATATGTTTGAATGTTGCCAACAGCGTCACCTACCTTTCGCAAGACTTCAAACTTCAAGGCGGCAAGGTCAGAAATGGCGGTGCGGACTTCAACGGACAGGGCGTTATATGGTGTGCCGTACTCATTGAGGGCGCGGGCGATCTGATTGAGGTTGCCGCCGATTTTTCCGTATTCAGCGGTCAGCCTGCCAACGGCGGACAGCAGTTCATCATTGACCGGGGAAACGGTAACGATGGGGCGAATAGTCGCCCGTGTGATGGCTTGCCGGATAAATTCGGCTTGGCTCATGTCATAGTGTTTCAGCCGCTCGGTAAAGTCGGCGTATTCTTCCTCGGTCATGCGAGTTTTGACCACATGACTGCGGTGGGGCGTGTTGTATTTTTTCTTCAAGCATTGACCTCCTTTCTCGCCCGACAGGGCGCATGAGCAGGGTTTGGGGAAGGCACTCCCCAACAAGATTTACCAAAGGGGCAAAACCGCAGATATGCGGATTTTGGCACCGTGGTAGAATCTTGCTCTAAAAAGCTGCCGCTTTCCTCGGCGGCTCTGGTTTGCGGATATACTGGCTTGCTCCACCAATATAGCGATTGCGGCGGCGTGTTCTGCCCGCTGTTCACCACTACAACGGTGAAAAGGGTGCGTTTTGGCAAACGCAGCGGAAATTTTTTTATTTTCCCTGTCTGCTCCCTACAACAATCCGGCGGTGTAGTTTGCCAAAGATTTTTGAAAATGGGCGCAAAAAAAGCAGCAAACCTTTTTCAAGATTTACTGCTTATATGCCGCTGTGATGGGCGGCGGTATTAAATTGTCAGCCGTTTTTCAAATGGAATTTATCTGCAATCGCTTTCTTTTCGCTTTCCAATCCCTTTTCTGTAATCTTCCATAATCCTAACGCAATGATCTGCTATCTTTTGCATTCCGAGTTCTTCAAAAAAAGCAATTTGTATTTTCATCAGTTCTTCGCAAACAGCCAACTTCTGCTCATCCATATTGCTAATAGCAAGCCATGGGAACGCTTTATATTTCTTAGTGTCACCAATGAGAAAATTGTACCCTATCAACTCATTTTCACGGAAAACGAAATAGAATTGTGGACCTGAACCCGGAACTGACTTTTCCATAATTTGTTGCATGGTTTTCACACCGCCGTATGCAGGAAAAAAACCTATTCGCTCAAGAGCATTTAATATGTCAATCCTTTTATCTGTGGGTATGTCTCTATAATTGATAATCTGTTCCATTTGCTCTACCCTCATTAAAGTTTAATTTGTCAGGCTCTAATTATACAACTTTTCTGTTTAGCGGTCAAAGCGGAACTTCAACAAACTTTCTATCAGCCGCCCGACGATATGTTCCTGCATATCCTGCAGCTGTTTTGCCAGCGGAGATGAATTTTTGCGGGCCGACTGGCGCGAAGGGTATCAGGTAGTGTTTCTGGACATCTGCATGGAGGGCACCAATGGCATTGAGACGGCGCGGCGGCTGCGTGCGGTCGACCCGGACCTGCTGATCGTGTTTGTGACATCCTCGCCGGAGTACGTGTGGGATGCCTTTCCGGTACATCCATTCGATTATCTGCTCAAGCCTTATAAGGAAGAAAAGTTCGAGCAGCTGGCAGGGGAGCTGCGGCGGGTGCTGTGCCGCCAGCAGCCAGAGCTGGAGGTGCGCATTGCCCGGCAGATCGTGCGGCTGCCGCTGACCAAGATCTACTATGCTACGGCACAGAACCATTATGTGCGTGTGGTCACGGATGACGGCGAGTGCCGGGCCACGGCAAATTTTGCACAGGTGCAGGAACAGCTTCAGACCCAGCCGGAATTTCTGGTGTGCAACCGCGGCGTGATCATCAACATGTCCAAGGTGCTGCGGTTTGAGGGCGACTGCATTGAAATGCTGGATGGGACCCATCTGCCGGTGCGGCAGAAGGACAAAAACAGCCTGCTCGCCCAATTTACGCAGTACCAGTTCCGTGGGATGCAGCGGGAATTCTGATCTGGAAAGGAGAGCGCTTGTGAATTTTGCATTGTTTGGACGTTTTTTTCTGGAATTTGCAATGATGTATCCGGCAGAATATCTCTGCCTTGCCTCGCTGCAGGAGCACTTGCGTGCACCGCGTAAAACCTATGCCATCGGTGCGTCGGCGATCACACTGATGGGTCTGGCTGGCGCAGCGGTGTGCTGCATGCTGGACATAGAAACGAACTTCCTGCTCATCCCGCTGCTCATCATCAGCTTCTGGCTGCTGCGCTGGCGCACCGACCGGGAAGTATCGATCAGCCAGACCATGTTTCTGTTCTCGGTGTCGGCAGTGATGATGTCTGTGTGCACCCTGCTTGCCGTTGTGCTGAACGCGGAAGCTGAGCTGGACAATGCACAGCCGGTGTTTCTGCCCAGCACCTCGGTCATCTGCCTGACCCTCGCGGTGATACTCAGCACCATCTTCCGCTTTACGGCAGTGCGCTGGAGCCGGTGGCTGCTGCAGGAGTACCACGGAGAAGCCTTCTGGGAGTCGGCATGGCCGCTGCCGGCACTGTACGCGGCGTTTCTGGTGTTCTGTATGCCGAAGGAGATCGGCATCATCCTGATGAACCGCATCCGCATCATTGCGGTGCTGGCAGTGAGCATCTCGCTGCTGGGCATCTTTCTGCTGCTGTACGAGATGTACCGCGTGGCAAAGGAGTATGCCCGCAGCTCCCAGCTGGACCGCGAAAACCAGCTGCTGGCCGTGGAGTCCCGCCGCTATATGGAGCTGCGCAGCTATCTGGAACAGACCCGCCACCTGCGGCACGATTTCCGCCAGCACCTGCATGTGATCTCCGGCCTGACCGAGGCCGGGCAGCTGGATGAACTGAAAAGCTACCTGAGCCAGTACGAGAGCGAACTCAGCGATGCCAGACCCACCCTGTGCGCCAACGCTGCGGTGGATGCGCTTGCCGGCCACTACGACTACGAGGCTCGGAGACAGGGCATCCAGATCGAATGGAAGCTGGAACTGCCCAAGCTCCTGCCCCTGCCGGAGGCCGACCTGTGCACCATTCTTGGCAACCTGCTGGAAAATGCGCTCCATGCCAGCCAGAAGCTGCCGCCGGAAGAACGGCAGATCAAGGTGCTGGCCCGGATGCTCAGCCCGGCCATGATGGGCCTGATGGTGGAGAACCGCTACGATGGCGTGCTGAAAAAGCAGGGCGGCGTTCTGCGCTCCACCAAGCATGACGGACAGGGCATCGGCCTTGTTTCCGTCGAAACTGCCGTGCACAGGTATCACGGCAATCTGACGGTGGAAACGGGCGGCAACGTTTTCCGGGCCAATGTGCTGCTGAACCTGTAAAATATTCCTGCCCCAAGGCACCGGCTTTTTTGCACAAGCCGGTGCCTTTTGGTTGCACTTTTCCCGGGAGATCATTATACTTATTTATAAAAGAAAAGACAGGAGGGGAGCATATGGCAGCAGAAAGCAAAACCGGCTGTTTCTTAAACTTTCCTAAGAAATCTTTCGTAGAAACTAAAACGTTCTGCTGGTATACTAAAATCGAATGACGGTACAAGGGGGAAGTGTGAATATGGCAGAACAGACGATCCTGATCGTGGAGGACGACCCGGATATCCGGGACGGTGTGCGCATCCTGCTGGCAGGCGAGGGCTACCACATTCTGGAGGCAGAGAACGGCCTGCGGGCATTGGAGCTGTTCGACCCGGAGGTGGATCTGGTCATTCTGGATATCATGATGCCGGGCATGAGCGGTCTGCGCGTGTGCGAAGAGCTGCGCAAGACCTCGGCGGTGCCCATTTTGTTCCTTACCGCAAAATCGCAGGAGTCGGACAAGCTGCTGGGCCTGACGGCGGGAGGCGACGACTATCTGGCAAAGCCGTTCTCTTTTGCGGAGCTGAGCGCGCGGGTCAAGGCGCTGCTGCGCCGGTACTGCGTGTATCAGGGCAAGGATCAGGTGCATCACAAGCCGCACAACACCACGCTGGAGCTGCACGGTGTGCGCCTTGCACTGGACTGCAACCGTGTGTGGGTGGACGAGCGGGAAGTGGACCTGACCGAGACGGAATACAAAATTCTGCGGCTGCTCATGCAGAACCCGCAGCGCATCTTTTCCATTCAGGTCATTTATGAGACGGTGTGGAACGAGCCGTACTACTATGTTTCCAACGGCACAGTGATGGTGCATATCCGCAACCTGCGTATGAAGGTGGAGGACGACCCGCAGAAGCCCACCCGCATCTGCACTGTGTGGGGCAAGGGCTACCGCTTTGTTTCCGGAGAGGAAGGCGGTCTATGAAAAAGCAGAACGGCCTTGCAAAGCAGTTTATGGGCATGATCGCACTGGCGGCGCTGGAAAGCGTGCTGCTGCTCACGGTGTCGCAGGTGGTGCTTGCCAAGGGACTGCGCTTCTGGTTCAGCCGCACGGAGGTGCAGCAGCATGCCACCCAGAAACAGGTGCAGGAGCTGCAGAGCTATGTGACGGAACATCATCTTGCCAGCACGGATGTAAAGGAACTGACGGATTGGAGCCATAAGCGGCGTTATACCCTGCTGGAACTCTACCGGGGCCAGACGATGATCTACTCTTCGTTTGCACCCAAAGACGGGATGATCTCGTTTCTGCCGCAGAACGGCACATCGGATCAGAACCCGGGGGTCCTGGTGGATAAGACCGGCGTTTACGATTGGCTGCCCTGCTACACGCTCACCTTTGCAGACGGTGAGGTGAGCGCGATGCTCTACTACAACGGCTTCAATACCTATTACGGCACCGGGTGCGAAATTTTGCTTTCCCTGTGCATTTTATGGTGGTTTCCGGGCTTTTTCCTGCTGAACAGCCGTAAGATCGTGCGGTACGTGGTGCTGCTGAGCGAGGAGATCCAGGCCATGGAAGGCGGCGACCTCGACCACCCCATTACCATCCGCGGCAGCGATGAGATCACCACGCTGGCCTCCTGTCTGGACTCCATGCGGGTGACTTTGCGCCAGCAGCAGGAAGAGGAAGCACAGGCCGCTGCCAAGGTAAAGAATCTCATCACCGAGATGTCGCACGATCTGCGCACGCCGCTGACCACTCTGCTGCTGTATACAGAGATCTTGCAGTATCATAAGTACGAGACACCGGAACAGGCCGACAATTACCTGAACAAGATCGACGCGAAGGCCCGGCAGATCAAGCAGCTTTCGGATAACCTGTTTGAATATGCCCTTGTCACGCGGGATACGGTGGCCGTGCTGGACCCGCCGGCACATTTTTCCACTGTGTTTGAAGAGCCACTCACGGAAATGGTGGAAACGCTGCAGCAGCGCGGGTTTGCCTGCGCACTGGAACTGGGCGAGGAGGACGTGCTGCTCTCGGTCAGCGGGCAGTACGTGCGCCGCATTCTGGATAACATCACCTCGAATCTGGTCAAGTATGCCGACCCCTGCAGTGATATCCTTGTGCGCTTTGTGCAGGAAGAAGACAGGGCGGGCCTGTGCTTTGAGAACCGCGTCCTGCCGGTGCCCGCCTCCTCGGAGAGCACCAAGGTGGGACTGCCCAGCATTGAAACAATGATGGAAAAGATGCAGGGCATCTGTCGTATTGAACAGCCTGAAGGCATTTTCCGCATGACACTGCTGTTCCAGACCGTCAAAGAATGAAAAAGCAGAGAAGGCTTCCCGCTGAGGGAGGCCTTCTCTGCTTTTTCACACATTGTTGACTTCTCTTAAGTCATCTTAAGACTTTTTTGCCCAAAATCCTAAGAATCATCCTGTATACTTCCAGATATTGGCGGAGAAGATCCCGCCGCATGCAATACAGGAGGGGCGATACGATGCTGCGAAAGAAAAACAGCGAACCGGCACAGCAGCCGGATGCCCAGCAGGAACTGCTGGACTTTGAGAACCCGGCGGTGCAGCCGGGCAAAAAAGACCCGAAACAGTTTTTGAAGCGCAACTGGAAAAAGATCACTGCGGTGGTCTGCGTGGCGGCGGTGGCCGCTGCGGTGCTGCTGCCCAAAAACAGCAAAAAGGCTGTGCAGGCCAGCACCCAGTACATGGAGGCCGCACTGGAACGGCGGGACATCACCAACACCTTCAGCGGTTCCGGAACCATTTCCGCAGCTAACACCTATACGGTCAAGTCGCTGGTGAAGGGCACTGTGCTCACCGCAGATTTTGAGGTGGGCGATACCATCGAGAAGGGTACCGTGCTGTACACCATCGACAGTTCAGACGTTGCCACCAGTGTGGAAAAGGCCCAGCTTGCGCTGGAGCAGGCACAGCGCAGCTACGACGATACAGCCGATGCCCAGTACATCCGCAGCGTCATTGGCGGCACAGTGGCTTCCATCAAAGTCAAGGCCGGTGACTACGTGACCGCCGGGCAGGAGATCGCCACCGTGCGGGACGATTCCAGCCTGCTGCTCACGCTGGAATTCCCGGCAGCGGATGCTTCGGGGTTTGCCGTGGGTCAGGCTGCGGAGGTCATACTCAACGGTACCTTTGAGACCCTTTCCGGCACGGTGCAGGCCGTGGCCGGCACCGATACCATCAGCAGCGGCAATCTGCTGGTGCGCACCGTGACCATTGCCGTGAAGAATAATGGCAGCCTGACCACCGCACAGGCCGCATCCGCCACCATCAACGGTGTCAGCGCGCTGGCTTCGGCCCGGTTCGATTATCAGCACCAGCAGACCGTCACAGCCACCACCAGCGGCACGGTGGCTGCTGTGTGCGTCAAGGAAGGCACTGCCATTGAGGCCAACACGGCCATCGTGCAGCTTTCCGGCACCGAGCTGAGCAGGCAGGTACAGTCCGCTGCCGACAGCCTGCTCAACGCGCAGCTTTCCATGAGCGATACCCAAAAGCAGATGGAAAACTACACCATTACCTCGCCCATCAGCGGCACCGTGATCCAGAAGAATGTCAAGGCTGGTGACACTGTGGGCACCGATACTACAGCCAGCGAGACGCTGTGCACCATCTACGACCTGAGCTATCTGGAAATGACGCTGAATGTGGACGAACTGGAGATCCTCTCCATCAAGGAGGGTCAGACCGTCACCATTACGGCAGATGCCATTTCTGACCGTACCTTTACCGGCGTGGTCACCAGTGTTTCAGCTGCAGGAACCACCACCGGCGGCACCACTACCTACCCGGTGACCATCCGCATCGATGACACCGGCGACCTGCTGCCCGGCATGAACGCCACGGCCGAGATCGAGGTGAGCAGTGCGTCCAACGCCCTTGCCGTTCCCAACGGTTCCGTGGTGCGCGGCAATTATGTGCTGGTCACCAAGGATTCGCCCAGTGCTGCCAATGCCGTGCAGGATATGACCGCACCGGACGGCTATGTGTACGTCAAGATCACCACCGGCACCAGCGACAACGATTCGATCGAAGTGACCGGCGGCCTGCAGGAGGGCGACACCATCGCCTACGATGCCAATGCTGCTGAAAAGCAGAACGCCAGCGACAGCATGGAATTCATGGTGGGCCCGGGCGGCACCATCGCCTACGATGCCGACGCTGCTGAAAAACAGAACGCCAGCGGCAGCGGCGGGCACGGCGGAGGGAACGGAGGCCCCGGCGGCGGAGGCCCGGGAGGTGGCTTCTGATGAGTGCCCTTATTGAATTTGACAATGTGTGCAAGTATTACCAGATGGGCGATACCCTTGTAAAGGCTGCAGATCACATTTCGATGCAGATCAACAAGGGCGAGTTCGTGGCCATCGTGGGCCAGTCCGGTTCCGGCAAGTCTACCTGCATGAACATCATCGGCTGTCTGGATGTGCCTACGGCGGGCACCTATAAACTCAATGGCCGTGACGTGGGCAGAATGAGCCGCGACGAACTGGCCGAGATCCGCAACGAGCTGCTGGGCTTCATCTTTCAGCAGTACAACCTGCTGCCCAAGCTCAGCCTGATCGAAAACGTGGGGGTCCCGCTGGTGTATGCCGGAGTGCCGCGTGGGGAGCGCCGCCGCCGTGCCGCCGCCGCACTGGAGCGGGTGGGCCTTGGCGATAAGCTCCGGAACAAGCCCAACCAGCTTTCCGGCGGTCAGCAGCAGCGTGTTTCCATCGCGCGGGCACTGGCAGGCCGTCCGGCTGTCATTCTGGCCGACGAGCCTACCGGCGCACTGGACAGCCACACCGGCCGTGAAGTGCTGGGCATGCTGCAGGACCTGCACCGGCAGGGCAACACCGTGGTGCTTATCACCCACGACAACTCCATTGCCGTGCAGGCCCAGCGCATCATCCGGCTGGAGGACGGCCATGTGGTGTACGACGGCGATGCCCACGCACCCGAAGCCGTGGTGCAGCCCAATTATGCACCCAAGGCAGAACAGGAGGGGAGTGCGTCATGATCTATGAGACCTTCCGTGAAGCCATCCAGAACATCTGGAGCAATAAGTTCCGCACCTTCCTCACCATGCTGGGCATTATCATCGGCGTGACGGCGGTCATCGTTATCGTGGGCCTTGGCAACGGCATGACCCAGAGTATCCAGTCCAGCTTTTCAGATCTCGGCACCAACATCATCAGCGTGCAGGTCATGGGTTACGGTTCCCGCTCTGTGAAAGTGGAGGATGTTTACAGCCTCGTGGATGCCCACCCGGATCTGTTCGAGGCGGTGTCGCCTACGGCCAGCATCAACGGAACCGTGAAGGTGGGTACCACCAGCTACAGCAACACCAGCGTCAAGGGCGTGAGCGAGAGCTATCTTGGAATGAGCGGCTGCACCGTCCGCGTCGGGCGCGGCATCAACTACGTGGATCTGACTGACAACAAGAAGATCTGCGTAGTGGGCGATTACATCAGCCGTGTGGCCTATGGCGGCAATGCCGTGGGCCAGACCATCAAAATCGGAGCGGAGAAGTATACCATTGTGGGCGTACTGGAAGCCAAGGTGACAGACACCTCGGATCAGGAGGGCAGCAGCGATGATATCGTTCTGCTGCCCTACACCACGGCGCTGCGTGTTTCACAAACCAGCACCGCCAGCTCCTACGCCGTCACTGTGACCAGTGAGGACAAAATTTCCGAAGCGAAGACCGCACTGGAAAACGGCCTGCAGGAGCTGCTCAGCTCCGATAAGGGCTACATGGTCACCAGCATGAGCGAAATGCTGGATATGATGACCTCCATGGTGAACATGGTCGTCACTATCCTCACAGCCATTGCGGCCATCTCGCTGCTGGTGGGCGGCATCGGCATCATGAACATCATGATGGTGTCCGTCACCGAGCGCACCCGCGAGATCGGCATTCGCAAGGCGCTGGGTGCCAAGGAACGGGTCATTCTGGGCCTGTTCGTCACCGAAGCTGCCACCACCTCGGCGCTGGGCGGCATACTGGGCATCGGTCTGGGCTATCTGCTCTCGGCACTGGCAAACAAGATCCTGCCGCTGGTCATGTCCGATATGGAAATGACCGTGGCACCGTCTCTCAGCTCGGTGGCCGTGGCCTTTGGCATCTCGGTGGGCATCGGCGTGCTGTTCGGCTACCTGCCCGCAAAGCGCGCGGCACGGCTCAACCCCATCGAAGCGCTGCGTTACGATTAAGGAGGCAACTATGAAAAAACGATTCCTCGCACTGCTGCTGTCGGTGTGCATCGGCGTGTCCATGCTGGTGCTGCCCGCATCGGCAGCTGGCTCCAACACGGCGGTGCAGACGGCGGTAACGCTGGGCGCTTTCTCCACCGAGGAAGCTGCCGGGCTGAGCACGCCGCTCACCCGTGGGCAGCTGGCAAAGCTGCTGGTGGCCTTTTCCGCCTACCACGATAACGCCAATACGCAGGGCAGCATCGGCACTCTATATACTGATGTGAACGGCAGCAGCGCTTATGCGCCCTATATCCGCATTGCAGTGCAGCAGGGCTGGATGAGCGGCTATACCGATGGCTCCTTCCGCCCGAATCAAACCGTGACGCTGGAAGAAGCCTGCACCGCCGCTCTGACCCTGCTGGGCTATGATGTGACGACCCTGACCGGCGGCTTCCCCGCAGCACAGCTGAACAAGGCAAACGCCATCGGACTGCGTGCAAATCTGAGCCGCACCCAGGGTCAGGCCATGACCATGGAAGACGGAGCCATCCTGCTGTACAACGCCCTCACCGCAAACACGGCCAGCGGCAGTGTGTACGGTACCACCCTTGGCTTTACGGTGACGAATGGTCAGGTGGATGTTTCGTCCATCCTGCTCAGCAATCTGGAAGGCCCCTTTGTGGCATCGGAAGGCGAAAGCCTGCCCTTTGAGCCGGAGGCCGTTTACTGCAACGACAGCGTGAGCACCAACGCCCAGCTGTCCGCTTATGATGTGTACTATTATAATGCCCGTGCAAAGACCGTGTGGGTCTACACCCGCAAGGCGGCAGGCCGCATCACGGCGGTGTCGCCCAGCGCCAGTGCACCCACATCTGTTACCGTGGCTGGCACCAGCTACACCATTGCAAGCTCCTCGGCAGCAGCCCAGCTGTCCAGCCTGAACGGCGGCGGCGTGGGTCAGGTAGTCACCCTGCTGCTGGGCATGAACAACGAAGCCGTTGCCGTGCTGACCGGTGATGCCGCAGACGAAGTGTTCTACGGCGTAGTGCAGACGGCCACCCGCAGCCTTGTGGAAGAAAACGGCGCGGACGTGCAGCAGAAGGTGGAAGTGAAGTGCACCGACGGCATCACCCGCACAGTGAGCGTGGCCAAGGACCTGAACTACCCGGCCGGCTGGATGGTGAAAATCACCGTGAACGCCGACGGCGAGCAGGTGGATGCCATTGGTAAAAAGGGCACTTCCGGTACGATCAATGCAGACGGTACCGCTCTGGGCGAAACAGCCCTTGCGGACGGCGTGGAAATTCTGGATACGACTTCGGAGGGTGTGGCTGGGACGGTAAGTCCCAGCCGCCTATCGGGGGTAACACTTTCGGATGCCGATGTGCGCTACTATACCACCAATGAGAACGGTCAGATCGATCGCCTGATCCTGAACGATGTCACGGGTGATCTGTGGACTTACGGCGTGCTGGACGACGTGAAAAACCTCATCAACAATGTCACCTCTTCCAGCAGCACCACATCCACCGGCACGACGACCGGTACCACCACAAGCACCTCTTCCAGCACCGATGCAGCTTCCATCGCAGGCGATGTGGCCGAGATCGTGCTGCCCAGCACCGGCGACCTTTTGTGGGGCCTTGTGGACGGAAGCATCGGCAGCAGTGTGTGGGAAAGCGTGACCGGCAGCACCGACAAGCTGGCAAGCTATCTGCTCAAGTTGGGCGCAGCTAACACCAGCGGCGGTCTGAGCACTGTGCTCAACTATCTGGGAAGCGGTGCAGATTACGTGTGCTACGTGAACGGCAAGCAGACGACCTACAAGACCAGCACCAAGTACCCGGTGCTGGCGGGCGGCATTGCTGTGGGCATCAGCACTTCCGGCAAGGTCAAGTCCATGCGGCAGCTGATGCCTGCCGTGATCGACAAGGTGGGCGCGGCCTCGGTGATGAGCGGCGGCAAGAAGTACGAGACTGCCGACGATATGCAGGTGTATCTGTGGTATAAGGGTACCTACTATCCCACCACCCTTTCGCAGGTGAACGGCGAGGACTACACCCTCATTGGCTGGTTTGATAACGACGGCCGCGCAGCAGGCAGCAAGATCCGCGTGCTGATCGCGGTCAGGAAAAACTGAATCCGGCCCGGCCCTCCCCCGACGGGAGGGCTTTTTGCTGTCCGCACGACGCATACGGTCAAGTTGAAAAATGAATAAAATTTGCACATAGAATGAGATGTTTTTAGGCTGAATGAGCAAAGAATCGAAAGAAGCCCCATAATCATATTGACATAATGGGTAATGGGGTGTAAACTACGTGCATCGGGTCGAGCAAATCTGAAAATTGAGATCATTCAGGGAGGAAACGGCTATGATGTGTTGTTGCGCAATGTGTTGTTGTACCGCAAACGCTTCCCGGACCGGCCGCCCTGCAGTATGGTATGCCGTGTGAGCATATCTGCATATTCTGTGTGGGAACACGCAGAAGGATCTGTCGCTGATCGCCTGGGAGCTTACTTGAAGAGGGAGCTTCCGGGCGTTTTGTTTTGACCCGCAAATCAGGATACAAGGGAGGAATCCGGCAATGGACTGGAATGCGATCCAGCAATATTTGCCGCTCTACCAGAAAGCCGCTGTACTTACCGTGCGGCTGGGCGTTGCAGGCATCATTTTTGCCATCATCATTGGCCTTGCCTGCGCAGTGATCCAGTATGACAAGGTGCCCGTTCTGCGGCAGATCGTGGGTGTCTACATCCAGCTGTCCCGCAACACACCGCTGCTGGTGCAGCTGTTCTTCATTTATTATGGCCTGCCCAAGGTGGGCATCCGCACCAATGCCGAGATCTGCGGCATTGCCGGTCTGGCGTTTCTGGGCGGCAGCTACATGGCCGAAGCGTTCCGCAGCGGTCTGGAAGCCATTGAGCCGATTCAGACGGAAAGCGCCTACAGCCTTGGCATGGATCGCTGGCAGACCATGCGCTACATCATTCTGCCGCAGGCCATGTCCACCAGTATGCCGGCTTTCATGGCAAATGTGATCTTCCTGCTCAAGGAGACCAGCGTGTTCAGCGCCATCAGCCTGATGGACCTGATGTTCACGGCCAAGGATCTCATCGGCATGTATTCCAAGACCATCGAATGTCTGTTCCTGCTGGTGGTGTTCTACCTTATCATTCTGCTGCCGGTGTCCATTGTGGGCAGCCTGATCGAAAGGAGGCTGCGCTATGCTGGATTTGGGTCTTGATGTCCTGTTCAAGGGCAAAAACATGGCCCGCCTGCTGGGCGGCCTTGGCGTTGCACTCAAGATCAGTGCCGTCTCGGTGATCATCAGCCTGCCGCTGGGCATCCTGCTGGGCGTGCTCATGACCTCCCGCAACCCCGTTATCAAGGCGGTTCTGCGGCTTTATCTGGAGTTCGTCCGCATCATGCCGCAGATGGTGCTGCTGTTCCTCGTTTACTTCGGCACCACCCGTGCCTTTGGGTGGAACCTTTCCGGCGAGATGGCATCCATCATCGTGTTTGTGCTGTGGGGCACCGCAGAAATGAGCGACCTTGTGCGCGGTGCGCTGATCGCCATTCCGAAGCACCAGTATGAGAGTGCCGAGGCCCTTGGCATGAGCCGGGCGCAGACTTATTGGTACATCATCATTCCGCAGACGGTGCGCCGCCTGATCCCGCTGTCCATCAACCTGATTACCCGCATGATCAAGACCACCAGCCTTGTGCTGATGATCGGTGTTGTGGAAGTGATCAAGGTAGCACAGCAGATCATCGAGGCCAACCGCACCGCCAGCCCCAACGCAGCGTTTGGCATTTATCTCACGGTTTTCGTGTTATATTTCTTCGTATGCTGGCCTATCAGTCTGCTGGCATCCTATCTCGAAAAGAAATGGAAGTGACCGTACATGGCAGAACCTATTTTGACTGTTGAACATCTGATCAAGGCCTATGGCGAGACCCCCGTGCTGGATGATATCAGCTTTGCTGTCAAGCCCGGTGAGGTCATCGTGGTAGTCGGCCCTTCGGGCTGCGGCAAAAGCACGCTGCTGCGCTGCCTGAACGGCCTGGAGCCCACCCAGAGCGGCCGGGTGCGGCTGGGCAATGAGACCGTTGCCTACGGCGGTAAAAATCTGACCCAGCTGCGCCAGCGCATCGGCATGGTGTTCCAGAGCTACGAGCTGTTCCCGCACATGACGGTGCTGGACAATGTGCTTCTGGCACCCACCAAGGTGCAGAAGCGCCCCAAAGCGGAAGTGCAGCAGGAGGCCGAAGCTCTGCTGGACCGCGTGGGACTGCTTGCCAAGAAAAACAGCTACCCGCGTGAGCTTTCCGGCGGACAGAAGCAGCGCGTTGCCATCGTGCGCGCACTGTGTATGCACCCGGAGATCCTTCTGTTTGATGAAGTGACCGCTGCCCTTGATCCGGAAATGGTGCGCGAGGTGCTGGACGTTATGCTGGACCTTGCCAAGCAGGGCAAGACCATGATCATCGTCACCCACGAGATGCACTTTGCCCGTGACGTGGCCGACCGCATCATGTTCATGGATGGCGGCGTGGTGGTGGAGGAAGGCCCTGCCAAGCAGCTCATTGAGCACCCGCAGGAGGAGCGCACCAAACAGTTCCTTTCGCATTACGGAGAATAAGCAAAATCACCAATTCTTGCGGCAAAAATTTGGAAATGTTGATGCAATGCAAATCTTGTAAATCCTGCGTCACTCCACTATAATATCATTCATGAATGTACACGACGTCCTGCCCCTTTCCGGCAGGACGTTTTTCACGGCAAAAATCACGACATCAGGCCGGTTCCCAGTGTGGCAGGAGGATTTTATACGATGACAAAGGATATGACCCAAGGCAGTCCGCTCAAGCTGATCCTTGCGTTTGCGGTGCCGCTGATGCTGGGCAG
>OGMK01000907.1_pt1 | contig 18586 bp, 17 predicted proteins | sample 1573151 | NCBI WGS metagenome assembly OGMK01 (sample SAMEA2581887, study PRJEB24529) | metagenome | biome: Human gut stool | place: China | collected 2011
CATACGTGAGGATTCAAGTTCTTGAGGGAGGTATCGCCGATCCTCACATCCCCCTTGTTGGGGTTGTAAAAACCGAGCAGGAGTTTCACGATCGTCGTTTTTCCGCTCCCGCTGGCCCCCACGATGGCGGTCACCCTGTTATGGGGTATCGTCAGGTTGATATCCTCCAGCACGTAATCCCGGTCCGCGCCGTCATAGCTGAAGCTGAGGTTTTCCAGCCGTAGCGTCCTGTCATCGGGAAGAACATTCAGCCTTATCCCGCCTGCCTGTTCCTCGTCCTCCTTCCCGTGTATCTCGCCGAGCCGCTCCAGACTGATCTTCGCGTCCTGTAGGGATCGTGAGAAATCGATCAATTGCTCGATAGGCGAAGAGAGCTGCCCCACGATGTAGGTCACCGACATCATCATACCCAGCGTCATATCCCCTTGCACGACGGCCCGCGCCGCGATGAAGGAGATGAGTATGTTCGTGGTCTGGTTGAAAAAGACCGCCCCGAGTTGCTGATATTGTTGTAACGCCAACCCCTTGATCCCTATCTTGAAAAGTTTTACCTGTATCCGTTCCCATTTCCATCGCATCTTGGTCTCGCAATTATTGAGCTTGATCTCCTGCATTCCGGTGATGAGCTGGAATAGGTTGCTTTGCTCCCCGGCCGCTTGCGAGAAACGCTTTACGTCCAGCTCCCTCCTCCATCTCATGAAGGCGAGTACCCACGCCACGTATAAGCCGTTACCCGCCAAGAAGAGTCCCAGTATGGTCCAGTCATAGTAGGCGAGCACGAACCCGAACACGATGAAGTTGACAAAAGAGAAGAGCGTATTGATGGATGTCCCGGTCATGAAAGCCTCGACGCGGTCATGGTCTCCGATGCGCTGCATGATATCGCCCACCATCTTGGTATCGAAGAAATGCAGGGGCAGGCGCATCAGCTTGGCGAGGAAATCGGAGATCAAGGCGATATTGATCCTCGTGTTTACGTGCAGCAATATCCAGCTCCGTATGAAGTCCACGGATAGCTTGGCGATAAAGATCACCAATTGCGATATAAGGATCAAGGTTATGAAACCTAGGTTGTTGTCCCGTATACCGGTATCTACCAAGCTCTGCGTGAGGAAAGGCAGGATGAGTTGCAGTACGCTGGCTGTCACCATGCCCAGCACGAGCTGTGCCATCTCCCATCTGTAGGGCGATATATATCGGAAAAAGAATCCGAGGTTACGTTTCCTGTCTCTCCCCTCGTCCTCCATCCCGTAGAACTCCGGCCCCGGTTCCAGCAAGAGCGCCGTCCCGGTATCCTGCCCGTCCACCTTGGTACTGACCCAGCACCGCTTGAACTCCTCCCTCGTATAGGTGATAAGTCCCGCCGCCGGGTCCGCTATGTAGAACTTCCCTTTCTTTATCTTGTAGCAAACCACGAAATGCCATTGGTTCCAGTGCAGTATGCAAGGTAGGGGACATTCCTTCTCCAACTCGTCCATGGTAATCCTCACGCCTGACGTTCGGAACCCGATCGCTTCCGCCGCCTCGCTGATACCCAGCATGGAGACTCCTTCCCGTGTGATGAAGGCTTTCTCCCGTAAGTTCTGGATCGAGTACACACGACCATAGAACTTGGCGATCATACGGAGGCAGCTAGGACCACAGTCCATAGAATCCAATTGCTGATAATGTGGAAACGATCTTAGCATAAATTAAAACATTAGGATATAGACATGATTTAGTTCTTATTTCTTATGTTTTATCAGCATAATCACCGGATTGGACTCTTCATCCAATTTAGCCGCAATCTCTTTCAGTTTGCCCTTCAGTACTCCTTTCCCGTAAGCCTCGGCAAGTTCGTGGGCTTGCAATGACTGTCCGATTACGAATTCCGGATCTAAAGGTCTCGACGTCATATCCACTTCTCTTTTGCTGGTATAATCACCATTGTATATTTTAGGTATGAATAATGAACTTTCCAGTCTATCGTACATCAATCCGGAAGTTGGAAACCCTCTCCCTGTTTCAAAATTAAATTCCGCTTTCAACAGGCTCATGAAATAATAACGGTCGGTAAAAACGGTTGGTATAAGAAATACTTCAGGAGGATCCATGGAGTGTATGGAGGGGGTTCTTACGATAAGGGGGATTGTCGTATTAGCATCCGGCAAATAGTGGTATATGGTATCGGATGATGTCTCCATAAGTACCCAATTGGTATGATCTGGAACTATTTGATACATGGCGGTTGGTACTGGAGCGGCCCAGTTCTCCCAGTTTTCCCCATCTCTTGCGACCGGGCTTTTAACTTCATCAAAAGGAATTGATATTTTCCGGGTGATACTTCCATCCTGCTTGGAAAAGATTAAATAATATGGAGGTATGGCGTTTGACGGGTTTTCCAGACTATTATCTGGTACATAAGAGATCAAATTATCCCGGTCGTAATTAAATGTATTTATATGAGATTCCGTACCTTCGGCTTTGAAACTCCTTTTAAAATTTCCGTATAGATCATATACAGAGATTTTACTTCCGGTATAGGCTATAACAAATATTTCCTTGTTTGCTTCATCCAGAACAACCTCCGTAATACCTACATATTCCTCGCCACCTTGCCCTTTCCTGTTTATCTTCTTCAAGGCTTTGCCGGTTTTTCTGTCAAAAACAAACAAATTCCCGTCGTTGGCCCAGTTGGTTATTAATATAACTTCTGCACCAATGGCCATTACTTTGCCTTGGGTAACAAACTCATCATTTGTTTCCAACGGGATGTATTCCACATCCATGAAATCCTGTAGTGTCAATTCCTTTTCAGGATAATTCTTTGTAACATCAACTGTGATGAGTTCATTTGTTGATTGTTTATCTTTTCCACATCCCGCTAACGCAAAGAGAAGGATCGCTGAAATTGTGATTATCCATTTCATTATTCTTACGATTTAAGGTTAAACACTTAGGGCGATACATTCGCTCAATCATGCCTAATTACAAAAATAGGTTATTTTTTCTCGATATCTCTTCTTTTTGCTCAAAACTTATAGCGGTGAATGGAATTCTATCCGTTATTTACATAATTTAGGCAAAGGCTTAGCAATGGATGTTGTTTCCTCTCGCTATCTTGCTATCTTGTGGGTCACTTATCAAAAGGTCGAATAGTTCGTTTATTTCCGGGTCGTTGATTCCCAGATCATCCTTTTCGGACTCCAGATGCCAGCTGACCCATGTTTGTCCTTCCAACTTATCCAGTCTTCGCTATCTAAAAAAGCGATATACTCACCTTGGGCAATCTCCAAACCTGGGTTACGGGCAGCGGACGCTCCCTCGTTCTCTTGATGAATCACCTTGATACGATCCTCTTTCTTAGCGTATTCGTCAGCGATCTTTCTGGATAAGTCGGTCGAGCCATCATCCACCAAGACAATCTCCAAGTGCAGATCGCCTTGGTACATCAAGGAATCTATGCATGTGGTCAAATATTTTTTGCTTCTTGGAAGGCCCTTGTATAATCACCGTTACCGGCTATCAGCAAACGACTATTAGGATGAGCTTCTAAGACCATATGGAACGCTTTGATCAAAGAACTCACACCCTTTATTTCGTCAATCCGATCGGCAAAAAAAATAATTGTTTCTCAATTTTTGTATTATAAGAGACAGCCTCCATTGGATTCATAACCATTAGGGATTGGTTTGTTTTTTGTGTTTTATTAACATGATTACCGGATTGGATTCTTCATCTAAACTTGCGGCAATTTCTTTTAATCGTCCCTTCAACTTCCCTTTTTCATAATCCTCAATGAGCTGGGAAGCCTCGATACTTTGCCAAGATGCGATTTTATCGTCTACAGGAAGTGATTTCATATTCACCGCTCTTTTCTCAGAATAATCGTTGTTATATACAATATATTCAAAAATAGCCTTTTCTTGTTTGTCATATAATAAGTCTGTAGTGGGAAATCCCTCATGTGTCTCGAAGTTATATTCTTTTTTAACCGTTTCCATAAAATAATAGCGGTTAGTAAGAATCCCTAGGAAGAGGAATACTTCCGGATTCATGGATTGTACGGATGGGGTCCTTGCTATAATCGGTATCATTTTATGGTCTGATTGGTACTTATATACTGTATCGGATGATTGTTCTACAAGTACCCAACAATCAAAATAGGGAATTATAGGATTATAGTTATCAGGGATCACGTTGTAATATATATCCTTTGCTTTATCAGAATAGTTTACAGCCATTGATATTTTTTCTTTAAATGGAATCTGGATTTGTTTGGTTGTTCCATCCTGTTTAGATATAATAGTAAAAGCAGGCTTGTCTGTTACCCAATAATTATTAGTTATTAAACTTGTTTGGTTGAAATTGTATAAATGAAAGAAATAGAGTTCATCACCTCGTTTAAGGCTTCTTTTAAAATTCCCATCTAAATCATATACTGATATTTTCCTTGAAAAATGATCGAGTACAAATATTTCATTTTGTTTTTCATCAAGCACAATTCTTTGGATGAACGTATATTCTTCTCCACCTTGCCCTTCTCTATTTATTTTTTTTAATCCTTTTCCCGTTTTTCTGTCATAGATAAAGATATCTCCATCTCTGATTCGGTTTCTGGCAAGAATAATATCCTTTCCGATTGCTAGGACAAGACCTTGGCAAATAAAATCGTCCTTTGTTTCCAAAGGAATATATTCGACATCCATAAAATCTTGAAGAATTAGTTCTTTTTTAGGGTAACTTACCGTAACATCAACAGTGATAAGCTCATTTGTCGATTGCTTATCTTTTCCACATCCCGCTAACGCAAAGAGGAGGATCGCTGGTATTGTGATTATCCATTTCATTATTCTTACGATTTAAGGTTAAACACTTAGGGCGATACATTCGCTCAATCATGCCTAATTACAAAAATAGGTTATTTTTTCTCGATATCTCTTCTTTTTGCTCAAAACTTATAGCGGTGAATGGAATTCTATCCATTATTTACATAATTTCGGCACAGTCTTAGCAATGGATGTTGTTCACCCTCGCTATCTTGTGGGTCACTTATCAAAAGGTCGAATAGTTCGCTTATTTCCGGATCGTTGATTCCCGGATCATCCTTTTCGGACTCCAGATGCCAGCTGACCCATGTTTGTCCTTCCAGCTTATCCTGATCATTCTCTAGCTCATAATGCAATGTGGGAAGGTGGAAAACGACTATAGTCGCCTGTTGGAAATATTTCCTGTCGGTGGTTATCACCCAATCAACGGGTACATCCTCTATTTTCAACTGTAGATCTTCCCCATTTATCGTGTTGAATACGAGCATCACTTTTTTACCAGCCTTTATTTGGCAATCTACGCCTGCTACCCAATCAGACACACGCCAATCCGTATATTCTTTCAGCCCGGCTTCTGCCTTGTAGTAATAATTTCTGCATCTTTGTATAGATTCCGGAATCATTTGCCCGCAATCCCTCCAAAATCGATCCAGATAATGTTTGTGTACTATGTATGAGGAATCTTTTATGTTGGGAAGTAGTGTGAATGCCTTAGAATAAAGCCTGAGGATGTTTACATACCACCAGCTTCTCAAGTCAACGCTCGTCTTAGAGGAAACAAATTGATCAGAGAATTTAATCAATCCCTCAGTAACTTGAAATAATGATTTCAGCCTTCGGGCTAGGCTTGTCGTATGCATGACCGATTCTTCGTTCTGGCGGTAATAATAAAACTCAATGTTGGTGATAACCATCCTCTCCGCTTGGCAAAGGACGATGGGACACCATAACTCATCCTCATGCATGATGCCTTCCTCAAAACGAGCCTGTATTTTATGCAGATATTTCCTATTGTATATGTATTTGAAGGGCATGGGCAAATAGAAACAAGTTTTGACTAATTCTATGAAACTTTCTTTACCGGAAAGCAATTCTTTTATAGATCCGTTGGAAATACATTTAAAAGGTTTATCCATACTTCCGTCTTGATGACATAGCCACATATTTCCCATCACGACATCGGCATGATGTTTCACCGCCTCATCATATAAAAGAGATAATGATTCATCTTTAATCCAGTCATCACTATCTAAAAAAGCGATGTACTCTTCCGTGGCAATATCCAAACCAACGTTGCGGGCTGCGGATGCTCCCCCGTTCTCTTGATGAATCACTTTGATACGCTCCTCTTTTTTAGCGTATTCATCAGCAATTTCCCCTGACAAATCAGTCGAGCCATCATTAACCAATATAATCTCCATACGAAGGCCACCTTGGTTCTTCAACGAGTCGATACAAACCGTCAAATATTTCTCCACGTTATATATCGGGATAATGATCGATATGTCGATTTGATTGAGCGTATCCATATAGTATCAGGTTCGTTGATTATTATTTACATTCTTGGAATAAGGATTTATAAAATGCGATCATGTTTTTCCCGAATACTTCCGAGGAATATTTCTCCAAATACCGTTTGCGACCGTTCTTCCCGAGTCGTTTCGCTTCTTTCGGGTTCTGTAATAGGTAGACGATCTTCTGCGCTAACAGGGAGGTGTCGATCTCTACACTATCAGGAGATACTATTAATGGTACTTTCAATCCGCAAGATTCGTCTACGACCTCGTTCAACCCGGATGTGGCGGTTGCGACGATGGGTAATTCATGCATCATCATTTCGACAGGTACATAACCAAAAGGCTCGAATAGGGAAGGTACGACACCGACATCAGCTAAACGGTATAACTCAAAAAGCGAGGTTTGATCAACGAAACCAGTGAAAGTTATTTTGGAGAAGATAGGATTGGCTTCGGAGAAAGAATTTTGATAATCGCCATCACCAACTATCCATAAACGGCAATTGGGGCTTTCTTGTAAAATTAATTGAAAGGCTCGAATCAAGAAATGAGTTCCCTTGATCTCTTCTAACCGTCCGACAAAAATAATCATTTGTTCTTCTGGGTACAAGTGCCATTTTTTTCGTAATCTCTTCTGGTCAACTTCTTCTTTTATCTTGTCGCTCATTCCGTTTGGAATAATTATTATACGATTTATATCTACTCCATAATCGTGATACAATAATTCTTGCATATAGTTTGACAGGCTGATCACTTGATCCATTCTTTCATAACATGTCCTTTCCTCCTCGAATGATTTTTGGATTAAATCTTCCAATTCATTTGTTTCTTTTTTTCGTAAGATAATTCGAAGTTTTTCTAAGTTATCATGAATAACTGAACTCCATTCAGAAAAATGAGTGACAGTAATCACTTTGCAATCAAATGCAATTTTTAGTTCTAATGCAAGTGATTTATCTCTGTATGAATTTAAATGAAAAACTAGATTTTTTTGGTCTTGAATATAATTTCTGAGTAGATAGACAATATTCCGAGAGTAAACTTTTCGTTGTTCTTGATCTAGAAGATTCCATTCTTTTGAGATCGGCTCTGGGAAATACCAGTATGAAACATCTTTCACTTCTTTTTTTTCGATTTGAAGCTGGTCACATAATATGTGAACTACATGGATGTGGATACTATTACTTTTACTTCGCAAGGCGGTAATCAATTCACGAATATAGGTACCTACTCCGTATAAGCCACCTCGACTTTTGTTCGAGAAAATATATAGATTAATCATTTTTATGGTATGTTGATAGAATATACTTACAACTTATATTATAAAAGCTGTTGCCACGAAGTCTCAATTGCTCCAAGGGCAGTCAATCTATACATGCCCTCACCTGCATAACCACCAGATAACCCCATATTCTCCAATGTTAAACTAGGTTTAAGCTTCGGAAATATTCTGTTCGACTCTAATTCTCTAGTGTGTGCACGCAAAAAAAGATATATGTCTTGTTGTTCATTTGCTGATAGATCATTTCTATTATTTTTGATACTCTCTGTGATAAAAGATAAACATTCGTTGCTCATTTGGCTTTTGGCACGATGAAGCCAATACCATCCATATCCAATCAATCCTTCATCACGACTGTAATTAGGGAAAGGGTCGTGAATGACGGCTCGGTACATCCGCTTATCGAAATCCTCAAATAAATCTTCCTCAATCTCAATAAGATTATTGTAGGATAAATAGTTGATCCCTACCCCAATACCAGCTATGCCTTTCTCATAATCTGGACGATAATTTACATGGAGCTGTTCTTGGATTGCCATGATCAAATCCCATGCATATTCTTCGAATAATGTTTTTCCTGTATAACGAGCATAATGGAAGAAGAAAATAGCTATTCCTAACTTGCCATGTAGTAATCCTGGGCATTTTGTTAATGTCCCATTTAAAAGAAGCCAATCTGCAATTTTTGTTAGTTCCATAATAATTACTCTAGGCAGTTACTTCTTTTGTTTATATTTTGCAATCATAAGAACTGGATTGGATTCCTCATCTAAGCTGGCTGCAATCTCTTTTAATTTGCCTTTTAAATTCCCATTTTTATAGGCATCAACTAGATCAGGTGCTTCTAATGTTTTAACAAAGGCTATTTCTTTATTTATAAAGGCTATTCCTCCATAACCCAAACTTACAAATTCTTTATGCACATAATCAGCATTATAAAGAGAGTATTCATAGATAATATTTTCTTTCATATCATACATTAAATCTGTTCTTGGAAGTCCTACCCGACTTGAAAAATCATATACTTTTTTTACTGTCTGCATAAAATAGTAGCGATCAGTAAGAACTGATGGATATAGAAATATCTCGGTTCCCATTGATTGTATGGAAGGAGTTCTTGCTATAAAAGGGACAACTCTTTTATCAGTAAAAACCCGATATATCGTATCTGATGAGTGATCCATTAAAATCCATGAATCATGAAATGGAACAAATTCTTCATTTCGAGGTCTTGCAGATTTAGTCTGTTCCTTATTAATAATTAAACTGGTTTTTTTCTTGTCATATGGAATATGAATTTCTTTGATAAGTCTTCCGTCCTGTTTTGAGATAATATAAAATATGTTTTTGATTTCATCGGTAAATAAATTGTCTCCATCATTACAGATTAAATAGTCACTTCCTAAATTGAAAACCCGATCATAGGATGCCCCTTCTATATTTTTAAAACTTCGTTTAAAATTACCTTGTAGATCATATATATATACTTTTTTAGATCGATTATCAACTACAAATAATTCTTCATGTTCTTCATCTAGGGTAACTCGCAAAAGAAAGCTATATTCTTCGGAACCAGAACCTTGCCTATTTATTTTTCTAATACCTTTCCCTTTTCGGTCAAAAATGAATATATCACCATCTGAAGATAATTTCAGATTTCTGACAATAATCATATCCTTACTGATATCTTGCATATACCCCATAGTCGTAAACGTACGACTGGTGTCTAGCGGGATATAATCTATATCAAATATATCTTGGAGAGCAAATTCTTTTTGAGGGTAATCTTTTGTGACATCTATTGTGAGCAAATCTTTACTTTGTTGCATATTTACACAGCCTCCACTCAAAATAGAAAGGAGGACAGATAATGCTATAATTTTATTTTTCATTACTTTTTATATTTTAGAATTAAAGATTCTCACAATTTGGATTATGAATATTTACATGACAAAGGTTAGTTTGCCCAATCATTATTTCATAATCAGAAGGAGACGGACATAGCCATTGATAAATACATGCATTGCAAGGCTCTTGATTGCGTACTCGCAGCCAAGATTTTCCTTCTTCTATTTCTTTCTGTATTAACTCAAAAATACTATGAGTACATATGTTGCCTAATGCTGGATAATTTATATTCGAATGCACATCTCCATTTGGCATTATGTTGATTTTCCCAAAGTCATTATTATTTATCATTTGTTTGATAAAAAAGTCTTTAATGGACATTGATGTAGATAATATATCGCTCTTTTTTAGAAAAACATTTTCTTTGAAAAAATCGATATTATACCCTGTGTATATTGGATTAAATTGATATTTGTCAATTTGATATTCTTCGATAATTTCCCAAGCTTTTAGATAATCATCTAAAGATGCTATATCAAAAATAAGTTCAAATAGATTATTCTGATCTTTTAACGATTGTGTAGTTATGATTAATTGTTTTATATCTATAGGAAAATGAATATGTATTTTGTATAAAAAATATTTTTGCATACTGATGCTGGAATTGCAAAATTAATATAATTGCATATTATTTTTTTTGACGAATTATATTGATTCAAAAAATCAACAAGCTTGTCAAATTTAGCAATGTGTTTTAAATCCCCACTGATGCTATATGTTATATTATCTGGCATTGACTGCAAATAATCAATTAGCTTATCTTGATCTAAGATATGATCAAGATGAATGATTATTTCGTTTAAAAAATGCAATAAGTTGGCATTTTTTATAAAATTATACTTTTCGTTACGTTTATTGCAGAAATTAGTATGTGGTAATATTTGTATAGGTTTCCCTTTAGATAAAGATATATCTATAATATCTCCCATGTATTTTTCTCTTAAATTTGTAATAAAAGAATGTATATCATTTTGTCTATATTGCTCATTTTTCAATATGGTAACACCGCAATTTTCATCTTGAAGTAATTCTTCTAATAGATTAATTACTTTTTCATTATTAGAGATTATGGTTTCTTTGTCTAATGTGTTATACAATAACATATAGCCATTTGCAATGTTTATATGCACATAAGGCTCAATCATAAACCAATAGTCACTTGTTCTTTCCATTACTCTGTTATTAAATGATTAATTATTTGAAAGAATTCACTAGGACATTTTTCCAAATATGAAAAAATGCGATTTAGTTTATCTTTAAATGTTTTTTGATTCTGAAAGTCTGGACAAACAAATTCCTCTACACCTAGTTGATCCAGATTATCCAAACTTAATAAGCAAGTGGAGCAAGCTCTTCCTCCGTAGCAATATTGACAAACTTTTTTGCAGTGTACATAATAAGAATTGTACCTTTGTACAATTTCAGGAATGTTAATAAATACATGATCATTTACTTTGCCTAAAAAGTTTTTGTAGCTAACTTTTTCACAAGGTAACAAGTTATTGTGCGTGTTTAAGAACATTCTTGTTTGAAAGGGCAAACAAGTTCCCGTTGGGAAGGAATCTATCAAATCATACAATAAGTAGAGTGTGTTTGAAAGATACAAATTGAGAGAATAATGTTTCAAAAACTTTTTTGATTCATTAAATGGGATCAATCGATTACTTACTATGGGTAATACGTCAGATCCTTCCTTTTGGAATTCCTTCTCGCTTATTTTTCTGGAATGAAAAATATCATCAAAAATATTTTTTTTATTAAGATTTATATGATCTGAGCTTAATTGTGATATTCTTGGAATTTTACCATATCTATTATAAATAAACTCGTAAATTCCTTTTATGGAATTGCGATTATTTAGTACTGCATTAAAATTCACATATTTATCGAAATAACTAGGATGTTTTAGTTTTATCATATCGGTATTCATTAAAACATCATGAAATGAATTTTTGTTGTTGCTTGCATAGGTACGATAACTATGAGCTTTTTCGTTTCCATCAAAACTGATTAATAACTCTATATTATTTTCAACTATAAAGTCGATATATTTGTGTATTAAGGTGGCATTTGTTGTCATATTGAACATTAAGTCCAATTTTTTGTTTTTGTTTAAAAGTTTCGCTTCTTCTATTATTTGTTGTATAGCAGGAAAATTGACAAGTGGTTCTCCCCCAAAAAAGCTAATTGTTAATTTGGTCTTTTTATGCTTTACATTGAAAATGTATCTTAGGAAATTTAAAGCGTATTTTATATTTATATTTTTGGATTCTTTTTTTGAGAAGTTGTATAAATCACCTAGTGAACAATATTTGCATTTTAAATTACAATAATCTGTTATTTCAAATACAATAACTTTCGTTTGAGTGATATTTTCCTTTATGCTATTTTCGCTAATATTAGCTTTAAATTCAAAAGGTTTTGCTTCTCCAAAAAAACCATGATTTACAAGATAAGAGTATTTTTTCAAATAATAAGCATCTATATTTATATCTGTCGACTTTTCATGAATTTTTTTTAATTCGGGATGTATTAACATAGATAGTATGCGTTGGGTATCATACAAATAGAAGTTGTTATTTTCAGTGGAATGTATTATTGATTTCATTATAGTAGATTAATTAAACAAAAAGTTCATTCTATGCATTACATTCAAAAAATATTCAAGGTCGGTAAAGACCTTGAATATGACAACTTGGAGTCTTTGTAATAAGATAATACTAGTCGTAGATGTTGATAGCAGTAGATTATGAATACTTATCAACAGTTGCATTCGATATGCTGGTATTTGGAGAGCAGCCATCAGGACAATCAGATCCACCTTTTAGGATTCTCATTTCACGTTTCTCCAACTCATTCTCACTAAGCTTATTCAGCTTTAATTTTCCAAGGATTTGCTTTTTGTCTTTTTCCATAACTATTCGTTATTAGATTGTTAATAATTTGTTCTTTACAGAAGTAATATTACAAATGTATAGTATTTAATGCGCAAAAACAATAGCCTATTTGGGCTTTTTTTGTTTTTTTTGCGCAGAAATTCACCTTCTTAGTAGTTTCTTTATGATCCAACTGCGAATTGTACTTTCTGCGATATCGACCATGGAAGCAATTGAGCGGATGCTTTTACCTTTATCTAATAATATTTGTATTTCACACATCAACTTTTTATTGATTTTTTTTGGGGAGCTATGTATTGTTTCATTTGGAAAATCGATCTTTTTTTCTTTGTATGGGTGTAGGAGGTTACAATGGTTTGCTCTTTCGATGGCTTCTTGTATAGAATGAACATTCAATTTAACGAATAGGGCCTTGATTTGATTTTGTATCGTATGTTTACTACGACATAAGGTTTCTGAAATCTCATTTGAATTTAGTCCTTGCCGGGAAAGATTTAATAAAATTCGTTCCCGCTCGTTTAGGAGACTCATTGTATGTGTGCTCCAAGAACCGACTGCAGGTTCATATTTTTCATAAGTTAGCGAGTTTTTGTAATGTAAGTAGAAGCCGTTTTTTTTATATGCTACACTTTCTACAGAACAAATTAAATAGCTTATTTTTTCATTCTTCCAAACAGGAATCATTCTTTGGTAGAGCACTTGTGATAGTGGATCTTTAGTATAAGAGTTCTTACGAATCAAGCGGACTGTACATGAAATATGATCTATCTCATTTCGCTTTTCATGTAATGCTTGTAGGTGTTGAGGGATAATTTCTAAAAAGTTGTTCCATAAAGATAGATCTTCAGGATGGATAATCAGAGGAAATAAATCAAAGTTAAGTTTCATAGCTTCCTTTACAGAATAACCACATAGTAATAAATCATCCGGTTTGATATAGATGAAACGTTTTTTTGATATATCTAGTACGTAAAAACTACCAGTAATAACCGCAGAAAACATTCTACAATATTGAATCAGAAGAGGTTCTTGTTCTTCTGAAATTTCAATTATATTATTTATATATTGGTAGATCGACTCTTCAATGGGGTTCATAACAACATCTATTTATCAGTTATTTTCTATTAGTTTAGCCAGCTGCCGAAAAAGTAATGTATGGCAAATGACTTCTCTATCTTACTCTCTACATTCTTGGTTGTTTCATTGTTTATGATTGTTTTTATATCTGTATAGGTTAGAGGTGCTATTAGTTCTGCTGGAATTAATGTCACACGCTTTTGATAATTGCTGTTTTTGTATACTTGAGTGGTCATGCAGGGGCCTGTTGTATTAAGAATCAACTCGCAAAGATCAGAGTACATGTTGCTATTTTTCTCAGTACAAAATACAGTATCGATCAGCTCTTTGAAATAAGGATGCTCCGGAACTGTTGCCATAAAAGCATTTCCAACAATGTAAGGTACATGGATACGGACAGCGTGAGCTTCCGGTTCCAATCCCATGGCACATTCTGTATTACATAATATAGGGGTGATATTTTCCGTACATTCATAATCCATGTCTACATATAGACCACCAAACTTATAAAGTATTAAATACCGGATTGCGTCCCAGCGTTGTACATTATGTGGAAAAGCATTATAGGCCGGAATAAATTCCGGATAATAGGTTTTCAAAAATGTCTCTATATCATTTTTATTCCAAAACCGATACTCCCAATCGGGATTTAGCTCTTTCCATGATTGGGAAATCTCGACTAAAGAAGGAGGTGGTCCCGCTAAATCCTCATAGATCTGATGAATGATCTGTGGAATTTTAGGATGTATATGATTATTTCGGATTGCGGTGACAAAGTGCTCTTTTAAGTAAAAGTATTCTTTAGGCATATACAGTTCCTCGAAAGATGTATTATATTCTTTGGTTTGTGAATATAAATCGGCTTCTATGTCCGGACAGATGAAAGATGGATGAACAATATGGTCGATTTCCTCGTTTTTGATGTTTGTAAAAGGATGATTCTTTATGGCATGGGGCGTTTTGTCATTATATGCGATCTTTGTTATTAAATTTTTGTTTGGAATGATCGATAATCTATTATTGATAAGGTTTGTGTAAGCATATTTGGCCTCCCAAAAACCTTCATTGTCATGATTCGCCATATTGAAGAGTCTGTTCCAACGATATTGGAATGGAGCGTGAGAGGGTAAATTTGATAAGTAATCTAATTGTTTAAAAAGGTCGTACTTGTTTTCGTGAAGGCAGTGCTCTTGCCAAACTCTTCTCCAACCAGCCCATCCGGATACGTGGGTTAGGTTTGAATAATAGAAAGTACCGTCTCCCCTGTTTTTCCCGAATTGGTAATTGCTTCCGGATATGTGTCCGATGCGTTCATCGTGTCTGAACTTTTCCAGCAATGTCGTACAAAAACCAAAGAATGAAATGGAAGGTACACAATCATCTTCTAGAATGACTCCTTCTGGCTCTTGCTCGAAGAACCAAGAAATCGAATCAAAACAGTGTTTGTCGTATCCTTGATTTTTTTCCTGATATAGTTTAAATACTTGGCATTCCCAGTCAATGTGGGAAACAATGAACGTTGTTTCCTTACTTATTTTACGCTGTGTGTCATTAGTTGATCCATCTACTGCGATATATAGTCTTCTCGGTTTCACCACTTTGATGCGATCAAATACTTGCTTTATATTTGATCGATTAAAAGCTATAAGGAGAATCGCTATTTTGGGGTCGTAGATTATCATAATATGTATTAGTTCTTGATTAATGACAAACTTAGTATTTTTGTTAGGTTACGCTTAGAATTCCTAATAACATAGTTCAATGCAAGCATTCAGGAAAAACGTATCATTGGGGGCACTGTACAGTGATTATCACAATAGTGATGGATCAACTATATAATACTGTTTAATCCTGAAGCTTGCATATGATAAAGAATAATACCTAATTATTTTGTATGATGAATTCTCCCATAAGCCAACCTAACTGATGCTCTAACTTTACGTAAAATCGTCCTGTACTCTCATTGTTTAAAATGATAGTTATACATTCTCCTGTTTCACCAGAGATGTTGTCTTCCATTATTACAGTACCTTGTTCGTCGGTTATAGTGATGGTTAGGTTTTCAAGCGCATTCATAAAATCCACACTCAAAATGTTCCCTTGTATGGATAATGAAGGTGGAAGAGGATTAATTGAGCGATAATATTTATCCCCCCATTTCCCTCGTGTCTCAACCGGATCTCCATAGACCAACTGCACAGAAAGAAGAGCTATAAGCCCTAATAAAATAGCAAATCTTTTTCTCATGGTATTAAATTTTCTTGTAGGCAAATGTAAGACTTTAAGGATGAACTTGTTTTTATAAAACTGCACATTTTGTAATAAAAATTTGTGCAGTTTTGTAAAAAAAATAAATGTGAAAGTGTTATATATCAAGTATATATCTATCAAACTCCTTAGCCGGAACATCTTTGTTGAATGCTTTTTTATATAATCACTTTCGTAGCATCGTAATATTTGTATCGCTACAACATAACAATCGAGCAATAACTGTTGGCTTTACTTGTATCTTTAGTAGATAACATAAACGTTTCTCTGAGATGGTTGATCCGGGTAATGTTTTACTTAATGTAGAAGCAAGCGTAGGATAAATGAGATCGATTTTATCGAGAAGAGCTTGCCAGTCTTCCGGGGCCGGTGTCCAATTTTTCTTATCATGGAATTGTGCATATAATGATGAATTTTTAAAAGCTATCTCTTCCGCACGGTTTTCTTGAATATGCTTTTTATGTTTGAGTGATTGTATCTCATTCTCCAAGTGCGTGCGCATAGTATTCAAACTCTCTATTTTCAAGTTTTGATCTTGTAAATGTTCTTTCAAAGAATGTAAAGTTTGCTCATTCAAGGCTATTTGTTCTTCATAGTCGTGAATCTGGTTTTCATAGATGGACAATCGTTCTTTGTTTTGGATATCTTTTTCTTGTTGTCGAAGAATTAGCTGACTTTTTTCTTGTTTGTGTTTAAAATAAGCATAAGTTGATAGCGAAATTACTAAAAAACAGACTATCATAACGATTATGATCCTCAAATTAGATACCGCATTCTTGGCTTGTTCTTTTGTTAGTTTTAGTTCTGTCTCTTGATGATCATAAAGTGCTTGATATTTCCGGATAGATTCCATTTCTCCTTGTGCATGAAGAGAATCATGCATACTTGTATATTTCTGATCTAACAGGACGTATTGCTTCCAGTCATTTTGCTTATAGGCTATTTTTTTGAGGGTGGCATATGCGGAAATACGTGTGTCTAGCCTTGTCGTTTGTTCTTTGCAAATATTCAAATAGAATAAAGCGGAATCTAATTTATTTACTTGATTGTAATAGTCTCCTAATGTCGCATGAAAGGAAAAATCGATATTGTCAGAAAAATTATTCGCTTGCATTCTATCCAAAAATGATTTCATTTTCATTAAATACTGATTCGCTAGCGAATAATCTTTCTTTTCTATATATAAATTTCCTAACTCCGAATAAATAGACCATTCATCGAAAGATCGTATTAGGGCAATTGCGTCTAAGTAGCAAGCGATTGCGCTATCAGGAAGTGCTAGCATTTGATAAACACGGCCTAGATCACGTGAAGCGTAAGCTTGACCGATAGAATCGTTAATCGCACGAAAATTTGAGACAGCTTTTTTCTGGAAAGATAACGCTTTTTCGTAGACATCTTGAAAAGTGTAGAGTATTCCAATATAGTTATTTACTCTTCCCAGTAAAGCGTGATCTTTTATCGATTCTTCATCCCGTAAGGCTTTTAGATAACACTCTTGGGCCTTTAGTGGATGGTTCTGATCTTGGCTGATTCTTCCCCTATAATACCAAGCTTTCGCTTTTCGTTCCAGATCGTCTGTTTCCTCATAATAATCCGTTGCGATCGTGATCAGCGAGTCGGTTTCATGCTTAACAAAAGTTTTGTCTTGCGCTTCCGTCAGCAATAAATAATAATGTGCCTTATCTTTTCGGGATAGGTTTTCTTTGTTCTCTATTTGCTCAAGGAGCATTAAGGCGCTATCCGGATGTTGGGGCATAAGGTTCTCTATTTTTCGGAAGTCTATGGTTTGATGGCCCATTCCGTCGCAAGAGATCCATATAATAGGTATTAGAATTAACAGGAAAACAATGTTTTTCTTCATCTGCGTATTATTTGTTGGCGATAAAGATAATACAAAAAGGCGAGGATATTCCGGCTGGAAAGTCCGACTTTTTTGAACGGTTTTTATTTATGTTGTAAATGCATTGAATAACAGATTGTTACGCTAGGTGTAAACTGTCTGTTTATGGCTTGTCAAATGAATAACTTACGGTTTGTCAAGTGAATAACTTACGAGTAGGGGTAGCCGTAAGCTTACGAGTTGGGAAATGATTAGTTATTCACTTGAGGAGCCTTTTGGGGGAGAAATATACTTCGATGCCACTTGAAGTATATCTTCTCCGGGCATAGGATATATACTGTATCGGCAAAGTAAGTATATCTGGATAAAAACATGACTTTTTCACCCAACCAGCCACTTCTCGATATTGCGGGTCTCGGAAGAGAAGTTCACGCCGATCTTGAAGACTTCCCGGTCGTCTCCGGCGAAGGGTAGGGCGTAGCCTTTCTCCTCGATCTGCCGCAGGGCCTCCTCGGCGGTTCCGTTGAGCTTGAACTCCATGATATATACATAGCGATCGGTTTGCAAGACGAGGTCTATACGCCCGTTCGAGGTATGGTACTCCACTTGCGTGTACAGGCCGACCAGCTTGAAGACGATGAAGAGGACGTTCCGGTAATGCAGCTCCGTGTCTCGTTCCGGCTTTTGCCCGGCGATCACCTCGTAGGGTGTGTCGGCGAAGAAGCTTTGGAGGCGGTGGAAGAAGGCGTCGTAATTGCCAGACCGTATCTCCCGAACGAACTGTCCGATCTCGAAGGGGGTCTTAGAGGCTTGTATGCTCGTATAGAAAGGAAGTAGGTATTTGACGAAACCTTCTTCCACCTCCTTGTTCGGGAAACCCAGTCGATAAATGCCAAACTCAGGATCATAGCCCTTGATGGTAAGATACCCGCTTTGGTAGATGACGGGTATGGGATTGTTCGAGGCGGAGTCGATGCTGTTGAGCA
>OGMK01000931.1_pt1 | contig 18005 bp, 17 predicted proteins | sample 1573151 | NCBI WGS metagenome assembly OGMK01 (sample SAMEA2581887, study PRJEB24529) | metagenome | biome: Human gut stool | place: China | collected 2011
GCGTAGGGTTGGGCAGCCCATTCCGGCGGGCAAAATCCTCTAACATCTGTTTTTGGTTGGATATGGAGTTGCTCTCGCCCTGTAACTCATCGTCCCGGCTCAGGCGCTCGTACAGTGGGGTAATTTTTTCATTTCTCATGGCTGTACCTCCTGAAACAAAAATGCTCTAAGTGATTGCTTCACTAACCATGACAAAATCATGATTAAGAAGTCACTTAGAGCATATATCACCGGCAGCCAATTTATAGAGCTTGTACTGCCGCCCTGCAAAGCTGTTTGGCTTCTTTTTTGCCAAATCTTCAAAGAGCAAATCAACCGGATTCTGATAATCCTCGTCCTCCTCGGACACCTGCATGGTGTTGAGCATTTCCAGCAGCGTAGCAAAATTCTGTTCCTCAGCCGGGGCTTCGTAGTGCAGATAGGCAATCAGCGAGGTCAGCAAAAGCCGTTCCGCCTTGTCCCAGAACGGATCGCCGCCCTGACCTTCACCTTTGGTGTTGGTCATAAGGGTCGTGACCAGCTTCAAAATATCCTTTTCCTCGTGGATATATGCGAACGGATTGTAGCGCATGGACTTGTGAAAATTTATGGTGTTCATCGTCCTGATTTTATATCCGTTCTTCAGCAAGGCAAGGCCGCATTCTTGAATGAGACCGCCTTTTGGGTCAGTCACCACGAATGAAACTGGATGGCTTTTAGACGTACATTGAAGCAAGTTCGGCTTGATAAAGTACCTTGTTTTACCGCTGCCAGATCCGCCGACCACCAGCACGTTTTTGTTTCGTGCATTTTTGGGGTCAGGTGGACGGTTGCTCATCATTAGGCGTTCCGTTTTGGTCAGTATGATGTTATCCTCAAATTTCGGAGCCATAAATGGTGCAATATCTGCCGGTGTGCCCCATCGGGCGGAGCCATACTCCATGCCGTGTCGGTACTTTTTGGCGTTTTTGCTTTTCAGATAGACGGCCAGCCTCAGTCCAGCACCGCAGCAGATGCCCACCAGAATATCCAGTGGATGCAGACTAGGAAGCGGGTTCGCAAATGCAGCTGGGAGCGTACCCATCAGGGACACGATTTTGTCGCCCAGCTCCTTACCCTCGGCCAGCCGCCATGCCTCGCCAAGATTGGTCGCAGCCAGCCCAATCACCAGATAGGGCAGGTACAGGGCCAGCAGCTTGGTGAACTTTTTCTTGTTCATAAGCCACGTTCCTCCTCTTTGTGCCGTACTTTGTCGGGGAGGTTGGCAATGACCTGTGCCAGATCGTGCAGCTTGGCCAGCACAGAGGGACGCTCGGCCTTGTTCAATACTGCTGCCGAATACTCCTTGAACGCAGCGTTCAGAGCGTCTGCATCCTGTGCCTTGAAGAAAATCAGAAACCGAGGTGGTGTGCAGGACAGGTCTTTTTGGATTGCATAGTCGATGTGATATCGCTTAGCGCAGCGGTCAAAATCCTTGATGCCAGTCTTTTCGATTTCCAGATTGGTCACACCCCGGTTCTGCCGTATGAGCCGCTTCATGGACTGCTTGCCCTGCGATGCACTCTTGTCGTACTGGCGCAGAAAGAACTGCGCCCCTTTCAGCAGAGTGCGGGCAGACAGTTTTACAGTCGAAATGGCAAAATTGACTGTTTTGTGCTCGATTTCTTCCTGCATTTCCATCACCTCCAGTGCAGAAAGTCGTGTTTAGCGGTCAAATCCGGCATCCTTCGGCGGGGTGGTTTTGCTTTCTTCCGGGCAGACTGCTTCATCGGGCACACGAACAACCATCATCCGATGCCCCAGCCGGATAAAATCTTCCGGCTGATGAAAATGCTCCTCGTACTTCTGTGCCAGCTCCGGGGAAAGTGATGCAAAATCTTCCTCACCCAGACCGACCACCAGAAAGGTTCCGGCGACCACATCATAGGCTTCGCCGCTTTCATCCCGCAAGGCACGGTTCAGCGGCAGACCCATCAGCTTACCCTCATCGTTGTAGACGATGGCTACCGGGTCACTGAACGGATAGCTGGCACCGATGTTGCCGCCGACTGCCTGCTGCAAAGATTTCAGGTCAGGGTCGATCTCGACCTGCTGCGGATACTGCCCCGGTGCAATTTTCAGCACCGACAAGGTGTTCTCGTTCTGTTCCATTATCGTCCTCCTCGAATTTGATAGAGATCTCCTGCCCGGCATGGGCGGCGTTCAACAGAGCTGCCACAAAGAAGCCGAAAAAAGCGCCGGCTTCAAAAAATGCGAAACCGATAAAAAAGTTCAGCATGGCACACCTCAGTCGATACAGATGCAGGGCAGCTTCTGGCCGTCAGCCATCAGGGTGACGCTATGGCGCATCAGATACTTCTGAAAGAGGTAGACCTGATCGATCGTCAGCGAGATGAACTCGCCATCCATATTGGTGCGCACCAGAATGACCGGACCGGTCAGATAGTGCTTGCCCGCCAGTTTCAGCACCTGCGCCGGGTTGTAGCTGAGCAGCAGCGAGCTGTCGGGGATGTTCAGGTACGCATCATCCTCGTCAAAGCAGGGCAGAATGTCGGGAGCCTCGTCCAGCGTGATGACTGTCAGTTCCATATCCGGGGCGATGGCAGCAAAATAGATCTCGCCACTGCTCCTGCTTTCCGACAGTGCCGCACAGATGTGCATATCAATGGTGACTTCCTCGGAACGAATAATGGGATTAGAATCATTTTTCATAGGCATTTTCTCCTTTTTTCTAAAGAAAAAGACCCAACCGGGTCTTTCCAATTCATATCCTGTCAGCGTTCTTCACTGTGCTGACGCTTTTTCTGCCACTGCTCCAGCAGCTTGATGATGGTATCTTCCATCTGTTTGGGCGTATAGCTGCGGGGAAAGTATTTTCTCAGGGTGTCATTTTTGATGGTCACCGTATCAAGCTCGCTCTTTTTCTCCTCGCCCATAATGGCAATGACCGTCTCCGTTGTAAAAGTTCCATCCTGAGCCAGCTTCTTGATACGCTTTGCTTGTGAGACAGAAGGAAAGTTCTGGGTATCATCCATTGCCCGGATCACTTCCTGCTGTTGTTCAGGAGAAAGATAGGAAAGCTCCACGGCAGGGTTGAAGGACACCGTTTTGTTATCTACCATGTCCAACAGTTCGGGAATGAGGTTGGTCAGACGGATGAAACGTCGAACAGTCTCACGACTTTGATTATTCTCTGCGCCCAGCTTTTCATTGCTCCGCAACTTCGACACAACTTGTGTCGAAGTTAAATCTGACCTTGTACCTTGATTTTTCATGGCATCCAACTTCATTTTGTACGCAAACGCTCTCTCGCTGGGCAGAATATGCTCACGCTGCAAATTGCTATCTACCATGAGGATTATGGCAGCATCATCGTCCATCTGGCGCACAATGACCGGCAGGGTTTCCAGTCCGGCCAGCTCCGCAGCGTGTTGACGGCGGTGCCCGGAGATAATTTCATAGCCGCCCTTCGGTCTGGGGCGGGCAATCAACGGCGAAAGCACACCGTACTGCTTGACACTTTCCACGGTATCGCTCATAGAATCATCGTCCAGAACCTTGAAGGGATGGTTCTTGAATGGAAACAGCTCTCCAATCGGAATCTGCTGCACCTGCTCGCGCTGTTCTTCCTGCCGGGATTCTTCGGTGGAAAAAATATCATCGTAGCTGCTCAGACTGGCGTTTACGCTGCTTTTCGGCATCGGCCAGCACCTCCTTCGTCAGAGATTTATAGGCTTCTGCCACTTTGCCTTTCGGGTCATGGACAAAGATGCTCTTACCCGCCGCGCTGATTTCCGCTGCACGGACGGAGTGGGGAATCGTCTGACCGAACACTTTGATGTGCTTTCCGTATGCCTGCCGGATCAGCGTGTCGATTTGTCGGCCATAGTTGGTGCGGTTATCTGTCATCGTCAGCAGGATACCTTCGATTTTCAGCTTTGGGTTGATCTGCCGATGCACCTTGTTGATGGTCTGCAAAAGCTGTTCCAGACCTTTCGCGGAAAGGTACTGTGCCTGTACGGGTATCAGAGCAGTGTCTGCCGCCGCCAGCGCGTTAATGGTCAGCATCCCAAGGGAGGGAGTGCAGTCCAACAAAATATAGTCATAGTCCTGCTTTGCACTGTCCAAGACTTGCTTCAGCATTTTTTCCCGGCTCATGGTATTGACAAGGGCAACTTCCAGCCCTGCCAGCTCAATGTTGGCCGGGATGAGGTCTACACCCTCTGCATGGTGCAGCACACCTTCACCGGGCGGAATGCACTGGTCGTTCATGGCTTTCTGCATCAGGGTAGAAAGAGTAACGGGCAGTTCGTCCGGCTTCTGCCAGCCCATACTAATGGTGAGTGAACCCTGCGGGTCAGCATCTACCAGTAAAACTTTCTTGCCTTCGGCAGCAAGGCCAACACCCAGATTTTCGCAGGTTGTTGTTTTGCCGGTACCGCCTTTCTGGTTGACAACGGCAATCGTGGTTGCTTTCTTAGAAATTTCTATCACCTCCGTTTCGCTAAATCGTGGTTGGTCTGATTCTGATAGTAAAGCTGCATGGTGGTCGGTGCGTTGTACAGAGAAGCGAGCAGGTATTGTTTCATGTTCCTGATTGGGCTGCTGTTCTCTGCAAGGCACTTCAACACAAATTTGATGTGGTCGGCGTTCAGCTTCATAAACCGGCTGCGCACTACCTCGGCAGGGCGGTCATCCCCGGCGATCCGCAGTATCTTTCGCTTGGTCGCACAGGTGTCCACCAGCAAATCAACGATCTGGTAGATGATGTCCTCATCATCCGGGCAGAGTCGGAGCAGAAGGTCTATCTCCAAAGACTGCGAAAAATATTCTTCCAGTTGGGTGCGCTTACTCATCCCATCCGATTCTTCGGAATAGAAGAGATTAGTCTCACTCATTTCAGTATCATTCTCTTTAGTCTTATTACATCGTGATTTTGCAGGGTCTTGACACGCGATTTTGAAGCCACAAGAATCGTCATTATCACGATTCTTGACACTCTCTTTTGAAGATTCTGCCGAAAAGTTCTTCACATACACCAAACTTGGCTTTCCTTGCCCTCGGCGTTTTCGTTCAATCAGACCAAACTTTTCAAGCTCCCGCAGCAGCTTGGTCGCTTTGTTGTCTGCGCAACACAATGCCCTCTTGACATCCTCGATCGTGAAGAGGATGAACACCCGGTTCTGCGCGTCCAGCCAGCCGTTTTTCACGGACAGGCTCATGCGGTCGAGCAGGATGCCATAGAGTGTTTTGGCATCGGTTGACAGGTCTTGAAACCGTGTTTCTTGAAAAAGTGCCTTGGGAATGCGGTAGAAGGAGAAAGGCTCTCCGGCCTGTCCGTAGAAGTAGTCAAGGGTCATGCGGTTGGTTCACAGATAAAAAACAGCGATAATATATCGGCATCGTTGAGAAAACCTCCTTGTCAATACTTTTGGGGAAAATAAAAAGCGCAACTTTGATGTGTAAAATCAAAATTGCGCTAAGTAAGCTGTCAGAAAAAACTTTTCTCGTAAATGACCTTCTCTCTGAGCAAAACCCATTGACACACTTAAAAATTGGGTGGTAAAATTGCCTTGTAGGCGGAGCATGATTCCTGGAAGCAGGATGCAGCTGTGAACCTTTTTGGTGGATAGAACGTAACAACGCGAAATTAAGCCTGCCCCCACGCTTTCGTGTGGGGGTGTGTTTCGATACCGTTCGGGAGAGCGCTTGCATGGCATGCAAGAGGTCAGCGGTTCGATCCCGCTATTCTCCACCAAAAAAGCACTGTACTTCGTTTGAAGTACGGTGCTTTTCTTTTTCTCTGCCGCAAAAAATGGGGGCTGCACTGCCTTGTCTGCATCGTTTTCAGATGTTTTGCAGGCGGTTCAGTGCAGCCCCCGAGTCATTGGTGCTTCGGCAGGTCAGAAGGTGCCGGTTCAGCTGACGATCTCCAGCATCTGATCGAACACCTCTTCCATCTGCCGCACCAGTGTGAACTGGGTGCGGGCGCGGTCAAGGTTGTGGTCGGGGCGGGCGGTGTGGAAATAGTGATCGCCCTCCAGATAGTCGGTCAGAAAGCGGATGCCGCACTCCAGCGTCATCAGTTTGGCACCCCAGGCAAGGCTCTTTTTCTCCGCAGGGCTCATGGAAGCCCCGGCGGTGGAGAGATACCCCTTGGCGAACACCTCGTACAGGTGCAGGTCAAAGTGGACCTTGCTCTGGTCGGGCTCGTCCTCGGCGCAGTCGTTGGCACCGGTGCGGATGGAGTCGCCGAAATCGTAGGCCGACAGACCCGGCATCACGGTGTCAAGGTCAATGACGCAGATGCCCTTTCCGGTGGAGGCATCGATCAGGACGTTGTTGATCTTGGTGTCGTTGTGGGTGACACGCAGCGGGATCTCACCGGCTGCCAGCAGATCCAGCAGGGCATGGCAATCTTTTTCCCGCGCATGGATGAACGCGACCTCCGGTGCAATGTCCTTGGCACGGCCCAGCGCATCGGCGGAAAGGGCTTTTTCAAAGTTTGCATAGCGGTTGGGCGTGTCATGGAAGCGTGCAATGGTTTCGTGGAGGGTAGAGGCCGGATAATCTGCCAGCTGGTTCTGGAATTTGCCCAGGGTCTCGGCAACAGTGCGGAAGTCGGCCTCGCTGCCCACCTGCTGCAGGCAGATGGTGTTCTCTACAAAGTCGTAGGCGCGCCACGCGCTGCCCTCGGCATCCAGATGGCAGGCCGCACCGGACAGGGTGGGGATCACGTTCAGGGTCTCCCGTGCCGGGTCGCCGCCTGCGGCAAGGATTTTCTTCCGCAGATGCCGGGTCACGCCGCAGACATTCTCCATCAGGCCCACCGGGTCGGTAAAGGTGTCGGTGTTGATGCGCTGTAAGATAAAGCGCTTGGAGTGGTCCTCCCGCCAGACTACGAAGGTATCGTTGATGTGACCTTCGCCGTAGTGACTGGCATCGCAGACCACCGGCCCGCCAAAATCAAAGGCATTTGCGGCGGCGTTGAGAATGGGTTCGGTAACAGGTTTCATTTTGGGTTCCTCATTTCTTATCCTTCATGCCGTTTGGCAGGTGCAGGGCGTTGTCCCTGCCGCACCTGACGGCGGTATTCGTTGGGGGTCAGGCCTTCCGCCTTGCGGAAGCACTGCGAGAAGTAGCTGGGGGAGGAAAATCCCATCAGCTCGCTGATCTGCGCCAGACTGTAGCCGGTGTTGCCCAGCATATATTTGCTCTCCTCAATGCGGCGGCGGTTCAGGTAGGTGATGGGAGAAATGCCGTATGCCTTCTGGAAGGTGTGGGCCAGATAATATTTGTTGATGTGGGCGACCTCGGCAAGGGTATCAAGGGAGATATCCTCCCGGTAGTTGTTGTCCAGATATCGCTTGATCTCCACGCATTCCCGGTTGTCAGAGCGGGGGGATTCCTCCACCTGCAAAGAGAGGGTGGTGCACCGCACCAGCCAGATGAGCAGGACTTCCAGCAGGTCCTGGCAGACGGTCTCGCAGCCGTCCAGGCTGCGGTCTGCCTCAGCCAGCAGCATGTGCAGCAGCGTTACCATCCGCTCCCGGTTTTCCCGGCAGTTGAAGATGGCGTAGGTGGAATCGGCTTTGCCGAACAGGATCTCGATGCCCGAAACGCCCAGCACGATGTATTCCAGAGGCGAGGCGTTCAGGCTCAGCTCGGTGTGCTCCACCTGCGGGTTGACGATGACCATATCATCCGGCTTGACCGGGAACAGCTGCCCGCTGAGCAGAAACTGCCCCTCGCCGCTGAGGCAGTAGAACAGCTCTGTGCAGGAATGGGTGTGGACAGTGCTGTTCCAGTCGCCGCCGAATCTGCTCTTGCTGATGTACAGCAGCCGGAAGGATTCCCGTGGAGCGGGAGCGTGGCGGATATCAAAGCGCTCGGTACTCATAAAAGGCTCCTTTTGAAGCAGACGCAAAAAATATAAAAACAAAAGCAAGATACTAAAAATAAAATGTAAAAAACGCCGCACTGCTTCGTGCGTTTTTTCTCATTATAGGAGCAAATAAGAAAAAAAGCAAGTCCTGTTTTTTGGTATGGTAAATATTTTCCTCTGCACAGAAAGACGAAAATATGTCAAATTGGTTACAAGCAGGGAGAATGTACCAAAACGATGCTGTAAAATTTAGTGCTTTTGCCGAAGAGAATGATAAAAGAACAATATTTCTAAAAAATGAAACAACAAAGACCTTGTTGGAAACTGTAAAAACCTCTATATTGGGGTCAGAAAAAAACACAGCCCCGCGGGCAAAACCTGTTTGCTCCGGCTGTGCTTGAATGGAACTTTATGATGGAGGACACATTATGAAACGCATTTCTCGTCGCAATTTCCTGAAAGTGGCCGGTGTGGGTGCCGCTGCACTGGGTCTGGCTGCCTGCGGCGGTTCTTCCAGCTCCACAGCTTCCAGCACGGCTTCTTCCGCTGCTGCATCTGCCGCTCCCGCTGAGGACGTGACCATCAAGGTCGCCGCCATCGAGACCGGCTATGGCGCTGATATGTGGAAGAAGGTCACTGAGGCCTTTACCGCCCAGACCGGCATCAAGGTGGAGCTGACCACCGACAAGAAGCTGGAGGATGTCATCGGACCTTCCATGCAGGGCGGCGATTACCCCGACGTGGTCCACCTGGCTACCGGCCGTGAGGCTGCCCTGACCGAGCAGTTCATCAAGGGCAACCTGATCGCGGACATCACCGACGTGCTGAGCATGACCGTGCCCGGCGAGAGCAAGAAGGTGAGCGAGAAGATCGCAGGCGGCTTTACTGACACCTCCCTGACCAACCCCTACGGCGACGGCAAGACCTATCTGGCTCCCATGTTCTACAGCCCCTGCGGCCTGTTCTACAACGCCGGTTTCCTGAAGGAAAAGGGCTGGGAAGTGCCCACCACCTGGGACGAGATGTGGGAACTGGGCGACAAGGCTGCCGCTGAGGGTACCTACCTGTTCACCTACCCCACCACCGGCTACTTTGATGCATTCTTCTATGCTCTGATGTATGCCGCCGGCGGCCCGGAGTTCTTCAACAAGGCCACCCACTATGAGGAAGGCATCTGGGATACCCCGGAGGCAAAGACCTGCTTTGATATCGTCAACAAGCTGGCTTCCTACACCAACCCCATTACCCCTGCACAGGCCAACGATCAGGACTTTACCCAGAACCAGCAGCTGGTGCTGGACAACAAGGCTCTGTTCATGCCCAACGGCACCTGGATCGTGGGCGAGATGGCCGAAGCTCCCCGTGCCGATGGCTTTGAGTGGGGCATGACCGCCCTGCCCGCTGTCAAGGCCGGCGGCGACCAGTACAGCTACACCTGGTTCGAGCAGGCATGGATCCCGGCCGGTGCCGAGCATCTGGATGCCGCCAAGCAGTTCGTGGCTTACCTGTACAGCGACGAGGCCTGCAAGCTGTTTGCCGAGAGCGGTGCCATCCAGCCTGTGCTGGGCATCGCCGATGATCTGGAAGGCGACAACAAGATGTTCTACTCCGTGTACGACAACGGTGCAAAGGCCGCTATGGGCAACTTTGCAGCCTTCAGTGCTATCCCCGGCGTGGAGGTCCGCACCGTGTTCTTTGACCCCGTCAACTCTCTGGTGTCCGGCAGCATGACCGAGCAGCAGTGGATCGACGGCATCAAGTCCGCCAGCGACCAGATGCGTGCCAATATCATTGAGTAATTGAACCCTGCCCAGCGGGGGCGGTTTTGACCGCCTCCGCTTTTTGTGGTTTTCGGGTTCCGACAGAAAGGAGCGGTTTGTCTATGAGATCTGACAAAAGCCGCAGACGGTTCGTTTTTCTCTGCGTGGCACCGGCCACGATCCTGTTCTTTCTCTTTATGATCCTGCCCACCCTCAACGTGTTCCGCATGAGCCTGTATGAGCGCGGTGCCTACTCGCCCAACGAGACCTTTGTGGGCCTGAAGAATTTCCAGCACCTGCTCAAGGATGCCCAGTTCATCCGCTCCATGCAGAATATGATCCTGCTGGTGGTGGTAGTGACCATCGTCACCTTTGCCTTTGCGCTGGTGTTTGCAGCCATTCTGACCCGGGAAAAGATCAAGGGGCAGAATTTCTTCCGGGTCATCTTCTACATCCCCAACATCCTGTCGGTGGTCGTCATCTCCGGCATCTTCTCGGCCATCTATAAGCCGGAAAACGGTATGCTGAACAGCATCATCGGCCTGTTCCGGGATATGACGGACCCCATCCTCTGGAAGGGGGAAAAGCTGGTCATCCCCTCCATCATCCTCGCCATGGTCTGGCAGGCCGTGGGCTATTACATGGTCATGTATATGGCTTCCATGTCCTCGGTGCCCGCCAGTCTGTACGAGAGCGCCAATCTGGACGGTGCGGGCCGCCTGACCCAGTTCTTCCAGATCACCATCCCCCTCATCTGGACCAACATCCGCACCACCCTGACCTTCTTCATCATCTCCACCATCAACATGGCCTTCCTCTTTGTCAAGGCCATGACCAGCGGCGGGCCCAACGGTGCTTCGGATGTGGCACTGAGCTATATGTACAGCCAGAAGGACGCGGGCCTGTATGGCTACAGCATGGCCATTGGCGTGGTTATTTTCCTGTTCTCGTTTGCACTGTCCGCCTGTGTCAACAAGGCCACCGACCGCGATCCGCTGGAATTCTAAGGAGGGAAGAAGATGCAGAATACCACCGAAAGATCTTCCCGCTCGGCGGAAGGTCTCTACAAGTTCTTTATCTATTTTGTGCTGGTCCTGCTGGCGGTGATCATCATCGTGCCGGTGGCATGGGTATTCATGGCCTCCATCAAGCAGAACGCGGAGTTTTACGGCAACCCGTGGGCGCTGCCTGCCGGGTTCTACTGGCAGAACTTTGTCAATGCGTGGAACGGAGCCAAGATGGGCGAGTATATGCTCAACTCGGTCATCGTGACCGCATTGGCGCTGGTGCTGCTGCTGGTCATTGCGCTGCCTGCCGCCTACTGCCTGTCCCGCTTCCGGTTCAAGGGCCGTAAACTGCTGAACACCCTGTTTATGGCGGGCCTGTTCATCAATGTCAACTACATCGTGGTGCCCATCTTCCTGATGCTGCGGGACGGCGATGTCTGGCTGAAAAGCCACTTTGGCAGCAGCTTCCTGCTGAACAATCTGGTGGTGCTGGCGGTGGTGTATGCAGCCACAGCCCTGCCCTTTACCATCTATCTGCTTTCGGGCTATTTTGCCACCCTGCCCCATGATTTTGAGGAGGCTGCCTACATCGACGGTGCAAGCTACTTCTCTACCATGACCCGTATCATCTTCCCCATGGCAAAGCCCTCCATCATCACCATTATCCTGTTCAACTTCCTGTCCTTCTGGAATGAGTACATCATTTCCATGACGCTGATGAGCTCCACCAGCGCGCCCCGCACTCTGCCGGTGGGCCTTTTGAATCTGATGCAGGCCCAGCAGAGCGCGGCCCAGTACGGCACCATGTATGCCGGTCTGGTGCTGGTGATGCTGCCCACCCTGATCCTGTACATCTGCGTGCAGAAGCAGCTGACACAGGGCATGACCGTGGGCGGTCTGAAAGGGTAAGGTGACAAACGATGAAAGCATTCTGGAAAAATCATCCCGCCCTGCGCATGGTGCTGATGCTGGTGCTGTTTGTGCTGTCCATCGCGCTGGTGACAGCAGGCTGGAAAATGACCGGGCAGCTGGCCGGTCTTGGCATCATGCTTTTGGGGGTGGCGCTGCTGCTGGCCGTGCTGGCGGTCTATAACGCCCCCTATCAGGATTGAGGAGAAGAGAGGTAAAGGAGAATTCCTATGGAAGAAAATAGAATGACCGGGCGCGTAACGATCCCGACCGATCTGGACGTGGTGCCCGAAACGCTGGAGATTCTGAAAAAGTGGGGCGCGGATGCCATCCGCGACTGCGACGGCACCGACTTCCCGCAGGAGCTGAAGAGCGCCGATGCAAAGATCTACTCCACCTACTATACCACCCGCAAGGACAACGCATGGGCTAAGGCAAACCCGGACGAGGTGCAGCAGTGCTACATCATGACCGGCTTCTATACCGCCCCCGGCGACACCGTGACCATCCCGCTGATGAAGGGCATCAGCCCGGAGCTGATGCAGGTGAACACCAACGATGATATCACCCGCTGGTGGGAGGTCATGGACCGCACCACAGGCCAGCCGGTGCCCCCGGAGCTGTGGAGCTACGCCGACGGCAGCGTTACCGTGCAGGCCGTGCCGTTCCACGAGTACACCGTCAGCTTTCTGGCCTACCTGATCTGGGACCCGGTGCATATGTACAATGCCACCACCAACGGCTGGACCAACTTTGAGCACCAGATCACCTTTGACGTGCGCCAGCCCAAGACCCACAAGTATTCCATGGAGCGCCTGCGGAAGTTCATTGCAGAGCACCCCTATGTCAACGTGATCCGCTACACCACCTTCTTCCACCAGTTCACCCTCATCTTCGATGAGCTGAAGCGGGAGAAGTTTGTGGACTGGTACGGCTACTCCGCCTCGGTCAGCCCCTATATCCTGAATCAGTTCGAGCAGGAGGTGGGCTATAAGTTCCGCCCGGAGTACATCATCGATCAGGGCTACTACAACAACCAGTACCGGGTGCCCAGCAAGGAATTCCGGGATTTTCAGGCCTTCCAGCGCCGGGAGGTGGCAAAGCTTGCCAAGGAGATGGTGGACATCACCCACGAGTGTGGGTGTGAGGCCATGATGTTTCTGGGGGACCACTGGATCGGCACCGAGCCCTTTATGCCGGAGTTCAAGACCATCGGTCTGGATGCCGTGGTGGGCAGCGTGGGCAACGGCTCCACCCTGCGCCTGATCTCGGACATCGAGGGCGTAAAGTACACCGAGGGCCGTTTCCTGCCCTACTTCTTCCCGGACACCTTCCACGAGGGCGGCGACCCGGTGCGGGAGGCCAAGGAAAACTGGGTCACGGCCCGCCGCGCCATCCTGCGCAAGCCCATTGACCGCATCGGTTACGGCGGCTACCTGAAGCTGGCCCTGCAGTTCCCGGAGTTCGTGGACTATGTGGAGAGCGTCTGCAGCGAGTTCCGTGAGCTGTATGAGAACATCAAGGGCACCACGCCCTACTGCGTTAAGCGGGTGGCCGTGCTGAACTGCTGGGGCAAGATGCGGGCCTGGGGCTGCCACATGGTGCACCACGCCCTCTACTACAAGCAGAATTACAGCTACTCCGGAGTCATCGAAATGCTGTCCGGCGCGCCCTTTGACGTGAAGTTCATCAGCTTTGAGGACATCAAGAAGGACCCCGCCCTGCTGGACAGCCTCGATGTCATCATCAATGTGGGCGATGCTGACACCGCCCACACCGGCGGCATCTGGTGGGAGGACCCGGAGATCTCCTCCGCCATCCGGAAGTTCGTCTGGAACGGCGGCGGCTTCATCGGCGTGGGTGAGCCCTCCGGCCATGCCTATCAGGGCCACATCCTCCAGCTGGCCAGCGTGCTGGGCGTGGAAGAGGAAAACGGCTTCACCCTCAACTACGACAAGTACAACTGGGAAGAGCACCCGGACCACTTCATCCTGCAGGATGCCGACCAGCCCATCGACTTTGGCGAGGGCAAGAAGAACATCTACGCCCTCGAGGGTACCGAGGTGCTGGTGCAGCGGAACCGGGAAGTGCAGATGGCGGCCCACGACTTTGGTAAGGGCCGCGCCGTGTACATCAGCGGTGTGCCCTACAGCTTTGCCAACAGCCGCACCCTGTACCGTGCCATCCTGTGGAGCGCCCACAGCGAGGAGGAGCTGCACACCTGGTTCAGCTCCAACTACAATGTGGAAGTGCACGCCTACGTGAAAAATGGAAAGTACTGCGTGGTGAACAACACCTACGAGCCGCAGGACACCACGGTCTACACCACCGATGGAAACCATTTCGTCCTGCATCTGGAAGCCAACGAGATCAAGTGGTATGAGATCTGAGTTCTCCGTTTCATAAGCAAACACCCCTCTGCATTCCGAAAGGAGCGCAGAGGGGTGTTTGTGTATCCGGGCGGCTCAGCGGGGCGAGCCCAGACGGTATTTGAAATCGTGGTAGCCGAAGCGGGCCAGCGGCTGGGTAGTGCCGTTTTCATGCAGCACCCAGATATCCGGCAGGGGCATCCCGTTGAAGGTGTTGTTCTTGCAGGTGGAATAGATGGCCATGTCGCCGAAGATGAGCCGGTCACCCTCGGTGAGAGGGGCGGCAAAGCTGTAATCGCCCACCACGTCCCCGGCAAGGCAGGTGGGGCCGCCCAGCCGGAAGGTGCAGGGCTTTTCCCCCGGCTCGCCCGCGTCCAGCAGGGGCGGGCGGTAGGGCATCTCGATGACATCCGGCGTGTGGCAGGCTGCGGACATATCCAGAATGGCAAGATGTGTCTGACCATTCTGCAGGGTGTCCAGCACCGTGGTGACGAGGTAGCCTGCGTTCAGCGCCCAGGCCTCGCCCGGTTCCAGATACACCTGCACGCCGTACTTTTCCTGCGTCCCGGTGATACACTTTTCCAGCGTGGCAAGGTCGTAATCCGGGCGGGTGATGTGGTGCCCGCCGCCAAAGTTGAGCCACTTCATCCGGGGCAGCAGGTCACCGAATTTCGCTTCCAGTGCGGGCAGGGTGGCCGCCAGCGCGTCGGAATCCTGCTCGCACAGGGTGTGGAAGTGCAGGCCGTCCAGCAGGTCGGGCAGGTCAGGGTGCTGCGCCGCAGCGGCATCCCACTGGGCACGGGTGGTGCCCAGACGGCTGCCCGGGGCGCAGGGGTCATAGATCTCGTGGCCCTCCTGGGTGGAGTACTCGGGATTCACCCGCAGGCCCACGCTCTTGCCCGCCGCCTTTGCGGCCGGGCCGAACTTTGCCAGCTGGTGGGGTGAGTTGAACACGATGTGGTCAGCGTATTGCAGCAGCTCCTCGAACTGGTCGGCCCGGTAGGCGGCGCAGAACACATGGTTCTCCTTCTCCGGCAGCTCCTCCCTGCCCAGGCGGCTCTCGTACAGGCCGCTGGCCTCGGTGCCCGCCAGATAGGGGGCCAGCACCGGGTAGAGGTCGTAGTTGGAAAAGGCCTTCTGGGCCAGCAGGATCTTGCAGCCTGTCCGCTGCTGCACGCCCAGCAGGATCTCGCCGTTGCGGCGCAGCCGGGCTTCATCCAGCAGGTAGCAGGGGGTGGGCAGGGCAGCCAGTGCAGCCTCAGAAAGGTTTGCCAGCCCCGCAAAGGGCGGGCGGGTGTCGGCCAGCCGCATCAGTCCACCAGAGCCGGGGCGTGGCTCTCGGAGCGGGGCAGGCCGTACTTGTCCAGAGCATCCAGATACGGGTCCGGATCAAACTCTTCCACAGTGTGCACGCCCTTGGTGGTCCACTTGCCGGTCAGCAGCATCAGTGCGCCGCACATGGCAGGCACACCGGTGGTGTAGCTGATGGCCTGAGAGCCGACCTCCTTGTAGCACTCCTGATGGTCGCAGACGTTGTAGATGTAGTAGGTCTTTTCCTTGCCGTCCTTCTTGCCGGTGAAGATGCAGCCGATGTTGGTCTTGCCCTTGGTGCGGGGGCCGAGGCTGGCGGGGTCGGGCAGCAGGGCCTTGAGGAACTGGATGGGCACGATCTCCTGACCGTTGAAGTTGACCGGGGTGGTGGACAGCATGCCCACGTCCTCCAGACAGCGCATGTGGTCGAGGTAGCTCTGGCCGAAGGTCATAAAGAAGCGGATGCGCTTTGCCTCGGGGATGTTCTTGGCCAGAGACTCGATCTCCTCGTGGTGGAGCAGGTACATATCCTTCTGGCCCACCTGATCAAAGTTGTACTCCCGCTTGATGCTCATGGCCGGGATCTCCACCCAGTGGCCGTTCTCCCAGTAGCTGCCGGGGGCAGAGACCTCGCGCAGGTTGATCTCAGGGTTGAAGTTGGTGGCAAAGGCATAGCCGTGGTCGCCGCCGTTGCAGTCCAGAATGTCGATGGTGTCGATGGTGTCGAACTCGTGCTTCTTGGCGTAAGCGCAGTAAGCCTGGGTCACGCCCGGGTCAAAGCCGCTGCCCAGCAGGGCGGTCAGGCCGGCCTCCTCAAACTTCTTGGCGTAGGCCCACTGCCAGCTGTAATCAAAGTAGGCGGAGAAACCGGCCTCCTTGCAGCGCTTCTCGTAAATGGCGCGCCACTCCGGGTCGTCGGTGTTCTCAGGCTCGTAGTTGGCGGTGTCCATGTAGTTCACGCCGCAGGCCAGGCAGGCATCCATGATGGTCAGATCCTGATAGGGCAGGGCGATGTTCATCACCAGATCGGGCTGGTAGCTCTTGATGAGGGCGATGACCTCATCCACATGGTCGGCATCCACCTGTGCGGTGGTGATCTTGGTGGTGGTCTTTGGGGCCAGCTCGGCGGCCAGCTTGTCGCACTTTGCCTTGGTGCGGCTGGCGATGCAGATCTCGGTGAACACCTCGGGGACCTGGCAGCACTTGTGGATGGCAACGGAGGCCACGCCGCCGCAGCCGATGATCAGAACTTTGCTCATATCGGTTACTCCTTTATCTGTAAAGTTGTCTTTTTACGGTCTGTCCTTATACCTGAAAGCCCGGCCAGCCCTTGTCCAGCGCAATCAGCAGCTCCCGCAGGACCTTGCAGGCTGTGGCCGTGGAAACGCCGGTGGTGTCCAGCGTGGGGGCCAGCTCGTTGAGGTCCGCACCCACGATGTTGGCCTTGGTCACGGTGCGGATGGCCTCCAGCAGCTGCAAAAAGCTCACGCCGCCGGCCTCCGGGGTGCCGGTGCCGGGGAAGCAGGAGGGGTCCAGGCAGTCGAGGTCAATGGTCAGGTAAACGGGCACCTTGCTGGCACAGAGCTGCTCGGTGAGCTGGGCAAGGCCCGTGAAATCGAACTTGTGCATCTCGGTGTGGGCAGCCGCGAACTCGAATTCGGTGCGGTCACCGCTGCGGATGCAGAACTGGTGGATGCGCCCGTCACCGATGAGGTCATGGCAGCGGCGCAGAACACAGGCGTGGCTGAGCTTTGCGCCCAGATAGTCGTCCCGCAGGTCGGCGTGGGCATCAAAGTGGACGATGTGGAGGTCGGGGTACTTTTCCACCATGGCCCGCACGGCACCCAGCGTGACCAGATGCTCGCCGCCCAGCAGGAGCGGGAACTTGCCGTCGTGCAGGATCTCTGCCGCGCGGCTCTGGATGTCGGCCAGTGCGCTCTCGCTGGAGCCGAAGCAGAGCTCCAGATCGCCGCTGTCGAAGATGTCGAAATCGGTCAGGTCGGCGTTCTGGTAGGGGCTGTAGGTCTCCAGACCGTAGCTTTCGTGCCGGATGGCAGCCGGGCCGAACCGGGCCCCCGGGCGGTAGCTGGTGGTGGAATCGTAGGGGGCACCGTACAGCACGATGCTGGCGGCACGGTAGCTGCTGTCGCAGCCGATAAAGGTTTCAACGTTGGGGTAAAGCATCAGTGTTCCTCCACTTCCCGCAGCATCTCCTCCAGAAAAGCCGGCAGGTAGAATGCTCCGATATGCAGTTTGGTGGTGTAGTACCGGGTGCGCATGTTCAGGGCCTTCCAGGCAGTTGCGTCCAGATCATCAATGGGGTGGTACTTCTTGCTGGCAAAGCCGAACAGCCAGTAGCCCGCCGCAAAGGTGGGGATGTGGGCCTGATACACCCGGCTGATGGGGAAGGTGGAAGCAATGCGCTTGTGGCTGCGCTGCATGGCGCTGGCATCCTCGGCGTAGAAGGGGCTGCCCTGCTGGTTGACCATGATGCCGTCCTCTTTCAGGGCGTTGAAGCAGCTGCCGTAGAACTCACGGGTGAACAGGCCCTCGCTGGGGCCGAAGGGGTCGGAGGAGTCCACGATGATGAGGTCGTATTCCTCCTCGCACTGGCGGATGAACTTGAGGGCGTTCTCAAAATAGATGTGCACCCGGCGGTCATCCATCCGGCAGGCGTTGCCGGGCAGGTAGGCGCGGCAGGCCTCCACCACCTGGGGGTCCATCTCCACCAGGTCGATGCGCTCCACCCGGTCGTAGCGGGTCAGCTCCCGCACCACGCCGCCGT
>OGMK01000946.1_pt1 | contig 17767 bp, 16 predicted proteins | sample 1573151 | NCBI WGS metagenome assembly OGMK01 (sample SAMEA2581887, study PRJEB24529) | metagenome | biome: Human gut stool | place: China | collected 2011
TAGCGATGGATTTTACTCTGTCCAAGCAGCAGCAGATGGTGCAGAAGATGTACCGTGAGTTTGCTGAAAACGAAGTCAAGCCCCTGGCTAAGAAGGTTGATGCAGAAGAGTACTTCCCCAAAGAGACCGTCGAGAAGATGGGCAAGCTGGGCATGATGGGCATTTACTTCCCCACCTCTGTCGGCGGTGCAGGCGGCGATGTGCTGTCCTACGTCATGGCAGTGGAGGAGCTGAGCAAGGTCTGTGGCACCACCGGTGTCATCGTCTCCGCTCACACCAGCCTGTGCGCTGCTCCTATTTATGAGAACGGCACCCCCGAGCAGAAGGCAAAGTACCTGCCCAAGCTCTGCAGCGGCGAGTGGCTGGGCGCTTTCGGCCTGACCGAGCCGGGCGCTGGTACCGATGCACAGGGTCAGCAGACCATTGCCAAGGAAGAGGATGACTGCTGGGTCCTGAATGGCTCCAAGATCTTCATCACCAACGCCGGTTTCGCTGATGTCTTTATCGTCATCGCTGTCACCGACCGCGTTCTGGATAAGAAGGGCCGTCCCACCAAGCTGTGCTCTGCCTTCATCGTTGAGCGCACCGATCCGGGCTTCTCCGTCGGTAAGGCTGAGGATAAGATGGGCATCCGTGGTTCTTCCACCTGCGAGCTGATCTTCGAGGATTGCCGTATCCCGAAGGATCGGATGCTGGGCGTGCGCGGCAAGGGCTTCCAGCTGGCCATGGCCACCCTGGACGGCGGCCGTATCGGCATCGCTTCTCAGGCTCTGGGCATTGCCGAGGGCGCTCTGGAGGAGACCGTTGCCTACGTCAAGGAGCGCAAGCAGTTTGGCCGCAGCATCTCCGCATTCCAGAACACCCAGTTCGAGCTGGCTGAGATGAAGGCCCGCGTTGAGGCTGCCAAGTATCTGGTCTACGCTGCCGCTCAGAAGAAGCAGCAGGCCATGGATGGCGCAAAGGTCCGTTACAGCGTGGAGGCTGCTCAGGCTAAGCTGATCGCAGCCCGCACCGCAAGCGATGTGACCCGCCGCTGCCTGCAGCTGTTCGGCGGTTACGGCTACACCCGTGACTACCCCATCGAGCGCATGATGCGTGATGCCAAGATCACTGAGATCTACGAGGGCACCAGCGAAGTGCAGATGATGGTCATTTCCGGCGCGCTGCTGAAGTAAGGGAGGCAAGAGTTACAATGAAAGCAATTGTTTGTGTAAAGCAGGTTCCTGATACCTCCGGCAAAGTCGCCGTCAAGGCAGACGGTACTCTGGATCGTGCCTCTATGGCCACCATCACCAACCCCGATGACCTGAACGCTCTGGAGGCTGCTCTGAAGCTCAAGGACGCTACCGGCTGCGAAGTCGTTGTCATCACCATGGGTCCTCCTCCGGCCGAGGGAATGCTGCGTGAGCTGCTGGCCCGCGGCGCGGACAAGGCTGTTCTGGTCTCCGGCCGTGAGTTCGGCGGTTCCGATACCTTTGCAACCAGCCAGATCCTGGCTGCTGCTGTCAATAAGATCGGCGTTGGCCCTGAGGACGTTGTGTTCTGCGGCCGTCAGGCAATCGATGGCGATACCGCACAGGTCGGCCCCCAGATCGCTGAAAAGCTGCATCTGCCTCAGGTCACCTATGTGGCCGACATCCAGAAGGATGGCAACACCCTGACCGTGAAGCGTATGCTGGAAGATGGCTACATGATGGTCAAGGTGCAGACTCCCTGCCTGCTGACCTGCATCAAGGAGCTGAACCAGCCCCGTTACATGAGCGTCAATGGCATCTTCACCTGCTACGACAAGCCCATGGAAGTGTTCGATTACAACGCTCTGAAGGATGATCCGCTGATCGAGGTCGATACCATCGGTCTGAAGGGTTCTCCGACGAACGTCTTTAAGTCCTTCACTCCTCCGCAGAAGGGCGCAGGCACCATGCTGACTGGCGACGACACCGCCGCACAGCTGGCAGGTATCCTGGCCAAGAAGCACCTGATCTGATGAAAGGAGCATAGGATTACAATGGCTGATTTTAACGAGTACAAGGGCGTTTGGGTCTTTTGTGAGCAGCGCCAGGGCAAACTGATGCCCACCGATTTCGAGCTGGTCAGCGAGGCCCGCAAGCTGGCTGATGAGCTGAACTGCGAAGTCACCGGCCTGCTGCTGGGCGATAACGTGGACGGCATTGCCAAGGAGCTGGGCGGCTATGGCGCTGATAAGGTCATGGTCTGCGACAGCCCCTTGCTGAAGGATTACACCACGGACGCATACGCCAAGGTCGTCTGCGACATGGTCAACGAGTACAAGCCCGAGGTCCTGCTGATCGGTGCCACCAACATTGGCCGCGATCTGGGCCCCCGCTGCGCAGCCCGCCTGCACACCGGCCTGACCGCTGATGCTACCCACCTGGATATCGACACTGCAAAGTACATCGACTTCCTGAAGGAGAGCTCCACCATCGATCTGTCCAAGCAGAAGTTCGATATGGAAGACCGCAACCTGAAGATGACCCGTCCCGCATTCGGCGGCCATCTGATGGCTACCATCATCTGCCCCCGCTTCCGTCCCCAGATGTCCACCGTGCGCCCCGGCGTTATGAAGAAGGCTCCCTTCGATCAGGCCAAGGCAGATGCCTGCCAGATCGTGAAGCCCGCTTTCGAGCTGTCCGCTGCCGACATCAAGACCGAGGTCCTGAGTGTCGAGAAGGCTGCTGAGAAGCTGGTCGATCTGATCGGTGCCGATGTCATCGTCTCCGTTGGCCGTGGCATCAGCAAGGATGTCAACAAGGGCATCGAGCTGGCTGAGCAGCTGGCTGCTGCACTGGGCGGCGGCGTTGTGGGTGCTTCCCGTGCCGTGACCGACGCAGGCTGGATGACCGCTGACCATCAGGTCGGTCAGACCGGTAAGACGGTCCACCCCAAGATCTATGTTGCTCTGGGCATTTCCGGTGCCATCCAGCACACCGCTGGTATGCAGGATTCCGAGTGCATCATCGCCGTCAACAAGAACGAGAGCGCACCTATCTTCGGTGTTGCTGACTACGGCATCGTGGGCGATCTGTTCAAGATCGTTCCCGAGCTGATCAAGCAGATCGAGGCTGCCAAGGCTGCTGAATAAGCACCTGATTTTCCCCGAACCCTGATTGTGATAAGGCCGCCGCGCAGTGGAAACGCTGTGCGGCGGCTTTTTGCGTCTCCGGAAAAGCGCTCCGTTCTATCCCACCTGTTCCCGGAATAAAATGACACCAAGAGCGGACAGGAAAGGAGCGCGTACCATGGAGTTGAAGATCTTTCGGGATGCCCTGCCGGCGGCGGGGACAAACTGTACCCTCAAGGCAGAGCTGCCGCTGGAAACAGAGATCCTGATCTCTGATTATCTGCCACCGGTGTTCAAACTGGTCAAGTGTTTTGTCAGGCCGGTGGTGCTGCAAAAGCGGCTGCAGCCCGGCAAGCTGCAATTGGAGGGCTACCTGCGCTGTGTGGTCTATTATCAGGGGGAAGATGGAACGGGCCTGTGCCAGACCGAGCAGAAGCTCCCCTTTACCAAGTTGCTGGATCTGCCGGAGTTCGTCTTCACGGCATGGGCCGTGCAGGTGGAAGGCCAGACCGAATATCTGAACTGCCGCACCGTCAACCCGCGGCGCATCGAGGTGCGGGGGGCGTATGGGCTGGTGGTATCGGTGCATACGCAGGTCAAAACCGATGTCATCACGGCCCTTTCGGATGGTGGTGTGGAGCAGGAACTGGTCACCCTTTCCGGGGTGCGGCGTGCCGCTGTGCTGGAAAAGCTGGTCACGGTCGAGGGCGAGATCCGCTTTCCCACGCCGCCCGCCGCCGTTTTGGACCTCAGCGGCAATGCCTCTGTCGGAGACCTCAAGCTCCTGAACGGGAAAGCCGTTGCCAAGGGCGTGCTGGTCGTTTCCTGTGCCTGGCGTGCCGAGGGCGACCCGGCACTGCAAGGCCAGAGCGTGAACCTGAACTTCAATCAGGTGCTGGATGTGGACGGCCTGAGCGAGGACTGCCGCTGCCTCTGCGTGGCCGAGCCGGTGGGCTTTACGCTCACGGAGGGAGAAGGGGAGGAACCCAGCCGCCTGACCGCCACCCTGATGCTGCGCCTGCGGGCATGGAGGCCCTACCAGCTGCAGTGTGTGGCGGATGCCTTCTCCACGAAATTTGAGACAGAACAGACCCCGCAGACGGTACAGACGGAATCGCTGGCCTGCACCCTGGATGAGACCGTGACCCTGACCGGCTCAGGCCCTCTGCCGGACGCTGGGGCTAAAATTCTGGCCTGCTTTGCCTCCTTTGGCCCGGCCCTGTTGGCATACAGGGAAAACAACTGGGATCTGACCAGCCGGGTGACCGTGACTGCCTTTGGGGAGAACAGCCTTTCGGAGCTGGAAAGCTATGAAAAGGTGTTGGAGCTTGCCCTGCCGCTGGGGCGGGAGCTGCCCTCGGACGCGGAGCTGATCCCGGAGTGCTGGCTCCGTGCCGAGGACCTGCGCTGTGTCTGCGCAAACGGCACACTGGAGGTCACCCTTTCCGTCAAGGCAGAAGGAGCCATCCTACAGCGGAGCGGAAATACCTGTGTGGGCTCCATCGCGCTGGGAGAGCCGTTGACCCCGGCAGACCCGGAGATCAGCCTGCGCATCTATTATGCACAGGCGGGGGAGGAGCTGTTTGCCATCGCCAGGCGGTTCCATGTCTCCCCGGCCCAGATGCTGGCCGCCAACGACCTTGCAGAGGGCACCACTGCCATCGACGCGCCTCAAAGGCTTCTGGTGCCGGGAGCAGGGGGCTGATCCATCTGATTTTGTGCTTCATAGAAGGACAATTTAAAGTTAAAGTATGACTTATGAACTAAAAATGAACAAAAAACATCCCGGACCTCTCCCAATTTGAGAAAGGCTCTGCTATAATAATTTTTGTCGTGTAAAAAAGCCTTTTAGATAAAGGAGAAGTTATGATCAAAAATATCGAGTTGGAGAAGGGTGCATACCAGTTTGATGCCAAGATGCCCCTTCGCCAGGCCATCCCGCTGGGCCTGCAGCATGTATTTGCCATGTTCGTGGGCAACCTGACCCCGCTTCTTATCATCACCAGTGCCTGTGGCCTTGCAGGCGGTGAGTTTGCTGACCTGCAGGTCAGCTTGCTGCAGAACGCCATGTTCGTGGCTGGTGTAGTCACGCTGGTGCAGCTGTTCTCCATCGGCCCTGTGGGCGGTCAGGTCCCCATTATCATGGGCACCAGCTCCGGCTTCCTGGGCGTGTTCAACAGTGTGGCTGCTTCCATGGGCGGCGGTGTGCTGGCCTACGGTGCCATCATGGGTGCTTCCATTCTGGGCGGCCTGTTCGAGACTGTGCTGGGCTTCTTCCTCAAGCCCCTGCGCAAGTTCTTCCCCTCGGTGGTCACCGGTACGGTGGTGCTGTCCATCGGTCTGTCCCTGATCTCCGTGGGTGTCAACTCCTTTGGCGGCGGCAACGCAGCCAAGGACTTCGGTTCCGCGGAAAACCTGCTGCTGGCTGTATTCGTGTTGGTGGTGATCCTGTTCTTCAAGCATTGGACCACGGGTTTCCTGAGCTCCTCCTCCATCCTCATCGGCATTGTGGCGGGATATCTGGCAGCCTTCATCATGGGCTTTGTCCTGCCCACCACCGGTGTCACTGCCGAGGGTGTGGAGTTCACCAAGGCATGGGTGCTGAACTGGAGCAAGGTGGCACAGGCCGACTGGTTTGCCATCCCCAAGCTGGTTCCCGTCAAGATCATTTTTGATATGCGCGCCATCCTGCCCGTGCTGATCATGTTCATCGTCACCGCTGTGGAGACCGTGGGCGATATCTCCGGCGTGATGGAGGGCGGCATGAGCCGTGAGGCCACCGATAAGGAGCTGTCCGGCGGTGTTATCTGCGACGGCTTGGGCTCTTCCTTTGCCGCCTGCTTCGGCGTTCTGCCCAACACCTCCTTCAGCCAGAACGTGGGTCTGGTTTCCATGACCAAGGTCGTCAACCGCGGTGCACTGGCTACCGGTGCCATCTTCCTGATCCTCTGCGGCCTGATCCCCAAGCTGGGCGCACTGGTCTCCATCATGCCGCAGGCCGTTCTGGGCGGTGCTGCCGTGATGATGTTCTCTTCCATCGTGGTATCCGGCATCCAGCTCATTACCAAGGAAAAGATGACCCCGCGCACCCTGACCATCGTTTCCGTTGCACTGGGCGTGGGCTACGGCATGGGTGCCAATGCCAGCATCCTGGCACACACCCCCCAGTTCTTCCAGTTGATCTGCGGCGAGAGCGGCATCGTGCCCGCAGCCTTTGTGGCCATTGTGCTGAACGTGCTGCTGCCCAAGGACGATAAGGCCGTATAAACCTCTCAGTCACCTTCGGTGACAGCTCCCCTGACAGGGGAGCCAAGAAGTGCCCTTGCCTCTCCTGTCAGGGAACGCACCATTGCGCTGCAATGGCGGAGAGCTCCTCCAGAACTTCCGGCGTATCTGCATCCAGCAGTTCTTCCCGCCGCTGGGCGTAAACGATCTGTACCTGCTCAGGGTGAGCCTTGAGCACAACACTGCCGCCCTTGCCCTCGGGCAGGGTGCGCAGAGCGGGAAAATATCCGCATCCAAACAGAACGGGACTTCCGACAACGGTGTCCGGGCCATCTGCGGCCCGGGCTCCCAGCCGGAAGATCGCCCGCTCTGTTTCTTTTTGTGTCTGGGCAAAAGCAGTGATCAGCGCTTCCAGCGTCTCCCGCTGCAGCAGGGGCTGATCTCCGGGCAGGAAGATGCAGCCTGCAAGGTTGGGGCATTGCTCCAGCAGCGCCTCCAGCCCCAGCCGAACGGTGTCGTTCCGGCCCGGCAGGCTGTGGAGCAGGCAGGGAACGGCCTGTGCGTCACACAGGGCCTTGACCTCGGCAGAGCGGGTCACGACAACCCGGGCGGCAAGGGCGGGGGTGGCGGTGACCTCCAGCGCCCGGCAGAGCAGGGGGCGGCCCCCGAAATCGGCCAGCAGCTTGTTGGAGCCGAACCGCCGGGCCAGCCCCGATGCCATGATGACGCATCCCACCGAAGGGAGGGCGTTTTTTCTGCACAACTCTGCCATAAAATCATTCCTCCTGAACCTGCCGGATCTGCGGCAGTCTTTCCAGTGGCATTATAAGGGATTTTGTGATAAAATAAAAGTAGCAATCGAAAAAAGAGAGGTACTGCGTATGATGACGATCCGGGAATACAAACGGGCCGAAAGCCTCGAGGAAGCCTGGCAGCTCAACCAGAAGCGAAACAATCGGGTCATCGGCGGCATGATCTGGCTCAAGATGGAGAACATCAATGTCGGCACCGCCATCGACCTGTCAGGCCTTGGGCTGGACAAAATTGAGGAAACGGCCGAGGGCTTTTCCATCGGGGCCATGGTGCCCCTGCGGCAGATCGAGCTCCACGAGGGGCTCAACGCCTACACGGAGGGTGCTGTGCGGGAATCTGTGCGCCACATTGTGGGTGTGCAGCTGCGCAACCTTGCCACCGTGGGTGGCAGCATTTACAGCCGTTTTGGCTTTTCCGATGTTCTGACCATGTTCCTGGCCCTGAACGCTTCGGTGGAGCTCTACAAGGGCGGCATCGTGCCGCTTTCGGAGTATGCTCAGCGCCCGTACGACAGGGATATCCTGGTGCGGGTCATCGTGCCGAAGGAGCAGGCAGCATTCTGCTATCAGTCGGTGCGCAACAGCCAGACGGATTTCCCGGTGCTGACCTGTGCCGCCGCAAAAACGGCCGGGGGCTTCCGGGTCGCCATTGGTGCCCGGCCCGGCAAGGCAGTGCTATATACCCTGCAGCCCAATGCCGCCGAAACGCCGGAGCTGACCGCTGCCCGCTTTGCCGCTGAGGTGCGGGCAAACATCCGGACGGAGAGCAACATGCGCGGCAGTGCGGAATACCGCAATCATCTGGCCGGGGTGCTGGTCAAGCGCGCTGTGCTGAAATTGGAAGGGAACAGGTGAGACAAGATGCAGGTGAATATTATTCTGAACGGAACCAAAGTCACGGCAGAGGCCGCACCGGACACCCTGCTCATCGACTTTGTCCGCGCACACGGCTGTTACAGCGTCAAGCGCGGCTGTGAGACCTCCAACTGCGGCCTGTGCACCGTCTTTCTGGACGATGTGCCGGTGCTGTCCTGCTCTGTGCTGGCAGCCCGTGCCGACGGCCACAGGGTGACCACGCTGGAGGGCCTGCAGGAGGAGGCTGCTGAGTTCGGCGCTTTTATCGCCGATCAGGGTGCGGAGCAGTGCGGCTTCTGCAACCCGGGCTTTATTATGAACGCTCTCGCCCTCTTCCGGGAAAAGGAATACCCCACTGAGGAGGAAATCAAGGAATATCTCGCGGGCAACCTCTGCCGCTGCTCCGGCTACGAGGGTCAGCTGCGGGGCATCCAGAATTTCCTCGCCTGGAAAAAAGCAAAACAGGAGGGTGCCGAATGAAAAACGTCAACAAAGCATTCCGCAAAAAGGATGCCATGCAGCTTGTGACCGGCAAGCCCGTTTACATGGATGATCTGGCCCCGGCAGACTGCCTGATCGTCAAGCTGTACCGTTCGCCCCATGCCAACGCCATGGTGGAGCGCATCGACACGTCCGTGGCCAAAAAGGTGCCCGGCATCGAGGCCATCTTCACTTGGGAGGATGTGGACCAGAACGCCCGCCGCTACACGCAGGCCGGCCAGACCTACCCCGAAGCCAGCCCCTACGACCGCCTGGTCATCGACCGCCACGTCCGCTTTGTGGGGGACGTGGTGGCTATTGTGGTGGGCAAGGATGAGAAGTGTGTCGAGAAGGCCATGAAGCTCATCAAGGTGGAGTATCAAGTGCTGGAGCCGGTGCTGGATTTCCACACTGCGAAGGACAACCCCATCCTTGTCCACCCGGAGGACAACTGGGAGAGCCTGAGTCCTGTGGGTGCCGATAACAAGCGCAATCTCTGTGCCCACGATGCGTGCGGCGACGGCGACATCGATGCCGTGCTGGCAAAGTGCGATGTTGTCATCGACCGTGTCTACCACACCAAGGCCTGCCAGCAGGCCATGATGGAGACCTTCCGCACCTGCTGCTGGATGGATCTGTACGGGCGGCTGAACATCCTCAGCTCGACCCAGATCGTGTTCCATACCCGCCGCAATGTGGCAAACGCCCTGCACATCCCCAAATCCATGATCCGCGTCATCAAACCCCGCATCGGCGGCGGCTTTGGTGCCAAGCAGACGGCGGTCTCGGCCATCTATCCGGCCTTTGTTACCTGGAAGACAAAGAAGCCCTGCAAGCTGATCTTCACCCGCGAAGAGAGCCAGACCGCATCTTCGCCCCGTCACGAGATGGAGATGCACGTCCGTCTGGGTGCCACCAAGGACGGCATCGTGAAGGGCATCGACCTCTACACCCTGTCCAACACCGGTGCTTATGGTGAGCACGGCCCCACAACGGTGGGCCTTTCCGGTCACAAGTCTATTCCGCTGTATGGCAAGGCCGAAGCCTTCCGTTTTGTCAGCGACGTGGTCTACACCAACCACATGTCTGCCGGTGCGTACCGCGGCTATGGTGCGACCCAGGGCCTGTTTGCGGTGGAATCTGCTGTCAACGAGCTGGCCGCCAGACTTCACATGGACCCCTTCAAGATCCGTGAAATGAACATCGTCAAAGAGGGCGATGTAATGCCCGCCTATTACGGCGCTGTGAATACCAGCTGCGCGCTGGACCGCTGCCTGAAAAAAGTCCACGAGATGATCGACTGGGACAACAAGTACCCTGTGCGCGACCTTGGCAATGGCAAGGTGCGCGCCGTGGGTATGGGCATGGCCATGCAGGGCTCCGGCATTTCCGGCATGGATGTGGGCAGTGCCACCCTCAAGGTAAACGATGACGGATTCTACTCCCTCATCATCGGCGCGGCCGATATGGGCACCGGCTGTGACACCACGCTGGCTCAGATCGCCGCCGAGGTGCTGGACTGTGACCTGGACAATATCACCGTCTTTGGTGCGGATACCGATACCTCGCCCTATGATTCCGGCTCCTACGCTTCCTCTACCACCTATGTCACCGGCAAGGCAGTGGAAAAGTGCGCCCTCCGGCTGCGCGGCCAGATCTGCAAGCTGGGCGCGGAGCTGCTCCAGACGACCGAAGATGCTGTGGATTTTGACGGCAAGTTCGTCTCCCTGAACGCAGACCCGGAAAAGCGGGTCTCTCTCTCCGAGGTGGCCTTCGCCTCCCAGTTCGGCCACATGGTGCCGCTGGAGATCACCGAGACCCACACCTCGCCCCTTTCGCCCCCGCCCTACATGGTCGGCGCGGCTGAAATTGAGCTGGACAAGGAGACCGGTGAGGTCAAGGTGGTGGATTATGCCGCCTGTGTGGACTGCGGCACCCCCATCAACCCCAACCTGACCCGTGTCCAGACCGAGGGCGGCATCCTGCAGGGCATCGGCATGGCCCTGACCGAGAACATCACCTACGATGCCAAGGGCTGGCCGATGGAGAATTCCTTTATGCAGTATAAGATCCCCGCCCGTGTGGACATCGGCCACATCCGGGTGGAGTTTGAGAGCAGCTACGAGCCTAACGGTCCGTTTGGTGCAAAATCCATCGGTGAGGTGGTCATCAACACCCCGCTGCCCGCCATCGCGGATGCCATCTACAATGCCATCGGCACCCGCTTCTACGAGCTGCCCATCACCCCGGAGCAGGTCGCCATGGCGGTGGAAGAGAACCGCTGATGCTTTTGGAAACACATTTTCCGTTTCTGGCTGAAAAGGGCCATGTGATCTCGTTGGTGGGCGGCGGCGGAAAGACCACCCTGCTCTATGCCTTTGCCCGTCATTGTGCCGCCAAAGGCTGGCGGGTGCTGGTGAGCACCACCGCCCACATCCAGCAGCCGGGGGAAAATTATGCCGCAGATGAGGCAGCCCTTGCGGCCCTCTGGGCGGCAGGGCAATATGCCGTGGCCGGTGTCCCGGCAGAGCAGGGCAAGCTGACCGTCCTGCCGCCGGAACAGCTGACCCGCTGGATGGCACAGGCGGATATGGTTCTTCTGGAAGCGGACGGTGCAAAACGGATGCCCTGCAAAGTTCCGGCGGCCCATGAACCGGTGCTGCTGCCGGAAAGCGATGTCGTGCTGGCTGTGGCCGGATTGTCCGCACTGGGCAGACCTCTGCGGGAGGTCTGCTTTCGGCTGGAGCAGGCCTGCGCCCTGCTGGGTGCTGCCCCTGAAACGCTTCTGACCCCGGAGCTGCTGGCAAGGCTGCTGGCCAGTGAGCAGGGGGGACGAAAACTGGTGGGGAACCGCTGTTTTTCTGTGGTGCTCAATCAGGCGGATGACCCCGCCCGCATTGCTGCCGGAGAACAGATCCTCGCGCTCCTGCGCGAAAAATATGAGGTGCAGGGCATGTTGACTTATTTTGATGAAAGGGAGCGTGCATGAAATGGCAGAACAGGGCCCCATTGTCTTCTGCACCGGCGGCGGATGCACCGCCAAGCTGGGTGCCGGGGTACTGAGCCGCATTCTGGAAAAGCTGCCCCGGGGCGAAAAAGACCCCGACCTTCTGGTTGGCTACGACAGCCGGGACGATGCTGCCGTCTACCGCATTACCAAGGACATTGCTCTGGTGCAGACGGTGGATTTCTTCCCGCCGATGGTCGATGACCCCTATACCTTCGGGCAGATCGCCGCGGCCAATGCCCTGAGCGATGTCTACGCCATGGGCGGAGAGGTCAAAACGGCACTGAATCTTGTCTGCTTCCCCGAGAGCATGGATCTGAACGTGCTGGGGGAGATCCTGCGCGGCGGTGCCGAAAAAGTGGCCGAAGCCGGGGGTACGCTGGCGGGTGGGCACTCCATTGCCGATACCGGCGTGAAGTACGGCCTGTCGGTGACCGGTCTGGTAGACCCGCACCGCCTGACGGCCAACGATACCGGCCGCCCGGGCGACAAGCTTCTTCTGACCAAGGCGCTTGGCGTGGGGTTGATCTGCACCGCCAACCGGGTGGGCGAAGCCGCTCCGGAACAGATGGAAGCCGCAGTCCGTTCCATGACCACTCTGAACAAAGCAGCGGCAGAGATCGCGCGCAGGTACGAGGTGCACGCTGCCACGGATGTGACCGGGTTCAGCTTTCTGGGCCATCTGCACGAGATGATGGGGGAGAAACTCTCCAGCGTCATCGATGCCCATGCGGTGCCGATACTGCCCGGTGCATGGGAGGCCGCGGATGCCTGCCTGTACACCGCTGCCGGTCAGCGCAACCGCAACCACACCGGGCCCTTTGTCCGGTTTGAGAAAGTACCCTTCCCGATGGAGGAAATTCTGTTTGATCCCCAGACCTCCGGCGGCCTGTTGTTTGCTGTGGCCCCGCAGGATGCCGCTGCACTGGAAGCAGAGCTGCAGGCGGCGGGTCTGCCCGCAAAGATCGTGGGCACCATTGGGGAAAAGCAGACACCGGAGATCACAGTAACATACGAATGATGGAGGAACAACCAATGATCAAGATCGATGCCCGTGGAGATGCCTGCCCGCTGCCCGTGGTCAAGGCCAAAAAGGCCATTGCAGAGCTGCACGGCTCCGGCGAGGTGGAAGTGCTGGTGGACAATGAGATCGCTGTCCAGAACCTGACCAAGATGGCCCAGCAGAAAGGCTACCTGTCCAGCTCTGAAAAGCTGGCCGAGCAGGAATACCGTGTCCGCTTTACCATCAAGGACACGCCCGCTGCGGATACCGCTGTGCTGGGCGAAGAGAAACAGCAGGCAGAAGCGGAAACCTGCATCCCGGATGCCCGCACCGATACAGTGGTGGTCATCGCGTCCGACAAGATGGGGGAAGGGGCCGAGGAGCTGGGCAAGACCCTGCTCAAGGCCTTCGTGTTCTCCCTGACCCAGCAGGACAAGCTGCCCAAGACGATCCTCTTCTATAACGGCGGCGCATCCCTGACCTGTGAGGGTTCGCCCATGCTGGAAGACCTGAAGGCACTGGAAGCTGAGGGTGTGGAGATCCTGACCTGCGGCACCTGCCTGAACTACTACGGCATAACGGAGAAGCTGGCCGTGGGCGGCGTGACCAATATGTATGTCATCGCTGAAAAGATGCTGAACGCTGGGAACGTGGTCAAGCCGTGATCTACCTTGATAACGCCGCAACCACCTTGTACAAGCCCCCGGAGGTGGGGCAGGCGATGCTGGATGCTCTGCAGACAGCGGGCAACCCGGGCCGTGGAGCCCATGCGCCCACCCTGCACGCCTCCCGTGTCGTCTACGAGACCCGGGAAGCGCTGGCCCAGCTCTTCCACGCCGAAGGCCCGGCCTGCATCGCCTTTGCATCCAATGCGACCCAGGCACTGAACACGGCCATCAACGGGCTCTTTGGCCCGGGGGATCATGTCATCACAACGGTCTGTGAGCACAATTCCGTCCTGCGGCCCCTCTACCGCCTCCAAAGGCAGGGGGTTGAGGTGAGCTTTGTGGATGTGGAGGCAAACGGTGTGCTCTGCTATGCGCAGTTTGAGCAGCTGCTCCGTCCCAACACCAGGGGAGTGGTTGTGACCGGTGCTTCCAATGTCACCGGAAACCGCACGGATCTGGCGTTCGTATCCGCTTTTGCAAAAAACCACGGCCTGTTGTTTCTCGTGGATGCCGCCCAGACAGCGGGTGCCATGCCGATGGATGTGCAGGCACTGGGGATCGATGTGCTTTGCTTTACCGGGCACAAGGCGCTGCTGGGCCCGCAGGGCACCGGCGGGCTGTATGTCCGGCCCGGGCTGCAGGTTGCCCCCCTTGTGGTGGGCGGCAGCGGAGTCCACAGCTTTGATGAACGCCACCCCGTCGAAATGCCCACCGCTCTGGAAGCCGGGACGCTGAATGTGCCGGGAATCGCCGGGCTGGGGACCGGGGTGCGCTGGCTCCTGACGCAGGGCGTGGAAGCGCTGGAAACAAAAGAAAATGCGCTTGCACGCCTGTTTTACGAAACTGTCCGGGAAATTCCCGGTGTGCGGCTCTATGGTGACTTCACTGCGCCGCGTGCACCCATCGTCTCGCTGAACCTGATGGGCGAGGATTCCGCCCGGGTGGCAGATGCGCTCTGGGAGGAGTACGGTATCTGTGTGCGGGCCGGTGCGCACTGTGCCCCGCTGATGCACAAGGCGCTGGGCACCGTGGAGCAGGGCGTGGTGCGGTTCAGCTTCTCCCACACCAACACCCGGGAGGAGGCACTTGCCGCTGCCCGTGCGGTGCGCAGCCTGGCGGAGGAATAAACGATGCGTGCAAAGAGACCCTATATCGTGTTATCCTTCCGCACCACAGTGGAAGCGATGGCATGGGAAAAACACTGCGAAGCGGAACGCATCCCCGGGCGGCTCATTCCGCTGCCCCGGGAGCTCTCTGCCGGGTGCGGCCTTGCGTGGCGGATGCCGCCCGAGGACTGGCCGCTGTGGCAGAGCCGCATCGACCCCGCCGCCTATGATGCCGCAGCGGTGGTAGAACAATAACAAATAAAGGAGAATTGGATGGGAAACCGTTCTTTTTTCAATGCACTCCATGACCGGGAGGGGGATTTTCTGCTGGCCACGGTGCTGGAAGGCCAGGCGCAGGGGGAACGTGTCCTGCTGCGGAACACAGCACCGGTCTGGCCGGAGGAACTGCCTGCGTTCTGGGGGGAGCATCTGCCTGCCCTGGCCGCTGTGACCTCCAGTGGAATTCTGAAATCAGCCGGACAGCGCATCTTTGTGGAGCGCTTTGGCGCGGCCCCGCAGCTTGTGGTCTGCGGCGGCGGCCATGTGGGCGCGTCGGTGGTGCGGCTGGCAAAGCTGCTGGGCCTGCCGGTCACAGCGCTGGAGGACCGCCCCGAGTTTGCGGAGGAGCTGCGTCAGGCCGGGGCCGATGCTGTGCTCTGCCTGCCCTTTGCAGAGGGTCTTGCGCAGATCCCCGGCGGGCAGGAGACATACTTTGTGGTCGTGACCCGTGCCCACAGCTGTGATATTGCCTGCCTGCGTTCTATTCTGCAAAAGCCCGCCGCCTATGTGGGCATGATGGGCAGCCGGAAGCGCGCGGCTCTGGTGCACACACAACTGGCCGAGCTGGGGCTGCCGCAAGAGCGCATTGATGCCCTGCACGCGCCCATTGGGCTTTCCATTGGCGCAAAAACCGCACAGGAGATCGCACTTTCCATTCTTGCGGAGATCGTCTCCGTTAAAAACAGCCGCCAGCAGACCGAGGGCTTTTCCCCGGCGCTGCTGGCCGCGCTGGAACAGCAGACCGCTCCGGCGGTGCTGGCGACCATCGTAGGCCGCCATGGCTCTACGCCAAGGGAGGAGGGCTCCAAGATGTTGGTCCTGCCCGATGGCTCTGCCGTGGGCAGTGTGGGTGGCGGCATCATGGAGTACCGCACCCAGCAGCTGGCGCGGGAATTGCTGGAGCCGGGGGCTGCCCCGTGCAGGCTGGCCGCCTTTACCACAGAGGGGGCCAGCGATGCCGCTGCTATTGCAGCCTGCGGCGGCTCCATGGAAGTCTTTTTGCAGCGTCTGGAACCGGAGGGATGAGCCATGAAACGTGATGACCTGATCGTTGTCCGGGGCGGGGGAGACCTTGCCACCGGTGTTGTGCATCGGCTCTGGTCGGCGGGGCTGCGGGTGCTGGTGCTGGAAACATCCCATCCTGCCGCCATCCGTCGGCAGGTGTCTCTCTGTGAGGCTGTTTACGAAGGCGAGACCGCTGTGGAAGGAATGCGTGGCATCCGGGTGGAGACGCTGGCAGATGCCGATGCCGTCTGGGCACAGAACGCCGTGCCGGTCCTGATAGACCCAACGGGTGCTTGCCTGCCGCAGGCAAGGCCTGCTGTTCTGGTGGATGCCATCATCGCAAAGAAAAATCTGGGCACCACCCGGGAGATGGCTCCGCTGACCATTGCCCTTGGCCCCGGTTTTACGGCGGGGCAGGATGTGGACGTGGTGGTGGAGACCAAGCGCGGCCACAAGCTGGGCCGCATCATCCGGGAAGGGTCTGCCGCGCCAAACTCCGGCGTGCCGGGGATCATCGGTGGCTATGGTGCCGAGCGTGTACTTCATGCACAGGCCGCGGGTATCTTCCGCAACCTGCATTCTATCGCTGATTTTGTGGAGGCAGGCGAGGCTGTGGCCGAGATCGAAACGCCGGATGGCCAGCGTTTGCCGGTAATCACACAGATCTCCGGCATCCTGCGGGGGCTGCTGCGGGATGGCTACCCGGTGACCAAAGGATTCAAGGTGGCTGATGTGGACCCCCGCCGTGCGGAGCTGGAAAACTGCTTCCTCATCTCGGATAAGGCCCGCTGCATTGCGGGCAGTGTGCTGGAACTGATCGCCGCAGCGTGCTGGAACTAAAAGAAACGGGACTGTTTTTGCAACAGCCCCGTTTCTTTGTTACTCTGTCAGTTTGGTGATGAGCATCTGATAGATCTCGTTGCCCTTGAGGATGAACTGCTTCTTGACCAGATCGGCACTCAGCCGGTCAGGCGTGCCGATGTCCAGACAAAACAGCTCCTGATCCAGTGCCTTGATGGTGCAGCGGATGGAGCAGTGGCCGTCCGGCTTTTCGGTGATGCGGGCGCTGTACTCGGCTTCCTTGCGGGCCCAGGTCTGGCTGCGCAGAACCGCCGCCACCGCGCGCTCCCGCACACTGCGGGGCAGGTCATAGGCAAGCTCCTGCGCGACCTTGCGTCCTTTTTCGGTGATGGAATAGCGATCTTCCTTCAGCGTGACCAGCTGCTGGCGGGTGATATCATCCAGACAGGAGCCGATCTCAAAATAGTTGACCAGCTGCTCTTCCATCAGCGCATTCTCAATCTCCGTCCGGGTGATCGGCCCGGCATTCTTCACCAGATAACACAACAGCAACCGGATCTCCGTGCTGTCGGTCAGCCCGCCGGGACGAACACCGGCGGTAAAAGCATCGTTGGCGGCCATCGTTCTGCACATCCCCCTGTTATTTCAAATTGCTGCCCGGCACTGCCTCGGGGCAGGCCGTAAAGAATCACTTTCTTATAGTATAAAGGGTTTCAGACAGGATTGCAAGCCGCAACCGCAAAATCTGTCTCAATGCGCTTGCGGCTTTCGGGGGTGGAATACAGCCAGTGGTCGATATGCCCCTCGGTGATGAAATAGCGCAGGTCGAACCGGTGGCTCTGGCCCAGGCTGTGGTTGACGATGACCAGCTTGATCTTCATTTTATCGGGCAGGATGTTTTTGATGTAGACGCTCACCGCCTGCCCGGGGTGCAGGTCGGGGCAGGTCTCGGCAAGGCCGGCCAGATTGGGGGCGATCTCCACAAAGGTGCCGTATTCCTCCACGCTCCGCACAATGCCCACCACGGTCTCGCCCACGGTGAACCCGGCGGCGTTCTCCTCCCAGGTGCCCAGCAGCTCCCGGATGCTCAGCACGAACCGCCCCTGCACGTCCCGGTTTTTGATGGCGCACAGGATCTGCTGGCCCACACTCACCCGGTCGGCAGGGGATGAGATGCGGCTGACCGACATGCAGTCGATGGGCAGCAGGGCGCTGATGCCGCACCCAACGTCACAAAAGGCACCAAACGGCTCGATGTGGGTCACAGTGCAGGGCAGGATGTCCCCGGGCTGTAAGGTGTCCAGATACTCTGCCTTGCACATCCGCTGTGCCTCAGCCCGGGAAAGCAGGTAGCAGGGCTGGCCGTTTTCCCCGGTCTCCATCCCTTCAATCACAAAGCAGGTGGGGCGGCCCACCCGCGTCAGCACCGCAATGTCCCGCACGG
>OGMK01000962.1_pt1 | contig 17526 bp, 12 predicted proteins | sample 1573151 | NCBI WGS metagenome assembly OGMK01 (sample SAMEA2581887, study PRJEB24529) | metagenome | biome: Human gut stool | place: China | collected 2011
GCCCCGACACCTGCCGTTTCTGGGACGCCACCACCGGCGCACATCTGGACAAGGATCTGTTCCGCCGCAACATGGGCGGCGAAGCCGACGCTTACCAGGAAGTCATGAAGCGCCTGCTGGGCTGATTGCACCCGCATAATTTACCGTGCGCTTTCCCGTAGGGGCGCATTCCATATGCGCCCGCAAGAGGCAGCCGACCCACGGGCGGATATAGGATCCGCCCCTACGGCTTTACCATTCCGACAATTGGAGCAAATAAATGAGCGAAATTTCCCAATACACCGAGTCCCTGCACGAGGAGTGCGGCGTGTTCGGTATGTATGACAAGACCGGCGAGACCGATATGGTCAGCGCCGTCTACAGTGCGCTGTACGCCCTGCAGCACCGCGGCCAGGAGAGCTGCGGCATTGCGCTGAACGTCGACGGCGTGCTGTCCGGCTACCGCGATCTGGGCCTTGTCAGCGAGGTCTTTACCAAGCGCGTGCTGGAGGAGCTGCCCCGCGGCGCAAAGATGGCTACCGGCCATGTCCGCTATGCCACGGCGGGCCAGCGCAGCCGTTCCAACGCGCAGCCGATGGTTCTGCATCACTGCAAGGGCGCCATGGCGGTCTGCCACAACGGCAACCTTGTCAACGCGCCGAAGCTGCGCCGCAAGCTCGAGATGAGCGGTTCGATCTTTCACGGCACGTCGGACACCGAGGTCATCGCCTATCTGCTGACCCAGAACCGGCTGCTGACGCCGAACATTGAGATGGCCGTCAGCCGCACGATGGACGACATCGAGGGCGCATACTCCCTCGTCATTATGACCCACACCAAGCTGATCGCGGCGCGCGACCCCAACGGCTTTCGCCCGCTGTGCATCGGCGAGCTGCCCGACGGCAACGGCTATGCCTTTGCCAGCGAGAGCTGTGCGCTGGACGCCGTGGGTGCGAAGTTCGTCCGTGACGTGCGCCCCGGCGAGATCGTTATTGCCGACCGCAACGGCCTGCGCACGATGGAGGACCACTGCGGCACCGCGCCGCACACGATGTGCGTCTTTGAGTACATCTACTTTGCCCGCCCGGATTCCGTCATCGAGGGCACCTGTGTGCATGAGGCCCGTCTGCAGGCGGGCCGGTTCCTGGCGCAGGAGCATCCCGTGGAGGCCGATGTCGTCATCGGCGCACCGGACTCCGGTCTGGATGCAGCGCTCGGCTATGCGCAGGAGAGCGGCATCCCCTACGGCGTGGGCTTTATCAAGAACAAATATGTAGGCCGTACCTTCATTCAGGGCAGCCAGGCCCAGCGCGAGAGCAGCGTGCGCATCAAGCTGAACGCCATCACGTCCACGGTCAAGGGCAAGCGCGTTGTGCTGGTCGATGACTCCATCGTCCGCGGCACGACGAGCGCCCGCACCATCCGCCTGCTGCGCGAGGCCGGTGCTGCCGAGGTACACTACCGGATCAGCGCGCCGCCGTTCGCCCACCCGTGCTACTTCGGCACCGACATTCCCGACGAGAAGGACCTGATCGCCACCGGCCACACCGTCGAGGAGATCAACGAGCTGGTCGGGTCTGACACGCTGGGCTATTTGAGCGTTGAGCATGTGCAGCAGCTGGCCATCCACAGCAAGTGCGGGTTCTGCACGGGCTGCTTTACCGGCAAATACCCCGTTGCCCCGCCCACCGAGACGATGGACATTGTCTACGACAAGCCGCTGAGCCAGTCTAAGGCGAATAAGAAGCTGTAATCATAACGACGGAAGCGCAGCAGTAGCGCAAACTTCTCTCCCCCACCGCCTGCGGGCGGAGCCTCCTTGCCTCCCTCTGCGAGGGAGGTGGCGCGCAGCACCGGAGGGAGAGAGCTTGCCGCTGCCACCCGATTTTCCGAGTAATGTAACACATTTAGGAGTTCAACATGGAAAAAAGCTATTCTGCCAGCTACGCCGCTGCAGGCGTGGATATTACCGCCGGGTACCGCTCTGTTGAGCTGATGAAGCAGTATGTGGCCCGCACGATGACCGAGAGCTGCATCGGCGGTCTGGGCGGCTTCGGCGGCCTGTTTGAGCTGGACTGCACCGGCATGGAGCATCCCGTTCTGATTTCCGGCACTGACGGCGTCGGCACCAAGCTGCGCATCGCCATGCTGCTGGACAAGCACGACACCATCGGCATCGACTGCGTGGCCATGTGCGTCAACGACGTCATCTGCGCCGGTGCCAAGCCGCTGGTTTTCCTCGACTACATCGCCTGCGGCAAGAACATCCCGGAGAAGATTGCCGAGATCGTCAAGGGCGTGGCCGAGGGCTGCGTCCAGGCGGGCTGCTCCCTCGTGGGCGGCGAGACCGCCGAGCACCCCGGCATGATGCCCGAGGATGAGTACGACCTGGCCGGCTTCACCGTCGGCGTCGTGGACAAGGCAAAGATTTTGGACAACTCCACGATGCAGCCGGGCGATGTCATCATCGCACTGCCCTCCACGGGCGTACACTCTAACGGTTTCTCGCTGGTGCGCAAAATTTTTGACATTGACAACAACCCCGATGTGCTGAAAAAAACATTCGACGGCATGGACAAGCCCCTGGGCGAGGCCCTGCTGGCCCCCACGAAGATCTACGTCAAGCCCGTGCTGGCTGTCATGGACGAGATCACGGTCAAGGGCGTGTCCCACATCACCGGCGGCGGCTTCTATGAGAACATTCCCCGCAGCCTGAAGAAGGGCTGTGCGGCCCGCATCGCCAAGGCCGATGTGCGCATTCCTGCCCTGTTCGACGTCATGCAGCACGAGGGCGGCATCTCCGAGCACGATATGTTCAACACCTTCAACATGGGCGTCGGCATGGTGCTGACCGTCGCGCCCGAGGACGCGGACAAGGCCATTGCCATTCTGAAGGCCCACGGCGAGGACGCCTACCGTCTGGGCACCATCGTCGAGGGCGACGGGGTCGAGCTGGTATGAAGCGTGTAGCGGTACTGGTATCGGGCGGCGGCACGAATTTACAGGCCCTGCTGGAAAGCGAGCGCCGCGGCGAGAACCCGAACGGCAAAATCGAGCTGGTCGTTGCCAGCAAGCCCGGCGTCTACGCGCTGGAGCGAGCCGCCAATTTCGGTGTGGAATCTGCTGTTGTCAGCCGCAGGGACTACGCTGACAGCGCTGCGTTTGACGCCGCCCTGCTGGACACCCTGCAGAAGCACAGTATTGACGTGGTCGTACTGGCAGGCTTTTTGAGCGTGCTGGGCGAAAAGGTCATTGCGGCCTACCGCAATAAAATCATCAATGTTCATCCCAGCCTGATCCCCAGCTTCTGCGGCCCCGGCTTCTACGGACTGCGCGTGCACGAGGCCGCGCTGGCCCGCGGCGTGAAGCTGACCGGCGCTACCGTCCACCTTGTAAACGAGGAATGCGACGGCGGGCCCATTCTGCTGCAGAAGGCCGTAGCCGTGGAGCCCGGCGACACCCCCGAGACGCTGCAGAAGCGCGTCATGGTCGAGGCCGAGTGGCAGCTGCTGCCCAAGGCATTGGCGATGGTGTGCAGTGACGAGGTGTAAAATCGCAACAATGGCAAAGTTCTCTCCCCCACCGCCTGCGGGCGGAGCCCCCTCGCAGAGGGGGCCAAGGCTTCCAGGCTCCCTCTGCGAGGGAGCTGTCCGCGCAGCGGACTGAGGGATAGAGCCTTGCCACCACATCCCGTTTTATGTTTTTGTATACACCAAAACGAGGTCAATTATGAAAAAAAACATCTACAAATATCTTGCCGGGAATGACTACCCCGGGCGCGGCATTGTGCTGGGCAAAAGCCCCGACGGCCAGAAGGCGTTCGTCGCCTACTGGATCATGGGCCGCAGCGCCAACAGCCGCAACCGTGTGTTTGAGCCTATCGACGGCGGCATCCGCACGGTGGCCGCTGACCCGGCCAAGCTCGAGGACCCGCACCTCATCATCTACAACGCTGTGCTGACCCTGCGGGAGACCACCGTGGTCACGAACGGCGACCAGACCGACACGATTGCCCGGTTCATGAACGGCAACCTTTTCCCCGGCTACAGCTTTGAGGCTGCGCTGGCGACCCGCACCTATGAGGACGACGCGCCGAACTTTACCCCCCGCATCTCCGGCGTTGTCGATATGCGCCGCGGCGGCTACAAGCTGTCCATCGTCAAGTCCGATGAGGGCAACGCCGAGAGCGTGCAGCGCCAGACCTTCGACTACCCGCAGCCTGTGGCCGGTGAGGGACACTTCATCAGCACTTACGTCAAGAATGGTGCGCCGATCCCCAGCTTTGCGGGTGAGCCGCTGCGCGTCGCCATCGACACGAACGACGCGGACAAGTTTGCCGACAAGCTGTGGGTGAGCCTGAACGAGGACAACAAGGTCAGCCTGTTTGTCCGCAGCATCGAGCTGGAAACCGGCGAGTACGAGGACATTATCCTGAATAAATACACCGCTGTGGAGGGTTAATATGAACGAATTTCAGCTGAAATACGGCACGAACCCCAACCAGAAGCCCGCCCGCATCTACATGGCGGACGGCAGTGACCTGCCTGTGCAGATTTTGAACGGACGCCCGGGTTACATCAACTTTCTGGATGCGTTCAACTCATGGCAGCTCGTGCGCGATTTGAAGAAGGCACTCGGCCAGCCCGCTGCCGCCAGCTTCAAGCACGTCTCCCCCGCCGGTGCTGCCATCGGTCTGCCGCTGGATGAGACCCTGCGCGCCATGTACCACATTGCGCCGGAGACCGAGCTTTCCCCGCTGGCCTGCGCCTACGCCCGTGCCCGCGGTGCGGACCGTATGTCCAGCTTCGGCGACTGGATCGCGCTGTCCGATGTCTGCGACCTGAGCACCGCGAAGCTGATCCAGCACGAGGTCTCTGACGGCATCATTGCGCCCGGCTACGACGCCGACGCGCTGGAGGTGCTGAAATCCAAGAAGAAGGGCGGCTACGCCATCGTCCAGATCGACGCCGACTACGAGCCGAAGCCGCTGGAGACCCGCACGGTCTTTGGCGTGACCTTCGAGCAGGGCCGTCAGGACCTGGACATTTCCAATGAGACGATGCTGCAGAACGTTGTGACCGAGAACAAGGTCATCAGCGACGAGCAGCGCCGCGACCTCATCATCAGCCTGATCGTGCTGAAATACACCCAGTCCAACAGCGTCTGCTACGTGCAGGACGGCCAGACCATCGGCGTCGGTGCGGGCCAGCAGAGCCGCGTGCACTGCACCCGTCTGGCGGGCCAGAAGGCCGACAACTGGCAGCTGCGCCACATGCCGAAGGTGCTGGACCTGCCGTTCCGCGCTGACATTGCCAAGCCGAACCGCGACAACGCGATCGATGTTTACATCGGCGACACGCCGGAGGATGTCATCGGCGACGATGTCTGGGCCGAGACCTTCACCGAGCAGCCGGCCCCGCTGACCGCCGAGGAAAAGCGCGCCTGGCTGAATGCCGTGACCGGTGTGAGCCTGGGCAGTGATGCCTTCTTCCCGTTCGGCGATAACATCGAGCGCGCGCGCCGCAGCGGCGTGACCGCCATTGTACAGCCGGGCGGCTCCATCCGCGACGCACAGGTGATCGACACCTGCAACAAGTACGGCATTGCGATGGCGTTCTGCGGCATCCGGCTGTTCCATCATTAAACGCAAAAACAACTCGCCTGCGGCGATTTTTCGTCGCGGGCTGTTGTGCTGTCAAGGAGGACGCTTATGAAAATTCTGGTTGTCGGCGGCGGCGGGCGTGAGCACGCCATCATCCGCGCGCTGAAAAAAAGCCCCCACTGCTCCGAGATCTGGTGTGCGCCCGGCAACGGCGGCATCAGCTATGACGCTCACTGCAAGGCCATCCCGGCCACCGACGTGGACGCCATGGTCAAATTTGCCAAGGAAGAAGCCTTTGACTATGTCGTCGTCGCCCAGGACGACCCGCTGGCGCTGGGCATGGTCGATGCGCTGGCCGCTGTGGGCATCCCGGCATTCGGTCCCGACAAGGCCGCGGCCCGCATTGAGGCCAGCAAAGTGTTCAGCAAGGACCTGATGAAGAAATACGGCATCCCTACGGCCAAATATGAAACGTTCGACGACCCCGAGAAGGTCATGGACTACATCAAAGCCGAGGGCAAATACCCCGTCGTCATCAAGGCGGACGGTCTGGCGCTGGGCAAGGGCGTGCTGATCTGCCAGAATGAGCAGGAGGCTGCCGACGGCGTCAAGGAGATCATGCTGGACAAAAAGTTCGGCGCGTCCGGCAACCATGTGGTCGTCGAGGAGTTTCTGACCGGCCCCGAGGTCAGCGTGCTGTCCTTCTGCGACGGCAAGACCGTCAAGCCGATGGTCTCGAGCATGGACCACAAGCGTGCTCTCGACCACGACGAGGGCCTGAACACCGGCGGCATGGGCACCGTGGCCCCGAACCCCTACTACACGCCCGCAGTCGCCGAGCGCTGCATGCAGGAGATTTTCCTGCCCACGGTTGCGGCCATGCAGGCCGAGGGTTGCCCCTTCAAGGGCTGCCTGTATTTCGGCCTGATGCTGACCCCCGACGGCCCGAAGGTCATCGAGTACAACTGCCGCTTCGGCGACCCCGAGACGCAGGTCGTGCTGCCCCTGCTGGAAAGCGACCTGCTGACCGTGATGGAGGCCACAACGAACGGCACGCTGGACAAGACCGATGTCAAATTCAGCGACGGCGCGGCGGCTTGTGTCATCTTAGCCAGCGGCGGCTATCCCCTCGCCTACGAGAAGGGCAAGGAGATCACCGGCCTGACCGCTGGCCAGCTGGACGCCGCCGATGTGACGGTCTACCACGCCGGCACGGCCATCAAGGACGGCAGGCTCGTCACGAACGGCGGGCGCGTGCTGGGCGTGACCGCCACGGCCAACACCCTGCCCGAGGCGCTGAAAAAGGCGTATGCTGCCACGGAGAGCATCCATTTTGACAAGCTGCACAAGCGCAGTGACATTGGGGCAAGAGCACTGGCAGCAATGCAGTAAAAAGGCTTCCCCCTCGGGGGAAGCTGTCACCGAAGGTGACTGATGAGGGCAAACTTCCCGCAGCGATCCGTCAACGGGATACAGCGGTACACTTTCCCCTCATCCGCCCTCGGACGGGGCCTCGGCCACCTTTTTCCCCCAGGGGAAAGGCTTTCCGTCCGTCACTTCCTGCAAATTTAACTCTCAGGAGGAAATACAATGGTATATCGCATTTATGTTGAGAAAAAGCCCGGCTTTGACGGCGAGGCGCAGGGGCTTCTGCATGAGCTGGTCGATCTGGTCGGCATCCAGAATCTGACCGGTCTGCGCCTTTTGAACCGCTATGACGTCGAGGGCATCGACGCAGTGCTGTTCCAGCAGGCTGTGCCCACCGTGTTCAGTGAGCCGCCTGTTGACGTGACCTACGACAAGCTGCCCGACGCCAAGACCGTTTTTGCCGTCGAGTACCTGCCCGGCCAGTTTGACCAGCGCGCCGACTCTGCCAGCGAGTGCATCCAGCTGCTGAGCCAGGGCGAGCGCCCCGCGGTGCGCTCCGCCCGCGTCTATCTGCTGGACGGCAACCTGACCGACGCCGACCTGGCCGCCATCAAGAAGTACGTCATCAACCCCGTCGAGGCCCGCGAGGCAAGCCTTGACGAGCGCAGCACCCTGAAAATGGAGTTTGCCATCCCGACGGAGGTCGAGACACTGACCGGCTTCACCGCGCTGGACGACGACGCGCTGGAAGCGTTCCGCAATGAGAAGGGCCTGGCGATGGACCATGCGGACATCGTGTTCTGCCAGAACTACTTCAAATCCGAGCACCGCGACCCGACCATCACCGAGATCCGTCTGATCGACACCTACTGGTCCGACCACTGCCGCCACACGACATTCGGCACGATCCTGGACGACGTGAAGATCGACGACGAGCTGGTGCAGGCCGCATTTGACCGCTACATGGCACTGCGCGCCGAGACGGGCCGCGACAGGAAAAACCGCACCCTGATGGACTGCGCGACCATCGGTGCCAAGGCGCTGAAGCAGCGCGGCATTCTGAAGAACCTTGACGAGAGCGAGGAGATCAACGCCTGCACCGTCAAGATCAAGTGTGACGTGGACGGTGAGCAGCAGGACTGGCTGTTCCTGTTCAAGAACGAGACCCACAACCACCCCACCGAGATCGAGCCCTTCGGCGGCGCGGCGACCTGCATTGGCGGTGCCATCCGTGACCCGCTGTCCGGACGCAGCTATGTCTATCAGGCCATGCGCGTGACCGGTGCGGCTGACCCGCTGAAGCCTGTTTCCGAGACAATGCCCGGCAAGCTGCCCCAGCGCAAGCTGGTCACGACGGCTGCCGCGGGCTATTCCAGCTACGGCAACCAGATCGGCCTTGCCACCGGTCAGGTCGCAGAGCTGTACCACCCCGGCTACGCCGCCAAGCGCATGGAGATCGGCGCAGTTGTCGGCGCGACGCCTGCCAGCCATGTCCGCCGCGAGGAGCCCGCCCCGGGTGATGTCGTCATCCTGCTGGGCGGACGCACGGGCCGCGACGGTGTCGGCGGTGCCACCGGTTCCTCCAAGGCGCACAAGCTGACGAGCCTTGAGACCTGCGGTGCCGAGGTGCAGAAGGGCAACGCGCCCATCGAGCGCAAGCTGCAGCGCCTGTTCCGCCGCGAGGACGCCTGCCGCCTTATCAAGCGCTGCAACGACTTCGGCGCAGGCGGTGTTTCCGTTGCCATCGGTGAGCTGGCCGACGGCCTGCACATCGACCTGAACAAGGTCACCCGCAAGTACGAGGGTCTGGACGGCACCGAGCTGGCCATTTCGGAGAGCCAGGAGCGCATGGCCGTGGCCGTCGCCGCCGAGGACGCCGAGACCTTTATGAAGTACGCCGCCGAGGAAAACCTTGAGGCGACTATCGTCGCCACCGTCACCGAGGAAAAGCGGATGCGCGAAGTCTGGAACGGCAAGACCATCGTTGACCTCTCCCGCGAGTTCCTGAACTCCAACGGTGCCGAGCGCCACGCTGATGCGCACATCCTGCCGGGCCATGTCTGGCAGCCCCAGTTTGCCGGTGCAACGTTTGAGCAGAAGCTGGAATCCATGGTCAGCGACCTGAACGTCTGCAGCCAAAAGGGCCTGGGCGAGCGGTTCGACTCCACCATCGGCGCAGCCACCGTGCTGATGCCCTACGGCGGCAAGTACCAGCTGACCCCGACGATGGCCATGGCCGCCAAGCTGCCAGTGGACGGCGAGACGACGACCTGCTCCGGCATGGCGTGGGGCTTCAACCCCTACCTGACCGAGGCTGACCCCTACCGCGGCGCGTACATGGCCGTAGTCGAGAGCGTGACCAAGCTGGTCTGCGCGGGCTTCCACCACGAGGATATGTACCTGACGTTCCAGGAATATTTTGAGCATTTGAACGATAAGCCCGAGCGCTGGGGCAAGCCGCTGGCCGCCCTGCTCGGTGCGCTGGATGCCCAGATGGGTCTGGGCATTGCGTCCATCGGCGGCAAGGACTCGATGTCCGGCAGCTTTGAGGGACTGGACGTGCCCCCGACGCTCGTCAGCTTTGCGACGGCCATCGGCAACACCCACGACGTGCAGAGCCCCGAGTTCAAGAAGGCCAACAGCTCCGTTGTCATCCTGCGCCCCAACTACAAGAACGGTCTGCCCGAGATCGGCAGCCTGATCGCCATTTACAAGACCGTCGAGCAGATGATCGACGAAGGCAAGGTGCTGGCTGCCGCCACGCCGGGCTACGGCGGTGTGGCCGAGGCACTGTTCAAGATGTGCGTCGGCAACCATGTGGGTCTGCAGCTGTCCAATGACATCGACCTGAACGATCTGTTCAAGCCCGCCTACGGTGCGGTCATTCTGGAGCTGCTTGATGCCTCCGCCGGTGAGTTCCTCGGCTTCACCACCGTGGACTACACGCTGGAGGCCGAGGGCAAGGCCATTGACCTGGCCCGTCTGCAGGAGCTGTGGGAGCAAAAGCTCGAGCCGGTATTCCCCTACCGCAAGGCCGGTGAGTTCGTCCCCGCGCTGGAGCATGACTGCCCCGCCAACAAGCGCGTGGCTCCCGCTGTGCGCCTGGCGACGCCGCGGGTCGTCATCCCCGTATTCCCCGGCACGAACTGCGAGTACGACACGGCCCGCGCGTTCCGCCGCGCAGGCGGCGACCCGCATGTTCTGGTGCTGAAAAACCTGACCCCCGCCAACGTGGCCGAGAGCTGCGAGGCGCTGGTGAAGGAGCTGGACGAGGCGCAGATTCTGATGCTGCCGGGCGGCTTCTCCGGCGGCGACGAGCCGGACGGCAGCGCCAAGTTCATTGCGGCGTTCTTCCGCAATCCGTCGGTGGCCGACGCAGTCAACCGTCTGCTGAACCAGCGCGACGGTCTGGCTCTGGGCATCTGCAACGGCTTCCAGGCACTCATCAAGCTGGGCCTGGTCCCCTACGGCGAGATCCGTCCCATCACCGAAAGCGACCCGACGCTGACGTTTAATACGATCCACCGCCACCAGTCCATGCTGGTGCGTACCCGCGTGGCCAGCAACAAGAGCCCCTGGCTGAGCAAATGCGACATCAACGACGAGCACCTGATCGCCATCAGCCACGGCGAGGGCCGCTTTGTCTGCAACGAGCAGCTGCTGAACCAGCTCATCGACAACGGCCAGATTGCGACCCAGTACGTTGACCTGCTTTGCCGCCCGACGATGGACATGCGCTACAATCCGAACGGCTCCGTGCTGGCAATCGAGGGCATCACGAGCCCGGATGGCCGTGTCTTTGGCAAGATGGGCCACAGCGAGCGCAGCGGCGAGCAGCTCTATAAGAACGTCACCGGTGACAAATACCAGCCGATCTTTGAGGGCGGCGTGAATTATTTCAAGCTTTGATATTTCGGGAAGTTTCTGCTATACTGGAACTATCAGCTTAAAAGATTGTGAGGATTTGACCCAATGGCACAACACGACAAATATATTTCGCCGTTCTCTACCCGCTATGCGTCGGATGAGATGCAGTACATCTTCTCTGACGACAACAAGTTCCGCACCTGGCGCCGGCTGTGGATTGCGCTGGCTAAGGCTGAGCAGAAGCAGGGCTTGGCCATCACCGATGAGCAGATTGCCGAGTTGGAGGCGCACAAGGACGACATCAACTATGAGGACGCCATTGCGCGCGAGAAGCTCGTCCGCCATGACGTGATGAGCCACGTCTACGCCTACGGCCTGCAGTGCCCCAAGGCAAAGGGCATCATCCATCTGGGCGCGACCAGCTGCTATGTCGGTGACAACACCGACGTCATCATCATGCGCGAGGGCCTGCAGCTCGTGCGCAAGAAGGTCATCGGCGTGCTGGCAAATCTGGCCAAGTTCGCCGACGAGTACAAGACCATGCCCTGCCTGGCCTACACCCACTGCCAGCCTGCGCAGCTGACCACCGTCGGCAAGCGCGCCACGCTTTGGATGAACGAGCTGTACATGGATCTGGAGGAGCTTGACCACCAGATCTCCCAGCTGGCACTGCGCGGCGTTAAGGGCACCACCGGCACCCAGGCCAGCTTTGTGGAGCTGTTCAACGGCGACTCCGCCAAGATCAAGGCCGTCGAGGCCGACGTCTGCGCCCAGATGGGCTTTACCAAGGTCGTGCCGGTCTGCGGCCAGACCTACAGCCGCAAGGTGGACTACAATGTGCTGTCCGCCGTGGCAGGCATCGGCCAGTCCGCCATGAAGATGGCGACGGACATCCGCCTGCTGGCGAACTTCAAGGAGATGGAGGAGCCGTTTGAGAAGAACCAGATCGGTTCCTCCGCTATGCCCTACAAGCGCAACCCCATGCGCTGCGAGCGCATCTGCGCACTGAGCCGCTACCTGATGGTGGACGTGCTGAACCCCGCCATCACTGCCGGTACCCAGTGGTTTGAGCGCACGCTGGACGACTCCGCCAACAAGCGCATTGCGATGGCCGAGGGCTTCCTGGCTGCTGACGCCATCCTGAACATCCTGCTGAACGTCTCCGACGGGCTGGTCGTCTACCCGAAGGTCGTCCGTGCCCGCGTCATGGCCGAGCTGCCGTTCATGGCAAGCGAGAACATCATGATGAAGGCCGTCAAGAAGGGCGGTGACCGTCAGGAGCTGCACGAGCGTCTGCGTGAGCACGCTGTGGCCGCCGCTGCCGTTGTCAAGCAGGAGGGCAAGCCCAACGACATGATTGCCCGCGTCGAGGCTGACCCTGCGTTCGGCCTGACCCGCGAGGAAATCGAGGCCGAGCTCTCCCCCGAAGCCTTTACGGGCCGCAGCGCCGAGCAGGTCACCGAGTTCCTGCGCGACGTCATCCAGCCCGTGCTGGACGCCAACAAAGAGGACCTGGGCCAGCATGTGGAGCTGAACGTCTGATTTATTGCATCGTAAATTGTAGGGGCGCATGCTTGCATCCGCCCGCGGGTCGATGATAAGCATCGACCCCTACAGAACAGCAAAATACCCGTACTGCCTTACTAAAAGGCAATACGGGTATTTTTTATGCAATTGTATCGGCGGACGTCAGGCCGGATTCCAACACATCCGCCATAAACGCACTGTGGTCGGCGTAATCGCCGGTGGGCACAAGAGTGATGTCGTAATAGGTGATCGGCATGTCGTTGCTTTCCAGCACCTGCTTGAGGGTGTGCAGGACGGTTTGCATGTCCGCCTCGGTAGGCTTGCCATCGCACAGCACTTGTGCGCACAGGCGGCTGGGCACCTTTTGCAGCAGGGCTTTGTCAAAGGCAGCATCAAGCGGCAGATCCTCCACATAGTTAGCCGGGGTCATGCCGTCCTGCTCGGTATAGCAAAGGTCGATCTCTACCGTGTTGCCCTTTGCGCCGTAGACAGATGCAAAGTTTAATTCCGGGGCCTGCACGGTCAGATACGCGGCTGCCTGCTGGGCAGCTTCATCCCCCAGGCGGTAAGCGGTGTTCCAGCGGTGGTCTACACAGAACACATGGTCTGGCTCAAGCTCCTTACCCCGGATTTCATCATCAGTCAGCAGCCAGAACCGCGTCTGCACTGCAAAGTTTGTGTCACTGCTCTGGTCAGACTGAACGTATACCACATAGTGGAAGAACTGTCCATCAGCGGCGGTGCGCTGGTCCCAGTGAAATGTTTCCTCCGGATATAGCTTTTCCGCATATCGAATAGCCCGGTATATGGCCCACTGTTGGCTGAGCGGGTCGCCGTTGATGGCATCAAAGGCCAACAGCAGCGCCAAAATCAGCAGCAGGGCCGCCGCCAGCGCCAGGCGGCGCATGGTTTTCGTCTTTTTATTCTTTGTTTTCATGGGTACTCTCCTTTGCATAGTGCAGCAGCCAACCGATCAGCCAGCCTATGCCGCCCAAAACAGCGTACAAGATACAGCCGGACGCCAGATTCCATAAGAAATTGCTAAGCGAGAAGGATTCCAAAAAAGCCGTCTGCTTTATGATAGCATCCAGCACGGCCAGCCCCAGCGTAAACAGCAGCAGCGGCTTGCCCATGCCGGTATCCCGGCAGGTCAGAACGGCCCAGACACACGGCAGGAACAGGATGACCCAGTTGGCGCTGCCTGTATACCCCAGAGCCACGCCCGCCGCAATGCCCACAAAGGCCAGCAGCAGCAAATGGGTGCTGTATCGGCGGCGCAGTTTTTGCAGGATCTTACCGTCATCCGGGGCGGGCAGTTCCGGCACGGCGGGGGCATCTGTCCCCTGCCGCAAAGCGCGGCAGGCCGGGCAGGCGGCCAGGTGGGCTTTTACCAGCGCTTCACTTTCCGGGCTGGCTACGCCGTCCTGCACCAGAGGCATCAGGTCGCGGCAGACCGCGCAGGGGATTTTTTTGATTTCGGCGGCTTCTTTCACAGGTCGTAGCCCTCCTTTGCAAGTTGTTGTTTTAGCCAGGTGCGGGTGCGGTGCTCGATGACGCGAGCCGAACTTTCGCTGATGCCCAGCCGCGCGGCGATCTCGGCGTAGCTGTAGCCTTGTGCCCGCAGATGCACCACGCGGCGGGCACGGTCATCTTTTTGCTGTAATAGTGCCTGTACCCGCTGCCATTGCAGGCGGGTATCGGTGTGGTCCGGCAGGGTGTCGTCGGTCAGGTAGGTCTCTAACAGGTCGTCGGCGCTGACGGTAGGGCGGCGCTTGCGCAGGCTTTCCAGCCAGACGTTGTGGGCAATGCCGAACAGCCAGGTCTTGACTGCACAATCTCCGCGGTAGGTGTGCAGCCGTCGCAGCGCCCGCAGAAAGGTCTCGCTCAACAGGTCCTCAGCTTCGGCGGGGTCGTGGGTCAGGTGGCAGAGGTAGCGGTACAGGTCGGTGCGGTAGGTGTTATACAGTTCTTCCAGTTCTGGGTACGGCATCCGCTGCCCTCCTTTCTGTTGGCGTTCATCCTATTAGTGCGGTTTTTTGCGCCCGCGTTACAGGCAGATACAAAAATTGCCCCGGCACAAGGCTGGGGCAAGGGGGTTATTCGGTTGGGGGTTCCTCGGCGTTTTCCGCGTTTTCTGATTCCGGGTCAGGCTCCGGGGCAGGTTCCGGCGTGGGAGTGGGCTGCTCATAGGGCTGGAAGTAGCCGCGGATCTCGCCGCCCTCCAGCTGGTCGCTCACGTCCAGGGTGCCGCGGTCGCTGCCGGAAAGCCCCTTGTCGGGGTCGGTCAGGATCTTGGCGGCCAGGCGCAGCTTGTAATCCAGGCTGCTGCTGTTGCCCAGCAGCACGTCCACGCGGCCCTGGTAGGTGAAGGAGAGTTGGCTGGTATCGCTGATGTCCAGCGCGGTCAGGCCGTCCAGCAGGCCGTCGTCCTGCAAAAGCTGCCACAGCTGGGTGACAATATCGGTTACCGTGGGCTGGGCGGATTCCGGTGTGGCATCGATGCTGTCCGACTCGGCTGACGATTCGGTGTGGGCCAGCAGCGAGTTATAGGTTTCCAGGATGACCTGCTGACCGATGGCGGGGCTGAAATTGTCCGGCAGTTTGGCGTTGAGCAGGATCAGGCCCTCGGGCTGGGAGACCTCCAACCGCAGGATGCGCAGCGCATCGCTGAGGACCATCCACCCGCCGGAGTACATGCAGGTGAATCGCTCGGTAGCGGGGGTCAGCCGCACCACCACGGTGGCGGGCATCTGGACGGTCACTTCCACCTTGTCCAGATACGGGAACTGCGCCTGTAATTCCTTGGTCTTTTCGGCAGTGGAGAAGGCGAAAAGGTTGGAGTTTTTCTCGATATTCAGCGCCGAGACGATCTCATCCTCGGTATAAATGCCGGTGTCGGCGGGGGTGCTGTGGTCGAAGTTCTCGACCCGGAAGATGGCCACCTTGAACAGCAGGTTGACCGACACGAACGCGCCGATGGCCAGCACGGCCAGCACGGCCAGCATCCCCAGAAAGCGGCGGCGGCGCGTGCGGCGTAAAATCTCCGCCTGGGTCACGCGGCGCTGGCGGCGGGGCGAGCCGGGCGTGTAACCGCTTTTTTGCGGGTTGATCTGCTGCTGCGGGCGGGGGCGGCGGCCATTGTTGGACTGATTTTGGCCGGGGCGGTTTTGCCGCGGGGGCTGGCCGCTGCGGGGCGGTTGATTGGGGCCGCGCTGCTGATTGGGACGCGGGGCATTGCCGCGCGGGGGCTGCTGGGCAGGTGCGCCGCGTTTTTCCAGCCCCATGCGGCTGCTTACGCTGCGGCGGGGCGCACGGGCAGGATGACCGACCCCGGACTTTTGCCCGCGGCTGCGCTGGTTATAATCCATGGGTCGGCCCTCCCTTCTATTCAGGTAAATAATACAGATTGTAGGGGGCGAGCATAGATCGCTACGCGACCCCGCAATACGAGCATCGCCCCCTACAATTCCCACCACATTCTAAACCAAACAATCCACCAAAGGCAGACCCAACGGTCTGCCTTTTTGTGAAATACGGAAAGTGAGTTCCTATGATCCAACTGCTGATCCGCCCCTTTATCCGGGATGCAGACAATACCACCAGCCGTACCGTGCGCACAGCCTACGGCAACCTGGCGTGCCTGGTCAGCGTGGTGTGCAACCTGCTGCTGTTTGCGGGTAAAACAGCCGTTGGTACGCTGTTTGGCAGCGTATCCATCACAGCAGACGGTTTGAACAACCTGTCGGACGCCAGCTCCAACATCGTCAGTTTAATTGGCTTCAAGCTGGGTTCCCGCCCCGCGGATTCTGAGCATCCTTACGGCCATGCCCGGTACGAGTATCTGGCCGGGCTGGCGGTCTCGGTGATGATTCTAGTCATCGGCGTGGAGCTGTTCAAGGAAAGCTTCGCCAAAACGCTGGACCCCACGCCGGTCAGTTTCGGCTGGCTGACGGTAGTCGTGCTGGTCGCGTCCATCCTCGTCAAGCTGTGGATGAGCCACCTCAACCGCACCATCGGCCGACGCATTGATTCCGACACACTGCTGGCCACCGCCGCCGATGCCCGCAATGACGTTATCACCACCAGCGTGGTTTTAATCGCCGCCGTGCTGACCCAAGTGACCGGCTTTGCCCGGCTGGACGGGCTGATGGGCATTGCTGTATCGCTGTTTATTTTGTACAGCGGCGCGATGCTCGTCAAAGATACCATCGACCCGCTGCTGGGTTCGGCCCCCGACCCGGAACTTGTACGCCACATTGAGGACAAGGCCCTCAGCTACCCCGGCGTGCTGGGCGTGCATGATCTGATGATTCACGACTACGGCCCCGGCAACCGGCTGGTCAGCTTCCACGTGGAGATGGACGCCAATGCCGACGTCATGTACAGCCACGACGTCATCGACCGCATTGAGCGTGACCTGCTGAACCAAGACGACCTGGTAGCCACCATCCACTTTGACCCTGTCATCGCCAGCGACAGCCACGTGGCTGAACTGCGCAACTTCCTGCAGCAGGAGGTCGCCAGCCTGGACACTCGCGCCAACATCCACGATCTGCGCATCGTGCCCGGGCCGACGCATACCAACGTCATCTTCGACTGCGCCGTCCCCGCCGAATACATCACTGAAAAGCAGCGCCGCGGCGCCAAACTGGCCGCCGCCCTGCGCGCTGCCGTCGAACGGAAATGGCCCGACCATTTCTGCATCATCAAACTGGAACCCGACTATTCCGCCGGGATACACGAAACCAAATAAAAACAACACAGGAACGAGGTATCATCATGGATTACAACAAAGCTGCCCTAGCACTCCACAGCAAATATCCCGGCAAGATTGCCGTGCAGAGCCTTGCCCCCTGCAAAAATCGCGACGCCCTGTCCACCGCCTACACCCCCGGTGTGGCCGAGCCCTGCCGCAAGATCAAAGCCAACCCCGATGACGTATACACCTACACGATGAAAGGCCGCACCGTGGCCGTCGTGACCAACGGCACCGCTGTGCTGGGCCTTGGCAACATCGGCCCCGAGGCTGGCCTGCCGGTCATGGAAGGCAAGTGCGTGCTGTTCAAGGAGTTCGGCGGCGTGGACGCGTTCCCCATCTGCCTGAACGCCAAAACCAAAGAGGAGGTCATTGCGGCTGTCAAGGCCATTGCCCCGACCTTCGGCGGTATCAACCTGGAGGACAT
>OGMK01001005.1_pt1 | contig 16786 bp, 16 predicted proteins | sample 1573151 | NCBI WGS metagenome assembly OGMK01 (sample SAMEA2581887, study PRJEB24529) | metagenome | biome: Human gut stool | place: China | collected 2011
GTTAGCCGGGACGAAGTAGGCGGAGGCATCTGCCGGGGAGTTTTTGGTACTTTTTGCGGTCAAAAAGTACATAAGTTTCCGCGGGCGGAGACCGCGGTTAACCGCTGACCAAAAAGCGGCAAAAAACGCAAGTCGCCGGACTGCGAACACCCCCGAGTGCGCCGCGCCCCTCAAAAACCGCTTTTCAGGCGGGTGACAAAATGCCGTGCGCCATGACGTTGCACGGCATTTTTCTGCCATCGGGCTGACAATTTGGCAGGGATTGCCGATCGGCACGACCTTTGTTCGGTTCGAGGGCGTAACCGGCGGCCGGAGTCGGAAAAAGCCCGGACCGGCGGATACGCAACCGAAAAATAAACAATTAAAACATATTACTATTATGGCAAAGATTATCGGTATTGATTTAGGAACCACGAACTCCTGCGTGGCAGTGATGGAGGGCAACGAGCCTGTTGTAATCCCCAACTCCGAGGGACACCGCACGACCCCTTCGGTCGTGGCTTTCACGGCCGACGGCGAGCGTAAGGTCGGCGACCCCGCGAAGCGTCAGGCGATCACCAACCCCAAGCGCACGGTCTTCTCGATCAAGCGTTTCATGGGTGAGACCTACGACAAGGTTTCGGCCGACATCGCGCGCGCTCCCTATGCCATCGTCAAGGGCGACAACAACACCCCGCGCGTGGACATCGACGGACGTCAGTACACCCCGCAGGAGATTTCGGCCATCATCCTCCAGAAGATGAAGAAGACGGCCGAGGATTACCTGGGCCAGGAGGTTTCGGAGGCCGTGATCACGGTTCCGGCCTACTTCTCCGACTCGCAGCGTCAGGCTACGAAGGAGGCGGGCGAGATCGCCGGTCTGAAGGTCCGCCGCATCATCAACGAGCCGACGGCCGCCGCATTGGCCTACGGCCTCGACAAGAAGTCCAGCGACCAGAAGATCGCCGTGTACGACCTGGGCGGCGGAACGTTCGATATTTCGATCCTCGAACTGGGCGACGGCGTTTTCGAGGTGAAGTCCACCAACGGCGATACGCACCTCGGAGGCGATGACTTCGACCACGTGCTGATCGACTACATGGCCGAGTCGTTCAAGGCCGAGCACCAGATCGACCTGCGTCAGGACCCGATGGCCTTGCAGCGTCTGAAGGAGGCCGCCGAGAAGGCGAAGATCGAACTGTCGTCCTCGACCACCACGGAGATCAACCTGCCGTATATCATGCCTGTCAACGGCATTCCGCAGCACCTGGTGATGACGCTCACGCGCGCCAAGTTCGAGCAGCTGTGCGACCACCTGATCCGCAAGACCATCGAGCCTTGCAAGCTGGCGCTTCGTGACGCGGGTCTGGACGCCTCGCAGATCAGCGAGGTGATCCTCGTGGGCGGTTCGACGCGTATTCCCGCGATCCAGAAGATCGTCGAGGAGTTCTTCGGCAAGACCCCGAACCGTTCGGTCAACCCCGACGAGGTCGTGGCCATCGGCGCCGCCATTCAGGGCGGTGTGCTCACGGGCGAGGTGAAGGACGTGCTGCTGCTCGACGTTACGCCGCTGTCGCTGGGTATCGAGACCCTGGGCGGTGTGATGACCAAACTCATCGACGCCAACACGACGATCCCGACGCGCAAGTCGGAGACCTTCTCGACGGCTGCCGACAACCAGCCTTCGGTGGAGATCAACGTCTGCCAGGGCGAGCGTCCGCTGGCCCGCGACAACAAGTCGATCGGCCGCTTCCACCTCGACGGCATTCCCGCCGCACCGCGCGGCGTTCCGCAGATCGAGGTTACGTTCGACATCGACGCCAACGGCATCCTGAACGTTTCGGCCAAGGACAAGGGCACGGGCAAGGAGCAGAAGATCCGCATCGAGGCCTCCTCGGGCCTTACCGAGCAGGAGATCCAGCGCATGCGCGACGAGGCCAAGGCCAACGAGGAGAAGGACAAGGCCGAGAAGGAGCGCATCGACAAGATCAACGCCGCCGACTCGAACATCTTCACCACCGAGAAGCAGCTCAAGGAGTACGGCGAGAAACTTCCCGCCGACAAGAAGGCCGCCATCGAGACGGCGCTCGGCAAGCTGAAGGAGGCGCACAAGAACGCCGACGTGGCCGCCATCGACACGGCGATGGCCGAGCTTAACGCCGCATGGCAGGCCGCTTCGCAGGACATCTACGCGCAGCAGCAGGCACAGCAGGGCGCACAGCCCGGAGCCGATGCCGGTCAGCAGTCGCAGTCGAACGCCGGCGGCCAGCAGGGCGGCGGCGACGGGCAGCCCGAGGATGTGGAGTTCGAAGAGGTGAAGTAGGGCTTCGCCAATTAAAAATTAAGAATTAATTCGACGCGAAAGGGCGCGATTCCTGCGGGAGTCGCGCTCTTTATTTTGCCCGGGATGTAAAATTTGCTATCTTCGTCCGTAAAAATCGTTTCCGATGGCTTGGCTGTATCTGATTCTGGCAGGACTTTTCGAGATGGGGTGGCCGCTGGGGTTCAAACTTGCGAACCTCTGCCCGCGTTACCATTTTCTTTTTCTGGCCCTTTCGGTCGTGTCTATGGGCGTGAGCGGCTGGCTGCTCTACGTGGCCCAGAGGACGATCCCGATGGGTACGGCCTACATGATCTGGACCGGTATCGGGGGCGTGGGAACCGTGGTCCTCGGCATCGTTTTCTTCCACGACGCCGTGACCTTCTGGCGGATGTTCTTCCTGTCGCTGGTCTTCGTCGGCATCGTCGGCCTGAAGATGGTGCATTAGGCCCGCTCCGCCCGCCACATTCCGTAGAGGATCAGCGCCGCTCCGGCCAAAGCGGCGAGGGTGATCCGCTCGCCGATGCAGAGTGCCGCCGCGACGATCGTCACCAGCGGGTTGAAATAGATGTAGTTGGTTGTCCTGACGGCTCCCAGACGATGCATCGCGGCGTTCCAGAGCACGTAGCAGAGCATCGAGGCCACGACGCCCAGAAAGAGCAGGTTGCCCCACACGACGGGCCGCGACAGCACCTCCCAGTCCGCGCCGAAAGGCCGGAACGCAAAGACCGGGAGGATCGTCACGAGTCCGTAGAAAAAGACTTTCCGGGTGATGAAGATAGCGGGGTAGCGGCCTCCGAGGCGTTTGATCACCAGCGAATAAACCATCCATAGCATCGCCGCCGAGAGCGCCAGCATGTCGCCCCGCGGCGAGAGGCGGAGCACGAAATGCCCGTTGAGTACCACGAGCACCATCCCCGCGAATGCCAGCGTCGAGCCTGCGATCTGCCGCCGCGACATCCGCTCGCCGCGATAGAAGAGGCTCATCACCACGGCGGTCCACACGGGCGCCGTGCAGACGATCAGCGAAACGTTCGAGGCCGGGGCGTACTCCAGAGCCATGTTTTCGGTAAGGAAATAGAGCGACCCTCCGCTCAGCCCCGCGGCCGCCAGCAGCAGTTCGTCGCGCAGGTTCGCGGCCCACATGCGTCCGCGGGCGAAGGGCAGGATGCAGACGTATGCCATCGCGAACCGGAGCAGGAAAATTTCCGCCGGAGTCAGCGAGTTGGCGATCAGGACCTTCGTCGAAACGAACGTCGCGCCCCATACGGTCACCGTGAACAACGCCGCGAGGTGGTATTTGTATTCCGTGTATTTTATCATACGGCTCCAAAAATACGGATTTTTTTGCGCCGGCGCACTACTTTTCACCTTTCACCTTTCACTTTTCACTTTATTTTTCTATCTTTGCGTGCTATTGTGCGTAATGACAATAATTACAACAAATAACAATAACTATTTTTCACTCAAATGCAAAGTAAAGGTTTTATTAAACTCATTGCGGTCCTGCTGGCTCTCGCGTGTGTTTATCAGCTCTCGTTTACGTTCAAGACGCGTGGCGTAGAGAAGCAGGCGGCCGCTTATGCCGCGCAGTTCCCCCTCGACCAGCAGGGCGAGGCCGAACAGCATTACCTCGATTCGGTGCAGAACCTGCCGGTTTACAACCTGGGCTTCCGCAAGTTCACCTACAAGGAGTGTAAGGAGAAGGAGCTGAACCTGGGTCTGGACCTCAAGGGCGGTATGAACGTCATGCTGGAGGTGCAGGTCGAGGATGTCGTGAAGGCTTTGGCCGGCGACAGCCAGAACGACCCGGCTTTCATCGAGGCGATCGGCGTGGCCAACGAGGCGATGAAGCAAGGCTCTTCGACCGACTATATTTCCGACTTCGTGAAGGCGTATTCGCGCCTTTCGAACGGCCGTCCCATCGCCGAGCTTTTCGTAAGCCCCGACCGCAAGGACATCACGCTCGAAAGCTCGGACGCCGACGTCGAGAAGATCCTCAAGAAGGAGACCGAGGCTGCCATCGGCGCATCGTTCAACGTGCTTCGCAGCCGTATCGACCACTTCGGCGTTACGCAGCCCAACATCCTGCGCCTCCCGAACTCGCACCGCATTCTGGTCGAGCTTCCGGGCGTGAAGGAGCCGCAGCGCGTCCGCGACCTGTTGCAGGGAACCGCTTCGCTGGAGTTCTGGACCACCTACGACGCCAATGAGATCTTCCCCGCGCTTTCCGCTGCCGACAAACTCATCAAGGCCGAACTGGCGCAGGCTCCCGCCGCTGCGCCCGAGACCGCTGCCGCCGAGGCTGCCGTTGCCGCCGGGACTCCCGCCGTCGAGGCCGAGGGCCTGATCGCCGAGGTCGGCGCCGCCGATTCGACCGCCACGGCCGAGACCGCCGTTCAGGAAGGCAACTTCGACCACTCGCAGAACCCGCTCTTTGCAGTCCTCAATCCCCGCTTCGCAGGCGGCGCCTCCATCGGAGCCGCTTACAAGGCCGACATGGCAGCCGTCAACGAGTACCTCGCCCAGCCGGCCGTCCGCGAGCTGTTCCCCGCCGACATCATGTTCAAGTGGGGCGTCAAGGGCGACGACAAGATCGACGGTCGTTTCTACCTCTACGCCATCAAGGTTTCTACGCCCGACGGCAAGGCTCCGCTCGACGGTTCGGTCGTTACGGAAGCCACCGAGCAGTACGCCCAGCGCGGCGCCACGGCCGAGGTTTCGATGACCATGAACGCCGAAGGTACGCAGGAGTGGTCGCGCATGACGGGCGAAAATATCGGCAAGTGCATCGCCATCGTTCTCGACGGCTACGTCTATTCGGCTCCCCGCGTCAACTCGAAGATCGACAAGGGACAGTCGCAGATCACCGGCGATTTCACCATCCAGGAGGCCAAGGACCTGGCCAACGTGCTCAATTCGGGTAAGGTTCCCGCTCCGGCCAAGATCATCCAGGATACGGTCGTAGGTCCTTCGCTGGGCCAGGAGTCGATCAACGCCGGTATGATCTCGTTCGTGATCGCCTTCATCCTCGTGCTGCTCTACATGGGTCTGTTCTACAAGACGGCGGGCTGGATGTCCGACGTCGCGCTGCTCACGAACGTCTTCCTGCTGATGGGCGTTTTGGTGTCGTTCGGCGCCGTGCTGACCCTTCCGGGTATCGCGGGTATCGTGCTGACGATGGGTATGGCCGTCGATGCGAACGTGATCATCTACGAACGTATCAAGGAGGAGCTTCGCGGCGGCAAGGGTCTTTCGCTGGCCATCAAGGACGGTTTCTCGAAGGCCTATTCGGCCATCATCGACGGTAACCTGACGACGATCATCACGGGTATCGTGCTGTTCATCTTCGGCAACGGTCCGGTTCAGGGCTTCGCCACGACGCTGATCATCGGTATCATCACCTCGTTCTTCTGCGCCATCTTCATCACGCGCCTGCTGATCGAGTGGATCGTCGGCAAATGGGGTCACATCACCTTCTCGCGCCGCTGGTCGGAGAACTTCCTCAATAACACGCGCGTCGACTTCATCGCCAAGCGCAAACTGGCTTACGGCATCGCCGTTGCCCTGATGGTTCTGTCGTGCGTTTCGTTCTTCGCCCGCGGTCTGAACCTCGGCGCCGAGTTCACGGGCGGCCGCGCTTACGTGATCCGTTTCGACAAGCCCGTTTCGGCTGAAGAGGTTCGTCAGAATGTGGAGAAGGCTTTCTCGCAGTTCGCCGATGCCGACGCTTCGTCGATCAGTTCCGAGGTGAAGCAGTACGGCAAGGAGAACCAGATGCGCATCGTGACCCAGTATCGCTACGACGACACGTCGGACGAGGCTACCGCCGAAGTGGAGCAGATCATCTTCGACGCCCTGAAGCCGCTCTATTCGTACGACATCTCCTTCGAGCAGTTCCGTAATACCCAGACCGACGTCACCGGTATCCTCACTGCCGACAAGATCGGCCCTTCGATCGCCAAGGACATGACCTGGAACGCCATCTACTCGGTGTTGTTCTCGCTCATCGCCATCGGCCTCTACATCACGTTCCGCTTCAAGCGCTGGCAGTGGGCTTCGGGCGCCACGGCGGCCCTGGCCTTCAACGCCCTGCTGATCATCGGCATCTTCTCGATGTTCTACGGTCTGCTGCCCTTCAACCTCGAGGTCAACCAGGCGTTCATCGCCGCGATCCTGACGATCATCGGCTATGCCATCAACGACACGGTGGTCGTCTTCGACCGAATCCGCGAGTACCTGGGTCTCTACCCGAAGCGCAACCTGAAGGAGACCGTGAACAACGCCATCAACTCGACGCTGTCGCGTACGATCAACACCTCGGGCACGACGCTCGTGACGCTGCTGGCCATCTTCTTCTTCGGCGGCGAGACGATCCGCGGCTTCATCTTCGCGCTGATCATCGGCGTGGTCGTAGGTACGGCCGCCACGATCTTCCTCGCGACGCCGATCGCTTACGATCTGATGACGAAGCGCGCCAAGACCGACGTGGAGAAGTAATGGATAGACTCCCGATCCGACAAAAACGGACCGCACCGAGAGGTGCGGTCCGTTTTTTCAAATAAATTTGGCATTGCGGCCGGCTTGCACTATCTTTGCGGGCAAGCAGACGCCCGCTTGGGCAGGCTGCGGCTCGGCAATGTGCAAAATAAATTTGATATTGCCCCGCCTTGCACTATCTTTGTCATACGGATATTATAGGTTCCCATGATGGAAAATTGGTTGAAATGGATGCACCGCTACGTGTCGCCGGTTTTTCTGGCGCTGCTCGTCGCGTCGTTCATCCTTTGGTATATCGCGAAATTGAGCTATACGTACACCACCGAGCAGACCGTGAGGGTGAGTGTCGACGGACAGCCTTTCGAGGTTACCTGCGTGGTCGAGGGCGTCGGTACGAACCTTTTCGGCTACCGGGTCTACATGAACAAGACGCTGCGCATTCCGCTTGCGGAACTCAAGACGAAGCGTTCGTATGAGGAGGGGCACGAGGGTAAACTCATCATCGACCCCCAGTCGCTGCAAAACGCCCTTGCGCCGCGGTTCAGCGACATCAAGATCATTTCCATCGGGGACATTCCCGAAATCGACGTTCCCCGTAACCCATGATGAAGGTCGGAATCACAGGCGGCATCGGCAGCGGCAAAAGCACCGTTTGCCGTCTTTTCGCGCGTTTGGGCGTCGCGGTCTATGACTCCGATGCCGGGGCCAAACGGCTGATGACGGAGGATGCGGAGCTGCGCCGGCGCATCACGGACCGTTTCGGGGCCGAAGCCTATGCGGACGGGACCTTGAACCGTACCTACCTTGCCGGGCGGGTCTTCTCCGAGGCGCAGGCCCTCGCCGACCTGAACGCCATCGTCCACCCGGCCGTCCGGGCCGATTTCGCGGCGTGGGCCGAACAGCAGGAGGGCGACTACGTGATCCTCGAAAGCGCCCTTCTTTTCGATGCGGGGTTCGATGCCTGCGTCGACCGCACGGTTGCCGTCCTCGCCCCCGAGGCGCTGCGCATCGAACGCACCTGCCGCCGCGACGGGCGCACACCCGGGGAGGTCCGCCTCCGTATCGCCGCCCAGACGGACGACGATACGTTGAGCGCGAAGGCCGACTACACCCTTGTCAACATCCTCGAATCCGACCTTGAACCCGCTGTCGCGGAATTGCACCGAATTTTCAGCCATGAAGCCCATGAACATTGATTTTTCCTCGCCGCAGGTGATGGCGATTCTTAACGTCACCCCCGATTCTTTCTATGCCGGCAGCCGCACTCCGGAGGCCGAATCCGTCGAGCGCCGCGTCCGCGAAGCCGTGTCCGAAGGGGCGCAGCTGATCGACGTCGGGGGCTACTCCTCGCGTCCCGGGGCCGACGAAGTCCCCGCCGACGAGGAGTGGCGTCGCGTCCGGCTGGGCGTCGGGACCGTGCGTCGGCTGGCGCCCGGCATGACCGTCTCGGTCGACACGTTCCGCAGCGAAGTCGCGGCGAAGGCTGTCGAAACGTTCGGGCCGCTCGTCGTCAACGACATTTCGGCCGGGGAACTCGACCCTGCGATGCTCTCCGTCGTTGCGGACTGCGGCGTACCCTACATCGCCATGCACATGAAGGGCGATCCGAAAACCATGCAGTCGCAGACCGACTACCGGCGCGACATCGTCACCGAGGTCGTCGGCTATTTCCGCCGCCGCACCGACGAGATGCTCGCCGCGGGCATCCGGCGTGAAAACATCATCCTCGACCCCGGCTTCGGCTTCGCCAAGACCACGGAGCAGAACTACGAATTGCTCGCGGGTCTGCACCGCCTCTGCGCGCTGGGTTACCCGGTGCTGGCGGGGCTTTCGCGCAAGTCGATGATCTATAAGGTCCTCGACGCCACTCCAGCCGAATCGCTCGCCGGAACCGTTGCCCTGGGCTGGGAGTGCCTGCGCCAGGGTGCGGCGATACTCCGCGTCCATGACGTGCGGGAAGCTGTGGACACGGTCAAACTGTTCAATATGTTCCGCCAATGATACGGGCTACCGACATACACAAGAGTTTCGGCACGCTGGAGGTGCTGAAAGGCGTTTCGCTCGACGTGGCGCAGGGCGAGGTGGTCTCCATCGTGGGGGCCAGCGGCGCTGGCAAGACCACGCTTTTGCAGATCATCGGCACGCTGTCGCGTCCCGACGGCGGGCGCGTGGAGATCGACGGCCGCGATGTCTCGGCCTTGGGCGATCGGGCCTTGTCGCAGTTCCGCAACGAGCGCATCGGCTTCGTGTTCCAGTTCCACCACCTGCTGCCCGAGTTCACGGCCTTCGAGAACGTCTGCATCCCGGGGCTGATCGGCAAGCACCCCCGTGCGGAGGTCGAACGCCGTGCCGCCGAACTGCTCGACATGATGGGCCTCGCGGCGCGGCGCGACCACAAGCCCGGACAGCTTTCGGGCGGCGAGCAGCAGCGCGTGGCCATCGCCCGTGCGCTGGTCAATTCGCCCGCCGTGTTGCTGGCCGACGAACCCTCGGGCAACCTCGACTCGCACAACCGCGACGAGATCCATCGCCTGTTCTTCGACCTGCGCGAACGGCTCGGCCAGACCGTCGTGATCGTCACCCACGACGAAAACCTCGCCGCAATGGCCGACCGGAAGATCACCATGTCCGACGGTCTGATCCTCGGCTGCGAAACGGTCCGGTAACATGAAAAAACTGCTTTGGCTGCTTCTTCCGGCTCTTGCCGCCTACGGTGCGTGGGACCTCGTGCGCGAGGTGCGCGGGGCGTGGACCTCGGACTACTCCCGGACCTATTCGCGCGCCGTGGGGCAGACGATGTCCCGGGCGTTCGATTCGCTGAACCTCTCCGGACGGGGCGTCCGCATCGGGGTGCTGGACGCGGGTTTCGGGGGCTTCCGCACCGACCGCTGGACGCGGGGGCTGCACGTCGCCGCCTGGCGCGATTTCACGGGCGGCGACGAGACGGCATTCTTCGACGACGCCACAGACCACGGCACAAGGGTCTGCACCAACCTCGGAGGCCGTTCGGGCGATACGATCCGCGGGCTGGCATGGGGTGCGGAGTATTATCTTGCGAAAACCGACCGTGCCGAAGTGGAGCCTCGCGCCGAGGAGCGGCAGCTGATCCGCGGCATCGAGTGGCTCCTGGCGCATGACGTCGACGTGATCTCCTCGTCGTTGGGCTATACGACGTTCGACGATTTCAGCGGCTATACGCCCGCGATGCTCGACGGCTGCACCTCGACGCTCTCGCGCTACCTCGACAGCCTGCTCACGGCGCGCCCCGGACTCGTTTTCGTGCAGAGCGCCGGCAACGAGGGCGACAAGGCGTGGCGCAATGTCTCCTTTCCGGCCGATGTCCGGCAGGTCATCACGGTCGGTTCGTGCGATTCCGACGGTGTTTCCCGCTCCCGCTCCAGTGGTGTCGGACGCGAAGATGTCGGCTATGTGAAGCCCGATTTCGTCGCCGGAGCCTCGCCGTTGGGAACTTCGTTTTCGACGCCGGTTATCGCGGGGCTTTGCGCCTGCCTGCTCGAATACCGTCCTATGGAACGCGGCGAACTCATCGGACTGCTGCACGCTTCCGGCACGCGGGCCGCAGCTCCCGGCTGCGAACTGGGTTACGGCATCCCGCAAACCGATGTCTTGCTCCGAATGCTCCGCACGCCATGACGAACACCGATCTGAAGGAGCTGCTCGACGCGCTCCACGACAAATACAACAGCCCCGACTTCATCGCCGACGATCCGATTTCGGTACCGCACCGCTATACGGACCGCGCCGACCGCGAGATCGCGGGATTTTTCTCCGCGACCATCGCCTGGGGCAACCGTAAGGCCATTGTCCGCAGTGGCCACCGCATGATGCACTTCATGGACGACGCTCCGGCGGATTTCGTGCGCAACGCCTCGCAGCGCGAACTGGCGCTGCTTTCGTCCTACGTCCACCGCACGTTCAACGGCGGGGACCTGCGCGATTTCGTGCTGGCCCTGCGGCGTATGGAGGAGCGTCACGGCGGCATCGGGAATTTCTTCGAGACGCGCTATGAGGCCGCGCAGAGCATGCCCGCCGTGCTGGCCGACTTCCGGCGCGAGTTTTTCGCCGGGGAGCACGCTCCGCGCTGCGAGAAGCATGTTTCGTCCGTCGAGCGCGGCGCGGCCTGCAAGCGGCTGTGCATGTATCTGCGGTGGATGGTGCGCCGCGACGACCGGGGTGTCGATTTCGGTCTGTGGCGGCGTATCCCGATGTCGGCCCTCTCCCTGCCGCTGGACGTCCATGTCGGCGAGACGGCGCGTGCGCTGGGACTGCTTGGCCGCCGCCAGAACGACTGGCGGGCCGTCGAGGAGTTGACGGACGCCCTGCGCGCATTCGATGCGGAGGATCCTGCGCGGTACGATTTCTCACTGTTCGGCGCAGGCATGGACGGCTATTTGAATGAACAATGAATAATACTCATAAATCCCGCTTCTTAAGCGGGTTTCGGTTTAAACAATTCACGGTCCGTCAGGACCGCTGCCCGATGAAGGTCGGGACCGACGGCGTTCTGCTGGGTGCATGGGCCGCGGTGCGGCCGCAGGACCGGCGGATGCTCGACATCGGCACGGGCACGGGGCTGATCGCCCTGATGCTGGCCCAGCGCGCCCCGGAGGCGCATGTCACGGGCGTCGACATCGACGATGTCGGGCAGGCCCGCGAGAACGCCGCCGCTTCGCCCTGGAGCGGAAGGGTGGCGTTCGCTCAATGCCCCGTGCAGGAGTTCGAGACCCCGGAGCCGTTCGATCTGATCGTCTCCAACCCGCCGTTTTTCGTCGACTCGCTCACCTGCCCCGATCGGGGGCGCACCGCGGCCCGCCATGCCGTGCACCTGCCGTTCGGCGACCTGCGCGACGCCGTCCTCCGCCTGCTGGCTCCCGGAGGCCGGTTTGCCGTCATCCTTCCCACGGCCGAAGCGGAGCGTTTCCTCGCGGTCTGTGCCGGACGACTGGCCCTCGTGCGCCGCACCGACGTGCGCACCACGCCCCGCCGCCCGGTCAAACGGGCGCTGATGGAGTTCGTCCGCGCCGACCGCCCCGCCGATCGTTCTGCCGATTGTTCCGCCGCCGCGCCCGAGGTCTCGGAACTGGTCGTCGGCACGGGAGAGCACGAATGCTACACGCCCGAATACCGCGCCCTGACCCGTGATTTTTACCTGAAATTTTGACGGCACGCGAAAATAAGCTACATTTGTGAAATCGCAATAAAATTTTCGGACCATGAAATTCAGACTTTTGGCATTTGCCCTGCTGCTTTCGGGCGGCGTCTCGGCCCAGAACCCATACATCTCCCTTCAGGGCGCGAACGAAACCGCCGGCGGCCTTACCGTCGCCCAGCCGCGCACGATCCTTGCCGTCGACGTCACCGTCGAACACGACGTCACCTTGAGCGGACCCTATGCGCGTTATGCGCAGAAATACCTCGGGGTGCGCGCTCCGCTCACCGACAAGACCGTGTGGAGCGTCACCGGGGCGCAGATCGCCCTGCTCGACGGCGACACCTACCTCAATGCCGCGGCTCCGGCTCCGGCCTCGACCCGCGTGCTGTCGCACACCGCCTCCGAAAACAAGTTCGCGCGCTTGCAGCCGGACAAGACTGACATGACGACGCCCGCGCTGGAGGACGCCGCGCGCACCGCCGCCGCGCAAATCTTCTCGCTGCGCCGCCACCGCATCGAGCTGGTCACGGGCGAAGCGGGCGAGAACGTCTTCGGCGAGGGCCTGAAGGCCGCGCTGGAGGAGATCGACCGTCTGGAGCAGAGCTATCTGGAGCTGTTCCTCGGCAAGCGGATCGTCTCGACCGAGACCCGCCGCTACGTGGTCTGCCCGCAGGCCGACAAGAAACAGTATATCGTCTGCCGCTTCAGCCCTGCGGCCGGACTGCTTCCCGACACGGACCTTTCGGGCGACATCGTGCTGTTGCAGATCGAACCTTCGGGCGTCGCGAAGAGCGACCTCGAGGCCGGTCCGAAGGAGACGCAGGTCGTGGCGTGCCGCGTGGCCGATCCCTCGACCTGCATCGTCGTCTCGGGAGGCCGCGAGTATGCCCGCGCCGTGCTTCCTGTTTTCGAATTCGGCCGTACGATCAACGTCGCCCTGCCGCGCCGCAAATAATCTTCCGATGGATTTCACCTCCCGCATGGCGGTGCTGCTCGGGGCATTCCGCCGCGAGCGCAACGGCGCTGTTGCCGATTCGATGCGCTTCTACGGCGCACCCTGCGGCCTGAATTACGGCGTGAGCCTGCCGACGCTCCGCACGCTGGCGCGTGCCGAGGCCGCCGATCACGATTTCGCCAAATACCTCTGGCGGCAGGATGTCCGCTGCCTGCGCCTTGCCGCGCTGCACATCGCCGATCCGGCGCGCCTTACGCCCGGGGAGTTCGCCTTCTGGGGCGACGGGCTTCTCAATTCCGAAATCGCCGCGGAGGCCGCCTTCGCGCTGTTGAGCCGCATCGGGGCGTTCCCCGAACTGTTCGCGGCGTGGATTGCGCCCGATGCCGGGTGGCTGCGGCAGTATGCGGCCCTGATGGCCGCGGCCCGCGTTCCGCATCCTTCTCCGGCGTGGGCCGTTCCGGCTGCGGCCGTCGTGCACGGGGCCGCTGCGGCCAGCATCCCGGAAGCGCACCTGCTGGCTCATGGCGCCGTGGCGCTGTTCACGGCCCTCGGGACGCGAAACGAAGAGAACCGGCAGGCGGTTCTCCGCGCGGCCGGCTCTCTGGGTCAGCTCCCTGCCGAAGCCTGCGTCCACGAGGAGCTGGCCTGGCGACTGGAGGTTTAGGGCTGCATCACCTGTTCGCGCTTTTCGAGTTCGTTCAGCACGTTGATCAGGTGTTCGTACCCCACGCGGCCGCTCTCGCGCCACAATACCTCTCCGCGGCAGAAAAACATCAGTGTCGGGACCGACATGATGTTGTAGCGCCGTATGATTTCACGCATCGAGGGGTCGTCGATGTCCGCTTTGTAGACGTCGACGCGGCCGTTCATCCGCTCCCGAAACTTGTCGATGGCCGGCATCATCATCCGGCACGGCCCGCACCAGGTGGCGAAGAAGTCTACGAACGTCAGCGCGTCCCGCCAGATGATCTTGTCAAAGTCCGTCATGGTCATATCTTCCGATCAGTTTATTTCCACCCACGATATTCCCGCATAGTTCTTCTCCGCAAGTTCCTTTTCGACGTAGCTGATCGTGCGCCGCAGGCCTTCGATGAGCGGTGTGCGGGGCGCCCAGTCCAGTTCGCGCCGTGTCGCCGAGATGTCGGGCGTGCGGCGGCGTATGTCGTCGATGCGCGCTTCGGCGTGGACGATGTGCGAGCTGCTGCCCGTCAGGGCGATGATCTTCTCGGCCAGCGAGCGGATCGTCACCTCGTGACTGCTGCCGAAATTGGCCGTGCGCGTCGTCTCGGCCGGCGGGGCCTCCATCAGCCGCACCAGTCCGTCGACCACGTCTTCCACCCAGCAGAAGGTCCGCAGCTGCTCGCCGCTGCCGTTGATCGGAATGTCGCGGTTCTGCAACGCCGCCACGATCATCTTCATCACCACGCGCTGGTCCATCAGGTCGGCGCCGCTGCCGTAGGTGTTGAAGATGCGCGCGATGCGTGCGTCGACCCCGAATTCATACTGGTAGGCGCGGTGCAGGGCCTCCCCGGCCCGTTTGCCTTCGGCGAGGGTGCGGTGTGTCGGACAACCGTCCGCCGCCTCGACCGAGGTGTCGCGGTATCCCGTGCCGTAGATGTCTCCGGTGGATGCGTAGAGGATGCGTGCGTGCTCCGAACGGGCCGTGTCGAGGGCGTTTATCGACCCCAGTATGCTGACCTTGAGCGACTCGACGGGCAGCGCCTTGTTGTAGCGCACGCGCGAGGGCGCCGCGAGGTTGTAAATCTCGTCGCAGCGGATGCCGAATGCGTTGACGATGTTGTGGCGGACGTACCGGAATTCCGGGTGCGGCGGCATGTCGCGCAGCAGCGGCGAATCGGCGGTGTCGCGTATGTCCACGCAGAAGACTTCGTGCCCGTCGTTCAACAGACGCAGGCACAGGTGGGAGCCGATGAATCCCACGCCGCCCAGTACGACTATTCTCTTTTGCATTTTCTTCCCTTTTACCGGGGAAAAAGCAAAATCCATTCCATACCGGCGGCAATCCGGCCGGAAGCCCATGCGAGGTCGGAAGATTCGCTCTCCGGAACTTCTGTCGCGTTTTCAGCTCGCGGTGGTCCGCTCGAAGGGCTGTTACGAGCGGCTCCGCAGGGCGGAGCTGCGGCCTGCCGATTCACCCGAGGCGAATCGAAAATCTTCCGGCCGCGACTGCCAGAAGCCGCTCCTTTCCTTATCTGTTGTTTTTGATGTCGGCCTATTCTGTGAAAAGCGCCTTCGGGAGCTGGTCGACGCTGTTTATCGGGACTACCTCGATGCCTTTGGGACGCTTGCCGCCTTTGGCCAGATAGCCCGACACGATGATGCGCCTGAATCCGAGCCTTGCGGCCTCGCTGATGCGCTGTTCGGTGCGGGGCGCGGGGCGCACTTCGCCCGACAGGCCTATTTCGCCGGCGCAGCAGACCCCCTCGGCCACGGGACGGTCGTAGTAGGACGAGATCACCGCCGCCACGACCGCGAGGTCCAGCCCCGGGTCCGCGACCTTGAATCCGCCCGCGAAATTCAGGAAAACGTCTTTCTGGAACATCTTCATCCCCACGCGCTTCTCCAGCACGGCCAGCAGCATGTTCATGCGCCGTGCGTCGTATCCGGTCGTCGAACGCTGGGGCGTGCCGTACGCCGCACCGCTCACCAGCGCCTGCACCTCGATCAGGTAGGGCCTCACGCCGTCGGCCGATGCCCCCACGGCGATGCCGCTCAACGGCTCCTCATAGTGCGTCAGCAGGATTTCCGACGGATTGTCAACCCCCCGCAGTCCGGCGTCGAGCATCTCGAAGACCCCGATTTCGAACGTCGCTCCGAACCGGTTCTTGATACCCCGCAGGATGCGGTAGATGTTGTTGCTGTCGCCCTCGAACTGCAACACCACGTCGACGATGTGTTCGAGTATCTTGGGACCGGCTATCGAGCCGTCCTTGGTGATGTGGCCGATGATGAAGATCGACGTTCCGGTCGATTTGGCGTATTTCAGAAGCGTCGCCGCGCATTCGCGGATCTGCGACACGCTTCCCGCCGACGAGTCCAGGAGGTCGGTGTAAATCGTCTGTATCGAGTCGATCACCACCAGGTCGGGACGGTGCTCGGCGATCTGCGCCACGATGTTTTCCAGCAGCGTTTCGGGATAGATCAGGCACTCGTCGTTGCCGATGCCGATGCGCGCGGCGCGCATCTTGATCTGCTCGGCCGACTCCTCGCCCGAGACGTAGAGGGTTTTCAGTCCGTTCGCCGCCAGCGCGATTTGCAGCGAGAGGGTCGATTTGCCGATTCCCGGCTCGCCGCCCACGAGGACCAGCGACCCCGGGACCATCCCGCCGCCCAACACGCGGTTTACCTCGGCGTTTCCCAGATCGAGGCGGACGTGCTCGCTTTCGCGGATGTCCCTCACGCGCTGAGGCTTCGCCGCGGGCAGGGGACCCGCCGCGACCGCCGGGACCGAACCGCTCTCGCGGGCGATGATCTCCTCGGCGAACGTGTTCCATTCGCCGCACGAGGGGCAGCGTCCCAGCCATTTCGGGGCTTCGAACCCGCAGTTTTTGCAGAAAAATGCCTTTTTGACCTTTGCCATACGTCCTCCTATTTTGCGTTTGCCGAGGTGTACTCCCGGCGCACGGCCTTCGTGATTCCGGCTTCGGGGTAGAGAGCTTGGTACTCTTCGGTCAGGTCGACCGTCAGGAGGGTCTTGCTCGTGCCGTCCTCGGCCTTGTAGGCCGAGACGACGCAGGTGTACTTCATCGCCGGTTCCGGACAGTAGACGAGGATGTCGGTTGCGCCCGGGTCCTTGAAGAAGACGCCCCGCACCCGGTCCGCCTCCGCCGTCTGTCTG
>OGMK01001018.1_pt1 | contig 16574 bp, 13 predicted proteins | sample 1573151 | NCBI WGS metagenome assembly OGMK01 (sample SAMEA2581887, study PRJEB24529) | metagenome | biome: Human gut stool | place: China | collected 2011
GACGGTTTTTAAATTCCGAATTTACCGCAACATAGGCTGCGACATCGGACAGCGCGGCGTCGGAAATCTCTTGCTGCGACTTGTCCTCATCGGAATTCTTTTCTATATCATAATAGTAATTATAAACACCCTCGGAAACGGGTACGCCGTTCACCGAAACGGAGCTTTTTTTATTGCACGACGAAAACGCCAATGTCGCCGTAAGAACTGTTATAAGCAAAATTACAGCTTTTTTCAATCGCCGAACCTCCGTTAAATCAGATATTGTTATCATTGCGTACTTTGAGATATTCGTCGAGAAGCTGCCTTTTGAGCTTTTCCTCTTCTTTTTCTCTCATAAGCCTTGCGCGAACCTCTTTTTTATTTTTACCGATAACGCCGTTCCTGTAAAACGCCACGGCGAACATCCCCACAAGTGCTCCGCTTGCGGCACATATAAAGTCGCCCATTGTGTCTATAAGGCCGTAATCCGTTGTCGGCGAAGAGCACTGGAGCGAAAGCCCGTAGAGATGGTCCATGGTAAATTCATATATCTCCCAGCCGACGTCAATGCCGAGTGAGAAGCAAAGGCCGAACATCGCCGCGAGAGCCGGAGAAAGCTTTGAATAATTTTTCTCCTGCATAAGCACCGCAAAATCATAGCCGAACCACGCCGAGATAAAGCCGGAGCAGGTGTGCGTTACTATGTCGAAGCTGCCGAAATCGGTTCTGTTATTAAGAGTAGAGCCTATTACAACGCAAACAAACATGAACACGTTGAGCATTGTCTGATTTTCGTAGCCGATTCTTATAATAAACGATCTGCCGCCGAACACCTGAAAATAGTCCCAAAGATGCGTAAAAAGAATTGCAAATATCGCTTCGAGAAACTCCACCACGGAACCGTGGAAAATACCGTAAATTCCCCAAAGCATCAAAGCGACGCGAATTAAAAGCCAAAGTATTCTGTGGCTCTGAGGCAAATAGCCGGGATAATTTTTCATCAACCAAAAGTCCTTTACTTAAATCTTGCTATCATACCCATGCTTGCGGAGCCGTTGCTGAGGTACTTTGAGCCTATCAGGTCGCCGTTGTCGGAGTATGTGGAGCCGCAGGCTATTATCTGCCCGTCGGAGAGCACGCATACGCCGCCGAACGAGTCGTCACGACTGCCGCCGTAGCTCTGTATGCTCTTGAGCGAGCCGCCGTTAGAGAAGGTCACAACGAGAGCATCCGAGCCTCCGCGGTTTCCTACCGCCTTGAGGTCACGGTTGCTTGAGCACGAGCTTCCCACCGCAACATAACCGTCGTTAGTAGCTTCTATGGCATTGAATTCCTCATCGAAATAGCCCTTTACGGCAGTATGCCAGCCGAATGAGCCGTCACCGTTATATTTCACGACTACCGCGTCAAAGGAGCCTGCGTTGCCGAGTGACGCAAGGTCGCCGTCCGAAGAATTGCTCTTTCCCGCTATAACGCATCCGCCGTCATTGGCGGGCGTTACCGACACAAAATTGTCTATGCCGCTGCCGCCGTACTGCTTGACCCACAGCGTATCGCCGCCGGAGCTGAGCTTTACTACGCCTGCATCGGCTCTGCCGCGGCTTCGGAACAAAGCGCCCGACTGGAACGCTCCGACCGCATATATGCTGCCGTCGGAGGCGGTCTTTACATCGTTGAAGGTGTCGCCGTTTCCGCCGAAGGAGCGAACGAAAATCACGTCGCCGGACGAAGAGTATTTTACGATGATTGCCTTAGAAGAGCCTACGGCGCCGGCATCCGACGCGTTACCGTCAGATGAAAACGTAATGCCTGCCGCTATATATGAGCCGTCCGGAGAAGCACTGACGGAATAAAAGCCGTCCGTTTTGCTTCCGCCGAAGGAGCGCATCCATTGTATATCACCCGATGAATTTAACTTGTATATAACAGCGTCGTAATCGCCGTAGCTCTGCACGCCGAGATCGGTGGATTTTGAGTAGCCTGCCGCTATTATATTGCCCGAAGAATCGGTATCGACGGACGACAATATTATTCCGTTATTTGACGGGAGATATTTCTGCCATTGCAGCCTGCCGTTCTTGTCATATTTAATCACGACAGCTGCCGGAGTGCTCTTAACCGAAAGATTTTTAAGGCTGCCGTCATCGGAATTTGCCTGAACCACGGCAACAAAGCCTCCGTCGGGAGTTTTGGCGGTATCGTTAAACGAATCATTACCGCTTCCGCCGTAGCTTGAGCCCCAGTTTGCGCTGTTGTCGCCCGGCGTTGCGGGAGAGGTTGTATAGGTCATGGTGTATGTGACCGTTTCGCCGCCCGGCTTTGTAACGATATTCCCGTTTCCGTCGGTTACGGGAAGCTCGGTAACGACGGGTCCGCCCGTGGTAGGCGGCACGATTATCATTGTGGTCAGCACTTCGCCGCGCGCATTGGTAACCGCCTTGCCGTTCTCATCCGTAACGGGGATACCGACTTCCTTTGAAATATAGACAACAGAGGTCTTTACATTACCGTCCTCATCATAGACAAGCTCGCCGTTTTCGTTTGTTACATCAACTATGGTGGTATCAAGCACAACGGTTACCGCCTCGCCGTTTTCGTCGGTTATCGGCACGCCGTTTTCATCCGTGACTACCACAACCTCGCCGTTGCCGGAATTTGCGATGTTCTTTTTGCAAGCCGACATTACGCAAAATACGGCAAGCAGCATAACGATGGCAGCTATGACTATCTTTTTATTTGAATTCATCGTTTTAAACCTCCGTGTCAGATGAAGCACTTCAAAAACACATAAACATATACGTTTGTATTGTATCATATTGCATAAGCTTTTTCAATTCAAAAATCATAATATTTGTTACAATATTATGTAATTAAATACTATACATTATCCTAACATTATGATATAATACGATACTGTATAATTAGGTTTTTTATGCAGTACGGTGTCCGCTGCGGCAACGCTGCAAAAATCTCGGAAGGATGTATAAATCAATGGCTTACAGAACACACAACTGCAACGAGCTTACCTTTGACGATTTAAACAAAACCGTCAGCCTTGCAGGATGGGTAGACACCATTCGCGATCACGGCGGAGTAGCATTCATCGACCTTCGCGACCAATACGGCGTTACCCAAATAGTAATAAACAACGACGAGCTTTTAGAGGGCGTAAAAAAAGAAAGCGTTATCTCGGTTACGGGAAAAGTCGTAAAGCGCGACGAGGACACCGTTAACAAAAAGATTGCCACGGGCGAGCTTGAGGTGCGTGTAAACGAGGTCGAAATTCTCGGCCCATGCTCCGAAACGCTCCCCTTTGACGTTGAGACCTCAACCGACACAAGAGAGGACGTAAGACTGACATACCGTTTCCTCGACCTCAGGAACAAAAAGGTTCACGACAATATTCTGTTCCGCTCCGAGGTAGTAAGCTATCTCCGCAAGAAAATGGAGAGCCTCGGCTTCCCGGAAATAAACACGCCCATACTCACCTGCTCTTCTCCTGAGGGCGCAAGAGACTATATAATTCCCTCAAGAAAGCACGAGGGCAAATTCTATGCTCTGCCGCAAGCTCCGCAGCAGTTTAAGCAGCTGCTTATGGCATCGGGATTCGACAAATATTTCCAGATAGCTCCCTGCTTCCGCGACGAGGACGCAAGAGCCGACCGTTCCCCGGGAGAGTTCTATCAGCTTGACTTTGAAATGGCCTTTGCCACACAAGAGGATGTTTTCGCCGTAGCCGAAGAGGTTCTCTATGACACATTCACAAAATTCGGAGGAGGCAAAAAGGTAAGCCCCGCTCCGTTCAGAAAAATACCGTTTGAAGAGGCAATGCTTAAATACGGCACCGATAAGCCGGATCTTCGCAATCCGCTTGAGATTTGCGACCTCACCGAGTTTTTCTCGGACGTTGACTTTAAGCCGTTCAAGGGCAAACCCGTCAGAGGAATCGTGGCTCCCGGCTGCGGCAAAAAGAGCAAGGGCTTCTTTGAAAAGCTCCTCGAATATGCTCTCTCGATAGGAATGAAGGGGCTCGGTTACCTTACCGTGCTTCCGGACGGCTCCTTCAAGGGTCCTATTGACAAATTCCTCGTTCCCGAAAAGAAGGCGGAGCTTAACAGCATGCTTAACCTCAAGACTGACGACACGCTCTTCTTTATAAGCGACAACATCAAGGTTGTAAATCTTCTTGCCGGTCAGATAAGAACTGCCCTCGGCGAGAGACTTGAAATTATCGACAAGGACCGTTTCGATATGTGCTTCATAACAGACTTCCCGATGTATGAAAAGACGGACGAGGGCAAGCTCGACTTCACTCACAATCCGTTTTCAATGCCTCAGGGCGGTATGGACGCTCTCGAAAATCAGGATCCGCTGACAATAAAGGCTTATCAGTACGATATAGTCTGCAACGGTGTTGAGTTGTCCTCGGGCGCGGTCAGAAACCATCGTCCCGACATTATGATAAAAGCATTTGAGCTCGCAGGCTACACAGCCGATGAGGTCGAAAAGCGTTTCGGAGCGCTGTTCCGCGCATTCCATTACGGAGCACCGCCTCACGCAGGTATGGCTCCCGGTGTTGACAGAATGATAATGCTCTTAAAGGACGAGGAAAATATCAGAGAGGTCATAGCTTTCCCGATGAATTCAAACGCTCAAGATCTTCTTCTCGGTGCGCCCAATACCGTTTCGGAGCAGCAACTGCGCGAAGTTCACATAAAGCTTCGCCGCCCCGTGCCCGAAAAATAACCGACATACTAATCGAAAGAAAGTGATCTTATGACGATAGACAGAAGCCTTGTAGAATACCTCGAAAAGCTCGGCAGAATACACCTGAGCGAGGAAGAGCGCTCCGCTTCGGAAAAGGATTTGCAGAGCATACTCTCATACATTGACACTCTCAATGAACTTGACACGGACGGTGTTGAGCCGGCTTCCCACTCTTTCCCGGTTGCAAACGTAATGCGCGACGACACGGTTACAAACGTCGCCGATACGGAAAACATTTTGAAAAATGCTCCGCAAAGTCGCGACGGCTGCTTTGTCGTTCATAAAACGGTTGAGTGAGGTAAACTATGAATATTTGCGAAATGACGGCTCTTGAAATATCAAATGCCGTAAAAAATAAAGAAATTTCCGTAAAGGACGCAGTTGACGCATTTTTTGCGGCAATATCTAACATACATCAAAAAGAGGTAAGATAACACCCTCTGCAAAAAAGAGGCTTATGAAAGAGCCGAGGAAGTGCAAAAGGGAATTGACAGCGGTAAATATAACGGCAGGCTCGCAGGCGTACCGATAGGCATTAAAGATAACATCTGCACTAAGGACATTCTTACAACCTGCTCCTCCAAGATACTCGAAAACTTCATTCCCACATACAATGCAACGGTTGTAAACCGTCTGAATGACGAGGGAATGGTAATAATAGGCAAGCTCAATATGGACGAATTTGCCATGGGCAGCACAACCGAAACCTCGGCAACGGGAGTCACACATAACCCGTGGGACACAGACAAGGTTCCGGGCGGAAGCTCGGGCGGTGCGGCGGCCGCGGTGGCAGCAAGACTCTCTCCCGTGGCTCTCGGCTCCGACACCGGCGGCTCTATCCGTCAGCCCTGCTCTTTCTGCGGCGTTTCAGGTCTCAAGCCGACTTACGGTGCGGTTTCGCGTTACGGGCTTGTAGCCTATGCGTCGTCTCTCGACCAGATAGGCCCTATGGGTAAAACGGTTGACGACTGCGCCGCTCTTTTTTCCGTAATCCAGGGCAAGGACGAAAAAGACGGCACCTCCATGGTCTATCCGAAATTTGACTTCGATAAAGCCGTCAAAGGCGACGTCGGCGGCAAAAAAATCGGTATTCCCGAAGATTATCTCGGCGAGGGCATTTCGCCCGACGTAAAGGACGCGGTTCTTGCCGCCGCCGATATTTTCCGCGCAAACGGCGCTTCGGTTGAAACCTTTAAGATGCCGATAGTAAAATATGCAATACCCGCATATTACATTATTGCCTGTGCGGAGGCGTGCTCAAACCTCTCGAGATATGACGGCATAAAATACGGCTATTCAAGCCCCAACGCCGACACGCTTATGGAGACATACGTGAAAACGCGTTCGGAGGGCTTCGGCATGGAGGTTAAGCGTCGCATAATGCTCGGCAACTTCGTTTTAAGCTCCGGCTATTATGACGCATACTACAATAAGGCTCTTAAGGCTAAAAAGCTTATACAGAACGCCTTTTACGACGCCTTCAAAAAATATGATATGCTCTTAGGCCCCGTAGCTCCCACTACGGCGCTTAAAATAGGTGAAAGCCTTTCCGACCCGCTTAAAATGTACCTCGGCGACATATACACGGTTATGATAAACATAGCCGGCATGCCGTCAATGTCCGTCCCCTGCGGATTTGACAAAGACAATATGCCGATAGGTATGCAGATTATAGGCAAGCCGTTTGAAGAGGCGGAAATTATGAGTGCCGCAAAGGCATTTGAAAATGTCACCGACTTTCACAATAAGCTGCCGGATTTAGGCTAAGGAGGTAAAGCTTTATGGAATGGGAAATAGTTATGGGACTTGAAGTCCACACGGAGCTTGCCACCAAGACTAAAATCTTCTGCGGCTGTTCCACCGAGTTCGGCGGTGAGCCGAACACTCACGTTTGCGAAATTTGCTCCGGTATGCCCGGAACACTTCCGCTTCTCAACAAAAGAGTTGTGGAGTTTGCCGTGAGAACCGGCATAGCAACAAACTGCACGATTACTCAAAATAACAAATTCGACCGAAAAAACTATTTTTACCCCGATCTGCCGAAAGCGTATCAGATATCGCAGCTTTATCTGCCTATCTGCCGCAACGGTTTTATAGAGGTCAAGGATAAGGACGGCAATTCCAAAAAGATAGGAATTCACGAAATTCATATGGAGGAGGATGCAGGCAAGCTCGTCCACGATGAATTTGAGGACTGTACTCTTGTAGACTACAACCGCTGCGGCGTGCCGCTGCTTGAAATTGTTTCGGAGCCGGATTTCAGAAGTGCCGAGGAGGTGCTCTCGTATCTTACGGAGCTGCGCTCGATTCTTCAGTACATCGGCGTTTCGGACTGCAAGATGCAGGAGGGCTCTTTAAGAGCGGACGTGAACCTTTCGGTTCGCCCAAAGGGACAAAAGGAATTCGGAACACGTACCGAGATGAAAAACCTCAACTCCTTCAGAGCAATAGCGAGAGCTATCGAGTATGAGGCCGAAAGACAAATCGAGCTTCTTGAGGACGGCGAAAAGGTAATGCAGGAAACGCGCCGTTGGGATGATAACAAGGGATATAGCTATGCAATGCGTTCCAAGGAGGACGCCCAGGATTATAAATACTTCCCCGAGCCCGACCTTCCGCCGATTGAAATCTCGGACGAATATATAGAAAATGTCAAAAACACTCTGCCCGAGCTTCTGGAAGCAAAAAAAGCTCGCTATATGTCACAGTTCGGTCTTCCCGAATACGACACCGGAATCATAACCTCGGACGTAAATCTCGTAAAGCTCTTTGAGCATACCGTTGAAATCTGCAATTCGCCTAAGGATGCGGCAAACTGGATAATGGGCGAGCTTATGAAAATGCTCAATGACACCGGCACCCTGTCAGAAAATATGTCGTTTAATCCCGATTCGCTCGGCAAACTCATAAATATGATAAAGGCCGGTAAAATCAACCGCGGCACAGCAAAATCGGTATTCGAAAAAATATTCACCGAGGATGTCGATCCCGAAAAATATGTTGAAGAAAACAATCTCGGTCTTGTCACCGACCTTTCGGCTATTCGCCCCGTAATTGAGCAGGTAATAGCCGACAATGAAAAGAGCGTAAGCGAGTATAAAGCAGGCAAAACCCAGGCAATGGGTTACATCATGGGTCAGGCAATGCGCGCCCTCAAGGGCAAGGCACCGGCTCAAGAGGTTCAAAAAATACTCAAGGAAATTTTAGGCTGATGAATACCAAATATCTTTTTCTTGACATAGACGGCACGCTCGTAGGTTTTGACGGCGTTATGCCCTCGTCGGCGTCGGAGGCGCTAAAAAAAGCTCACGAAAACGGTCACAAGCTCGTAATCTGCACCGGCAGACAGCTCTCACAGGTTTATCCGTGGCTATTAAAGGAGATTCCCTTTGACGGCTTGATTTTATCGGGCGGAGCTATGGTTATAAATGACGGCAAGGTGGCAGCTCATCACTTTATAAGTCAAAGCAGTCTCAAAAAGCTGACCGACTACTTCGAGAACAGCCACACCGCATATTATCTGCAAACACAGAGCTTTCTCGTATCCAAAAAATGGTGCGTCGACCGCACGCTTTCGCTCTTTAATAAGCTTGGATACACCAAGGAGGATTTACTGACGCTCTTCGGGGAAACGGTAATCGATGATAACGCCGGAAACAGGAGCGATATTGAAAAGCTGATATATTACGATTCGGGTGTTGATTTTTCCGAGCTGCAAAAGAATATAGGCGATGAATTCTATATTGTCGGATACAGCTTCGGCAATCTCGGCAATACAAGTGGGGAGATTGCGGAGCGCGGAGTCAACAAAGCCAGCGGAATTAAAGAATATCTCGATTGCTGCGGCGGAGACATAAACGACGCCTTCGCATTCGGCGACGCTGAAAACGATGTCGAAATGTTTAAGAGCGTAAACACGGGCATCGCAATGGGGAATGCCTGTGACGAGCTCAAACGCTTGGCCTCATATATAACCGCCGATATCACAGATGACGGTTTATACAAAGCGTTTAAGCATTTCGGTTTGATTTGAATTTTAATTATAAAGCAAAAAGCACGTTTGAGTTATTGCTCAAACGTGCTTTTACTGTCTATTTGTTATCTTCCGAGATACGGCATGGGATTTGTTCGTCTGCCGTTTACATAGACCTCAAAGTGAAGATGCGGTCCGGTTACGTTACCCGAGGAGCCTATATTCGCAATAGGCTGACCTGCCGAAACCTTTTGACCGACACGCACCTTAAACGAACCGGGTAGGGTGTGCGCATAGAGCGTTGAAAGGCCGTTGCCGTGATTTATGACAATATAATAGCCCCAGCTCGGATGATATGTTGCCGTGGTTACGGTTCCCGAAGCCGCTGCTACTATTGTAAGACCGGTACTTCCGCCGCCCGGCTTTACTATATCTATACCGCCGTGACGTCTTGCTCCGCCGTAGCCCGAAGAAACGGACGTTGCGCCTATTGCCGGCCAAACGAATCTGCCGCCTGTTGTAATGACCTTGCCGCCTGAGCTGCCTTTTCCGGTGATCGGTGCCTTTGTACCTATCTGTATAACCTCGTTTACAGGCTCCGAAAGAGTCACTCTTGAAACCTCTTTCGATGAAACACGAGTACCATCAATATAGGTTACAAGCTCCGTAACCTGCTGAACTCCGTTCACACCCTTTGTTGTAACCTTTTTTGTGCCTGTATAGAGATTGGCATTATTTACGTTTGTGCTTGTATAGGCTATTGTTTCATTATGAGTTTCGGTCTTTGTAACCTGCACTCTGACATAGTTTACCTCACTCGAAATAAGCAGCTTGTCGCCGGAACGAATCGTTTCGGAAAGGCCGGAATTCAGCTGCATCAATTCGGAAACGGTGAGCCCGTTTGCGGAAGCGATTCCCGAAACGGTATCTCCGTCCTTTACCGTGTAATACACCGCTTCGCTCTTTTTTGATTTGAGCTTAGCGGATAGCTTTTCCGCGTCCCAAACCGTGGCCTCATTATCGGGATAAAGCCCCTGCTCATATGTTATGTTTTCAACGAAGCTCTTTGCCGCATTGGGGTCGTCTATTTTATAATCGCTGAGTATCTTATCGAAAACGCTTGTAGCGTCCGTCTCATTTTTAACGGCGCACAAGAAATCGCCGTTAATATATATGCCGCAGGCATTGGTGATATTGCTGTCTGAATTTTCTATGAGCTTATCGCACATTGACGAGGAGTCGGTAAGGTCGGTCTTATTTACGACCTTGAGCTGATACTGCGCAGGCTTAATAAGCTCCTGCTCCTTACCGGAGGCAGACGCAGCGGTTTTGAGCCTTGTTTTGGCCTGCTGCTCGGCGTCGAGATATTCCGACTCGTTTTTGGCATAGCCTATTACGGAGCCGTTATATTTTATCTCAAGAGCGAGCGTGGCTTTGTTCCAATAGCCTATCGTGGAGCAAAGCACACCGAGGCAAATAATCGGGACAAGCAAATTTACCGCAAAAGTAAACACTATGCCATGCCTCGAAAATGCCTTCTTTATATAAATACGCAGCTTCGCTTCGGCGGATTTTCTATCTGTATGGATAAGGGAATTTAAGCCTGAGCTGACTCTTTTTATATCTGCCATAAGGAGCTTGAATTCCGTGCTTACGGTTTTGAAGGTCTTGAGTATAAATTTGTCAATCACAAGAAACACGGCAAAAAATACCGCTCCGACTGTTTTTACGGGACGCGAAAGCCCCCTCGACAACCATTTCCCGAATTTCATAAATCCGGAGCCTGCCGTAAAACCTATGTGATATATTAAGTTGTAAAGCTTTTCAAAAAACATAACAGCCTCACAATAAAATAGTAAAAGTTATTTTACCATACAATGCGACAAATTTCAACCTTACGCTTTTACATACCCGTTGCCGAACATCTTATCTATTTGGCGTTTTATTCCTTTGTGCTCCGGCAAAAGCAAACCGCCGTCTGTCGCAATTATCATTTGAGCACTCTTTTGCGCCTCGTTAAGCATTCCGGTGTCCGTCAGAATATCCGCAATCCGCAGCGACGGCAATCCGTGCTGCTTTGAACCGAAGAAGTCTCCGGGGCCACGCATTTTAAGGTCCTCATCCGCTATTAAAAAGCCGTCGGTAGTCTTGCACATTATATCAAATCTGCGTTTCGCCTCATCGTTTTGTGCATCCGACACCAAAATACACGTGGAGGGCGCGCTTCCCCTGCCGACTCTGCCGCGAAGCTGATGAAGCTGCGAGAGTCCGAATCGCTCGGCGTTTTCGATGACCATAACCACGGCATTCGGCACGTCCACACCTACCTCGATAACCACGGTGGACACAAGAAGCTGTATTTTTCCGCTCTCAAAATCGCGCATTATATTGTCCTTTTCCTTGGGCTTCATTTGGCCGTGCAAAAGTCCGAGCCTGTAACCCCTGAATGCGGTATTTTGTAAAAGCTTGTAATACTCCTGTGCAGGTATCAGGTCGCTGTCGCCCTCCTCGACAAGCGGACAGACGATATAAGCCTGAAAGCCCCTGTCAAGATGCTTCTTTATGAATTTGTATATTCTCTCATGCAGGGCCTGAGACACACAATATGTCTCGGTTTTTTGCCTGCCCGGCGGCAACTCGTCGAGTACCGACACCGAAAGGTCGCCGTAAATTATGAGTCCGAGCGTTCTCGGTATGGGCGTAGCCGACATAACGAGAATGTTTGGATTTTCTCCCTTTTGGGAAAGCGACGCCCGCTGTGCCACACCAAACCTGTGCTGCTCATCGGTGACGGCTAATCCGAGGCGGCTAAACTCAACGTCGCCCTGTATAATCGCGTGCGTTCCTATGACAAGCTTCGCAGAACCGTCGCGCAACTCTTTTTTTATTTCTCTCTTTTCCTTAGCCGTGCTGCTTCCGGTCAAAAGCACAATCTTTATATCTGTACCGTCAAAGATTTTTGAAAGAGTTCTGTAGTGCTGCTCGGCAAGGACCTCCGTAGGTGCCATAAATGCGCTCTGCATACCGTTTTTTGCCGCGTTATATATAAGTGCCGCCGCCACAAGAGTTTTACCGGAGCCGACGTCGCCCTGAAGCAGACGGTTCATCGGCTCACCCGATTTCATATCGGACAGTGCCTCAAAGACCGCTCTTTTTTGCGCTCTTGTCGGAGAAAACGGCAGACGGTGATAAAACTCTTCAGTACAGTCATTTTTGATAACCATCTCGGTTTTTTCTTCACCCGTTCGTTCCTTGATGGATAAAAGTCCCAGCTGCAATATGAAAAGCTCGTCGAAAATAAGCCTTTTTCTCGCCCTGTCAAGTGACTCGAAGCTTTCCGGAAAATGGATGTTGCGTATTGCATAATCAAGAGAGCAAAGGTCGTTTTTCTCAAGTATTTCGGACGGCATAAAATCAGGTATTTCTTTGCAGCCTTTTAATGCCTGCATTGTGCATTTTTCCGTGAGTTTCGAGCTCACATCTGCCGTTTGCGGATAAACTGGACGTATTCTGTCCTTATCCTCTCCTTTTGAAATCAACGGCGATACCATTTGCCTTATGCCGTGCTTATCTACTGTGATTTTGCCGAAAAAGAGATACTCTTCGCCCTCCTTCAGCATACTGTCAATAAACTTGTTGTTAAAAAAGACAAGATTTAATATGCCTCTGCCGTCCGTAACGCTTGTTTTTGAAAGCAGCCTGCCTCCGGGTATTCTTATCTTAGAGGGAGTGTAGCTGACAACGGCACGGATACAGCATTCCGTATCAACCGGAGCTTCCCTTATGGGGACAACGCGGCTCCAATCCTCATACGCGCGCGGATAAAAGCGCAAAAGGGCGCCGACCGTATCGACGCCGAGCTTTGAAAATGCTTCGGCACGAGCAGGTCCGACACCCTTTAAATATTGTATTTCGGTTGAAAAGTCCATTATGAACACATCCGAGAATTGTTTTTGAAAACGTCCTGTTATTCGACGGACGAAATGAAGTAGTAGACCGGCTGACCGCCGTTAATGACATTTACCTCAACATTGGGGAAACGCTCCTGAAGCCGCGCCGAAAGGACATTTGCCGAGTTTTCGTCGGCGTCCTCACCGTAAAATACGGTTATAAGCGAGCCGCCGAATTTCTTGACAAGACGGCGTGTAACTCTGTATGCGGCGTTTACAAGGTCATCCTCCACAAGGGTTATTTTGCCGTCCTCCATGCCGAGGTACTGACCCTCCTTGATTTTTTGTCCGCCGAACACGCTGTCACGTGCGGCAAACGTGACCTGAGCCGTATGAACGCTCTCGGCCGCCTTCGCCATATTCAAATGGTTTTCCTCGCTTGAAAGGCTCTCGTCAAAATTGAGCATTGCGGTAATGCCTTGCGGAACAGTCTTTGTTGCGACAACACTGACGCCCCTGTCAGCAAGATTTACGGTTTGCTCCGCCGCCATTATAATATTTTTATTGTTCGGCAAAACAAAAACGTGCTTTGCCGGAGTTGACTCAACGGCATTTAAAATATCATCGGTGCTCGGATTCATAGTCTGACCGCCCGAAACGACTACATCACAGCCAAGCTCCTTAAAGAGCTCTGCCATACCGTCACCTGCCGCAACTGCGACAAAGCCGTAATCTTTGGTCGGCTGTACTCTATTGATTTCGGTGTCACGACTTAAATTTTCTTCTTTGTTGTCCTTTTTGGCATCCATACCGACATCGGCATTCGCATGCTGATAACGCATATTATCTATTTTAATATTTATGAGCTGACCTATTTTGAGAGCGGCCTGAATTACATTGCCGGGTTCGTTTGAATGGACGTGAACCTTTACTATATCGTCATCGTCAACCACAACAACACAGTCGCCTATCGACTCAAGATATGCCTTTAATTTGAGCGGTGTGCTCTCCGGAGTTTTCGATTTGGTTATGAGGAACTCGCTGCAATAACCGTATTTGATGTCTCCCGAAGCCGCCGCCACGACGGATTTGCTTTCCTCGGCATTGCTCTTTGCGGGCGAGGCATCGTCATTGCTTTCTATAAACTTGCCCTCGTTTATATAGCCTCTGATACCGTCGAGTATATAGAGAAATCCCTGGCCGCCGGCATCTACCACGCCTGCTTCTTTGAGAACGGGCAAAAGCTCAGGTGTTTCGGCAAGAGCCTCCTGCGCCGCGCGGTAAGCCTCGTCGAGAACAGCGCCGCAGTCATCTAAGGCGAGTGCCTCCGCCGCTGCCGCCGCCTTGCGTACAACGGTTAAAATAGTACCCTCGGTGGGCTTCATAACAGCCTTATAAGCCGACTCCTTGCCGAGAGTGAGGGCTGCGGCAAGGTCTTTGCCGCCTACCTCCTTTTTACCCTTGAAGCCGTTTGAAATACCTCTGAAAACGAGCGATAATATAACACCCGAATTTCCTCTTGCGCCCCTCAAAAGAGCTGCGGCGGTTTTAGCCGCGACGATACTCAAATCCTCGTCATCGCTTACCACCTGAAGCTCCCTGACTGCCGCCGAGGAGGTCATTGACATATTTGTTCCGGTATCGCCGTCCGGTACCGGAAATACGTTGAGCGCGTCAACGTCCTTCCTGTGATTCAGTATATTGTTAGCGCCGGAAATGAAAGCGCGTTTAAACTGCTTACCTGTTAACAAAACTTGTACACTCCTATTATTCTTTCATTCCGTCAACAAACACATTGACTTTTTTCACGCCGAGGCCCGTTGACTGCTCGACGGTATATCTGACCTTATTCGTTATTGAATCGACTATGGTTCCGATATTAACGCCGTAAGTCACGATTATGTGAAGATCTATTATTAAATCGCCGCCGTCGGCACGCACGCCGACGCCCTTATCCGGATAATTCTTACGTTTAAAAAGAAGCGACCGAAGCCCCTGTGACGCGCCGCTGTTAGCCATACCCGCAACGCCGAAGCATGAGGTTACGGTTTGACCGATAAGCTCAGAAAAATAATGCTGATGTATCTCAATAACGCCGAGATAATTTTCAATTTTAATCATACATCGGTTTATATTGCAAAAGCGCAATATTCTCCTTTCCTGTGATGTTGTTATTATATACCATAAACCGCACAAATACAATATTGTATCCGAACGGCGGCTCAGCTTAAGCTCCAGCGGCAAATCCCCGCATAGAGATGGTCGGAGGAATACGAGAAATCCGGCTTTAGCCCCTTTTTATACGCCGCAAAGCCGCTTCTGTAACAAACGGGAACAAACGGCATATCGTTTAAGAAGCTGTCAAGGAACTCTGAAAGCCCTATGCTGCCATCGCAAAAGGCTTCGTAATCGGTAACCGCACGCAACGAGAAATCTATACCCTTTGACGCAGACCCCTTTTCCGAAAAGAACGGGCGCAAATCAAGATTTTCGGTAAGCTTGATTTCTCCTAAATACAAGTCAAAATCACCGGAAGCGATTTTCTGGTTGTATTTATCAAGCGGAACGGCATCAACTGTCACGGAAAAGCCTATGCTTCTGAGGCTTTCGGCTATGCTGTTCGCCGCCGCCGCGCGGAAGCTGTTTTCGCTGTTCACAAGAAGAGACACCTTAAGGTTCTGTGAGCCGTTTGTAAGGGAACCGTCCTTTGCATATTTATTATATCCTGTTTTTGTCAGTATGGACTTTGCCTTGTCGGCATTTGCACTCTCGGCGAAATTGATGTTTGTAATTCCCGAAAGTTCTGAAAACGCAGGATTGAACAGAAGCGGAGCTGCTGTTGCATAACCCTGATACGACGACGAAGCAATGTCTTTTTTATCTATTGCGTAATATATTGCGGTTCTGACGGCGGACGATGAGAGAACTTCCTTTGAGTCATTAATGCCGAGAAAAACAAGGTTGTTCATATTGACCGTACTGCTGTCAACGGAGACATGGCGGTAAACGCTGTCGCTCATATCCTTGAAGAGAAAGTTCACATTGCCTATTTCGAGAGCATTTTCGGCATAGGTGAAATTTTCTATTTCATAAAGCTTTATCTCGGGTATATTTACGCTGCCGCCGTAATTTTCATTCTTGGAAAACACCCCGTCCCTGTACACATAAGGGCCGCTGCCTATCGGTATATTTTCCGTCTTATCGGCTGTACCGTTTTTTACAACGGGAAAGCTGAGTGCATTCAGCACATACGGGTCCGGTGAAGAGAGCGTAAACGTAACAGCTCCGCCGGACGCCTTTGCCGACTGAATATTAGACAGCAGCTGCCCGTAGCGCGACGACGCCTTTGCCTTATTGAACGAATATACGACGTCCTGCGGCGAAACGGACGAACCGTCCGAAAAGCGCGCACCTGAGAGTGTAACGGTAACCGAAGTTCCGCTAATATCACCCTTTTCGGCTATCACATTTTCGGGCGTATAGTCTGCCTTGACCTTAAAAAGCGGGTCGTAGGCTAAATCCGTAAGGCTTATATTTTCCGTGCCGACGGCAAAAAAAGGATTCAGCGAATCATTATTGGAATACGGCAAAATAAGGTCGTTTGCCGATGAGGCGGTGCTGTCGCCCGAGGCGGCAGAGCCGGTCTGCTCATCCGAGCCGCCGTTGCCGTTATCCTTGCGGCAGGCCGAAAAAATACATACCGCAGAAAGCAAAAGGCATATTGCAGAAAATATTTTCTTTTTCACTGTCGCACTCTCCTTTTAAAGCGATATTCTCTGAATCCGAACGGTTTTTGCCGTGTCACGGCTTACGGTGAATATAACACCGTCAAGCTCGGCTTCACCGTCGGGATTTTGAAAGCGCACCGGCAAATTGGTTTTCATCTTTTCTATCGCAAGCTCGGGGGTAACGCCCAATACGGACATTTTAGGCCCGGTCATGCCTACATCGGTTATATATCC
>OGMK01001032.1_pt1 | contig 16375 bp, 14 predicted proteins | sample 1573151 | NCBI WGS metagenome assembly OGMK01 (sample SAMEA2581887, study PRJEB24529) | metagenome | biome: Human gut stool | place: China | collected 2011
TTCCATTTCTCAGGTGCCACTCTCCGCGCATCACTCAGATAAATCTCGTGGTGCATTCTCTGATCCGTTATATCAAGTGTATACCCCTGTTCTTCCATAAATCTGTGCATTGCATCTACCGTAGCAGGCTCATCGTCATACGCTCCGATATGCATACACTGTACACAAAGACCTTCCTCATAGGAAAAAAACTCAGCCTTAGAAAAATCCTGCTTTTTCTTTGCCGTAGCTTTCCTGACAGCCCAGTCGAAATCTTCCCTGGTAACAAAATCTGGCAAGCGAATAACAGAGATCCACTTAAAATCTTCCTTACGAGCATAATCAATTCCGGATACTCCGTCTCGCCTGCCGGCTCGGTCGGTTCGCAGCATGGCGTCCCCCGGACGCCGCTCACCCTGCCACCAGAATCCCTCTAATGGCGGCACGACATAATCGAAATATCCATCAATCTGATGATCTTCCTTTTTGCTCATTTTAATCGTAAATGCAATTCCATACAGAAGTCCGATAGCCTGCTTGTATTCTCCGTCTGCATCATTTGGATTGCCGCTTCCTCTTACCGCTATATAGTTTATTTTCGGAACAGTTACGATAGACGGTGTGCCTTTCGGCATATAAAACTCTTTATATTCTTTTTTATAATCAAACGTCATTTTCCTAATCCTCCATAGATTTTTAATATTTCCTCTGCATTCCTGCGAATAATGTCCCGCACTTCTTCCGGCTCAAGCACCTCAGCCTTTGCTCCAAATGTCATAAGCCATGTCACAAGGTTTTCCATATCCGTATAGTCTGCTGAAAAGAGCAGCCTTCCATCGTCTGTTTCTGTAAAGCAGTTCGCTCCAAATTCTTCAACCAACCGCCACTTCACATCTGGTGTGAAAAGAGCTTTTACCTTTATCCCACCCGGAAATATCTTCTCATTTGACAAATCCGGCATTGGTACATCTCTGCACAGAAATCCACGGTCTGTTTCAACAACACAATCCATACGGTTCAGTTTGAACAGCCTGTAATCTTTACGTTCTAAACACCACCCCCATACATACCAGCTCGACCACCGGAAAACCAGATAATATGGTTCTACCCTTCGGTTGCTCTCTCCGGACGGAGCATAATACTTAAATCGTATGATGCGCCTGTTTTCTATTGCACTCTGTATTACCTCGATCTTTGGAGCAAGAGAACCCTTATACCATGAAGATAAGTCAATCAGCATAGAGTCTCTTCCACTGATGAACTCTGATGATCCGGTCTGGATTTTCTCCATCAGCTGACTGTAGTATCTGCTTCCGCTCACACTGTCAAGACTCCGCAAACCCGCAAGAATCATCTGCATATCTTTGGAACTCAAAATCGTCCTGTCCATACGATATCCATCCATAATACTAATACCACCGCCGGTACCCTGTGCAGTTTTTATAGGAATACCTGCTTTACAAAGGTCTTCAATATCCCGATTTATTGTCCTTCGAGATACCTCAAATCTTTCTGCCAGTTCAGGAGCCGTTGTCTTTTCTTCCTGCAGTAAGATTGACAATATACCGATAAGTCTATCTATTTTCATCGTTTCTTACACTCCATACATATCATACCCAATTCAACATGACAACTATATGTCATGTTTATTATATCCGCGAAAAATTTTTCTGTATACAATAGAATAGAATGCACGCTCCGCAAACATTCTATTATCATGAACAAAAAGCCTCCGAACATCAGGTTTTATTCCCAATGTCCGAAGGCTCAATAGCATTAGTTAAATTCTCTCTTTCTTATAAGCCGAATTTCCTTAAGTTCATATACCCGAGACTTCAAATCTGCGATTGCCTCCTCCACTTCATCTATTTTATCATATTGGGTATCTAATCGTCTCTGTAAATCTGAAATTTTTTTATCGTAATGAATGATTCCCTCATTGGTATGAATATACCGATTAAAAATCATTTGAATAATTTCTACTTCATCCTCTGCAATGACAAGTTCTCCATTTTTCAGCTTATATCCATAAGGTGCAAATCCACCGTTCCACTTTCCTTCTCTGGCCTTTTGCTCTCGTCCGATCATCGTATGTACTCTTATGTTCTCACGTTCCATCTCTGCTACAGCAACAACAATAGATATAAGCAGTTTACCAGCTTCTTTTGAGCTGTCAATTCCATCTTCTACACAGATAAGATTAACACCATAATCCTGCATAAGCTGTAACCGTCAATCTGAATTGCTGTTGATACACGAGTATATGTAATATCTTGTTTTCTTCTTCAATAGTTTCACACTCCTGTATTATTCATTTGTCAACTTTCCAGATTGCTCTGCAAGCTTTTTCTCTTCTCTCTTCACTCTACGTTCCAGTTTCTTAATGTCTTCCGATGCTGGTAAATCTTCTGGTTTAATTCCTCTTTGTCCAAGCATATCTCTAACAGAAGTATTATTTTCCACATGTTCAACAGTGATTGCACATTCTCCTTGCAAGTCCTTTTCTTCAACATTATAATTTGTCATTTCAGTTGCAAGATTTTTTGCGGCAATGGTAAGTGTTGGCAGGAAATCCGCAAGTGGCCTTTTATCCTGTACTCCCAAACGTTCTTTCATCTGTTTCGTGGTAAATCCACCAAATAAAGCCTGATCTCCTTTAGACCGGATACGGCCAAATCCTGCATCATCCACTCCACGCTCATATATATTTTGAGACAATCTTTTTTCCGATTCCCTTAATTTTCCTCTTGCCTCTGTTCTTTCAATATAAGAAATTCTTTCTTCAATCAATTCCTGTTTTCTAGTCTGAACCGCAAAATAGCTTTGTGCAAAAGCTATCTGCTCCTTTCGTGGATCTCCATTTTCAGCAATAAGATAACATGCATAACGAGTAAGCATATAATCTTCAACTTCACGAAGTGCACCGTTTCCAACTTCAATTGTATTGTTAATTCTTGAAAAATGATCTTCTGCTACGTTTCCATTATTTTTACATGAAATCATTGCTTTATTTATTGCATTATCAAAATTTCTCCATTGAACATAATCCAATAATTTCATTAGTTCTCTTGCATACCAATACTCAATGCCATCCGCTTCATGTCGGATATCATCAAATTTTCTTCTGTACAATTCTATTATTCTCTTTTCCATTCAAATTCCCTCCTCTTATGAACATATTGCTGACGCCAGCAATATGTTTTTTACTATTAATTTCTTCATTACTCTTTCACATTCTCCTTTGTGTTCCTCATCTTGTCATAATACGCTTTATACCTGTAAATCGTTCTCTTACTGACATTATTACGCTTTGCAATTTCTATCATAGTCATTCCACTTTCATAACCAGCAACAAAATCATTGTAAATAGCCATCCATTTTGCATTGTGCTTCTGCCTTCCGCTTAATTTACGATTTTTATAATATTCCAATTCTTCACGTAACTCGGCGTTCTCATTTTCCAACTCTTTAATTCTTTTTAATGCTTCCTCAAGTGTTATAACCTTCTCCACTTCACTGTTCCTCCGTTTGTGTCATTTTCGTTTTGTCTATATTATATATTGCTAATCAGCATTAGTCAATTTGATTTTGTCATACAGGAAGACTTTTCATATTCATCATGCAAATAAAATACCGCTGATATCTTTTGCATCTTCACAATACTTTTTTCTCATTGTTACTCCCCCCTTGAGATTATTACTAATCTTTGAATGTAAAGATATTACCCGATTCAAATCAGGCCATTCAGGGAATATTACATATCCTCCGGTTTAAATTTCACATAGACACCTTTTGAATACTCTTTCACTTTGCATTTCCTCCACTCTTTCTGCTTTGTTTTTTAGAAATCACTCTATCGGGACAATTGATGATTTCTAAAAATAGGCAACAAAAAAAGCAACCGATGTTACTCGATTGCCATGCTGCCACTTTTACAAGACTATATGCGTCCAAAAAAGCCCAAACCCAAAGGGGTTGAGCTCCTTTTGTGCATTCATATTCTCTGTTTTTGGGTATAAAATCTCCGCCATCAAATGTAGAATATTGGTTCTGTTTTGTCAAGTCACGCTTACAGTAAACTCCTCTAAAAGATATAGGATTTTGTTATGAAATTCTTTGCTAATCCATCCTTACCACACGATTAAACTTGTCTGCACCTGTCATTCTATGTGAAACCATAATTACTGTTTTTTTCTTCATAAATACGCTCATCGCTTCAAGTACTGCATTTTCACTATATGTATCTAATGCTGATGAAGGTTCATCCATCAAAACAATAGGTGCTTCTTTCATAAATGCTCTTGCAATTGATATTCTTTGACGCTGACCACCAGACAGATTTGTCCCACCCGCAGCTACCTTAGTGTTATAACCTTCTGGCAAATCCTTGATAAATTCATCAGCATGTGCTTTTTTCGCTGCACTGACAATCACATCCATTACTGGAGCAGTCTCCTCATTCCAGCCAAATGCAATATTTTCAGCAATTGTTCCCTCAAATAAATAACTATCCTGCGGAACATATGTAATAACATTTCTTAATTCAGCCAGTGAATATTCATTTATATCTTTACCAAGTATTTTAATTTTTCCATTTTCAACAGGATAAAATCCTTGAATCAACTTAAGCAATGTACTCTTTCCACATCCGGATTCACCGGTTATCATAACTTTCTCACCTACACTTATCTGCATCTTTTTAGAATTTAACTGAGCACGCATTTTACTCTTATCTCCTGATTCATCATTTTCATTATAAGAAAAATGTAAATTAGATATATCAATAGCCTTATCTCTTCCGTTTTGTACATTAATATTTTTTCTCTCAGGACCATTTTCTGCAGTAAACCATGTTATTTCTTCTTCCATTTCTGATTCCATGAAATCAAATACATGACCAGCACGAACAAGTGATGTTGTCAATGCAGCTATAGAGCTCCCGAGTCTTTGCATCGCATTACTCACCCCCATCTGCAAGGTAACCACAGCCATAAGCGTACCATAATCAACTCTTCCTTCTGAAACAAGCCATACCCCCACAATAATCGTTCCAAAACTTCCAATGATGCCTAGCAGAAATGCAACTATCTCAAATAATGCCTCCATTTTAACTCTATCTTTTTCTGATTGGAATGATGCTTCATTTTCCTCATAAAAATAATTTAATACAACCTTAGTTCCGGAATTCATTTTCAATGTAACAAAACCTGATATAATATCGCTTAATAACATGGACAATTTGGTTGATTTCTTTTGAACCTTTTTCGCATATTTCTTAATAGATTGATTAATCTTAATAGAAACAAAAGCTGTCAATGCACTAACAATTAATGATATACACGTCAGCATTGGATTATAAAAGTACATAGTAATAATAGAAGAAACTACTATTACAATCTTTCCCAACACCCAATAGATATGCGAAAACCAGGAATCTTTTAGGGAATTAGCATCCCAGTTCAATGTCTTTATTGCGTCTGCACTATGTGTATCATTAAAAAAATACATATTCATGTTCAACAATTTCTCATACAGCTTCAACTTCAATTCATAAACCATTTTACGAACCAATCTGATTTGAAAATACCGAAGATAAGGAAATAAACACTTTAATATTACAATTACTACGCATACAACCACTGCTGTACGAAATAACTGCATGTTCTGAAATTCAATAGCATTTAGAGTCTTTTTTGTCACATACGAATAAAGTATCTGCAAAGACGATTCCATTATCAATGTTGTTATTAGAATAAACCAGTAAGCAAATCTATATTTTCCCATATAGGATAAGAATCTTTTTAAATCTTTCATAGCAATTATTCTATCTCCTCTCGACTGTAATCCTGATACATCTGATAATATCTTCCCTGCTGATTTAGTAACTCCTTATGCGTTCCTTGTTCTACAATCCTGCCATGTTCTAATACATAAATCCTGTCATAATTCTTAATGGTATTAAGTCTATGTGCAACGGCAATAACTGTATGATTCCTTGCCACTTCATCAAATGTATTACAAATGGTATTTTCCGTTTCTAAGTCGAGGGCAGATGTTGGTTCATCGAGCAGAAAAATCGGTGCATTTTTCACTATTGCTCTCGCAATAGTAAGTCTTTGTCTTTGCCCTCCTGACAGATTGTTTCCTTTTTCCGTAAGAACTGTATCTATACCTTCTGGCAATGCTTTAATAAATTCCTCACAGCCAGACATTTTAAGTGCCATTATTATTTCTTCATTACTGACGTCAGGATTACCAATCCGAATATTATCCGCAATAGACATAGGAAACAATGTTGCTTCCTGTGAAATAAGTGCCAATTTCTTACGATTTTCATTTGGTGTAAAATTGTAATAGTCTATCCCATCATAGAATATTTCACCCTTTTTGCTTGATATTTGTCTTGAAATCAGTTTTATGATTGTGCTTTTCCCACTTCCACTTTCTCCTACAAAAGCTATGCTTTCTCCCTTTTTCAAATCAAAACTCACATTAATCAAAACTTTTTCGTCCCCATATCCAAATGTAACATCATTAAAGCTGATTAACGGAAAATCTGTTATCATTTCGTCACTCTTCATACCAGCTGACAGTTCTTCCTCAGGCATAATATCAATAACGTCAAACACTCTTAAAACAGATACCAAGGCAGTCTGTGAACGTACAACCAACTGATAACAGCCTGATAACGGCTCTATCAATTTTTTAATTATACTTATATATGCAATTAACACACCCATAGTGATTGCATTTCTAAATACCAGTACACCACCAACACAAATGGCAAGTGCCATAGGGACTTCCTGTATTGCTCTTGATATTGGCTCCAGATTATACTGAGCCAAATCCGTTTCATTAGATGTTTTAAATGTTTTGTAAAGAGCGTCTTCATACCGATTCATCATTTTTTCTTGAATATTATATGACTTTATTATTTCTGCCCCTGCAAATGCCTCATCCACATTATTATTAGTAAGCCCCAGTTCTTTTACATACTGAGACTGACGAAGTTTTATCGGCTTTAGCAGCTTTACATTTAGCGGCACCATAATCGCCAGCGGAAATAAACATATCATTGCCAATGGAGCATTCATAGAAATCAGATATACTGAATATACAACTGTAAGAATTGGCACATACAGGCAGTCTTTAAAATAACCAGACATGAAACCTGCAAGACCTTCTATATCTTCAGTCATTCGCTCCATAAGATCTCCATAATTACATTGATTGATATATTCCGGCGAGGCATTTATCAATGAATTCACAGCATCATTCCTAAAATCCTTTAACAATCCAGCACCGACAAAACCTGTCATTGCAACTAACATATAATTTGATACAATACCAACGCATATCACAATTATTATTTTCAAAATAATATACCGGATTTCCTGCATCATATTACCGTTAGAAATGATATCTATTATTTCCCTTAATATATCGATAACCATAACTGTAGATATTGATGCAGTTACACTTGAAATAGCCGCTGCTATCATTTGTATCCAATATTTTTTACTGTATACTAACAGCCTTTTCATATAGACATTTTCCTCCATTTCTTTTATACTATATACAAGTATAACTTGCGTAAAATGTTATTTCAATGTCATTTGCGTAGCATATTTTTATACTTTTTACAATTTCAAATTGCAGATAATATATTTTGGGAGGGAGATTTATATGCCTCAGACCGATAGACATAAAGAAAGAGAAATTCCAATAGAATTTGATTTTTATAATACACTGAAATCATTACCAATGAATAACAGGTGTACTATCATTATGGTTTCTTGTGGAAATGCAACTATTAAAATCAATAATCATATTCAAACAGTTACATCTCCAGCTATACTATGTATATCCCAATACGACAATTTTCAATGCCTGGAACATACACATTTAAGTGCCAAGGCATTTCACTTTGATCCATGGTACATAAAAGCATGTTTAAAATTTGAAAATCTTGAAGATTCGATTCCAATCGATGAAAAATATGTTTACGATAGAAATATGCTATATATGTTTACAAAGCATCATGGAAATTTTCAAGGCATTTTTTACTTAACACCTCAACAATATGTTCACATTAATGAACTAATGCTTATGATTGGTGCTGAGACATACGCACAAAGCGATGATTACTGGACTTGCCGTATCAGAAGAATGCTGCGCCAGACACTTAATTGCATTTTTGACATATATGTAGACCAATGTAAGTTAAAGTTCTACGAATTATCTGAGAATACTAATCCCGTTACAACCTGCACTGATTATATTCACAACAACTATCAGAACGATATTACATTAAGTTTCCTATGTGAACTTGTACACTTGAATCGAACCACACTTAACCAGCGTTTCAAGCAGCAAGTAAATTGTACATGTATCGAATACCTGCTTCACTATCGTCTTAAGATATCGCAGGAATTGCTATCTAACACCAATCTCAAAATTGATGATATTGCAACCCAATGTGGTTTTAAGTATAGTTCTTACTTCAACCGGCAATTTACAAAATGCCTTGGAATCACACCTTCTGAATTTAGAAAGAATCCTACAGGGTATAGCATGTTTGAAGGTGGAAAGATTAGTAAATTATGAACATATCGTCTCATCACATCTTATGATTAGATAAAATAGGTATAATTATAATAAGTCTTAATACCCTCAGTCTCATTACCTTGTCCTTTGGACACTCCAAGACAACCAAAAAGGACATCCCTTGACCCGTAACAATTACGGTTAAGGAATGTCCTTTTTTCGCTACTTAGCAGTAAGAAATACAAACGATACTACTTATCCACAATCTATACAATTCCAAAATGCTTAAACGCCTGCATAATCGCTTCTTCCTTCTTTGGTGTACACTTTGGCTGTCTCGCATTCTCTGACTTTGATAAGTTATAATTTTCACCTACATCCAGTCCACATTTCTTCTTAATCTGTGCAATATACAGCGAAGAAACCTTAAGTCCTGTCTGTTCCAACACATAAGCCTTTATCTGCTCATAAGTTGCTTTTCCCTTGAATTCAGATAAATCCATATCCTCCAGATAGAAGTCCACCTTCACTTTTCTGCTGTCTACCAGTCTCCGTTCCACTTCGGTCCGCGCTTAGCAAAGGTCCACCGGACCTTTAGCGCCCTTGGAAAGTAGCGCAACAGTCTCCACATGCACCGTATTCCCAAACTGATCTACCGGCTGTACTTTTTCCACCTTATATCCATATTCCACCAGCAGTTTAAGATCTCTTGCCAACGTTGCTGAATCACAGCTTACATATACTATCCTGTCCGGAGACATGCTTACTATCGTGTCTAGCAGTTTTTTATCACAGCCCTTTCTTGGAGGATCCACCACAACTACATCTGGCCTTGTCATATCATATTCTTTACTGTCTGTTGAATCGTTATCAGATTGTACGCCTGTCTGTTTTTTATAAAATGCTGGAACAACTTCTTCTGCCTTGCCAACAAAAAACTCTGCATTATCTATATTATTAATCTTAGCATTATTCTTTGCATCTTCTATGGCCTGTGGTACTATCTCAACTCCATATACCTTACCTGCTTTCTTTGCAAGGAATAATGATATTGTTCCAATGCCACAATACATATCCCATACGCTTTCATTTCCTTTAAGCCCTGCAAACTCAAGTGCCTTGTTATATAAAACCTCCGTCTGCTCAGGATTAACCTGATAGAATGAAAGCGGTGAAATCTGAAACTTTATATCTCCTATATAATCCTCAATATATGGTCTTCCATAAAGAGTTATACATTCTTTGCCAAGAATCACATTCGTATCTTCTTTGTTTATGTTTACAACCAGTGATGCAACATTTAACTTAAGCTTCTGTATAGCTTTAACCAGTCCGTCTGCTGCCTCTTTTCTTAGCATTTTCTTAGTCACAAGGCATACCATAACCTCATCTGTATGATATCCTGTCCTTACAAGCACATGCCTGACTGTTCCTTTATGTATATTTTCATTGTAAGCACGTACCCTGTATTCCTTCATCCATTCTTTTACAGCGTTAAGTATAAATGCATTATCACTGTGTCCAAGCATACAGTCATCATCAGGACATGCAATAATCGAATGTGTATGTCCTGCATAAAAGCCCATGACAATATTGCCGTCCTTATCCTCACCTACAGGATACTGTGCCTTGTTCCGGTATCTGAAAGGTGTATCCATACCAAGTATCTCACACATTTCATAGTCAGCACCTTCTGTAAGTCCACCTATTCTTAGCAAATTATCTTTTACAAGCTTCTGCTTATATTTAAGCTGTGCATTATAATTCATAGCCTGTATCTGGCAGCCACCGCACTGTCTGGCAATCGAACATGCTGGTTCCACTCTGTCCTTAGATGGTTTAATTATATCCATCAGTCTTGCATAGCCATAATTCTTTTTAGCTTTCATTATTTTAACACGTACAACATCACCGATTACTGTATCCTTCACAAACAAAGTATAACCGTCTACTTTTCCAATTCCTTCACCAGATACACCTATATCTTCAATAGTCAGCTCCACACAATCATTCTTACTGTATGACATCCTTATCTCCATTTCCACTTATCTTATATTTTTCTATCTTTTTTCCTGTTTTACTGCATTTTCAATCTGCTCGTTATAGCATTACAATGATGTCATTGTCAAAAGATGTCCTAAAAGCTTGTTCTTCTTATATTAGAATCCAGCCATCTGTTAAAGCCAAGCCAGTCATTGGTATCCTTCGCTTCAAAGCACTCCCTTAATGTTTCAAGCTTTGCATCTATATTATCTGCCATTGAAAGTGCTACTGCTTCTGCTATTGCAGGCTTTTTAGGTGAACCATATTCAAGCTCACCATGATGTGATAATATACAATGTCCCATCTCATTTGCTATTATTGGTGGAAAATCTGGTATATTCTTTATCTTTTCCATAACCATCTCATATCCCATAACAATATGTCCTAAGAAATTCCCCTCATCTGTATAATCATTTCTTGGGAATTCAGAAAGTTCCTTTACCTTTCCTACATCATGGAGCATTGCACAGCTTATAAGAAGATCTCTGTTTAAAAAATCATAATTCGTGCTAATCTTATCACACAACCTCGTAACACTAAGGCTATGTTCAAGAAGTCCGCCTAAAAAACCATGATGTACCGTCTTTGCAGCTGATGTATTCTTAAATCTTTTGACAAATGCTTCATCATCCACAAAAAAAGCGGTAAGAAGCTGTTTTATGTACACATTTTCTATACTATTCACATAGCCAAGAAGTTCCCTGTACATATCTTCAATATCAAACCTTGAAGCTGGTATATAATCTGACTGTGAATATTCATTTTCTGCTGCCACACGTGCTCTTTCTATCTTAAACTGAAGTGCACCATTGTAACTTGTCACCTGTCCACTTACATATACATAATCATTTACATCAAAGTCTCCTATTCCACCAGAATTCACATCCCATATCTTGGAATCTATCTGCCCTGTTTTATCTGCAAGCATTACATTCTCATATTCTTTGCCTGTCTTTGTAAGTGCTGTTGACTTTGACTTGCATAAGTATACATCAGATATTCTGTCGCCATCTTTAAAAGTTTCAATAAATCGCATAATTAAATTCTCCATTCCTATTACAAATAATCATTATTTTTCTTTAGCTTATCTTAGCTCAACTGATACGTCATAGGACGCATCAAAGTATCCTGATTTTCCCTTTCTTTTTATGGATACATTAATAACCTGTCCTGCCGAGCTGTCATATATCTTATCATTAAGTCTTTGTATAGAATAACAAGGCATTTTGTTTATGCCCTGTATTATATCGCCTGGCTGCAGTCCTGCCTGATATGCTGGTGAATCATTATCAACCTTTGATATATATATTCCCATTGGAATTCCATTCTTTTCTGAAAGCTCACTATCCACATTCTGGGCTACTATTCCAAAATACATCTTTCCCTGCCTGTTAATCATACACTCAATCATACATTTAAGGTCAGATATTCCTATTGCTTTAAGCTTGGAATCTGAATTCACCTGAGATATTCCTACGACATTGCCATCTGAATTAAATAAAAAGCCATAATCATCCTTCATGCATGAAAGATTAGTCTCAAATATCTCATAATTGTTATCTATAGAATTGGCCACGGTTCTGTTCGTTATAGTCCCATAATCAATAGCACCACTTGTTCCATATATCTTCCCTGTAGCTATTACCATATCACCTTTGTTTAGTACATAAGAGTTGTCAAGATCCGCAACCTTCATATACTGGCTATCAGCATCTGTCACCTGTGTATCGTATACACTTATTATACTTATACCCGTCAGTTCATCAGAGCATACAAGCTCCGCCTTATATTCATCAGAATCCTGCACAACAACCGCATATTCTTCTACAGCCGCAGTATATGTCTGTGAGGTTAATATCATATATCTCCCATTCAGATGTCCTACAAGCAGCCCCATCGTAGAATATCCTTCAACATTATTTTCCAGTTTTACAAGATCATCCTGTATCTCTTCTGACACATATGGCGTATCACTATCATTATCATTATAATGACCTGATACATATTCCCTGACTGTAACAACTGTTCTTTGCACATCAGATACCTTGCTTCTTAATGACTGTATGATTGCATCATAATCATTCTTAATCTGTCTCTGATCTTCTATCTGCTGCGTTTCAGGATCAGGATACTCATCCCTTGTAAATTCTATATGATCAACAACTCTGTTTCTTACAGCTATTTTATCCATGATCACTGGTATAACTATCTTATCTGCAACAGCATATATAACGCCTATAGCTATTATAAGAAGAAGTATTTTCACAGTCTTGATAAGTCTTCTGTATTTCACCTTTGGGCTTGGCACTATCCTCTCTGTATACAGCGGATATTCCTGCTCATGTCCGTTATTTTTGTGTTCCATATTATTCCTCAGCGCTCATTATATCATAATTTACTCTTTTTATGATAACTTATATTTATGAACAAACTATGTCAAAGCTATTAATAAGCGTTCCTTTTTTGCATATTTATTACTATATCATATAGTTTTTTATGCGCAAATGCTGTAAAATACATTTATAAAAAATAATATATCGGAGTACTACATTGAATAAAAAAACTTTAATAACACTTGAATATAATAAAATAATATCAGCCCTTGTGTCTATGGCATGTTCTGATGGTGCCAGACAGACTCTTAAGGCTCTTGTTCCAATGAATAACATTGATGATATCAACGCAGCTCTTGATGAAACAAACGATGCTCTCACAAGAGTTTACCAGAAAGGCAGCGTAGATTTCTCAAGAATAAAAGATATACGTGCAAGTCTTGCCCGTCTTAAGGTTGGAAGCTCTCTTAACGCTCTTGAGCTTCTTAACATCAGCATGCTTCTTGAGTGTGCTGCTCATGTTAAAAACTATTATGAAACAAGAAATGATTCTATCCAGCCTATGATAGATATTCTTGACCCTCTTACACTTCTTGGAAATGCCATCAGGAAATGTATTATATCAGAGGATGAGATAAGCGATGATGCAAGCTCTACACTGCGCGATATAAGACGCAAAAAAAATCAGGCTGCTGACCGCATACACACTGAACTTAATAAGCTTTTGAATTCACCATCAACAAGAACATATCTTCAGGATTATGTCATAACAACAAGGCAGGGAAGATTCTGTCTTCCTGTTAAAGCTGAATACAAATCAGCAATGCCAGGTATGGTACATGACCAGTCAGCCACAGGCTCAACACTTTTTATAGAACCGGCCTCTGTTGTTAAGCTTAACAACGATATTCGCGAGCTTGAGCTTAAAGAGCAGGCTGAGATAGAAGTTATACTTGCAGACTTAAGTGAAAAGGCTTCTTGTCATACTGATACACTTTTATCTGATTATAACATTCTTACACAGCTTGATTGTATATTTGCCAAAGCCCTGCTATCAAGGCACTATAACTGCAGCCGTCCTGTTATGAATACTGACGGTCGCATTAACATAAAGAAGGGAAGACATCCTCTCATTGAACCACATAAGGTTGTTCCGATTGATATATACCTTGGAACAGATTTTAACCTTCTTATAATAACTGGTCCTAATACCGGCGGTAAAACTGTTTCTCTAAAGACTGTAGGTCTCCTTACTCTTATGGCTGAGGCCGGGCTTAACATCCCCGCACTTGACCACTCCGATATAGCTGTATTTGATGATATATTTGCTGATATCGGTGATGAACAGAGTATTGAGCAGAGTCTTAGTACCTTTAGTTCACATATGACTAATACTGTTGATATCCTAAAGAAGGCTGACAGTAAAAGCCTTATATTGTTTGATGAAATAGGTGCCGGAACTGATCCTACTGAAGGTGCAGCCCTCGCAATATCCATACTTGATAATCTTCACAAACGTGGAATAACCACTATGGCAACAACCCACTACAGTGAAATCAAGATGTATGCACTTACAACTGATGGCGTAGAAAATGCATGCTGTGAGTTTGATGTTGAATCTCTTCGCCCTACTTATCGTCTTCTTATTGGTATTCCTGGCAAAAGTAATGCATTTGCAATATCAAAAAAGCTTGGCTTGTCTGATGAAATCATAGCTGATGCTTCAAGACGTCTTGATTCAGAAGATATAAGATTCGAAGATCTTGTAACAGACCTTGAACAAAGCCGTGTAACTATTGAAAAAGAACGCGAAGAGCTGGCTCAGTATAAGGAACAGATTAAGACCCTAAAAGCTGAACTCACAAAGAAAACTGAAAGGCTTGATGAGCGTACTGATAAAATCATAAGAAAAGCCAACGAAGATGCTGCACGCATACTTCGTGATGCCAAGGAATATGCAGATAAGACTATTAATGCCATGAATAAGCATGGTATGTCAGTCAAAGAGCTTGAAAAGCATCGTAGTGAAATACGCGAAAAAATAAACAACCGTCAGGAAAAGCTTAAACTTGAACCAGTTAAACCTCAGACCATAAAGGCTCATGATATATCTGAATTCAAGCCTGGCATGCATGTTAAGGTTCTCACTATGAATGTTATAGGTACAGTTACACAGGTACACAAGAACAAAAATCAGGTTTCTGTACTTATAGGAAGCCTTAATACCAAGATGGATATAAAAAATCTTGCTATCCTTAAAGGCTATAAAGACCCAGAAGATAATAAAGCAGCAGCTTCAAAGTCTGGCAGCGGTTCAAGTAAAATCAAAATGTCAAAGTCTTCTTCTGTTTCATCGGAAATAAATCTCCTTGGTTATACCGTAGATGAAGCAATAGCAGTACTTGATAAATATCTTGATGATGCATATATTGCGAAGATTCCACAGGTAAGAATTGTACATGGTAAAGGCACAGGTGCACTGCGCTCCGGTATAACCTCTTATCTTCGTGGAATACCTTATATAAAAGAGTTCCGCTTAGGACAGATAGGTGAAGGGGCCGAAGGCGTGACTATTGTTACATTTAAAGACTGACATACTATGATATTTTATCGCAAAGAAAAGGAGACCCCTTATGGTTACTAAACAAAAAATCCTTATCGTGGATGATGATGAAAATATAGCAGAATTGATTTCTCTGTATCTTACTAAAGAATGTTTTGAAACAAAGATTGTATATGATGGGGAAAGTGCACTAGATGCACTTCCTTCATTCAAGCCCAATCTAATCCTTCTTGATCTTATGCTTCCTGGTATTGATGGTTATCAGGTATGCAGGGAAATAAGAAAGAATAATAACACCCCTATAATTATGTTATCTGCAAAAGGTGAGACATTTGATAAAGTTCTTGGGCTTGAACTTGGGGCAGATGATTATATGATTAAACCCTTTGAAACCAAGGAGCTGGTTGCCCGTGTCAAGGCAGTTTTAAGACGCTATCATCTTCCTCAGTCAGCAATAACTCCTAACGAATCTTCCAAATGTGTAACTTATCCTGACCTTGTTGTCAATCTTGATAACTATTCAGTAACCTACTATAAAAAATCAGTAGAAATGCCGCCAAAAGAGCTCGAGCTGCTGTATTTTCTTGCTTCGGCTCCTAACCAGGTATTTACAAGAGAACAGCTCCTTGACAATATATGGGGCTATGATTATATAGGTGATACAAGAACTGTGGATGTACACATTAAAAGAATACGTGAAAAAATAAATGACCATGACAAATGGGCAATAGAAACAGTATGGGGTATCGGCTATAAGTTCGTAACCAGATAATGCTTTATATACGTATTCATGCATGGCTGTTATGCACTTAAGCACCATACACACATTTAAGATGGGAGATTAGTGTGAAAAATAAGATTTTTCACACGCAAGAATGGAGATTATTATGAAATACAATATGCTTATAAA
>OGMK01001054.1_pt1:0-10000 | contig 16013 bp, 10 predicted proteins | sample 1573151 | NCBI WGS metagenome assembly OGMK01 (sample SAMEA2581887, study PRJEB24529) | metagenome | biome: Human gut stool | place: China | collected 2011
ATTGATAAATCATTCGGCTTAGATTGATAAATCATTCGGCTTAGATTGATAAATCGTTTGGCTTAGATTGATAAAACAATCTAAGCCAAACGATTTACACCATCCAGTAGGTTCATAATCAGGAGTTTACAAAACGACCCGGATAAAAGAAAGATGCTGACGCATTCGTTCTACCTCCACGAACGTTTTTCAGGCATTCGCCATTCTTCACATCGCCGACATAAGGCGGCCCCCCCAAACGATACCGCCATAAGGCAAACTAAACTGAAAATGAGGATGTCCCGTAATAGGCACATCCTCATTTCCATTCCTACAAACCGGCAAACCAATTTATTTCAATGCCGACAAAGCTGCGTCATAATCCGGTTCTTCCGTTATTTCCGGAACCAACTGGGCATATATCACCTTTCCGTTCTCGTCCACAATGATTACGGCCCGTGCCGTCAATCCGGCCAAGGGGCCGTCCACCATCATCAGCCCGTAATTCCCGGCAAAGTCCTTGCTGCGGAACAAAGATACGGGCTTCACGTTCTCAATGCCTTCAGTCGTACAAAAGCGTCCTTGTGCAAAAGGTAAATCCATGGATACGGCCAATACCTGCACATTCTCCAAATGGGCCGCTTTCACATTGAACTTGCGCACCGACGTGGCGCATACGGAAGTGTCCAGACTTGGAAAAATATTCAATATCACACGCTTGCCTTTAAGACTGCCCAAAGACAAATCACTCAAATCACCGGCCACAGCCGTAAAGTCGGGAGCCATCTCTCCTTTTTGGGGCATCATCCCGTTTGTATGTACTGCTGTTCCTTTAAATGTCACGGTTTCAAACTGTTTCATAGTTCTCTTTTATTGTTTAGTATCCCGACGTGCAATAGGCACTTATCGGATAGCTCCAAGGCTATGCTACAAATATACGCAAAAGATTCTCATTAAAACATTTCAGTCAGTTAATTATCCCTTTTTCAGGATTCTTTAACTGACTGAAACTATTTCATACTGATTACTGCATCTTCCATTCCTCTCCGCATCGGACCATCGGCAAAGCGATTTCTTCACGCGTGCTGTCTCCGAACAGCACTTCCAGAAAAACGCTGGCGACATCTCCAGATACCGTATCTCCTAATGCCCGGACGGAAACCAACCCTCCCCTACGTTCTTTCTCACGGGAGGCATACTGGGCCACAAGATCGACCATCTGGCTGCGGTAGGACTCCGTCATGCTGTCGCTATAGGCAATAGAATGAATGTAATCTTCGTACTTGCCCTCTATCAAATAATTATAATAGGTCTCGGCTGCCCGGCTTACCTCGCTTTTATCGCTTTTGCCACACGAAACCCATAGGGAAAGTCCTAAAAAGGCCATCCATAGGGGAATGATTTTCCTCATTACTTCTGCCGTATAAAGATATTAATAGGAGTACCGCTGAAATCCCAACGTTCGCGTATCTTGTTTTCCAGGAAACGACGGTAGGGCTCTTTCACATATTGCGGCAAATTGGCATAGAACACAAAAGAGGGAATTTGCGTATCCGGCAGTTGCATGCAATACTTAATCTTAATGTATTTACCTTTGATGGAAGGGGGCGGATAGGCCTCAATCAAAGGCAACATCTCTTCATTCAGTTTAGCTGTAGCGACGCGTTTCTTCCGGTTCTGATAAACCTCCTTGGCTGTCTCAAGCACCTTAAAAATGCGTTGTTTCGTCAAGGCGGAAGCGAATATAATCGGAAAATCATCGAATGGAGCCATGCGATGGCGGATGGCATATTCATATTCGTTCATGACCACCGTCGTCTTGTCCTCTACCAAGTCCCATTTATTGACCACCACAACCAAACTTTTGTTGTTCCGTTGTATCAATTGGAATATGTTCAAGTCCTGGGCTTCTATGCCACGTTCCGCATCCAGCATCAGAATGCAGACATCGGAGTTCTCAATGGCCCGGATGGAACGCATGACGGAATAATATTCCAAATCTTCCGTCACCTTGTTTTTACGGCGGATACCGGCCGTATCTACCAAATAGAAATCAAACCCGAACTTGGTATAACGGGTATAAATGGAATCCCGGGTGGTTCCGGCGATATCGGTCACGATGTTACGTTCTTCTCCGATAAACGCGTTGATTAGGCTGGACTTGCCAGCATTCGGTCGCCCGACAACGGCAAAACGGGGGATATTCTCATCCGTTTCGTCATCGGTAGTTTTAGGGAATTTTGAGACTATCAGGTCCAACAATTCCCCCGTGCCGCTTCCGGTTGCCGCCGAAATGCAATAAGGGTCGCCCAACCCCAAAGCGTAAAACTCTGCAGCACTGTATATCCATTCATTCGTATCGGCCTTGTTGGCTACAAGGATAACCGGCTTTTTGGTACGCCGCAAGATATTGGCCACGGCTTCGTCCAAATCCGTCAAACCGTTCCGGACATCCACCAAAAACAATATGACATCCGCTTCTTCCGTCGCCAACGTCACTTGCTTGCGGATTTCTTCCTCAAATATATCATCCGAGTTTACCACCCAACCGCCGGTGTCTATCACGGAGAACTCACGTCCTGTCCACTCCGACTTCCCATACTGGCGGTCGCGCGTCGTCCCGGCTTCATCACTGACAATCGCATGACGTGTCTGAGTCAAACGATTAAAAAGAGTAGACTTACCCACATTCGGGCGTCCGACTATTGCCACTATATTTCCCATAAATTATCGAATTTCGGCTTCACAGCCTGATTATTAATCTAAATTATACCCAAAGCTTTTCAAAGCCCGTTCCGAACTTCTCCAATCCTTATCCACCTTCACAAAGGTCTCCAGATAAATGCTTTTACCGAAGAATTTCTCCAAAGACTTCCGGGCTTCTGTGGAAACTTTTTTTAATGCCACTCCCCGATGGCCGATGATGATGCCTTTCTGAGAGTCGCGCTCCACATAGATAACGACATTGATATGAATGGATTTTGCCTCTTCCTTGAACTGTTCCACTACGACTTCCACAGAATACGGAATCTCTTTATCGTAATATAATAAAATCTTTTCACGGATAATTTCAGTTACGAAGAAACGGGCCGGTTTATCGGTCCACTGGTCCTTGCCGAAATATGGAGGGGAATCCGGCAAAAGTTCTTTAATGCGATTCAACACCGTATCTATGTTGAACTTGCACAAAGCTGAAATAGGTATGATTTCGGCCTTGGGCAGAACGGCATGCCAAGCTTCCACCTTCGAAGTCAGTTCCTGCTGGTTGCTCACATCGATTTTATTGATAAGCAACAACACGGGAACATCCATCTTGGACACTTTTTCCAAGAAGTCGCCATTCTTATCGGGTGTCTCCACCATATCCGTCACGTACAACAGCACATCGGCGTCTTGCAAAGCTGATTCCGAGAAATTCAACATAGACTCTTGCAACTTGTAATTAGGCTTCAAGACCCCGGGGGTGTCGGAAAAACAAATCTGCATGTCTTCCGTATTCAAAATCCCCATGATACGGTGGCGCGTGGTCTGCGCCTTAAAGGTCGCAATGGATATACGTTCCCCGACCAGGAGATTCATCAGCGTGGACTTTCCGACATTCGGATTACCTACAATATTCACAAAACCAGCTTTATGTGCCATAATTGCTCTGTTTTTTCTTTGAATAAAAAAACGCATCTATAAACGGATGCGTTCTTTTTTATGATGTCTTTTTTGAAGGATTCTCTTTTATCCCTTATTTATTTACCTGCTCCGTCGTAGCCCCATTTCATATAAGCGGCTCCCCATGTGAATCCGGCGCCGAAAGCGGTAAAAATCAGATTGTCTCCCTTCTTCAACTGTTGTTCGTAGTCCCACAAGGCCAAGGGCAAAGTGGCTGCACTTGTATTGCCGTAACGTTGGATGTTGAGCATCACTTTTTCCATCGGCAACTCCAAACGGTGTGCTACTGCCTCGATAATGCGTACATTAGCCTGATGAGGAATGACCCAAGCGATATTATCCTTGGTCAATCCGTTACGTTCGGCCACCAAAGCTGAAGCGTCGCTCATATTGGTCACGGCAAACTTAAACACCGTACGTCCTTCCTGATGGAGATAATGCAAGCGGTGGTCTATGGTAAAATACGAAGGAGGGCAAGCGGAACCGCCCGCTTTCATGCACAAGAACGGCAACCCTTTGCCATCCGTACGCAAATAGGCGTCCTTCCAACCCAAGTCTTCCGTAGTAGGCTCAACCAATACGGCAGCGGCTCCATCTCCAAAAATCGGACAAGTCGCACGGTCTGTATAATCGACCATTGAAGACATTTTGTCAGCACCGATAACAATAATCTTCTTGTAACGCCCGCTCTCAATCAAAGCGGAAGCCGTATCCATAGCGAAAAGGAATCCGCTGCAGGCTGCCTGCAAGTCGTATGCAAAAGCATTCATCAATCCCAACTTGCCAATGACAATAGAAGCCACAGAGGGGAAATGATAATCCGGAGTAGAAGTAGAAACAATCACGCAATCAATGTCTTCAGGATTTACTCCCGTTTTCTGCAATAACTGTTTTGCTGCCTTACGGGCCATATAGCTCGTACCCAAACCTTCTTCATTTAAAATACGCCTTTCCTTTACGCCGATACGAGTCATAATCCACTCATCGTTTGTATCAACCATTCGCGACAACTCGTCGTTGTTCAAGACATATTCCGGAACGTAACCGCCAATACCGGTGATTACCGCATTTATTTTTTCCATTCTTTATTCTGCTTTCTAAAAAAAGTAGCCGGAGAACAATAGTGCTCTCTGGCTATATCTCCCTCACTAATGATTAAACAGCAGCTTCTTTCACGATAGCCACCTTACCTCTGTAATAGCCACAAGTGGGGCAAACAGTGTGATAAATGTGGAATGCACCGCAATTCGGGCAAACTGCCAACGTAGGCGCTACGGCCTTATCATGAGTTCTTCTCTTACGGGTTCTCGTTTTTGACTGTCTTCTTTTAGGATGTGCCATTTTCTTAAGTATTTAATTATTATCCAATATTTTTTTCAATTTATTCCAACGCGGATCTACCGGTTTGTCACTTTCTTCATCCGCGCTCTTCTCTTCCTCGGAACCATCTGGTTTCTCAGACGAAGTCACCAAATGTGCCGCCAATGCCTCCATCATTTCCACATTGCAATGTCCAGGTTCATGCACGTGTGTGAGCGGAACTTCCAGCACAATAAATTCGTAAATAATCCATGCGACATTCAATATGGCATCTTCGTATGGCAGTATCATCATATCCCCTTCGTCCGCATACTCTTCCCCTAACTTTACGGTAAGCATACGTTCCGTTTCTATCTCCACGTCCATATCGTCAAGACACCGGTCGCACGGCACATGTACCGTTCCTTTAATATGAAAGGTAAAAACATAAGCTCCCCCGCTCTCTCTTATCTTCAGGTCTGCGTCTGCCTTACCGCTCTTCACTAAAGTCCCTTCCACAGCTTCAAAGAATGCATCATCCAATGCAAACTGATATTCTGCGACATCAGTCCGCATGTTCTTCAAATCAATCTTATAACTGTCAAGTACATCCATTTGGGCTGCAAATTTACAAAAAATAAGCGATGGCGCACAATAAAAAGCACAAAAAACGTTCTTTTTAATACTTTTTCAACTCCACCCTAAAGGTTGTCCCCACACCGATTTCCGAACGTTTCACAAAAATACGTCCTTTGTGATATTCTTCCACTATGCGTTTGGCTAAGGACAAGCCCAGCCCCCAGCCTCTTTTCTTGGTTGTAAAACCGGGACTGAAGACCGTCTGGAAATGATTTTTCGAGATACCTTTACCGGTATCTGTGACTTCAACAACCACTTTCCCCGCATCTTCAAAAGCTGTTACCGTGATACATCCTTGTCCTCCCATCGCATCTATCGCATTCTTACAAAGATTCTCTATCACCCACTCGAAAAGCGGAGCACACATATAAGCCTTCAACGGATATTCCGGCAACAGGCAACGGATAGACACTTTATTGGATGTACGGCGGGAGATATAATCTATCACGTGTTCAAGCACTGTGGCCAACAATTCCTCACGGGGTTCCGGCAAAGAGCCGATTTTAGAAAAACGTTCGGCTATCATCTCCAATCGTTTCACATCTTTGTCCATCTCCGGGATAAGTTCATCATGGGGATAAGTCTCTTTTAAAATCTCAACCCATGCCATCAACGAAGAAATCGGGGTACCTAACTGATGGGCTGTCTCTTTGGACAAACCCACCCAGACTTTATTCTGCTCCGCCTTTTTGGAACTCAACAAAGCGAAAATAGCCACTACGACAAAAATAAGAACTACCCCCAATTGTATATAAGGATAGGAAGACAGCCGTTTCAACATAATGGAATCGTCATAACAGATTTCCATAAAATCACCATCAGCACCTTGAGAAGCACCTTCATTCAGATAAATACGAATCACCCGGCCTCCTTGCCGCATGTCTTCCGCCATTTGCTTTACCTCTCTCGTACTGTCGGCTGCATTACTTGCTTTCAATGACAAATTCCGATAGCTATGTATTTCTCCTGATTTATATTGCACGATGACCGGAATGGTATTATTTCCATTCAAAACTTTCAAAACCAAGGTTACATCGGTGTTTTCATCCGCATTGTTCAGCGTTCGCATGGCTTCTGCCCATACTTCCATGTTTTGGTGTTCACCCAAAGCCAAATCACGTACTAAATAGTTGGATATAATGAGAGACCCCACGGCTATCACGATGGCCATGACTACTAACAAAAACTTAACCTGCCTTATCCGGTCATACCACTGCATAACATTTAACTTCTTATACTCCTTTCCCAAAAACGGGCAATCCTCTTTTTTATTGCATCATTGACGCCATTCTATCATCGAAAAAGCGGATGCGCCGCTACTCGACACATCCGCTCGTTTATCCCCAAAAATGTTCAAACCGGGGAGGCTACTTGATTAAGACACTTTTTCCGTTGATGATATAAAGTCCTTTCTTCAACGTTTTGAGAGTCTCTCGATCCGCAGCCTTCTTCACCAACAGACCGCTTACGGTATAGACATCCACCCTCTGTCCTTTGGCAAGGACCGCATCAATACTCTGCCCCTCTACAACAGTAAAGTCATATCGCAGTTCCGGAGCATTGTCGAGGACATTGTTCCCCCAGCTATCCGAAGCCTGTTGTATCTTCATAGCCGGTACGACCAAAGTATATGAACCTTTGGCGGTAACTTCTTCTGTCAGTTCTATCTTGATTTCATTGTATTCGTCTCCCATATCCAAAGTGGCACTTACCTTTTCCTGCGTATCTTTATTGATAAGGTAAGCTTCTTCTTGAGAGTCTACATTGGTCACGGCAAAGGTCTCTTTCTGGAATTGCAATACGAAACTCTTCAAAGAGGTTACCTCGCCTTCTGCCGGAGTAATACCCGTAGGCTGGTAGTTTGTAGTCTCAACCTTTTTACCCGTGACTCTATAAGTCAAGTTTACAGACACATTCCAATCTCCCTGAGCATTCAAAACTACCTTCTCCGGCATGACAAGCGTGTACATGCCTGCATCTGCGACCTCTCTTTCCAGCGTAATCAGGATTTGGTTTTCCTGCCCTTCACCTTCTACGGCCGAAACAGTAGCGGAAATCTGTCCGGACAACCGACTCATCAAATACACAGCCGGAGCATCTTCTGACGTATTAATCGTAACGGGTTGGTCGAATGCCAACGTGAAAGTAGATACCGTTTCAACTTCATCCTCGGAAGCTGGTTCTACACCGATTATTTCAATGACAGAACCTGCCTGATGTTCTACGATTGTATATTCGTAACGCACTTCTTTATTCTGCGGACCGGAAAGAACAAAACCCTCCCAATCCTCTTTATTATCCGGACAGCTATACAAACCTTGCGGAATAACCAACTCATAAGTTCCAGAAGCTGTAATAGGTTCCCACTTTTCAGTTGCAAACATCAGCATGATTGTGTTATAGCCTTCACCATAATCAACACCTGATACTTCAATCTTTTCCTTTGTCTCTTTGTTCAACAAATAGGGCATTTCACAATTCAATGTTTCTATATATCCCTCATCATCATACTGTGCATTAATCACTGCATATTGTCCGGAAGCTGTGATTTCGATATAACCGATTTCATCCAAGCCCTCACTTTCCGGAGCCGGAGCGAGAGCTTCCGGAACTTCTGTATGAATAGCCTTGCCTGTGTATTCCAAACGGAAGTTATCGGCCTTGAACCAATTTGAGGAAGCTACCTTGACTAATAATTCACCATTAACGACTTCCACACCGTCTACCGAAACATCCACGCCCGTAGCCTTGTCTATTGCAGCGACATTGGCCGTTTTCACACCGGCAGTCAAAGTTAGTGTCGTACCTGCATCAGCAGCAACCAACGCAGTCAGTTTATACACACCATCACGCAGGTCGGTTACCGTCTGCTGTACATGCATATTACTTGTTCCCCATGTATTGAACACGTAATCACCATGTGCATTGGTGATATTATAAGTTCCATTTGAATTTTCCTTCACGCCGGTATCCCCACCGCTGGCAGCGGTCCAAGGTGACAACTCTCCCGTTTCAAACGAAGGATTCTCAATCATGAAAGTATAGTCGAAAGTCTTGCCATTACCCGGGTAAGCCACCAACACGAAAGTCTTGGTAGCTTCTGCCAATTCTGTGCCGATAACCTGAATGGTTTCCAAAGTCACAGCTTCTTCCAAATCGGTATTCGCTTTGGTATATGCGGCGGTGTAGTTTGTTTTGTCTTCAGGATTATCCACAGTGGCATACATAGCAGACATCATGGCATCTTTGATTTGCTGACCAACTTTGGCATACGCCTCCGTGATTTCAGACAAAGAATTAGTCATAGCTATCACCTTGCTACAAGCATCAGTCAACGCGATGGCATCATCGTCTACGGTTCCGGTTGTCGCCATAAGCTCTTCTACTTTTGCTTTCATGGCCTTACCAATCTTCCTATCAGCCACTGCGACATCAAAGGCAGCCTGCAAAGCCGTACGTGCCTCTTCAAGAGAAACCCTCAATTTATCAATACCCAACAAGCCGATATACGACAACTTGATATTTGTTATTCCAATCCAATCAGCCTTCTCTATCATTTCCAAGCCAAAAGTCAACGAACCATCAGTAACTTCAATGTTTTCCAATACCGGATTGGTATAAAGACCACCGGCATCCTGCAAAGCCACTGTTTGACCGTTTGCTGTGAAATTCACAGTAGCACCGTTATTCTTGAATGCATAAGCAGAAAGCTTATAGATTCCTGTCGGCAAATTATTCTTAGTATATATCAATGTTCCGGTAAATGCCGCACCATTATTCCATGCTTCAATATAGCCTGGCTTAATCAAGCCTAATGCCTCATTATTTTTATTGGAAGCACCATTATACTGATAGTTCTTATTAAAACCGGTAAACTCATTCACCCAGCCGTTCGTACTGTTGCCAATACCCTCAATAAAGATTGTGTAATCAAAAAATTCGCCTTGATTAGGAACAGCATTCAAAATATATTCAATGTATGCATTTTCGCAAACTGTCTTTACTCCAGCAAAATCCTCAGGAGTAACAGCAGACTCCAGACCGGAAGTCTTCAAAGCCTCTTTGAATGCATCTGTAACACCAGCCCTTTTCTCTGTGGAGATAGATATTACGTTTTCGCAGAAAACCAAATATTCTTCGATTTCCTTGAGCTTAGGCAGCACTTCCTCCACTTCGGTTTTGGTAGTTCTCATCATGGATATGGCAGAATTCAACTCTTCATCAGAACCCACCATATTTTCTGTTTCAGTCAAGGTCGCATTCACCTTTTCCATCAAGCCTGCATTCAAGCCTTCAGTTTGCAAACTTTTCAAAGATTCACGAACTAACTTATACTCATCTAATATTGTCATCTCACGATACAGTTTCATCTCACCTATCAACATCCACGACTGTTGCAAATCGAAGGTACATTCAAAAC
>OGMK01001054.1_pt1:15000-16013 | contig 16013 bp, 10 predicted proteins | sample 1573151 | NCBI WGS metagenome assembly OGMK01 (sample SAMEA2581887, study PRJEB24529) | metagenome | biome: Human gut stool | place: China | collected 2011
CTTGCCGGATGGGCCCGGCGGATTCACACAGGATTACTCGTGTCCCGCGCTACTCAGGAGTCCGCTACGCTTCAGGCTGCTTCGTGTAAGGGGCTGTCACCCTCTATGGCGCGGCTTTCCAGTCGCTTCCACTCACGGCCTTTCTTGCGATGGCGCGGTCCTACAACCCCGACGATGCCGAGACAACGTCGGTTTGGGCTCTTCCCCGGTCGCTCGCCACTACTGGGGGAATCATTCTTTATTTTCTTTTCCTGCGGGTACTAAGATGTTTCAGTTCCCCGCGTTCGCCTCCCGCATCGGCGGGATAATATCTCTTCAAGATATTGGGTTGTCCCATTCGGAGATCCGCGGGTCAAGGGCCATTTGCGCCTCACCGCGGCTTTTCGCAGCTTATCACGTCCTTCATCGCCTGTAAGAGCCTAGGCATCCACCGTACGCCCTTCATTACTTTCGCCTGTACTGTACCTCTCCCATCCGTCCCCCAGTGGCGGGACGCTGGAAAAGGACGTACCTTTTTGCACATGTTCGTTTACATATACCTCGTTCGCTTTTTTACGTTTTGTTTGTCCAATATGTCAATGACCGTTTTAACCCATTATAAAAGGGCTAATGGTGGAGAATAACGGATTCGAACCGTTGACCCCCTGCTTGCAAAGCAGGTGCTCTAGCCAGCTGAGCTAATCCCCCTCGCGCTTGCGTAGTCCCAGGCAGACTTGAACTGCCGACCTCCACATTATCAGTGTGGCGCTCTGACCTACTGAGCTATAGGACTGGCGCGGCTCAATGCCCACGACGGACGCATATAGGTGTATAGCACACCCAGGGTGGAAGAACAGCTTCCTGCATCCCTCACTGCTATCTCTTTTTGAGTCTCACATCGTTTGCTAAAGAAAGACAGCCGTACAAGAGGAAACTCCCCTCTTATGAAACACCTGAAAACGACAAAGAACAGGAAGACGCTCCAGAAAGGAGGTGTTCCAGCCGCACCTTCCGGTACGGCTACCTTGTTACGA
>OGMK01001058.1_pt1 | contig 15943 bp, 10 predicted proteins | sample 1573151 | NCBI WGS metagenome assembly OGMK01 (sample SAMEA2581887, study PRJEB24529) | metagenome | biome: Human gut stool | place: China | collected 2011
CAGCGGAGAGCATACCGTTCATGGTAGCGCCCACGCTGACCTTATCAAAGAAGATATGGGCACCGTTCAGTTCCTTGGCACGCACGGTGATCATGCCATAGTCCACGCTGTCCTCTGCACCCAGCGCGCTGAACACCTTGAGGTGCTGGTCGATGGGGCGGGGGCCCAGATTGCAGCCGCCGGGCATGGCCACCTGTGCCTTGCCAAAGCGGGAGAGCAGTGCACCCAGGAAGTAGTAGCTGGCACGCATCTGGCGGGACAGATCGTCCGGGACGTTGGTGCAGTTCAGGTGGGTGGTGTCGATCTCGTAGGTATTGCGGTTCAGCATCTTGATGCCGGCACCCAGGGTGCTCAGGATCTTCAGACTGACTGCCACATCACTGATGTCCGGCAGATTTTCGATCACACAGACATCTGCCGCCAGAATGGTGGCAGGCAGAATGCCCACAGCCGCATTTTTTGCACCGGAAATGGTGACTTCGCCATGCAGGGGCTTGCCGCCCGTAATAACAAACTTTTCCAATTTTATAATCTCCTTGTCGCAGGCCCGCCAGCGGCAGGGCCACTCAGGGTTCTTACTTGATTTCTCCGCGCACCGCTGGGTACACACCCTCACGATACAACTATCTTATTATACACAACTTCGGGCAAAAAGCAAAGCCCCCTTTTCCCCTGCCCGATTATTTTCTGTTTTGCCCAGAATCTGCGGAAATATTCGATATTTTTGTTTCTTATTTCAAAAATTTTACAATCAGCGCCCCTTACCAGACGCAATCCTCGCTGCAGGTCTCCTTGATCCAGCCCAGCTGATAGGCCTTGACCAGCTGTTTCAGGTCGTGTACCCGCTCCCGCAGGATCTCTCCCTCGTCCGTCTCTTCCACCAGAATGCGGTGGTTCTCTGTTTCCAGTATGTTCTTCTGCGACACGATGTCGATGTTTTCGTTCACGGCCTTTTCGGCACTGACAAAGGGCTGATGGGTCCGCAGGGACATGGTGCGGCTGGAGTACACCAGTGTGTACCCTGCTATGCCGGTCTTTTCATGGTAGGCGCGGCAGAACCCGCCGTCAATAACGACCAGACGGCCCCCGCCCTTGATGGGACTCTCGCCGCTCTTCTCCCGCACCGGCACATGGCCGTTGACGATGTGGCTGGTGCCGGGCAGACCGAATTCTGCCAGGATGCGGCGGCAGGCGGCCTCTTCATTGTACCATGTATAATAGGGGTCCTTGACTTCCTCGTGGGTGGCGGGGTCGGCAATATACAGCCGCTCAAAGGTGGTCATGGCGCTGCGGCCGAACAACGGCGACAGCTTGCCGCACCACAGATACCACAAAAAGTCCTGACCGCTCCGCCGGGCCGCGCTGCCCTCGGGAGCAAAGTAGCCGCGGCGTGCCCGCTCGTCACAGTAGTCCATCAAGCCGCGGCCCGAGTAGTTGTGTCCCTCGAACCGCTCCACGGCAAAGCTGCCGTTTTTGGTCATGGGCACCACGCCGTGGTAGAGCAGGTTGCCGTTCTCGATGTGGTAAACGCTGCCCTTGGCATACAAAAATTCCACATGATGCTGCAAGCGCTCACTCTGCCGGAAGGATTCCACCAGCTTGCGAAGCACCAGCCGCTCATCATCGTTCAGGGCGGCGGGGTCTGCCGGGTCCACGGTGGGGAAGCTGGTGTCCCGCAGGGGGTATGCCTGCCCGTTCAGGGTTACTGTTCCCTTTTTCCAATCGATGTACCGCAGGAAATCCCGACCCTGCATCTTGAAATCCGGGTTGCGGTCGATGACCTTGCACTCCATCTTGAGCATCAGAATGGTCACTGCCTTGTGCATCACGGCACAGCGGTGGAGCATGCCCTCGGTGTAAGGGCCGCGCGCCGCGTCGGTGTGGGGCATCCAGAGGGTCAGGTCGTCATTTCCGTAGAACTGCTCGGCCATCCGCTGCAGGTGCCGCAGGTTGATGCCGTAGCAGTCCTCAAGCATGGCATGGTTGTGGTAGGCCAGTGTCGTTTTAAGCACGGTGCAGACGCAGATGGGACTTCCGGCGGCGGCACCCATCCAGACCACGTCATGGTTGCCCCACTGGATATCCACATGGTGGTGGCGCATGAGCCGGTCCAGTATGATATCAGGCCGGGGGCCGCGGTCAAACAGGTCCCCCACGATGTGCAGCTTGTCCACAGCCAGCCGCTTGATGAGCTCACACAGCCGGACGATGAACCGGTCGGCGCGGCCATTTTCGATGATGCTTCCCACGATCTGCCCGTAATAAAGGTCCTTGTCGTGGTCCTCAAAGTGGGCATGGAGCAGCTCATCCAGAATATACCCGCAGCTGGACGGCAGGCAGGAGCGCACATGCTGCCGGGTATGCTTGGAGGACACCAACCGGCAGATATCAATGAGCTGAAGCAGGGTCTCCGTATACCAGTGGTCAAGCGCTTCCTCATCCGTGCACTCGGCTTTGAGCCGGGGCAGCTTCTCGTTTGGGTAATAGATGAGCGTTGCCAGCTCTGCACGGGTCTGTTCCGGCACGCTCTCCCCCAGCACGATGTCCACCTTTTCCCGGATGACACCCGAAGCCGAGTTCAGGATGTGGACAAAGGCCTCGTTTTCACCGTGCAGGTCGCTCATAAAATGTTCGGTGCCCTTGGGCAGCTTGAGCAGAGCCTGGGTGCTGATGATCTCACTGGCGGCGGCCGCCTGCGAGGGATAATCCCGTGCCAGCCGGGAGAGATATTTCAAATGATCCCGGATCTCCTCGTTTTCGGTGCGCATGACATCCTCCGTCTGATATGTAGTATTTTTGCATGATATATAATATTCTATCATAGTATACCACATTCCATATCATAAATGGTATAATAAACAAGAGTAATTCTGTCAAATCTTTTGCAAAGGACTTGGATATTATGCCCAAAACCATTTCTGTTGCCGTGCCGGAAGCCTGCACTCTCTGCCCCCGGCAGTGCAAAGCCGACCGGGCCGCCGGGCAGACGGGCTTCTGCGGGGCGGGCCGCACCCTGAAAGCGGCCCGCGCTGCCCTGCACTTCTGGGAGGAGCCCTGCATCAGCGGCACCCGGGGCAGCGGCACGGTGTTCTTCTCCGGCTGCACCCTCAAGTGCTGCTTCTGCCAGAACTACCCCATCAGCGCCGAGGGGCTGGGCAGGGAGATCACTGTAGAGCGCCTGGCCGAGATCTTTCTGGACCTGCAGGCGCAGGGAGCCCACAACATCAACCTTGTCACGCCTGGGCAGTGGCGGCCCTGGATCATCGCCGCCCTCGACCTGGCCCGGGCGCAGGGGCTGCATCTGCCCATCGTCTGCAACACCGGCGGCTACGAGACCGTGGAGAGCGTGCACGCCTGGCGCGGCTTCATCGACATCTGGCTGGCCGACCTGAAATATGTTTCTCCTGCCCTTTCGGCAGAGCTTTCCGCCGCGCCGGACTATTTTGCGCAGGCCAGGCCCGCCATTGAAGCCATGATGGCCCAGGCCGGGCACCCTGTTTTTGACAGTGAGGGCATCCTGCAGCGGGGCGTGATCCTGCGCCACCTTGCCCTGCCCGGCCATGTGGATGACAGCTTTGCCGTGCTCGATCAAATGGCGGCCTGGAACAAGGCCGACCCCGGGTGCTTCCTGCCCAGCGTGATGAGCCAGTACACCCCCTTCTATCAGGCGGCAGACCACGGCATCGGGCGGCGCATCACCACCTACGAATACCGCCGGGTGGTCAACTACGCCATGGATCTGGGCCTCAGTTCTGGCTATATGCAGCAGAAGAGCAGTGCAAAGGAAGAGTATACGCCCAGCTTTGACCTGACGGGGGTGTGAACCCCACCGTCATCCCTGCGGGATGCCACCGCCCCTAGTAGGGGCGGCCTTGGCAAAACCATAAGGCTTTACGCAATGCCAAGGGCCCCACTATCAGGTTGGCTGTCACCGCAGGTGACTGAGGGGTTCTTTCGTCAAAACAACCAAAATTTCTTTTTCTTTTTCTCTCGGCCGAAACAGCATTTGCTTGCTATCCGGTGCGCTGTGCGGTATAATGGATACAACAATGTGTTCTCACATGAAATGGATCCCGGAAACGACTTTTTAGGAGGAGCGTTATGGAACACTACAATCCCATCCTCGGCAGCGAACCCAACGGCCAGAAATTTATCACCTGCGGCGAGATCATGCTCCGTCTGACCCCGCCGAACTACGAAAAGATCCGCATGGCATCCAGCTTTGAAGCCAGCTACGGCGGCAGCGAGGCCAACATTGCACTGGCCCTGGCCAACCTGGGTGTGGACAGCACCTTCTTCAGCGTAGTGCCCAACAACAGCCTGGGCAAGAGTGCGGTGCGTTGGCTGCGCTCCAACGATGTGCATTGCACCCCCATGATCCTGACCGAGCCCAACGAGACCCCCTCCAACCGGCTGGGTACTTATTATCTGGAGACCGGATACGGCATCCGCGCTTCCAAGGTCATCTACGACCGCAAGCACAGTGCCATTACCGAGTATGACTTCTCCCAGGTCGATCTGGACGCTCTGCTGGACGGCTACGACTGGCTGCACCTGAGCGGCATTACCCCGGCACTGGGCCCCAACTGCCGCGGCCTCATCATCGATATGCTCAAGGTGGCCAAGAAGAAGGGCCTGACTGTCAGCTTTGATGGCAACTTCCGCTCTACCCTGTGGAGCTGGGAGGAAGCCCGCGATTTCTGCACCGAGTGCCTGCCTTACGTTGACGTTCTGCTGGGCATTGAGCCCTACCACCTGTGGAAGGACGACAACGATCACAGCAAGGGCGACTGGAAGGACGGCGTGCCCCTGCAGCCCAGCTATGAGCAGCAGGACGAGATCTTCCAGCATTTCATTGCCCGCTATCCCAACCTCAAGTGCATTGCCCGCCATGTGCGCTATGCCCACAGCGGCAGCGAGAACAGCCTCAAGGCCTTTATGTGGTACGACGGCCACACCTTTGAGAGCAAGCTCTACACCTTTAATATTCTGGACCGCGTGGGCGGCGGCGATGCCTTTGCCAGCGGCCTGATCTACGCCATGCTGCACAACTATAAGGCTATGGACATGATCAACTTTGCCGTGGCAAGCAGCGCCATCAAGCACACCATCCACGGCGATGCCAACATCACCGATGATGTCAGCTCCATCCGCAACCTGATGAACATGAATTACGACATCAAGCGGTAAGCTTTCCGCTCTCAACCCGTTCCTGGATTTTCCCCGGGGACGGGTTCTTTTTTATTGCCCGCGATGCTGGAAAAGCCTTTTCTTGTACATTCCTCCAAACTTTTTTGTGAGTTCCTACAATTCCATTGACAGAGAATTCCACGCATGGTATTCTTCAAATTGGTATTATTACCTTTTTTTGCCATACATTCTATGTCGTTTTTCTGCGGCGCTCATCCATGAAAGCGAGGAAATCCATGAAAAAACGGTTTGTCAGTCTATTAGTGGCACTCAGCGTAACGTTAACATTCCTGCCCATGGGAGCAGTAGCAGCAACTAAGATTACTCAAGGGAACCTCATATATAGAGTTAACGCCGATGGAGAATCGGTTACAGTTTCCGGTACATCAAGAAAACCTACACAACTTACCATTGGGAGCTCAATTTCAGATGGTAATGGTAAATCATATACTGTAACAAAAATTGGAATGGGGGCTTTTAATAATGTACGTAACACGCTTACGGAAGTTACATTGCCTCCTACGTTGGACGAAATTGAAGACAGTGCATTCTTTAAATGTTCCAGTCTAACTGAGATTACAATCCCTGAAGGTGTTACAAAAATTGGCACAAATGCTTTTTATGGTTGTTCTCAATTAACAAGCATTACGATTCCGAGTACCATCAAAAATATGGATGCGGCTTTTCCAAGCAATCCCAAGTTATCTCAAGTCACCTTAACAAATGGCATTTACAGAATCAGTAGTAGCGCTTTTAAGGATTGTACAGGGTTAACAGAAATAAAGGTACCTACAAGTGTGTATGAAATCTGCTCAGACGCGTTTAATGGATGCACAGGTCTTACAAGCGTGACCCTTGAAAAGGGTATTAACATTATAAATAGAAACGCATTCAAAGATTGCACAGAACTAAATGATGTAAAATATAATGGATATAAAACAGACTGGGAAAAAGTCAGAGTTAATAACGCAGGCAATGATACACTAACCAGCAAAGTTCGGTATCTGTGTGATATCAACTTTGATTTGAACGGTGGCACTATAAATGGTAGTGACACTATGGCCACGCAGACTGTTTACAGCAACGAGAAGCTAGGGACTGCAAGCGTCCCCACCACACCCCCACAGCGTACAGGTTATGATTTTGATGGCTGGTATACACAGGCAGAAGGCGGCACAAAATATACATTTACAGAAGCCGTCAGCAGCAACATCATCTTGTATGCCCATTGGAACGCACATAGCCATACTGTAACACTGGAGAACGACGAAAACAAGAAAACGAACTCGTACGACTATGGTTCGTCCGTTTCTGTTCCTACACCCACAAAGAAAACCGGCTATAACTTTAATCATTGGGAAGTTACCGTTCCTGATGGAGAAACCGCCCCATCCTTGAACGGCCCAGATGAGAACGGCAATTATAGTTTCTCCATGCCGGACTATGATATAACCTTGACTGCAAAATGGACACAAAAAGATGTGATCGACCCGGATGTTGACCTCAAGTTTGACGCGGCAACCGGAGAAGTGACATCGAACAATACTCAAGTCAATGCTGATGATATCATCAATAGGAAGTTTTATGATGATAAGGGAAATGAAGTTCCCGGTGAGAAATTGAATGACCGCGGGCTCCCCACGGAACCGGGCGATTATATCGTCAAAGTTGATGTCAAAGAGACCGAAAATACCGCTCCCGCGAATCAAATCACTGGCAATCAGATTAAGTGGAGTTACAATGTTCCCCAGAAGGAAGAAAAGGTCACCTACACTCTATCCCTTCTTGGCGGTATTGCAAAAGTAAACGGCAAGGATGCTACTATCAATGACAATGGTGACATTACCATTGAAAAAGGTGCAACAGTGGAAGTAACCTTTGATAAGAGCATTCTTTCCGCTGCTCAGACTTTTGACCAGTGGACAATTAAGCCTGCCAGCGTGCTGAACGCTGTTAAACCCAAGGCTGAAACCATTACCTTTACCATGCCGGGTGAAAATGTTATTATCGAAGCCATGACAAAGGATGCAAGCATTGAGGAAGAGCCCAACATTCTGGGCACTACCCTCATCATTGGTACTGCCGCCGCGGGTACCGCGGTGCTGGCCTACCAGACCTATCAGTTGGGTACTGAGTTCTATCTGATTTGCGCCCTGCCAACCGGTACAGCTATTCCAACAACCCGAGGTGAGCTGGCTGCACTGGTGTGGAACAATGCAGGAAAGCCTGAACCCGCCGCCGTGCTGAACGCCAATGCCACTGAGACTGACAAGGCCATTGCATGGGCCGTGGAGAACGACCTGCTCAAGGCCGCGAAGAACAACGGCGAAACCTATGAAGCAACTGATCCTGTAAGCCGCACAGAGGTTATCAAGGCATGGAATCAGGTGCAGGCGTTCAAAAAGTAATTCGTACCGTAACGAGAAGAACAAATAACACCGCAAACCCAATACTCTAATAGAGAACCCCCCTGCCGGTGATCTCTCGGCAGGGGGGTTCTCTATGCTTTAAGAAGCAACTACTTTATTGCCGCTTCATCTTTTTTAAGAAAGGATCATGCGGTCGTTGGCGAACTCGCCGCCGGACGCGATCTGGAACTTGGCCAGCAGGTCGGAGACGTGCAGGTTCTTCTTCTCTTCCCCGGAGACATCATAGATGATGTGGCCCTCGTGCATCATGATCAGGCGGTTGCCGTACTTGATGGCATCCTTCATGTTGTGGGTGATCATCATGGTGGTCAGGTGGTTCTCCTCCACGATCTTGGCCGAGAGGGTCAGCACCTTGAGCGCCGTCTTGGGGTCCAGAGCGGCGGTGTGTTCATCCAGCAGCAGGAGCTTGGGCTTGTTCATGGTAGCCATAAGCAGGGTCAGTGCCTGACGCTGACCGCCGGACAGCAGGCCCACGCGGGCGGTCAGGCGGTCCTCCAAGCCCAGGTCCAGGCTCTTGAGCAGTTCACGGTAGCGCTCCCGTTCGGCCTTGGTGATGCCGATCCTCAGGCCGCGCCGCTTGCCGCGCCGGGCGGCCAGGGCAAGGTTCTCCTCGATCTGCATGGTGGCGGCGGTGCCGGTCATGGGGTCCTGGAACACGCGGCCGATATAGGCGGCGCGCTGATGCTCCCCCAGTTTGGTCACGTCGGTGCCGTCAATGATGATCTTGCCGCTGTCCACGGGCCACACACCGGCCACAGCGTTCAGCATGGTGGATTTGCCCGCGCCGTTGCCGCCGATGACGGTGACAAAATCACCTTCGTTCAATTTCAGGTTCAGACCATTCAGGGCCGTTTTCTCGTTGACGGTACCGGCGTTGAAGGTCTTGGAAACATTCTGGATCTCAAGCATTTTTTGCATCCTCCTTCTGTGCCTTCTTTGCCGCGGGCTTTGCGAAGTACTTGCTCTTCCAATAGGGCACGGCCAGGAACACCGCCACCACGGAGGCGCTCAGCAGCTTGAGCAGGTTTGCATCAAAGCCGAGGGTCAGCACCAGCTGGATGACGATGTAGTAGATGATGGCACCCAGCGAAACGGACACCAGCTTGAGGGCAAAGTTGTGGAAGATGCGGCTGAACAGGGCCTCGCCGATGATGACAGCGGCCAGGCCGATGACAATGGCACCACGGCCCATGCTGACATCGGCAAAGCCCTGATACTGGCTCAGCAGTGCGCCGGACAGGGCCACCAAACCGTTGGAGACCGCCAGACCCAGCACCACGTTGAAGCTGGTGTTGATGCCCTGGGCGCGGCTCATGGCGGGGTTGGAACCGGTGGCGCGGATGCCGCAGCCCAGCTCGGTGCCAAAGAACCAATACAGCACACCGATGACCACGGCGCTGACCAGAATGACCATGATGATGGGGTTGTGCAGGGCAAGCTCCTTGACCCAGCGCAGGGAGATGAGCAGGTCGTACTTGTCCACATTGATGGACTGGTTGGCCTTGCCCATGATCTTCAGGTTGATGGAGTAGAGGGCCAGCTGGGTCAGGATGCCGGCCAGAATGGCCGGGATGCCCATAAAGGTGTGGAGCAGGCCGGTGACAAGGCCGGTGGCCAGACCGGCCAGCAGGGCGATGAAGAGCGCTGCCCAGACGTTCATGCCGGAGAGCAGGCACATAACGCAGACCGCGCCGCCGGTGCCAAAGGAACCGTCCACGGTCAGGTCAGCCACATCCAGGATGCGGTAGGTCAGGTACACGCCAATGGCCATGATGCCCCAGATGAGGCCCTGCGCACAGGCACCGGGCAAGGCACCGGGCAGGTTGGCAAGTCTTGCAAGAATATCCAAAATGTTTTCCTCCTGTAACTACACTTTTTTCTGATACGGGAAAGCGGAGAAGAGTCAAAATCCGCTCTTCTCCGCTGATTTTATTGTAAAGCCTCTCCTCACCGCAGTGTGGACCCGGCTTCCCTGTCAGGGGAGCTGTCTGCGAAACAGACAGAGCGCCTGTTATTCCTCAATGGCCTCGTAACCCTCGGGAACGGTCATGCCCAGATCATCGCAGATGGTCTTGTTGTACTTCTTGGTCACGTTGGTGTACTCAACGGGCATGGTGGAGATATCGGCCTCACCGGTCAGGACCTTGGCAGCCATCTCACCGGTGGTGTAGCCCAGATCGTAGTAGCTGATGGACAGAGTCGCCACGCCGCAGCCGGAGCAGATGCCCTCCTCACCGGCAAACACGGGCTTCTTGGCCGGGCGGCAGATGCCATCGATGATGCCGGTGTTGGCAGCGCAGGTGTTGTCGGTGGGGACATACACTGCGTCGTTCTCGTCGGCAGCCTTCTGGCAGACAGAAGCCAGATCGTTGGAATCAGAGAAAGCGTACTGGGTGGCGGTAACGCCCTTGGCCTCCAGGTACTTCTGGACCTCGTCTACCTGATACTGGCTGTTTGCCTCGGCAGAGCAGTAGAGCAGGCCCACCTTGGTGGCCTCGGGCAGCCACTCGGTGATCATATCCGCCTGCTGATCCAGCGGAGCCAGATCGGAGGTGCCGGAGACGTTGCCGCCCACGGTGCCATCGAAATCGGTCAGGCCCAGAGCCACACCGTACTCGGTGACGGAGGTGCCCAGAATGGGGATGCTGTCGGTGGCAGCCTGTGCGGCCTGCAGGGCGGGGGTAGCGTTTGCCATGATCAGGTCAACGCCTGCGGAAACAAAGCCGTTGGCGATGGTGGCGCAGGTTGCGGAATCGTTCTGGGCGTTCTGGAAGTCAAAGGTGACATTCTCGCCGAACTGTGCGGTCAGAGCATCCTCAAAGCCCTGGGTGGCGGCATCCAGAGCGGCGTGCTCCACCAGCTGGCAGATGCCAACGGTATACTTCTGGCCGTCAGCCGCTGCGGAAGAAGCCGCAGCAGAGGAAGCGGTGGAAGAAGCCGCCGTGGAGCTGGAGGAACCGCCGCAGGCAGTCAGGGCAGCAGCTGCGCCGCAGACAGCGGCGGCAGACAGGAACGAACGACGAGAAATTTTACGCATGATATTACTCCCTCAATTCTACTTTCGCGGCAACAGGACACCGCATGAAAGTCAGTATTCAAGCGGCCTGTCGCATCGCGCTGCCGCTTTACACTCGTGAAGTATATCACACTTTCCGCTTTAAAACAACCGGGAAACAGCCCGAATTATCAATCAAAGTAATTTTATCTATCACTTTTTTCGATGGCTCTGTGCCGCATCTGCATTCCTTCGAGCTTTTTCAGCTCACCGTCCAGCCAGAGCAGATTTTCTTCCAACTGGGGGCGGTACTCTTTTGCAAAGTCGTACCGGTAATACAGCGCCTGCCACAGCTTTTCCTGCATCCGCCGGGCAAACACCGGCTCAAACAGAGCCTCCAGCCGCTCCACGGTATCTTCCAGTTCCATGCACACCTGCGCCCAGCGCACATCGGTGGCCTCCCGGGCGGGCACATCGTAACGGGCCAGATAATCCCCCACCCTTGCCGCAATGACCTGCCCGCCGCACTGGGTGGGCTGCAAAAAGTAGGATACCTGCCCGTCCTTCGTGATCTCCTGCGCCAGCGGGTAAAGGGCGCAGACCAGCGGCTCGGCATCGTGGATGGCGCAGTGGTTCCCGGTGAGGAAGGGGCAGTTGCCGCGCTCCTCCTTCAGCGGGGCCAGCCGCAGCACCGGCAGGCGGCTGACCCGCCCGATGCTTCCCCGGCAGAACGCCCGGGCCACGGTGCGGGGCGGCAGGCGCAGGCGGGCCGCGATGCGCCACAGGTCAAAGCCCGACAGCACGATATCTTCCCGCCCCCGGCAGCAGCCGCCGCAGCCCGCGCAGGCAAATGAAAACGCCTCGTCCCGGGCAAGCAGGGGCGCGGTGCGGGTAAAATCGGTGCGGCCGCAGAGATCGACCTGTGAATCCTTGAGCATGATGGTTCTCCTGTTCTGTGAATGGTTTTGCTCCATTGTACCACAAAGCCGGGCACAGAAAAAGGGAGCGCATCCGCTCCCCTGTTCAGGACCCCCGGCTCACACGGCGGTAGACCGTTACGGCATCCTCAATGTGGTAGGGCGCGGTGCTGTGGTTTCCCCCCGCCCCGGCCGTGACCAGAATGTATTCCCTGCCCTTCACCTCGGCCAGACTGGCAAGGCAGAGCCCTGCTTCCCCGGTGTAGCCGGTCTTACCGCCCAGAATCCGGCCACGGTGCAGCTCTGTGCCGTCCAGCTGGCTCAGCAGGGTGCTGTGCATCGTGAACCCCTGCGGGTGGCAGTTGGTGGCCGGAACGGTATACCGCTCCGTGGTAAACAGCTTGTGGAAGGTCTCGTTCTGCAGGGCTGCTTCTGTCAGCCGGGCCATATCCCGCACGGTGGAAACATGTTCCGGGTCGTGCAGGCCCGTGGGGTTGCAGAAATGCGTGGCGGTCATCCCCAGCTCTGCCGCTTTCTGGTTCATCCGGGCCGCAAAAGCTTCCTCGCTGCCGCTCACCTCCCGGGCCAGCGCTTCGCAGCACTCAGCCCCCGAGGGCAGCATGGCACCGTACAGCAGATCCCGCACCGTGGCCTTTTCCCCGGGCTGAAACCCCGCCAGCGAGGCATTCTGGGCCTGCAGAGCCGGAAAGATCTCCTCGGGCAGGGTCACGGGCGTGTCGAGGTCCGGGTTTGCTTCTATGGCCAGCAGAGCCGTCATCATCTTGGTCATGGAAGCCGGATAGATCGTGCTGTCGGCATCCTTTTCGGCCAGCACCTCTCCGCTGTCGGCCCGCAGTAAAATGGCATGGGGACTGTTCAGCCCATCCAGCGTGACCCGCCGGGGCCACAGCAGCAGAAGCAGGGTTGCCAGCACCAGCAGCCAGAACAGCCGCCGGAAGGGTCTGCGCCGGTGCTTCCGGCGGCGCGGTGAATCTTTCATTCTCGTTCTCATCCCTTTTTGCAAAATCAAAAGCGCTTTCATCCCCTAATACGAGACGAGAGCGCCTTTTTCTGCAAAAAGTGGGGCCGCCCCACAAAAATTTGTGCAGCGGCCCCAAGCCAGTTCAATATTTTACCTTTTTACGTCATCTACAAGAACGTGTTCAGTGCTGTGCCTTATGGAACATGCCCTTGCGCTTACGCTCCAGCAGATAACCGGCAGCCAGCAGGACACCGCCTGCACGCACCAGAACATCTGCCATCCAGTTGGTGGTACCGGTCTGGATCAGCTTGCCGCTCTCCGGGGCGGGCGTGGTCTTAGCGACTGCCTGCTCCACGGTGGGAGTGGTGGGCCGTGTATTCTGCACAGCCGGGGTAGTCGGCGTAGTGGGAGCCGGAGGAGTAGGATCGGAGCCCTCGGGCGTTTCCGGTTTCGGGTTCGTGGGGATCACAGGGTCGGTCACTTCCCGCAGAGCGCCGTAAATGGTCACAGTATACTGTGCGGAGTCGGTGCCGTCGATGGTATCACCGGTGACCTTCACGTTGGAATCCGGGCCAAAGGCATCCAGCACACCCGCTGCTGCGGTGGTGTTGGGGTTGTTCTGGCTCTCATAGCCCCAGACGATGGTATAGGTCTTGCCCTCATACTCGTACTCGGTGCCATAGACCATATCATAAGCGCTGGGAGCACCCTCTGCCTGCTTTTCGTAGTTGCCCCAGATGAGCTTGGTGTTGCCCTCTGCATCGGTGGTCTTGGTGAAGTTCAGGCTCTTGCCGTTCACCACCATATCCCGCAGAATAACCACCTGATCGCCATTCTCAGCGGTCTGGTAGGCAGTGTCGAAATTGTATCCGGCCTGCTTCAGCTCTTCCAGCGCCTTGCCGATGATCTCCGGGTCATGGGAACCGTCCACATCCAGCATATAGTTCAGTGCGGCGGCGGGCACCCACACGGAGAGATACTGCTTCCCGGTCTCCTTGTTCAGGTCAGAGAGGTAGGTATAGGTCTGGCCTTTATAGGAAAGAGCATCGAAGTTTGCGCGGGCATCATCCTTGGTCAGCAGGAAATTGGTCAGCTTGTCGCCCTGCTCGTTCACCGGCCACAGGGTGTTGTCGGCGCTATAATCATAGGTCAGTGTGCCGCCGGTCACGATGAGGTTCTGGTTTTTATGCTCAGCGTCATACGTAATCGATTCAACATCTACATGCGAATTGTCCTTGAAACGGATATTGATATCATTACCATAGGCATTGATACCACCATATTGATATTTACCGTTTGTGGTTATAACGCCGTTATCAGCAATCAAAGAGACCCCATCGTCCATCATAATACCCGCAGAAGCAACATATGGTGAACCGGCCGTATCACTGATGTTCATTGCACCATTATCGTTGACCAGAATCGTATGAGTCGGCTTTCCTTGGTATGCACCATCTGCTACACATGCCCATACGCCATAATGAAAAGCGGTCGTCAAATTATACAAACTGTTTGAAACATTCAGTTTAGTCGCATTCCCTTCACTACCGGTCAGGATGATGCCTGCTGCACTCGAGTTGGAATTCACAACGCTTCCATCTCGAATATTCACATTCTTATATCCCGCCCTAATACCATAACCACAAAATGCGCTGGCATCAATATCGAGCTTACTGTGAGCGATATTCAAATCGCCCTTACCGCCTTTTTCCGGGCCATAAATTGCAGTGCCTCCTGCGCCTACGGTTATTTTAGCTTCTGTATCGTCAAGTTTAATGGAAGAAGTACCGTTGTTTCCGGTCATAATACCGATATTGCCAGCATCAATATTAACCTTTGCCTTTTCAAACGTAATATCACCGGCAGATTTGAGTGCCTTTCCCTCCTTGTCTACACCTGCACCCTCGTACTCAATGGCTTTTTTAACATCGCTGATATTCAGCGTACTTATCCTTCACAGTCAGGCTTGCATCCGAGCCTTGATGTCCGTAAATACCGGTCGCAGCACCACTGATATCCAGCGTACTGCCATCCTCGACTGTGATATCATCCCAGCTGGCAATACCAATACCGGTATGCGGCACTTTATTGTCCTTCCCACCGTCTATCGTTAGGGAAGAGCCGCCGGAGAGGGTCAGATCACCGTGCTGGGTAACAGCGCGGCCTGCCTGAGTGGAACTGGAGGTCTTAGTATCCTCAATGGTCACATCAGCGCCGTCCGTGATTTCCACGTCCGATCCATCTGCCATTACCAGACCACCTGTGGTCTCATTGATGGTCAATGAACCGCCAGCGGGGCTTTCTGTCTCTTCCGTGTCTGCATCCTCAGTTTCGGTCTTTTCTACACCGCCGCTGATGGTCAGGTTCGTTTTTGCATCCTCATTGGCATCCGAACTATCGCTTGCGCCTTCGCCGCCCACACGGATACCCTCGACATTGACGTTATCCTTAGAGATATCGTGTTCTCCGTCCTCGGTCACTTTGTCGATTGCTTCAGAACCATCAATAGTATTATTCCCTTTAAGGGTGATATCCACATCGGAATTATCTCGTGCGTTGATGCCCGCTGTGGCATTTTCCGTCAGGTTGATTTTGGTATTATCCAGCGTCAGGTCAACGTTGGCTCCCTCGTTTCTATCCTCGTCTTTCAGATTCACACCGATATCAATGCCGTTGCCGCCGGTGGTCAGGTAGGAATCCCTGACTGTCAGGTCAACATCTGCACCCTCGCCCACCTTGATGATGGTTTTATCTTCTTTGGTATCTGCGGGCACTTCAGTCGAGGTGTCAGTCGAGGTGCTGGTATCGCTGGTATCTACATTCACGCCGTCAATGATGATATCCACGTCACGGTCTCCATTCTTGTTCGTGACATTTTCTTCCACAGTGACAGTATTGTCCGTTGTTGTACCCTCTGTCTGCTTGATGATGATTTGGCCATTGTCTTTGGTATCCTTGTCCACATAAGTACGGTTTTCATCCTTATCTTCGCCCTGATAACTAAATGCTCCGTTCTCATTCTCCGCAACAGTCACATCACCTTTTTCCAGTTGATAAGTCACCGCAGAAGCACTGGGGCCAACCGCGCTCACTGCAACCGCAGTGGCCAACGACATTGCTGCCAACTTGAATTTCTTGTTTGTCATTTTTCTTCTGCTCCTTTCCAGTTCATGCTCACATGATCGAAAAGTGGTGGTCAAACAGCAGGCCGATCCTTTGTCAACTGTTTTTTGCATGGGAACGCGTTTCTCCCAAAAGCGTTTCCAGCCTTATGATAGCACACCGTACGAAAAAATCAGGCAGAAATAGAAACTTTTGGTACTTTCTTTGCCGTGAAAGAAAGTACCGCACAAAAACAACAAACCCCCAAGGAATTTCTTCCTCAGGGGTTTCATGTAAGTCGGCGACTACCTATTTTCACGCGCCGTTT
>OGMK01001064.1_pt1 | contig 15853 bp, 18 predicted proteins | sample 1573151 | NCBI WGS metagenome assembly OGMK01 (sample SAMEA2581887, study PRJEB24529) | metagenome | biome: Human gut stool | place: China | collected 2011
TTGAGCCAGTCAATGCTTTTCGACTTTTTTAATATCATTGTAAGAGGTCCCGGCCAGAACTTTTCGGCAAGCTTTAATGCTGTCTTTGGCACCTCACTTGAAAGCTTGTACAGTGCATCCATATCTGCGATATGGACTATAAGCGGATTATCTGATGGTCTTCCCTTAGCCGCATATATCTTTGCAGAGGCCTTCACATCAAGTGCATCTGCCCCCAGTCCATAAACTGTTTCTGTTGGAAATGCGACAAGACCGCCTGCTCTTAGTATTTCTCCTGCCTTATCATATATTTTGTCATCCTCTTTGGGATTTCCTGTAATATTTGCAACAATCGTTTCCACTGTCACTTACACCTCTTTTATATTATTCGTTGGTCAGATATTCCATAAGACCATTGTATATACTCCCGGCAATTTTCTGCTGATACGAATCGCTGTTAAGTCTTCCTGCCTCTTCCGGGTTAGATAAAAAACCACATTCAACTATGACAGCTGGTACATTCGTATGAAGCAGCAGGTAATATGTCGAATCCGCCTTTTCTACACGTTTGTTAGTAGTATCAGCTTCATTTACTATATGTCTCTGTATAATACCTGCCAGTTTTTTTCCTTCAGCTGACTGCTTATAATAAAATACCTGTGCACCTCTTGATTCCCCAGACACATAACTGTTCTGATGAATACTTACAGCCGCATCAGCATTACTTTCATTGATTATACTGCACCTTTTCTTCATATCAGAAGCTTTTTTGTTTGTGTCGCTTTCATTATATAATCCATTATCATCTGACCTTGTCATTATAACAGTTATACCAGACTGTTCAAGTAATTTTTTTAATTTAACTGATATTGCAAGATTAACATCCTTTTCATATATACCGCCGACACCTATTTTACCTGGATCTATTCCGCCATGACCACTGTCAATGGCAACCACTTTTTCTGCAACATTAACATCCTCAACTGTGTTTTCGGCTTCAACACCTCCTATAGTGTTTCTGCCAGTTTCTGCATAATGGAATATATATACACCTGTGAGAACTAAAAGCACAAACAAAGATACCTTCAATATTTTTAATCTGAACTTCATATTAATCACATACCTTTTTTCTTAAAGTGTATGTCAGTCTGCATTATTTATTCCTAATTAATATATCTGCTTATCACATTCCATACTGATGCCTTTTCTAATCCAAGCTTCCATGCTGCAACACCTGCTGTATCATATTCTGATATGACCTTAAGTTTTTCTTCTATAGACTTATCTTCCTCAAACCATGTCTTTTTAGTGACACCATTCTTATCATATGAACTTACATACTGTCCGGCATCTTCATTCCATGGTGCAGTTTTTCCATCAGCATTAAGTTCATCAATCGCAGCCTGCATACCTACTGCACGGCTTGTTGTTGTCTGTCCTGATATGCTCCATATTCTTGTGAAGAAAGGAATACCTACTATAACCTGCTTTGATGGAACCATATCTATAGTATCACTTACAGCTTCCCTTACAAAAGGCAGAGAAGCTACAGAACCTGCCTCAGAACCTGCATAATGCTCGTCATATGCCATAACTACAACATAATCAACATATGATGACTGCTCCTTTAAATTGTAAAATTTATTATATGCCTCTGGTTTATAATTGTCTGTTGAAAGAACTATATTATTCTTATGACATTCAAGTGCAAGCTCTCTTATAAACTGAAGAAAATCCTTTGCATATTCATTTCTGATATTTTCAAAATCAAGATTAATCCCATCATATCCATAAGAAACGGCATCTCTCATAAGTGTATCTATAAGCTTTCTTCTGTTGCTTCTTACTGAGAACAAAGTTTTATAATCTATATCCTTGTTAAAATCATTGATAAGCGGCCACACCTTTATTCCATCTGCATGCATATCATTAACCCATGCCCCTTGTGCATAGCTTGAAACGTCTCCCTGCTCAGATGTAACGCTGTACCACGTTGGTGATATCACGTTAACTGCTGATGCACTAACAAGACCTGCTGCCTTGCTGTTACCACTTATCCCACCTGTCTGGAACCATCCAAGTCTTATCTTTGAATCAGATAAAACCTTTGCATAATCCTCAACATAAGTATCTTCTGGTACATATTCATATACATCCGAAACATCTTTACTTCTTACATATCCTGTATACCCTGTACTGGTTGTAACCTTTATCCAGTCATCAAGATCATCAACATAGTAAAGCATGCTTCCTTTTGCTGCTTTCTCAAGCACATCACTCTTTATTCCGCCACGATATCTTACATATGTATCCTTATCAGCCACTACAGCTTTCTCTTCACCTGATATGCTGCGTATGCATATCCTTTCAGGTGCACTTCCATATGAATATGTACAGTTAGTATACTGTGCTACATATTCCCAGGCTACATACTTATCATCATTTACCATTACTGCTATTGGATATTCTGTTTTGTAGCTGTTGTTTTCATTATCAGTGTAATAATCCTTCCCTGGTGCATACTCATACGTCCTTTTATCATCTGTATAAAGAACGGCTCCACTTTCTGCATCATTATAAAACCTCACGTTGATATTTTCTGATACGAAATCAACTGGAAGATACCATTTTCCATCAAGTTTCATACCCTTATCTTCGTATTTAGAACCATTGATTATAATAAGAGCACTATCCGATGTATTATCAACATTAAAATATTCATATCCATCCATATACTTTTTAGATGGGGAATATTTTCTGACAAACACTGCTCCTACCACAATTCCCGCTAGAATTACAGCTGCAGCCACACCTATTAATCCAAGCTTTATTTTTGTTTTATCCTTACTTTCCATAACAATCTCCAATCATATCCAGTGTTTTATCTTATATTAGCATACATTTTTCCAAATGCGAAGTACTTATAATATGGATATCACAGGGGAATTAGTCATAACCTGTTCCCCTGCAATAACCTGTAAGCGAAGGAACCGCTTTTATATATCCGTGATATTATAATTTTAAACGTACTAAATAAGTTTTTAACTGTTACGTAATCTTTAGAAGTTCAAGAAAACTTCTAAGATTTTCACCACTTATGACAAATGGATTTCTTTCAAATGGGATAAGAACAACTTCAACCCCATGTTTTTTAATTATACTCACCGCTTCCTTATCACATGCAGCCAATGTAACCATTTTTAATCCTCTTATATCAAGAAATCTTTCTATTCTTTCCATCTTTTTTTCACATTCTCTTGATTTCCATGGGAGCATCGACCCTGCAAGAATCTTTTCATCACACGCTGATAACCTCGATACCATCCTTGCAAATGTAACATTTGTATTATCAAATGTATTCTCAAAGCTTATATCCAGTATGATAACATCATATTTCTGCCTTAATATTCCTATGTCTTCATCACGTATTCCACAGTAATAATCAATGCCATCCATACTGTATGCATGCCGGCTTGCTATGCCCTTATGCTGTATCGCTGATGCCTTTTGCATCTGTCTTAGCATAAGACTGTACGTAACCTCATCTCCTGCTACAGCAGTTTTCTTTTTTAATACCTTTCCCATAAAAACAGCCAGCATTATACACATCTGAGTTGTGCCTGCACCACTGCATAAACCAGCCACACCTATAAGCTTTATTGAGGTTAATTTCGCTGATGTTCTGTATTCCTTATATATTCTACGGCTTTCTTTTTTTACATGTAATACTTTTTCCCCCGAAACATTGCCAGAGCACCTTAAAGATTTTATATTTGATAATATACGCCTTTTCATATAATAAGCCTAACTTCTCCTTTTTTAAGTCTGTTATTATATTTTCCCATATTTCAGGCATATTATCCTGAATGAAATCTTTTATCACCGGAATAAATTCTTCATTACATACATGCCAGTTATACATACATGGAATCCTATAGCACATCCTGCTATCAGCGATATAGTTTACATATTCATAGTATTGAGTTTTATCCATAAGATTTAACATAAGCCTGGTGTCATATGTACAGTTGTTAATGATGCTGCACTCATTAGCAACGCCATACTTTCCACCTGCAACTATAATATTTATAACCTTATAATTATTAAATAAACTGCACATAATATCTTCATAGTTAACTTTATCGGTGCCATGTATTCCTTCATCTACTATTATCACTTTATAACGCGGACTGCTTTTCTCATCCTGCTGCTTATAGCTGATACCATCTGCTGCAAAATGTACACCCTTATATGTAAATAATCCGTTTTCATCAAGCCTTCCATTAAGCATTATAGCCTGTATATCACTTCTTCCTGATTTTTCGGTTACAACACAGCTGATTCCACATTTTCCAATTGCATATGCCATGCTTAACGCGATGTGAGTAACTCCTATTCCTCTTTTTGTTCCGGATATTCTTATAACATATGAGTGATTATTACCTTCTTTTGTTTTACCCAGTCGTCCCGACTGGCAGCTTATATGCTGTAATGCACAACTCACAGCCTGTACATTTCTGTATCTTAACTCCGGCTTGTGGCGTGTACATTTCATTATTACCTGGTATATTCTTTTATGACTTATCCTGCTAAAACCGCTGGCATCTGTCATAAACTTAAGAACCATTCCCACACTGTATATATCAGTACGTTTTGTTAGCTGTGCACCCTGATACTGCTCTGGTGCTGCAAAGCCCGGACTTAACATACTTTGATCATTCGTTTCATAACTATATAATGAATTACCGAAATCTATAAGCTTAACATTATTGTTATCATCTATAATAATATTATCCGGCTTAATATCAAGATGGATTATTCCGCCGCAATAGTTATGCAGATACTCCAATATGTTACATAACTTTATTCCTATATCGCATATCTGATTTATATCCAGCTTTCCTGATTCACACACGAAATCACGCAAAGATTTACCAGATATATATTCTTCAATAATGCAAATACTTATATCATCTTCATATATGTCATAAATAACAGGTATGTGGGGATGTTTAAGATTCTTAATAAGACTGGCTTCTCTTATGATATGGCCTTTATCACATGAAGCCTTGTTGATAACCTTGGCCACCCGCAACACATCTAATACTGTGTGCCTGACCAGATAAACACTAGAATAACTGGTTTTTCCCAGTTCTTTAATAAACTCGTATCTTTCGTTAAACGCTTTTTCTCACCTCCAGTTAATTCAGTTCTAATCACTCTGTTTATTTTATAACATATATTAAATATATTATCAATATCAAATTTTATAATTTTTGTCAAAAATTGATAAAATTTACACATTTTTTATTTTAAGTATGTGTATGACTTCTTTACATATCTATGAAAAATGAGTATTATATTTGCATAGATATGAATTTACTATGCATTTCGCAGGAAAGGAGATTGTTATGAAGATAGAAAGAGTTAATGAAAACCAGATACGTTGCACTCTCAACAAGGACGACCTTGCTTCAAGACAATTAAAGATAAGCGAACTTGCGTATGGCAGCGATAAAGCAAAAGAACTTTTCAGGGACATGATGCAGCAGGCATCCTATGAAGTAGGTTTTGAGGCTGAAGATATTCCCCTGATGATTGAAGCGATTCCTATCTCGGCTGACTGTATTGTGCTTATAGTTACAAAAGTTGAGAATCCGGAAGAACTTGATACAAGATTTTCCAAATTCTCTCCTTCTGATGATGGAGAATATGACTATGATGATGAGTATTCAGATATGGAAACTATCGATGACAGCTCTTCATATACTGATTCATCAGTTCCACCAACAGCAGGGGATGAGCTTGACATAGACACCAAACAGACTAAATCAGAAGGAGGCGTTATCGGTGATGATCTTATGAATCTGTTCAGTAAGGTACGTGAGTACTTAAACAACACGAATAAGACACCAGATAACACTACACTGCCTTCTAAAAACACAGATGAGCCAGCTGATAAAAAGGAAGCTGAGGAAGCTAAGCCTGTGATAAAAACCAGGATATATTCTTTTGAATCCATGGATGATTTTTCTGATGCCTCAAGAGCTATTGCTCCTATATATAACGATTCTAATTCATTATATAAAAAGCCAGGTTCAGATAGATATTATCTTATTCTTAAGAAAGAGGGCTGCTCATCAGTGAACTTTAACAAAGTATGTAACATACTTTCCGAATATGCTGCTAAAGAATCCTTCACTGAGGATTCTGCCGCTTACTTTAATGAACATGGTGAACTTATTATCGGCAGGCATGCCATAAGAGTTGCCGCAGCATTATGATTCATGTCGAATGCATATAATAAAAGGTCAGAAGCTTATAACTTATAAAAGCTTCTGACCTTTTTTATTGTCATGTTTATGACATATTATTTTTATAATGTCTGATGTCTTTATTAGCTTAATGAATCAAGATAGCTCTGGATTTCTTCTACAAGCATATCACCATCAATTCCATGAACCATGGCAGCTTCCTCTAATGTTTCACCTGCTGATGATGGGCATCCAACACAATGCATTCCAGCTCCCATAAGAATAGGAATTACACCTGCATCAATCTGTATAACTTCACCAATAGTAGTGTCCTTATTAACTCTTGCCATATTAGTATCCTCCATATATTCTTTATCCGCATATTAAGCTGCACATGCATAGATTACTGTAAAACCTGCCACTATCCAGCCGGTTAACATAAACTATAATAACGGCGTATAATACCCGGAACGTATATCTTATATATAATATTACGTTAGCAGACATACGTCAATCTTAATGTTCTAATTTGCATAATTTTCATAATTCTTATGCATTTATTCTTATGATCTTAATCTAAGATTAATATTTCCATAAATTCTATTAAGAATACATCAATCTTCTTGTTTTTTTCATAGCATTATCGTATAATGTTGATACTATAAATCCAAGGAGGAATATTATTATGGCATATGTAATTAATGATGATTGTATCAGTTGTGGTGCTTGTGCTGCTGGATGTCCAGTAGAGGCTATCAGCGAAGGTGCTGCTCATTACGAAATCAACGCAGATGCATGTATCGATTGTGGCGCTTGTGCTGGTACATGTCCTGTAGGTGCTCCAAACCCACAGTAGTTTGAAGATACATTACTATTAAATCCCCCGGAATCTGATGATTCCGGGGGATTTTTATATAGCTGTTATATAGCATTTACATATCTGTTTTTATATGACTTATTCTGAAGGCTATTTTACATAGCTATTCATATCTACATACCAGGATTCTTTGCAAGATCTGCAAACCTTGTCTGCTCTGGTATCCATGCCATTTTTACTGTTCCTATTGGACCATTTCTTTGCTTTGCTATGATTATCTCAGCAATACCTTTTAACTCTGTATCTTTATTGTAATAATCATCCCTGTAAAGGAACATAACAACGTCAGCATCCTGCTCAATAGCACCTGACTCTCGAAGATCCGAAAGCATAGGTCTGTGGTCTGGTCTTTGCTCAACCGCTCTTGAAAGCTGCGACAGTGTGACAACCGGAACATCAAGTTCTCTGGCAAGTGCCTTTAATGAACGTGATATATCTGATATTTCCTGCTGTCTTGACTCAGTCCTTCCACTGCCACTCATAAGCTGGAGGTAATCGATGATTATAAGGCCAAGGTTATTCTCCATCTTATACTTACGGCACTTAGACCTTAAATCTGCTATAGATATACCTGGTGTAGCATCTATAATAAGCTTTGATTTGGCTATACTATCGGCACCTTCTATAAGCTTGCCCCAGTCATTGGAATCAAGCCGGCCCTTTCTTAGCTTATCTGCATCAACTGATGACTCAAGTGAAAGCATACGGTTAACAAGCTGTACATCTGACATTTCCAGACTGAATACGGCTGTTGTTATGCCTTGTTTTATAGCAACATTTTCAGCAACATTAAGAACGAAGGCTGTCTTACCCATAGATGGTCTGGCTGCAACAAGCACAAAATCTGATGGCTGAAGTCCTGAAAGATAGCTGTCAAGATCCTTAAAACCAGTTGGCACACCCGTTACTGCTCCTCTGTTCTTGGCTGCGGTTGATATCTTATCAAGTGCTTCAAGAACTATCTTATCTATAGGATTATAATCACTTTCGCCTTTATTTCTGACAAGTTCAAATATTCTTTTCTCAGTTTCCTCCAGGATATCTTTTGTGCTTTCCTTTCCAGCATAACAGTCATTTGCTATCTTTTCATTAACTCTTATAATGTTACGAAGTATAGACTTATCCTTAACAATAGAAGCATACTGACGTATATTAGCAGATGTTGGAACGGCTGATAACAGTTCTCTTATGAACTCTATACTATATACCTCTGGTGGAACGTCTTTTTCTTTTAACTTTTCCTGCAATGTCACAATATCGACAGTCTTTCCTTCGTTGCACATTTCAACCATAGACTGAAACATTATGCCATACTGCTTGTTATAGAAATCATCACAAACAAGCATTTCTCCTGCTGTTATAATAGCCTGCCTGTCCATTATCATTGAACCTATAACGGACTGCTCTGCCTCAAGACTGTTTGGCATAATTCTGGTAACGCTTATATCTTCCATAGTTCCTCACTTATAATTACTTTTCTACAACTTTAACTGTAAGTCTGGCTGTAACATCCTTGTGAAGCTTAAGAGCTACTATATGTGTTCCAAGTGTCTTAATAGGTTCATCAAGCTTCATTTTCTTCTTATCAACCTCAAGTCCAAGCTGTTCTTTTGCAGCAACAGCAATTTCCTTTGTTGAGATAGTTCCAAATGTTTTTCCACCTTCTCCTGTCTTCATAGAAAGTGTAACTGACTTGTCTTCAATGCTTGCTGCAAGCTCCTTAGCTCTTGCAAGCTCCTCTGCTGCTTCTTTTTCTTCTCTTTTCTTCTGTAACTTAAGATCATTAAGATTCTTAGGTGTTGCTTCTATACCTAACTTCTTAGGTAAAACATAGTTTCTTGCATACCCATCATTTATTTTTACAATCTGACCCTTCTTTCCAAGAGTTCTTACATCTTCTAATAATATAACTTCCATGATTGTGCCTCCTATAACTATTGTTACGCATTTTCGCTTTTTTCTTATATTTCTCCATCTTCAAGCATTTTATCAAGAGTGAGTTTTATTGTATTAACGGCCTGTTCTATAGTACAGTCTGTAAGCTGGGCTCCGGCGATACTCATATGACCACCTCCACCAAGTTTTTCCATGACAAGCTGCACGTTTACTTCATCTATAGACCTTGCACTTATATATAACTTATCCTCATATGCTGTTATAACAAATGATGCCTTTATACCTGATATATCAAGTAACTGGTTAGCTGCCTTAGCACCACCTATCGTAGGGCTTTCAAGACCAGTTCCATCAAATACAGTTATCGCAAACGCGTTCTTATACACCTCCGACTTACTTACTGCCGAAGCTATGGCCTTATATTCATTCATATCGTTACGAAGCATTTTCCTTACTCTTGTTACATCTGCTCCATGTCTTCTTAAGAACGCTGCTGCCTCAAATGTACGTGGTCCTGACTTGCTGTTAAAACCATCTGTATCTATAGATATTCCAGCATACAAAGCATCTGCTTCAAATGCACGCAGCTTAATCCCATCATCTACATACTGTATCATCTCTGTAACCATCTCACATGCCGATGAAGCATACGGATCTACATATGAAAGCACAGCACCTGTTATCGTATCACTTGAACGTCTGTGATGATCAAATACGATTACTGTTTTACACTTATCAAGAAGTATAGGACATTCCGCTCTCTGTGCCCGGTTTACATCTACAACTATGACAACTGTTGATGGCTTTATATAACTCTCCGCATTATCCTTACTTATAAACATATCATCAGGATACTCTTCTTTATTAATGAAGCGGTTCATAAAAGGCCTTACACTTGTGGAAACCTCACCAAACACTATATGAGCTTCCTTTCCAAGCTTCTTTGCTATGATATATATACCAAGTGCTGAGCCAAATGAATCAATATCAGGAAGGCTGTGCCCCATAATGAGCACATTATCATTGGCCTCAAGAATCTGCCTTAGGGCATGTGCTTTTACGCGGACCTTTACTCTTGTATTCTTCTCCATCTGCTGGCTCTTTCCGCCATAATAGTATATCTTATCTCCATCCTTGATAACTGCCTGGTCTCCTCCTCGTCCAAGTGCAAGATCCATTGCTGCCTTAGCTATCTCATAATTCCTTGCATAATCATTAGCACCTGTACCTATACCAATACTGAGTGTAAGCGTTTTTTCATTGCCAACCTTTACACTTTTTATATCTTCAACAAGACTAAACTTATCAGAAAGTATCCGTTCAAGGAACTTATATCTGAACACAACCAGATATTTATCCTTCTCCATCTTTCTTATAATAGCAGCTCCGGCAGAAAAATACTTGTTAACTCTTTTATCTACTAGTCCGACAAAAAGCGATCTTCTTACATCATCAACACTTTCAAGTGCATCCTCATAGTTGTCAATATAAACAAGTCCCACTACAAATCTTTCATCCCTGATTTTCTGAATGTACTTATTGACATCTGTTTCATCAAACATATACATGGCAACAAGTGATGAATTATAGTCCCTTGAAAGTATATTTACCCCCTGAGTAAGTATATCTGCACTTATTCTTTTCATCTCAATCTTATAATCTCTATCATTAAGTGCAACTCTTACTTCTTTATAATCATCAAAATTTCTGAATACATTCGTTGAAAGTTCAGGAATGATTGTTGATATATTCTTATTGTAATCATTTTTTTTGCTTATACAGTGCTGCATAGCGGCATTCATCCACAATATATTACCTTTATTATCCAAAAGACAGTATGGAATACTAAGATCATAGAGCAATTGCCTTTGAACCTGTGAATAATTAGAAGAAAACTCTACGATTTCTTTTATAATTCTTGGCCTGAAGTACAATATCATAAATGCACACACACATATATATACAAATGTAAATACAGCAACTACTGATGCCGCAGGTATATTTATAAAATATAATACAAAATCAATTATGATAAGTAATATTCCCAAAGCTATAGGCCATACAAAAACCGAATTAAGTCTTCCAGAAGGACGGAACGACTTTTCCTGCTTATTATTCATAATATCTCCATTCTTATGATGATTAAATCAACATAATAATACAATTCCATATAATATGTTATGTCAGTTGACTACATGAGTTGCAAAACAATATAGTAATCCTAATGCAAAAGCATAATAGGATTATAACATATGTTGCTGCAATAGGGAAGAGGAGGCTACTCGAATATAAAAACAAGAACCCAATTATTCCTGCAAGCAGGATAATTGGGTTCTTGTTTTTATATTCTCATCGTTACTCGCGCTTATTCTACTGTGTATGGTAAGAGTGCTACGTGTCTTGCTCTCTTTACGGCTACTGTAAGAGCTCTCTGGTGCTTAGCGCAGTTTCCAGTGATTCTTCTAGGAAGAATCTTTCCTCTTTCAGATACATACTTCTTTAATAAAGCAACATCCTTATAATCTAATGCCTTGTTTGCATCAGCACAAAATGCACATACTTTCTTTCTTCTGCGCATTGGTCTTCTTCTCATCTGACCCTCTGGTCTTTCAGCCTTCTTATCTGGCATGTTAAGTTACCTCCTATCTTAATTGAAAGGTAAACCCTCGTCTTCCACGCTATCACCATCAGGTATATTCATAAAACCATCACCAGCTGCAGCGCTTGGTTCAGGTCTTGATGGTGTATATGCTGTTGTACCAGCTGCGGAAGAAGCGGCTTTACTTTCCGCAAATTCCTGTTCTTCAACAACAACATCAGTAGTGTAGACCTTCTGTCCGTCCTTATTGGTATAACTACCTGTCTGGATACGTCCAGTAACAACAACCTTAGTTCCCTGGTGTAAATACTTCTCAGCAAACTCAGCTGCTCTTGCAAATGCAACACAACCTATAAAATCTGCTGTCTGGTCATCACCAGCACCACTATTTCTTGAGCGTCTTCTGTCTACCGCTAATGTATATCTAGCGATTGCCATAGAACCATCCGCATTCTGTGAATAACGAACATCTGGTTCTCTTGTCAATCTTCCCATTAATATAACTTTGTTCATACTTAATCTCCTCTTCTATAAAGAGTTGAAAGCCTAAACGTCAATTAATTATTCTCCATCTTTTACGATTAAGAATCTGATAACGTTTTCCATAATACGAATTCTTGACTCAACTTCAGCTGGTGTAGCTGCTTCAGCTTCAAACTTAATGAAGTTGTAGTATCCTTCGCTCATATGCTGGATATCGTATGCAAGCTTCTTCTTTTCGCATGTACCTGGATCTGTAATTGTACCACCGAAACGAGTGATTAATTCCTTAACCTGCTCTATAGTAGCGTTTCTTACTTCATCCTCGACGTTTGCGCTAACAACTAATGCTAATTCATACTTATTCATCTACGTCGCACCTCCTTCTGGTCTTTTGGTCCCTTTTATTCAAATATAAAAAGAACAAGGATTATAATATCACGAGGTCTAATTCTAACATAGATTCATTCTCTTTACAAGTCTTTATTTTCTTTTTTTTGTATTTTTTTCAACAAGTGATCTTTTTAATATAATCTCATGTGAACACCCACAACAACGAAGCTTAACATCAGCACCTGTTTTTACAATCTGCCATTCATCACTTCCACATGGATGCTTTTTTTTCATTTTTATTATATCACCGGCATCCAGCTGAATCATTTCATTCTCCTTTAATACACTATTCTCTCATTATAACACCAGACACATTACAGCCATTCTGTTCAAGCTTTTTAACAAGTGCGTTTGTATCATCTATGGAATACTTTTTCACATCCTGTATTATAACAGTTCCCGCACAATATTCCGCAAGTATTCCAGTATCATCTGAATCCACTACGATATAATCATAATTTTGATTATATTTGTCAAGAAGCTTTCTAAATGCTTCTTTCTCTTCCTGGGTAACAATGCCATCTTCGGTAATTCCTGTAAATATAATATCAAGTTCCTTGTGATTAGTCACACAGACAAGCTCATAATCCTCATCTGGATTCTTAAGATAATCCATAACACCTCTAGCATTTTTTCCAAGCTTATACTTACCTAAAAATACATCACTTGTGATATCTCCATCTACGAATAACACCTTATTTCCAGCTTCCATAATGCTATAAGCTATCCTGAATGTATCAACCTTACCACCTATGACTGCTACTGATTTACCTGATGAAAGAGCTTCTGTTATATTATGGGCAATCTGAACTAAGCTCTCCTTTTTTTCACTGTCAATGTCCATAAGTTTATCAATATTCACACTATACATATGACACCCCCTATTTTATTCTTTTATCGTACCTAATATACGGTAATTTTCCCTGGAAGCTTCCTGTATATCTGCTACATCTGATGAAAATGTCCCAGCAGACTCCCTTAACACTTTTTCAACCATTTCTTCGTCATCAATCGTAGCCGCTGCCTGATCTTCAATCTCTATGTTCTTTAACTCATCATCCGATAATTCATCAACAATACTCATATCTTCATCATCTTTAGTTTTGTCATTTTCAGAATCTGGATATTCCTCATCATACATGCCTAAATCAGCTTTTATATTATCACTTATATCATCGTTTAAATCAGCTTTTATATTATTGTTTTTATTATCGCTTATACCATCATTTAAATCGGCACTTATATTATCGTTTATATCATTTTCTAATATAATACTGCCTTTAGTATCATCAGCTTTATCATCTGTATCTTTACTACCTGAGTGCTTATGTTTTTTCTTTTTCTTTTCTTCTTTTCCTTCATTGAAATAATCACTCACTTCATTCTCAAGCTTTTCAAGAATATCCTCTTCATCTTCAATAAACGATGGCTTCTTTTTCACTTGTTCACTATCATTTTTTATGTGTCTGCTGTTAACAGTATCTGCGTTATACAATTCCGTTGTTGAATTATCTTTGTCTGTCTCTATAAGCTGTGGCTTATGATCTATGTAATCCATACGTCCAAAACGTCTTTCATACTCATACTCATGGTTAAAATCATCTTCCTTGGACTTAAATGCACTCATAATAAGACATACTATTATCTCAATAAACATACATACAGCACATGCAGTTCCTGCAACAATGCCTGTATTCTTATATAAATCAGGCTTAAAAGATACTCCACTTGATGTTCCCTCTGATAATATCTGTATAGACTTTACCGGTATTATGGATGTTGTCTTAATAGCAGTAGATGCAACAGCATCAACATACTTCTTTGCAGTATTCTGGTCAGGATTAACACATTTAATTTGCACTATATTACTGTTTGCAGGTGAAGATACCGTAAGATACTGTGCGATATCCTCAGAAGTTCCTGCTATCCTCTGAGCTGCCGAGATTACAACACTGCTTTTAAATATAATTGTAAAATCATCTTTAAGTCCACCATTATTAGCCCTGATAGATGCTTCATTCTCCTCGCCTGGTACTACATACAACTGTGTTGTTGACTCATACATAGGTATAATCTTCTTATTCTCATAAACATATCCTGCTGCACCACTAAGAATTGCAACAATAATCAATATTAACACACATCTTGAAAACTTTTTCATCTATTATTCTCCTTCTTCCGGATAGTAATACCACCTTATGGCAGTTATCGTCCCATTGTTGTCTATATCAAAAGCAATCTGTGCAAAATCATCATCTACAGTTGCTGTTCCTGACTTATAATCTGGTGAAAAATATGTCAGTTCAATAATATAATTCTCAGCATCCTCTAAACTGTCATATCCATTATAATTAATCAGGCCATAGGATATTGCATCCTTCGTATTTATCTTATCAAGATCATCCATAGTAAAACTTCCATAAAGATAATTACCTAAAACTGCTGTTTTATCTGATGTCATACAATAATTGTTTCTATAATCAGTATCTCTGTAATAAACCCTTAATATAGAATCCGCTGACATTCCGACCTTAAGTCCTCTTGCAAATACATCCTTATCACTCACAGATGCAGCTGCCGTCAGCCTGTATGTTCCCGACTGGTTCTTCCCGGCTGTCTTACCCGAATCATCGAATTTTACAAATATAAATGTAAGATCGTTGTACGCGCATACCTTCTCTACATATAAGGCATCTGCATTATTTTCTTTTTCTGTAGATTCATACTCCGAAACTGGTGTTCCGTATATATTCTTCACATCATTTTCCGACATCATATATTTCAATGAATTGACCGTAAGATCAGAATAACTGAATTTATCAGCTTTACTCGTTTCTACTGTTGGATATTCCTGATAGCTTGTTATATCCTCCGAATCATCTGTTATAACAGCCTCGACATGCTTTCCACATGCTGACATGCCAAACAGCATAGTCATACTCAGTACAATTCCTGCACTTTTTCTAAAAACACTGAATTTGCTCATTGTTTTCCCCTTTTATATACATTTCTATAAACATTCAGATACATGGTCACAGTATAACATATTTGTCAGTTTTATAAAATACAAATGCATAAATTTGTCAATTTCATGTGGATTATTTATAAAACAAAAAAAGTCATCCCACACAGTGAGATGACTTAGAGGCGACAACCAGATTCGAACTGGTGATCAGGGTGTTGCAGACCCACGCCTTACCACTTGGCTATGTCGCCATATTAAATTGCTTATCAGATTTGCTCTGATAAATGACCCCAACGAGATTCGAACTCGTGTTACCGCCGTGAAAGGGCGATGTCTTAACCGCTTGACCATGGGGCCTTAAATATATACTACCATATTTACATGCCTCTGTCAACCGGGTAGTATTACCA
>OGMK01001082.1_pt1 | contig 15632 bp, 12 predicted proteins | sample 1573151 | NCBI WGS metagenome assembly OGMK01 (sample SAMEA2581887, study PRJEB24529) | metagenome | biome: Human gut stool | place: China | collected 2011
GGTAGATGGTCGGGTCGCGCATGTTCATGTTCGGGCTGGCCAGGTCGATCTTGGCGCGCAGCGTTTTTTCGCCGTCGGCAAACTCACCCGCGCGCATACGGCGGAACAGGTCGAGGTTCTCCTCCGGCGTGCGGTCACGGTAGGGGCTCGGGCGGCTGGGCTTGCCGGCATCGTTGCCGCGGTACTCCTGCATTTCCTCGCGGGTCAGGTCATCCACGTAGGCCTTGCCCTCCTTGATGAGCTGCTCGGCGTACTCATAGCAGCGCTCAAAATAGTCGCTGCCGTAGAAAATGCCGCCGTTCGGCTCGGCACCCAGCCATTTCAGGTCCTGCAGGATGCTCTGCACGTACTCGTCACCCTCGCGGGCGGGGTTCGTGTCGTCAAAGCGCAGGTTGAACAGGCCGCCGTAGTGTTTGGCGATCGTATAGTTGATGAAGATCGCCTTGGCGGAGCCGATATGCAGGTAGCCGTTCGGCTCCGGCGGGAAACGGGTATGCACGACATCGACCTTGCCCTCGGCGAGGTCGGCATCGATAATATCCGTCAGGAAGTTGGAAAATTTTTCGTCTGCCATGATTACACCCCAAAATTAGTAAGCGTCACGTTGTTGTAGGGGCCGATGCCTGCATCGACCCGCTGCAAGGCTATAGGTACGCTAGCTTTGATTATCTTACTATTATACATAGGTTTATATCATTTAGCAAGAGGTAAAAACTTGCCTGCACCTACTGTTATTTATAAAAGGTTTGTGCTATAATCAATACTGATTTACAATGCCTAAGATTTGCCGTTCTTACAAATCCTAACAAATCCTAACGAAAGGGGGCTGTGCCATGCCGACCCCGAATGACCGCGGGCCCCACCGCCCGCGCACAAATATACAGTACCATGTGGAGAATGGCTGGGCGGTGCCCGACCAGCCGCAGACGCCGCCGCGCCGCACCTCCACGCAGGAGCAGCGCCGCGCCGCCGCCCGCCGCGCGCGGGCAAAGCGCCGCAGACTCCGTCAGCTGGCGCTGATCGGTACGGCGTGCGGCATTCTGGTCGTGTCGGGCGTCATCACGGCGCTGCTGCCCGCTAAGGGTGCGGACGCGCCGCTCACCTCCGATGCCCCCGCCAACACGCGCCTTGTGGCCCCTGTGCCCTACGCGGGCAGCAACGGCAGCGCAGGCACGGCACAGGCCCTGAACTGGGGCACTGTCGGCCCGCAGCGCCAGAGCGCCGACACGGGCTACACCTACACGGCGCTGCCCGCCGCCCCCGCCGCGCTGCCGGCGTTTGGCCGCGTGGACACAAGCTGGTTTGCGGATGCCGCCTTCCTCGGCGATTCGCTGACCGCGGGCTTCTGCGTGAACGAATACAACATTGATGTGGGTGGTGCGCTGGTCTGCGGCTATGAGGGCATCAGCCCGAACACCGTCGTCAACCGCGCCACCGTCACCAACCCCGACCGGGGCGAGGAGGTGCCGCTGGACGTTCTGGCCGCGGCCCAGCCCGCGAAGCTGTACATCCTGATTGGCACGAACGCCTTGGTCCAGCCCGGCAACGATGACAGCTTTTTGGCGTACTACGGCAAAATGCTGGACGACCTGCGCACCGCCCTGCCGAACACGGTGTTCTATGTGCAGTCGGTCCTGCCCGCCACGCAGGAAAAGGTCGCCGACAGTCTGCCGGGTCTGGCCCCGGACCGTCTGGCGGTCATCAACGCGGCCATTCAGCAGCTTTGTGCCGAGCGTGGGTGCTATTATCTTGACCTCAGCGCCGAGTTTGCCGACGACGCCGGGTATCTCTCGACGGAGTTCTCCCAGCCCGACGGCGTGCATCTGACAGTCTCCGGCTACAGCAGGTGGGTCAGCTATCTCTGCACCCATGTGCCCTACAGCAAGGACAACCCCTATCAGGCCGGGAGCACCTACTACCTCAGCGACGATATGAAAAACCTACTCAGCGATATTCCGTAAAGGAGCCACACATGCCAAACGACAACGAACATCCGCGCTACACCGACCCGGAGCATCCCTACTCCGGCAGCGGCCGCCGCTACCAGAACAACTATAACCGCGACGAATACCACGCCGGGGACGGCCCGTTCCAGTTCCCATGGTGGGCGATCATCATCGGTTTTGTGGTGTGGTATCCGCTGGGCTTTATCTTCATTGGCCTGAACAACGCCATGAAAAAAGGCAAGCTCGGCGGGTTGGAGCAGAAAGCCCATGACCGGGTGCAGAGCTTCAATAAGGTCAGCACGACGCCGGTCTATGCGGCGCAGAGCCGCCCTGTCTATGAGCAGGACGCCCAGACGCCGAACGCCGCGAGCGCAAAGCCGCAGATGCAGGGCAAAAAGGGAAAAAACGCATGGCTCGCAACGGGGCTGACCGTGGCGGGCGTCGTACTGCTGCTGGGCGCGCTGGCCGCGCTGCCGGAGGGTGTCTACTGGCTGCCCGACGCGCTGGCCGAGGGCGACTATTACTGGCGCTGGCTGCTGTCCGCCCTGATGCCGGTGCTACTCGGCGCGACGACCGGCATCGGCTGCCTGTTCGGCGCGCAGCACATCCGCACCTCCCGTCGGATGCGCAAAAAGATCGACAACATCGTCGGCGACGCAAAATATATGTACATTCAGGACATTGCCAGCGCGGTGCCCTGCAGCTATGAAAAGTGCTGCAAATATCTGGAAAGCTACATCGACGAGGGCGTCTTCGGCCCTGAGGCCTACCTCGACATGCGCCGCAAATGCTTGGTGGTGAGCGGCAAAGCCCCCGCCCCGGAGCCGAAAAAGCCCCGTAAGGCGAAGGCTGCCAAGCCCGCCGCTGCGCAGGAAAAGGACGAATACCAGAAGATTCTGGACGAATTGCGCCGGGTCAACGACGAGATCCCCGACGAGGAGATGACGGACAAGATCAGCCGGCTGGAGGCCGTGTCCACCAAAATTTTCGAGCAGGCCAAGGCCGACCCCGAAAAGCTGCCCCAGATGCGCAAGTTTATGGATTATTACCTGCCTACGTCGTTAAAGCTGCTCAATACCTACGCCGAGCTTGACAAGCAGGGCATCGAGGGCGAGAATATCTCGGAGTCCAAGCACCGCATTGAGCAGACGATGGACACGCTGGTCAAGGCGTTTGAGACGCAGCTGGATAAGCTGTTTGCCAGCGACGCCCTCGACGTCAGCACCGACATCGACGTGATGGAGAACATGCTCCGCGCCGATGGCCTGACGGGAGATACGCCGTTTAAGTTGTAATTTTAAGGAGCCAATTACCCCATGTCGAAATCCACCCAGGGTCAGCTGCACAACAGCTGGCACAATTTCTCGAAATATCGCCCGCTCATCCGCGAGCTGGTCACCCGCGACCTCAAGGTCAAATACCGCCGCAGTGTGCTGGGCTATATGTGGAGCATTTTAAACCCGCTGCTCATGATGCTGCTGCAAACGCTCGTTTTCTCCTACATGTTCCGGTTCGACATCCCGAACTTCCCGCTGTATCTCATCTGCGGCAACACCCTGTTCAACTTTTTCAACGAGAGCACGAACATGGGCATGGGCAGCGTGCTGGGCAATGCGTCGCTTATCAAAAAAGTATACGTGCCCAAGTTCATTTTTCCCATCAGCCGCGTGGTGTCCAGCTTTGTGAACCTGCTGTTCAGCCTGGCGGCCATCCTGCTGGTCATGCTTATCACCCGCTCGCCGTTCTACTGGACGATTCTGCTCGTCTGGGCACCGCTTTTGCTGCTGCTGGCGTTCTGCTGCGGCATGGCCGTGCTACTTTCGGCGCTGGCGGTCTACTTCCGCGACCTGCAATACCTGTACGGTATCCTGACGATGGCTTGGATGTACGCTACACCGCTGTTTTATCCCCTCTCGGCGCTGCCGCCCTTCATGGTGCCCGTCATCAAGCTGAACCCGCTGTACCATTACATCAACTGCATGCGCTGCCTTGTCATGTACGGCACGGTGCCCGGCCCCAACACCTGGATCGCCTGCATCGGCAGTGCCGTGGTTATGATGAGCGTCGGCCTCGCTGCGTTCCGCAAGTTGCAGCGCAACTTCATTCTGTATCTGTAAGGAGCTTTCCATGTCCATCATTCAGGTGGAGGATGTCTCGATGCGTTTCAACCTCGCGCAGGAGAAAACCGAGACCCTCAAGGAATACACCGTCAAGCTGCTGAAGCATCAGCTGTTTTTCAACGAATTTTACGCACTGCGGGACATTTCGTTCAAAATTGAGCCGGGCGAGTCCGTCGCACTCATCGGCCGCAACGGCAGCGGCAAGAGCACGATGCTGAAGCTGATTGCCGGCGTTATGTACCCCACGACGGGCAGCGTGACTGTCAACGGCGAGATCGCGCCCCTGATCGAGCTGGGCGCGGGCTTTGACCTGGACCTGACCGCGCGGGAGAACGTCTTTCTGAACGGTGCGGTGCTCGGCCATGACCGCGCCTACATGCAGGAGCACTTCCAGAACATCATCGACTTTGCCGAGCTGTGGGATTTTGTCGATGTGCCGGTAAAAAACTATTCCAGCGGTATGATCGCGCGGCTGGGCTTCTCGATTGCGACAGAGGTCCGGGCCGATATTTTGGCCTGCGACGAGATTTTGTCCGTCGGTGACTTTATGTTCCAGCAGAAGTGCCACCAGCGGATGGAGCAGATGCTCTCCGGCGGCACAACGCTGCTGTTCGTCAGCCACGACATCAATCAGGTCAAGCAGCTGTGCAAGCGTGCCATCTGGATCGACCACGGCCACCTGCGCGGCGACGGCCCAGCGGAGGAGGTCTGCAACGCCTATGTAGCCGCGATGGAGCGGGGCGAGTAAAGGCTTCCCCCGAGGGGGAAGCTGTCCGCGAAGCGGACGGATGAGGGGCAAACTTTCCGCGGCAGCCCGTTGGCGGGCAACAGCGGCACAGCCGCCCCTCATCCGTCTGTGGTCGGGGCCACAGACACCTTCAGTCTACGCGCTAAGAGCCGCCTACGGCGGTTGCGCTCCGACACGCGCCTGCGGGCGCAGCCCCAAGGGGGAAGGCATCCCAGCCCAAGTAAGCAACACAAAGGAGACCCCATGCTGACCAAAAAACAAAACCTTACACGGGAAATCCTGACCGTTATCCTGCTGCTGGCGGCGGTGGCGGCCACGGAATACTGGTTCTTCCAGCTGTGGCGGCTGGACTGGCATGTGCCGATGTTCTACGGCGGCGACGGCATCTACTGGGTCGGTCAGGTGCAGCGCAGCTATGGCGAGCTGTCTGCCTCCCTCGGCTGGCCGTTCTATGAGGTCGCGGGCAGATACGACCCGAACTATGATCTGATCTACGACATCTTTGTCTGGTTCGTCGGCCTGTTCACCAAGGACACCGGCACGGTGTTCAACCTGTATGTCCTCGTCATCCCGTTTGCCAACGCGCTGGCGGGGTACGCGGTGTTCCGCATGGTCGGGCTGCGCCGCTGGCTGAGCTTTGCGTTCGGTCTGACGTTTGGCCTGACGCCCTACGTCCAGCAGCGCATGGCCGGGCACATGATGCTGGCCGCCTGCGAGTTTGTGCCGTTCTCGGTGCTGCTCTGTCTCTGGTGCGCCGAGGATGAACAGTTCAACCGCCCGGGCAGGGGCTTCTTCAAAAACAAGCGCAACTGGCTGGCGCTGGCCATGGCGTGGGGGATCGCCAACAACGGCGCGGCCTACTACCCGTATTTCACCTGCTTCTTCCTCTGCGTCACGGCGCTCTGCCTGATTTTGCGGGACCGCAGGTGGCGCGCGGGCACGTCCTGCGTTGTCACGATTGCCGAGATCGTCGCCTGTATGATCCCCGACTTTTTCCCGATGGTGCTGGGCATCCTGAACGGACAGGGCAGCACGCTGACCAACGGTGTCTACCGCAGCCCCGTCGGCGCGGACATCTACAGCCTGCGCATCAGCAGCCTGCTGCTGTCGCCCAACGGCTTCGGCCTGCAGAAGCTCGCCAACTGGATGGGCCGCTACTTCCACGTTCTGGCCACCGACGAAGGCCCGATGTACAACGAGAACGCCTACGGCTACCTCGGCATTGTGGGCATTTTCGGCTTCCTCGCGCTGCTGCTCATGCTGTTGCGCAGCCGGGACTGGAGGGCGGGCCGCACCGAACGCCCCGAGCTGGGGGACCGCCTCTGGCTGCTGAGCCGCCTCAACGTCATGGCGCTGCTGCTGGCGACGATTGCCGGCTTCGGCGGCATCATCGGCATCTTTGTGCGGTTCATCCGCGGGTACAACCGCATCAGCCCGTACATTGCGTTCTTCGCGTTGCTGGCTGTCGGCCTGGCTCTTGAAAAACAGCTGACCCGGCGCACCGGGCGCAGCCGCAAGGCGCTGGCGGCTGTGGCCATCCTGCTGCTGGGCTACGGCTACTGGGAGCAGCAGGGCTTCTTCCGGCCTGAGTACGAGGAGATTCAGGACAAGTGGTATCAGGACGAGGCTTTTATGAACGAGGTCGAGGCTGCGGCAGGGGACGGCGCGATGCTTTTCACGCTGCCGTACATGAAGAATTTTGAGAACGGCTCGCTGAACAACATGTGGGATTACACGCTGCTGCGCGGCCCGCTGCACAGCAAGACGCTGAAATTCACCTACGGCGCGGGCTACGGCACGAAGAATGACCTCTGGTACCGCGAGACGAGCGAGCTGGAGCCGGACGCCATGGTGGCCGAGCTGCGCACACAGGGTATGACCGGCATCTATCTGGATCTGGACGGCTACCCCGAGGACGAGCAGCAATCGGCGCTGGCCGCCCTGACCGAGGCCGCCGGCTGCGGCCCGGAGGATGTCATCCACAGCGGAAGCGGGCTGCTCTGCTACATCCCGCTGGGGCAGGAGTAACGCATGAAACTGCAAAAAATAACGCAAAAGCGATGGTTCTGGCCGCTGGTCTGCGCGGTGTCCGTCGTGTTCGGCTGGTGGTATTTAAGCATTGTGACCTGCGCGCCGCTGGGCGGCGACGATGAGCTTATCAACCTGCAGAACTACTATTATATTACGCACACCTCGTTTGCCCAGAGCGTGCTGGACTACCTTGGCGATTTGTGGGAGCAGTTCAGCCTGCAGAACGGGCGGTTCCGGCCCTTCTCGTCGCCGCCGGTGCGCGGCCTGACGAGCTGGTTCCTGGGGGATCTGGTCGGCTACCGGCTCTACATTCTTGCGTGGACCTACGCGGACATTGTGCTGACGGCGTGGCTCGTCGGCAAGGCGTCCCGCAGCAAAAAGCTGGGCATTGCCTGCCTCTGCCTGCTGCCGATGATGTTCAGCGTCTGGCAGGACTCCACGGGCAACAGCCTCTACTCCTACGGCGCACTGGTGCAAAGCACGCTGCTGCCCGCGCTTGTCGCCGGGCTGGCCGTGCTGCGCTGGCAGGACACCGGCCACAAGCGGTGGGCCGTGCTGGCGGGCTACTGTATGTTCCAGTGCTGCGCCACGTTTGAGATCGGCTTTACCTATATCGTCCCGATTTTTGGTCTGGCGTGGCTCTACACCGACAAGGCCCGCGACGCGCTGCGGTTAAGCATCTCGGCGCTGCTGGGCGAGTGCGTGACGCTGGCCTTCAATATGGGCGCACGGCTCATGAACACGCTGCGGGCTGCGGGCATTCTCGAGGGCAGCGTCTCCCAGATCGAGGGCATCTCCCCGAACTTTGACCTGCCCGCCATCCTGCGCACCTGGGCCATGCAGATGTCGGCGGGCTTCCCGCTGAACGCGATGCTGTTCGGCAAGATGCGCCCCGGGAAAATATATCCCGTGGACGTGCTGTGCGGCGTCATGGTGGCCGGTGCGGCAGTGGCCGCGCTGGCGGCGCTGGATAAGCTGCCGAACAAAAAGCAAAATCTGCTGCTGTTTTTAAGCGGCCTTGCCATGCTGTCCGCCCCGGCACTGCTGATCGGGCTTTCGCCCAAGTACCAGCAGCCCGGTCAGGTGGACTGGCGGCACGGCTACATTCCCCAGACTGTGGAGAGCTTCGGCGTCGGTTTAATGGCGCTGGCCGTGCTGGTGATGCTGCTGCGCCGGGCGCGCGGCAAGAGCTGGTGGCCCGGGGGCCGCGCGGTGCTCTACGGTCTGCTGGCCGTCTGCATGGCCGGGTCGGTGGTCTGGCAGCGCGCCGCGACCCGCTCGGCCTACGACCAGGGCGGGCGCGCCTACACGGTCTTTGGCGACGGCGTCGTCGCGGGCCTGGCCGCCGACTGCGGCGACACGCCGGTGGTGACCGATTATATGATCTGGGGCGGCCATGAGGTTGCGGAGAACGCCTTCTTCCTGCGCTACGGCGATCTGGACGCCGATGCCCACGCCCTGCAGGTCTGGCGCACCGAGGACCACGCCGACGACGAGGCAGTGTACCGCGTCGGGTTCACGCTGGGGCAGGACAGGCACTACGACATTGCCTGGTGCGGCCTTGGCCACGGGGCAGACCCGGATGTGCTGACAGATGTCGAGGTCTGGCTGCCCGCGGGTACCTTCCTCTATGATGTGCTCTATTACACAACCGCCGACGGCGAGGAAGTGCGCAGAGAGGTCTACCTCGACAAGAACGGCACTATGATCACACTGGACGGCGAAATTCTCGCGGACAGCATCCGGCTGGCCGCTCATTAGGGGGCACCCCGGCCTACGCATAACGCAAAACGGGGCCTGTAGGGCGGCCTGCCCACAGGCCGCCGTGCCCGCTTGCGGAAGTGCAAAGCCTGTTGGGTTGCCACCCCGTAGGGGCCGGGCATGCCCGGCCCGCTGCCCTCCCGCAAAAGCCCGTCCATCTTCCCGCCGCGGGCCGCAGCTATGCGGCTCCTGCGTACTCTATCAATTCAAGGAGGTGCCGCCCTTGGCACAAAATAAATCCCGCCGCCTGCTGTGGGCGGTCTGCCTTGCGGCGCTGGCGGCATTTGCTGCGGCCATGGTCTGGCTGCACTACCAGCAGCTTTGCTCCCCCGGCGGCGGCAGCGACCCCTATACCTCCGACCTTGGTATGCACCTGGCCTTCGCGCAGCGCGGCATGGTCTACTCCACCGTGTCACTGCTCATCGGCCCGGCGTATGCACTGGCCGGGCGCGTCGGCATTGCCGTGCTGCTGGCGGCGTTCCATCTGGCCGCCGTTGCCGTGTTCGCCTGCGGCCTGCGCACTGCCCTGCCCGATGCCCCGCGCCCGGCGCGGCTGCTGGTCAGTCTGGTGGTCAACCTTGCCACGGCGGTCTGGATGCCCCGCGGCGGCTACTGGTACCAGGGCACTGTCGGCGGCACGATTTATCACAACACAACGTATATTATGCTAGCGCCCTTTGCACTGCTGGCGATGCTGGCCTTTTACCGTGTCTGGCCGACGATACGCGATGACCTGGATCTGCGTGCCTACGCGGTCTACACGGTGCTGCTGACCGTGGCGACCAGCTTCAAGGCCAGCCTGATCTTTGCATTCGCCCCGGCGCTGCTCGTGCTGCTGATTGCCGATTTTGTGCGCACCCGCGCCAAAAATCTGAAAAATGAGATCATCATGGGGTGCAGCGTTTTCCCCGGTGTAGCGCTCTGCTTTATCCAGGCCAACGTCCTGTTTGCCGAGGAAGGCTCCGGCATACGCCTGATTTTCACCGTCCCGTTTGACCACCACCGTATGCTGTGGGGGCCGTTCAACGAGGCCGGTGTGCTGGGGCTGGCGCGGTCCTTCGTCTTTGTGGCGGCAGTGGGGCTGCTGCTGGGCCGCGCGGCGTGGCAGCGCTTCCGCTACCGGTTCAGCCTTTTCACCTTCGCCGTCTCGCTGGCCGAGGCGCTGCTGCTGGTCGAAAGCGGTGAGCGGCTCTATCACGCCAACCTCTGGTGGGGGCCGTTCATCTGCTTCTGGGTGTTCTGGCTCGAGTCCGTCAGCGTCTTTTTGCAGCAGACGCGCACCGGGGCCGTGCCCCGCTGGCGGCTGGCCGTCTGCGCCGCCGCACTGGCGTGGCACATCGTCAGCGGTGTCTGCTTCTTAGTCATGCTTTTGCAGGGCGTAAGCTATAACGTGCCGATCCTGACGTATAATTTGTGGTAAAAAACTCCCGGGAAGCCGCGGCTTCCCGGGAGTTTTTGGCTTCCCCCTCGGGGGAAGCCAATCTCATTTTTTACCCTCATGCCCGCCCGGCAGCGGCAGACTGCACACCAGTGCAATGCCCAGCGCCAGGGCCAGCGCGACCTTGAAGGTCTCGCCGCCTTTGCTGGCGAAAAGCTCCTGCTCGCCCTGCAAAAAGTAGTAGGCCGTGTAGTAGATGCCCGCGCCCGGCACAAGCGGAAAGATGCCCGGCAGCAGAAAAATCGTCACCGGGGCCTTGTGGCGGATGGCAAAGAACCGCGCGCAGCCGGTCAGCGGCAGCGTGGCGACCAGCGTTGCAATCGCCGGGCTTAACGCGAACAGCTCCACGCCGAAGATGTAGACCATCCAGCCCACCGCGCCGGTCAGGCCGCAGGCCAGGTAGTGCCGCCGCGGCATCTGGAATGTGATGCCAAAGCTGATCGTTGCAATGACGGCCACCACAAAATGGGCAAAATAATGTGTCCAGACCGGCATCACGCCACCCCCAATCCACGGGCCATAATCCAGCCCAGCACCACGCCGCCCGCAATGCTGCCCGCAATCAGCAGGGCATCCAGCAGGCGGATGGAGCCGGACAGGTAGTCGCCGTTCAGAATATCCCGCACGCCCATCGTCAGGGCAACGCCGGGGGTCAGCACCATCAGCGCGCCGATGATCGCCGCGTTGGCGTTGACGGCGGGCACAACGGTCTGCACCGCAATGGCCCAGATCGTGCCGCAAAACGCCGCCATAATGTCGGTGAATATCCGGTTGATGCCGTGCCTCGCAAACTGCTGGCAGACGAGCGCCTCCAGCAGGCCCGCCACCGCGGCCACCGGCATGTCTGCCAGCGTGCCGCCGAACAGGTACGCGAACCCCGCTGCCCCGACAACGCAGGCAAGAATTTCCAGCTGCGGTGTGCTGCGCGGCAGCGTGCGGGCCGTGTTCAGCCGTGCTTCGGCCTCGACGACGCCCAGCCTGCCGGCGGCCAGCTCACGGGAAAGCTCGTTCACGGCCTCGACGCGGCCCAGATGGATCGACACGGTGGGCACGTGCCGCACCAGCGAGACGGCGTCCCGCCCCGGCAGGTGCGCCGACGCAAAGATGCCGTTGGTCAGAACATAGACATGGAAGTCCCGCACGCCGAGGCTGGCGGCCATGATCTCCATGGTCTGCTGTGCGCGGAACACCTCGCCGCCGTTTTCCAGCAGCGTCTGGCCCGCGTCCATGACCAGCTCCAGCGCACGGTCAAACAGTGCATCAGCCACGGATATTCTCCCGCACAGCGTTGAATTCCGGGTAATGGGCGTACAGATGCTGCGCGATGGCCTCCATGAGCAGGTAGTCATGCTCGGAGTCGATGTCGATGATGCCGGTGTCCATCATAACGCTGACGCCGAACTTGGAGTGCCACAAAATCGGGTCGGGGTTGTCCACAAGAAACGCGCGGCGGATGACGTAAATCGACGCATTGACGTCGTATACCTCGGGTGCCTGCTGACGGCCCGTGAACTGGCTCTCGATGACCATCTCGGCGTGGTCGCCCACGATCTTGAACATATTGAACCACGGATTGCGGCGGGCCTCGCAGACGCTGAAAATGATTTGCAGGTCCTCGCGCTCCTGCGCTTTGGCAAAGGCGTTCTCAATGTCCTGCTCGGTGCGCAAGGGGCTGGTGATGTCCAGATCGATCATAGCATCGTACTGTTTTCCGGTGCGGGCCTCCATGCGGGCAAAGCTGTCCTTGTAGACCTCGACCTTCGGCACGCGGTCCCCGCCCAGCTCGGCCCCGCGGGGCAGGTAGATGACCTCCGGGTACTCGGCGGCCACCAGTCTGGCCAGGTCCTCGCTGTCGGTGTTCAGCGCAACGTCGATTTCCAGCTCCGGGTGCTTTTTAATGAACAGCTCCGCGGCGCTCAGCGAATAGTAAACCAGCGGTTTGCCGCAGAAATTTTTCAGATTCTTGTTTTTAAAGCCCTTGCTGCCGGCACGGCCGCAAATTGTAATGAGCAGTCTTTTCATTGTACGTTCTCCCCCAAGGTAAGTTTCAGCACGTTCAGTGCCAGCGCGGGCGGGTTGCAGCTCTCGCCGCTGCCCGTCAGCGCGTAGTCCACAAAATATTCCATCTCCCGCTCATAGCGGCGGTTGACGTCCTCCTCATAGTGCTGCACGGTGCCGTCCGGCAGGGTCAGCGTGCCTGCGCCAAAGTCGGCCAGATAGCTGCCGTCATGGCAGAAAAGCTCGATGCTGCGCCGGTATCCGCGGCCAAAGTAATCAAGATGCACCTCGGCCAGCAATGTGGGGTATCTGGCGATATACACCGACAAATCGTCGGAGTCGATTTCGAGGTCGGAGTAGGTGCCCTTGAAATTGTACAGCTTTTCAGGCACGCCGAACAGCTCGACGAGGTAGTCCCATTCGTGGATGAGGTCAATCGTCACGCCGCCGCCCATCGCCTTGTGGGCGCTGTAGACCGTGCGGTAGTCCACGCCGGGCCGCCAGTCGGGCAGATAGCTTGAGCAGATGACCCGTGCGCAGTAGGGGTGCAGACCGGGCAGCCGGTCCTTGAGCGCCAGCATGACGCCGCACCACCGCATGGGCGCGGCCACATAGGCCTTTTGCCCCGCGGGCAGGCAGTCGGCCAAATCCAGTCCGGTCTGGTCGGCGGAAAAAATCGGCTTTTCGATGAAAAGTGCCCCGCCGCGGCCCCTGACCCGGGTCAGGGCGTCGGCGTGCAGGCTTGTGGGGTTCGTGATGAACACCATGTCATAGTGTGCGGGCGCGTCGGCCAAATCGGTGTACTGGGCGTGCAGCAGCGCGGCCACGCCGTCCCGCAGCGGGCGGGACAGGTCGCTGCGCAGCGCGTCGGCCTGTAAAGTCCAGCCCCGGTCCGCACAGAGGTTGGTCAGATTTTTTAAATGGCGCGTCCCGATGGAGCCCAGCCCCACGAACAGCGCGGTTATGGTACGCATAGGAGATCCCCTTTTTATAACAAGTTTACGGCAGGTTTGTGGGGGAGGCATTTGTGCCTCCCGCGGGGCTTGCGGCAACCGCAAGGTGCCCGGGCGGATATGGAATCCGCCCCTACGCTGTAGGGGTCGATGCCTGCATCGACTCGGAACCCCGGAGGCTGCCGCACGTAGCTTTTCTTGGCCCCTCTGCGAGGGGGCTCCGCCCGCAGGCGGTGGGGGAGAGAACCCTGCGGCTATCCGAAATTTTACGGGCTATGGCAAGGTTCTCTCCCTCCGGCCCTGCGGGCCACCTCCCCCGCAAGCGGAGGAGGCTTTAGTGACTTTCAATAAAGTCCATGAGTTCAATTGCCTTCAGGTCCTTTTCAAAGCTCCACTTCGGCTGCTCGTCGCCCTTCAGCACGCCAAAAAAGTTCGTCAGCTCGTCCACATAGGCGTTTTCTACAACATTGTCGCTGTAGCGGCTGTCGTGCTCAAAGCTGGCGTAGGTGTTGACAAACCGCTTGTCGCCGTCCTTGAACTCGTACAGCGCCTTGGGGTTGCCCTCCCAGAACAGGTGGATGCCGTCCCCGAAGCACTCAAAGCTGCGCACGGCCTTGCGGCTGACGACGTCGGCGGCCAGCACACCCTGCACGCCGCCCTTGTGGCGCAGCAGCAGCGTCACGCAGTCGGGGTAGGGGAGCCCTAAGTCGCTGATCGTGTCCTTCTGCACGGTCACGCTCTCCACATCGCCGAAGGCGTCCAGCAGCCACGGCAGGTCGATGCCGAAGATCTCGCGCACACCGCCGGTGCGGGCGTTGCCGACGAAGAAGTTTTTATAATTCTCCCACGGGTGCCAGTCGGGCAGATACTGCCCGATGTGGTAGATGTAGTGTACGGGCTTGCCAAATTCCGCGACCTGCTGTTTAATATACTGTGTCTCGCGGCGGTACAGCATCGTGGAGGACAAAAACAACGGCAGTTTTTTGGCCGCGGCCTTGGCCATATTCTCCCGGTAGCCGTCGCTGACCAGATTCAGCTCGGTAAAGACGGGCAGGTCGTTGTCCAGCAGCTCGCCGATGACCGCCGCGTGGGCCAGCGGCGCGGTGCAGACCAGCGCGGCGTCGGGGTGCTCGGCGGCGACGGCCTCGCCGATGGTGGCATAGGCTGCGTCCGCCAGACCCAGCCGGAGGGCCTCGTCGCGGCGGCTCTCGGCGGTGTCCACGCCGACGATCTGAATAGCCGCGTCAATGCCTTTGGTCAGCCGGGCGCGGCGTTTGCCCATGCTGCCTAAACCGACGATGAGAAGTTTCATACCAAAACGCTCCTTTGCGGGTCAAATTCCGGCACAGGGCCGTCATAAAAGATTTTAGGTCTTGCAAAATCAAATTTTGCCAGCACAGCGCAGATTTTTTCGCTGGTCTCGCCGCCGTTATACGGGCTGACGGCGCCGGCCGCCACGGGGGCAAACGCCGGGGACAGCGCCCTGCGCAGCGCGGCCTCGATGGCCGGCTCGTCGGCGTCGCAGCAGAGCACGTTCGCGCAGATGGCGCGCCCGGCCTGCCGTCTGCCGATGTTGACCGTCGGCACCTTAAAGGTGGGCGTCTCGACGACACCGGACGACGAGTTGCCCGCCACGAGCGCCGCGCAGGCCATGGCGGAGAGGTAGCGCCGCAGACCGAGGCTCTGCACAAATCCGGCGCGGTCCGGGTGGGCGGCGGCGAACGTCTGCATCATGGCGGTGCAGACCTGCCCGCCCGCGTCGGCGTTCGACCCGGTGATGAGCCAGAACACGCCGTCCACGGCGGCCATAGCGTCACACAGCGCCTGCACCTGCACAGCGGGGGAGCCTGCGTCGGGGGCGGTCTCGGGGTGGTAGGTCACGAGCGCGAAGGGCTGCATGAGGTCAAACCCAGTCGATTTGCACAATTCCTTACGGCTCATTTTGGGCAGAGTGCGGATGTTTTCATCCCCCAGCCCGCCGACGCAGAACACGGTGTCGGGCGCTTCGCCCATCCGCACAAGCCGCGCGGCGCTGTCGGCGCAGGACGGAAAGTGTACCGCCGCCATTTTGCTGATGCAGTGGCGGTAGTATTCGTCCGCCGCGCCTAAGGTCACGTCGCCGCCCGAGATATGGGCAATCGGGATATGCCGCGCCGCTGCCGCAGCGGCCACGGCGAAGATTTCAAACCGGTCCCCCAGCAGCAGCACGGCGTCCGGGCGGTGGGCGGCAAAGTGGTTGTCGAAAATTTCTATCGTGCGTGCGATGGTTTTAGCGACGGGCTCATCGGCGTTGTCGGTGAAGATCGGCAGTCTTGCCGCGATGGGCAGGCCGTCGGCTTCGATTTCATGCACGGTCTCGCCCAGACGCGGGCAGAGGTGCGCCCCGGTCACGACGAGCTGCAAGTCCAGCACATCGGACGCCGCGATTTTCTGCACCACCGGGCGCAGCAGGCCATATTCCGCCCGCGTGGCGGTAACGACGGTGATGGTACGCATGGTTATGCTTCTCGCTTTCTTTTTTAACGGCAGTCTCCCGGAAGGTCGCTTTCTTTTGGCAGCAAAAGAAAGCTCGCAAAGAAAACTGCCGCTGTTTCGACGCAGCGGACCCGCGACTTAGGGGCTGCACGCCCCTAAGAA
>OGMK01001096.1_pt1 | contig 15411 bp, 10 predicted proteins | sample 1573151 | NCBI WGS metagenome assembly OGMK01 (sample SAMEA2581887, study PRJEB24529) | metagenome | biome: Human gut stool | place: China | collected 2011
AAGTAAGCGTTGTAAGCCCAATAACTAGTAAAAATAGCGGTAATATGCGAAGCTTATAAATAGTCATTTTATATTTTTTGCTCGCAAATATACGCTATTTTTTTATACGTTCTATGCTTTGCTTTATTTTCTGGCTCATACTTTGGGGCTATTCCAAAATATTCTCTGGTATTTCAGGATAGGTATTTAATATACCTATTATGGTATAATCTGTATTGTCAATTGTTGTTTTTAGTGTGGGTACTATTGTATGTTCACTTCTGGAAAGAGCTTTTTCTACAAGTTCTTTCCAATCTACACCTAGAAATTTTGATATAAGATTTAGAACGGCATTTGCACTCGTAACTCCATCGTATAGTTCAAATCTTAATTTGTGAGGGGTGGGAGGAACTGTTGCATCGCTGAAATTTCCTTGTTCGTCAGATGCATAGTTTAGTGTTAAATAAGGTATGGCGTATGTAGGAGACGAGTTGCCGGAACCGCTTTCTAACTTGGTGAAAAAATCGTATGTTCCTTTTGCTATTGGAATACGAGATATTTCGTCTCTAGACTCAATATAACGGAAAAAATAGCAATCTTTAGCTTCATTGTTAATAAGATAAACTACAGTGCCATTAGAAAGTGCCGGATGATTACTTTTTTTTATAGCGTATGCCAAATAACTGTCTGTAATTTTAATTCTTAAATCAACCGTTTCGTTGGTGATATTATCTTTTACTTTCACCTTTGTTTCTCCTTTCTTTTTTGGGGTGACCCTTAAGCTTCCCATTCCTATCGAACTGGACAAATCTACATCTATATTTAAAATGTCAGTTTTTTCTACAGTTACGGTGTAGTCCCTGTTTCCACCTGTGATGGTGATATTGGTTGTTCCTAACAAAGGTCGTTCGTAATACTCTTTTTCGAAGGATAAAGAATATATCTTTTTTTCATCGTTATTTCCACAGCTAAAAAAGATAATTGTATAGAGAAATGACAGTAGTGCTCCAGGTAAATGTTTTGTCTTCATGATTATTCTGTTTTATAGTTTTGCAGGAGAGATATAATCTTATAAGTTCCTGTGTTGATGTTGGAGACAAATATAAAGATTTTATCAATATGTTGAAGTAAATAGTATATTTATTTCCTGTCCTCCAGCTATTTTTATACATTTGTAGCGGTTTATAAAAAATAGGCCACTTTCCCACTAAACATAACACACATGAAAACAGATTTCGATTACAATTCTATGCCCGTTAGCTTCGCTCATTGCTTGAATGGACATTGTTTGCGTGCGGACAAATGTCTGCGACGACAAGTAACTCTCCGAATGCCGAAAGAGCGGGCTGCTGTAATGGTTATTAATCCCGAACATGTCACCTCCGATGGTGAAGACTGTACTTACTTTATTGATGAAAAGCCGGTGTTGTTTGCACGGGGAATGAAACATTTGCTGGACCGGGTGCCGCTTGCTGATGCCACCGTTATCAAGCGACAGATGATAGCCTACTTCGGCAAAACGATCTATTATCGTTGTTGCAATAAAGAACGGTTGATTAAGCCAAAGGAACAAAAGTATATACAAGAACTTTTTCGAAAGAGGGGAGTTACAGAAACGCCTCAATATGATGAATATATCGAATACTATGATCTTGGGTAAGTATATCCGTTAGTCCCGGTAGTTCCATATATTGTGGGAAAGTATTCTCTTATATTATGGGAATTTATTCCCGCAAAATGAGGGAATAAATTCTCTCCAGCTAGGGAATCTTTTCCCACAATATGTGGGACTACCGGGGGCTGTAATACCCTGATAATAGTTGGCTGCCTTTTTTTTATCTTCGGGTTGGGTTGACATTTATTATGTAGGTATTATATAGCAGTTCCGGTATGAGAAATGCATGATGAAAGTATGAGAAATACCGGTTTTTTGTGACATTTCAGGCAAAATACTATGAGAAACACCTTTTTGAAAAGTATTTCTCATAGTGTTATTGCTTTGAATTACAGATGATTATCCTATAAAGTATGAGAATATGAGAAATGATTTCGCAAAATCATTTCTAGTGCCCTAAGCGGAGCTGACCGAAATAGGCGACATTCCGGGATTATTGTAACTGTATACAAAGAATGAGCGATATGGCTTCACGACTTATTACATATTTTGTGTAACACATTTTATGTAACATAAAGAACGTAATAAATCCGGAATATTCAAAGAAGATTTATTCGAGTTATATTATAAAAAACAAACGCTGATGAGAACAAGTAATCATTCTTTTCTCATCAGCGTATATTATGTCGGATCACAACTATTTCTTATCTTTTTTCTCGTCAGCTTTTGTTGCAGGCTTTTCCTCCGTTTTGCTTTCCGGATTGATAATACCTTTCACTGTTTCACCGATAGGCAATTTATCCAATACACCGAGACTTGGAGCTACCGTTTTCACCAATGTGTTTAGGAAATTGCTAGTTCCACCGTTTCCTCCGTCGAATACAGTGATATTTCCTAAGTTCATGTGTTCGAACGCCTTTACCTGTTCGCCGGCGATTTCCTTCCACTGGTCTACCATCTTATATTGGATAGCGATAGCCGGATTCGATTCGGCCGCTCTTACCATTGCTTCGAAACCTTCCGCTTCCGCAAGTAATGATTTCTTCTTACCTTCCGCTTCGGCTTCCAGTTTCAATTGGATAGCTTTTGCTTCCGCTTCGGCTTGTGCTAAAGTAGCCTTTGCGCGTGCTTCCGCTTCGCGGGTAATCTTTTCAGCGATGGCATTTGCCTGAAGGATAGCTTCCTGTCTGGCGATTTCCGCAGGAACAATCTTTTCAGCCTTCAATGAAGATTCCACTTTTCGTGCCTTAGCTTCTTCCACTTCTTTTTGCGCAATTTCGCGTGCAGTCTGTACGGCAGCTTCCGATTTCGCGGCAGCTTCACCGGCTTGCTTGTCGGCGTTAGCCTGTGTCACGGCTAGTTCGGAATTTGATAGAGCCACCTCTTTCTGTGCGTCATTTCGTCCGATGGCAGCTTTCTTTGCAGCTTCCGCCTGTTTGATTTCCATGTCGGAATTCAGTTCGGCAACGCGGCTTTCCTTTTCGGTATTTGCCTGCTCGATTCGGATATTCTTTTCAGCTTCAGCCTTTGCTACTTGCGATTCTTTTTCCGCGTTGGCGATGGCTACTTGCGAGATTCTGTCCTTATCCGCATTTGCAACAGAGATTTCCTGTTGTTTCTTCGTTTCTGCAATAGCGATATCCTGGTCTTTGCGGGTTTCCGCAACTTTAGTTTCGCGTTCTTTAATCTGATTGGCAATTTTGATAGCACCCAGCTTTTCCTGTTCTTCGATGTTAGCCTGTGCTTCGTTCAGTGCTTTACTTTCAGCTTCCTTACCTAAGTTGACAATGTAGTTGGCAGCGTCGCGAATATCACTGATGTTGATGTTCATCAGATACAAACCGAATTTGCGAAGTTCGGTATCGATGTTATCTTTCACTTTAGCCAGGAACTTATCACGGTCTGAATTTAATTCTTCGATAGTCATATCGGCGATCACCATACGCATCTGACCATATACAACATCAGTAATTAAGTTCTGCTTGTCATCCATCGTTAAGCCCAGCATACGTTCAGCAGCATTTTGCATCACTTCAGGATCGGTGCTGATAGCTACAGTGATTGTAGTCGGCACATCTACACGAATGTTTTGAGCGGATAGCGCGCCGGTCAGTTTACATTCGATTTGCATTGGTTTCATGGAAAGGAATTCGTATCCTTGGATAATCGGCCATACAAAAGCAGCTCCACCATGATATAGCTTTGCCGATTTCTTATCCCCTCCCGTTTTACCATATACAACGAGGACTTCATCACTCTTACATTTACGGTAACGCGAAAGGATACCAATAAAAGTGAGTAGGATGACTGCCACTAATATAGCAGCCATGATTAACATTTCTTGTGTCATAAAATTGTGTATTTGAATAATTATTGAATGAATAGTGTTCCGTCTTTGTAACTGGTGATAATCGTTCTGTCGCCAGTCTGATATGTTTTTCCGGATTCGGAGATGACGTCTACTTCGCGCATGGCTCCGTCCCGGGTGGTCTGTACAGTATATTTGCTGTCGCTTTGTTTGAAATAGATCACACATTCCCGTCCCACAAGCTGATCGGTTTGCTCGTTGTGGTTCACTTGTTGCAGTTGGTATGCTTTTTTATAGAGGAACCAGACGGCAAAAACAAAGAAAAGACCCACTAGAATACCGATTATGTAACTTTGAATTTCCGTGTTTCCCGCCAGATACATGTACCATCCGAATCCAATTCCGAAATGGGTAAGTCCTTTAAAAGAAACTACACTACTGATATCAGCATCCATGTCTACATCTGCATCTATATCTCCGAAAAAGATGGATAATACGAATTGGATAAGAAAGATGCCTGTCGTGACGAGGGCGATGATGAGGAAAATGGTACTACTCATAATTGTGGGGTATTAGTAAATCATGATTATTTTGTTCTGTAAATATACAGGTTTATGTGAATTATACAAAGATAAATGAGATAAAATGATTAATTTTGCGCGCGAAAACCCTAAAATGAGGAATTAGCGTGCAAAGGTATTTTATTTATTTGGCTTACGACGGGACCAACTATCATGGTTGGCAAATTCAACCGAATGGGATTAGTGTGCAGGAATGTCTGATGAAAGCATTGTCTACCTTTCTGCGTCGCGAAATTGAAGTAATAGGGGCAGGTCGGACAGATGCCGGGGTACATGCTTCCCTGATGGTTGCTCATTTTGACTTCGATGAGCCGTTGGATGAAATATCAGTTGCCGATAAATTAAACCGTCTGTTGCCTCCCGATATTTCCATTTATCGTGTTTGCCGGGTCCGGCCGGATGCGCATGCCCGCTTTGATGCGACTGCGCGAACTTACAAGTATTATGTAACGACATCGAAATATCCTTTTAACCGGCAATATCGTTGGCGAGTTTATAATCAGTTGGATTATGCACTTATGAACGAAGCTGCACGTACCCTTTTCGAGTATACTGACTTTACGAGCTTCAGCAAACTTCATACAGATGTAAAGACCAATATCTGCCATATCACTCATGCCGAATGGACGCAGGAAGATGATGCTACTTGGGTGTTTACCATCCGTGCCGACCGTTTCCTGCGAAATATGGTGCGAGCTATCGTAGGTACGCTGATTGAAGTGGGACGAGGGAAACTTACTGTTGAAGGCTTCCGGCGGGTTATCGAACAACAAGACCGTTGCAAAGCCGGAACATCTGCTCCGGGGCAAGCCCTGTTTCTGGTAAATGTGGAATATCCCGAAAGTATATTTGAATAATAAATAATAAATATTCTCATGTGGTTATTATTAGCATTTCTCTCGGCTACTTTGCTGGGCTTTTATGATGTATTCAAGAAGAAATCGTTGAAAGATAATGCGGTACTTCCCGTTTTGTTTCTAAATACATTTTTTTCCAGTCTCATCTTTCTGCCATTTATCTTGATATCCGTATATAAACCGGACTTGTTGGGAGGAACGATATTTAATGTTCCCGTTGTTGGCTGGGAACAGCATAAATATATCATCATCAAGTCGTTCATCGTGTTGTCTTCGTGGATATTCGGATATTTCGGAATGAAACATCTGCCTTTAACCATAGTAGGACCTATCAACGCCACCCGTCCGGTGATGGTGCTTGTGGGAGCGATGCTGGTATTTGGCGAACGGTTGAATCTCTATCAATGGATCGGGGTAATGCTGGCCATTGTTTCTTTCTTTATGTTAAGTCGTTCGGGGAAGAAAGAAGGAATTGATTTTAAGCATAACAAATGGATATTCTTTATCGTGCTGGCTGCCATTACAGGTGCTATCAGCGGATTGTATGATAAATATCTGATGAAATCTCTGAATCCGATGCTGGTACAATCCTGGTATAATGTTTATCAAGTGTTTATTATGTGTCCTATTCTGTTATTGCTTTGGTGGCCTAAAAGAAAGTCTACCACCCCGTTTCGCTGGGACTGGACGATTATCCTGATTTCTATCTTCCTTTCGGCTGCCGATTTCGTTTACTTTTACGCATTGAGCTATGACGATTCCATGATTTCCATTGTTTCGATGGTCCGTCGGGGAAGTGTAGTAGTCTCTTTCACTTTCGGTGCACTTCTCTTCCGTGAAAAGAATTTAAAAAGCAAAGCGATTGACCTTATACTGGTGTTAATCGGAATGATATTCTTATATTTGGGGTCTAAAAATTAAAACAGTTACACAAAATCTGTTTGTCACAGGTTAAATAAGATAGATATGAAAATAAATAAATTTGTAATCACTATATTCTTTTCTGCTGTCGGACTCTTTGCTTCGACCGCTCTTTGGGCACAAGAAGCCAAAACGCTGTTTGTGAATATGCCGGATTCTCTAAGCCCGTTACTAACCAAAGTAAACCGGGAAGATTGTATTGACTTTCTGGAAAGTAAGATGAAAGCGCAAGTAGAGAATCGTTTCGGCAAGAAGTCGGAGATGACTGATCTAAGTAAAGATTATATCCGTATGCAGATGTCTTCTCAATCTACCTGGCAGATGAAAGTGTTGGCTTTGAATGACTCGACGAACGTGATCTGTACAGTCTCTACAGCTTGTGCACCTGCCTGCGACAGCAGCATCCGTTTCTATACAGATGACTGGAAACCGCTTACAGCATCTCTCTTTATTACCCTTCCTGTGATGGGCGACTTTTTGAATACGCCGGATTCAGCAGGTGTTTATGAGTTTGACGAGGCACGCCGTTCGGCAGATATATTATTGATGAAAGCCGATTTTAATAAAGAAAATACAGAATTGACTGTTACATTAGCTACTCCCGACTATATGTCAAAGGAGACGGCAGAGAAACTGAAACCATTTCTCCGTCGTCCTATTGTCTATTATTGGAAGACTGGAGCATTTGTTAAATTGAAAACAGAGGATTAAAAATTGAGAAATAGGGATTATTCAATAATATCCCTGATTAAAGATTTCAAAAAAAGGGGCTGGCTAACAAGTCTCTCATTAATCATTTCACCCGCGCTACAGATAGTTATAGCGCGGGTGATTTTCAATATTTAAAGCTCGCTAGACAGTTCCTTATATTTTTAATTTTGAGAATATCTCAAAATAGCTGCACCACAGCGTAGCTTATTTTTCAATTTAACAAGCATTCGTTGATAAATGCGATCATTTCCGGTGTGTTGGCTTCCACACTTTGAAGCAGTTTGAATTGTGCTTTAGTACGAACCAAATTATGCTCCGGATATTTGATTTTATAATAAGTATCTCCATTGATATAGTCTGCCAAGAACCGTACACACTGCATGTATGGGAATAAAGCGGCTGCATAAGGGAGATTCTCTATCTCAATTGGAGTCAGGAATGATTTGGCTCCTTTCAGATAGCCTTTGGTAAACGCTTTGAATATTTCCATATTGAAGTTTACACGATCAAGGTCTTTATCATCCTCATCACCCGTGTTGGCGCCTGTACGAAGGAAATCGCCATAATCGGAGAAGACAAAGCTGGGCATTACCGTATCCAGGTCGATGACACAAAGCACTTTGCCATCCTCGTCGAACATCATGTTATTCACTTTCGTATCGCAGTGGCAAACACGTTTGGGGAGTTTTCCTTCACGATATAAACGTTCTGCTTTACACATTTCATCTGCACGCTTCTCTATTTCGTCCAGATAGTATTTCACTTCCGATACCCGTCCGGCAGCATCTTTCGCAACAGCTTCACGCAATTGTTTGAGGCGGAACTCCATATTGTGGAAGTCAGGTATGGTTTCACCCAATGTTTCCGGAATATCGGCCAACATAGCCTGGAAGTTACCAAAAGCTTCTCCAGCATAATTTGAATATTCGGGATTCACCGTCTCATACGTTTTGGCGCGTGGGATGAATACCATCACACGCCAGTAGCTATCACCGTCGAACCAATATGCTTTACCCTCTTCTGTTTCGAGGAAACTCAAAACCTTGCGCTCTATATCCGATTCTCCTGCCTCCGTTAGTTTCTTGCGAATATGATTGGTGACAGCGGTAATATTGGATTGAAGCATCTCTACATTCTGAAAAATGGCATGATTGATGCGTTGCAAAACGTAGTCGGGAGCATCTGCTTCTTTGGTGTTTACTTTGTAAGTGTCGTTAATAAGTCCTGTACCCAAAGGTTTGATTTCTTCTATCGTACCTTGGACTTTAAAATTAGCTACAATGCTAGATAAATCTTTCATGGGTTTTTTCTTTAAAAATTTATACTAAGGTTATCGATAATCGTATTTAGCCGCCTCGTTGGCCTGATTAGCCGAGCGAACAGGTACTAATGTGAAGCCCCAATGGTAATCACGATTAGCCGGGATTTGGTGGAAAGGTTCCGGGCGTGCACCCCAACTGTCATATCCGCCTACACCTTGTTGCTTCATGTCCACACAAACCTCTACGAAATCTCTTGGAACGATGTCATTAACATGATGCATTCTCCGCAATACATTACGGGCGGCATTCTCATCATGATTGGCTACTTCTTCCGGGCTAAAGTTATTCCATTGGTAAGGGTGGGGCAGAGCCTCTTCAGAGTCAAAGTCTTCGATAGAGTTGCGCAAGGCATTGAAACCGATCGTACTGTCGGCTACCAAAACCAGGCCATTTCCTTTGGCGGGAGATAAAGCGATCCAACGGGTATCGGTGTGATGCCCGTTTTCCTGTGGACGTACATAGTTGAAGTACATTTTATCTGCTGTTGTCTTATATACGCCAACGAGGGTTCCATGATTACGGTCGATATAGTTCTCTTCCGGACCACGGCCAAAGTATTGTACATTGTTCATCTGTGCCGGCAAGCGGAAACGAACACCGATACGGGGAACTTCCAGTTTGGAAGCGGCCTTGCGGGCAGCGTCACTTCCGGGAGTAAACGTAGCCATGCGGGTAGCTTCGGAAACTTCAGTTTCTGTTGCCTGCATATCTGTTGACGTGAATTTGGCATTTACATTGACTACTCCGTTCGGATAGATTTTGTATGTGACAACATACAAGTTGCCGGCAGCCAATAAGTAGGTCACATGTAAGGAAACTACCTTATTCTCTGTTGTCATGGTTGCATCCGTTACGTGGAAGTTTTTGCTTGATTGCTTCCATACCTGTAAACGTTTAGGAGCGCCATTACCATAATCATTATCATTAGGAGCACGCCAGAAGTTAGGCTGAATACCAAATCCGTCTTTGAAATATTCTGTGCCGTCCACTTTATACGAGGTAACTAATCCGCTATTCTTGTTGAATACAAAATTCACTTTGGAAGAAGAAACGATTAGCTCATCTCCTTGAGTCGTTGTTTTCAGTGCCGGACCGTTTGCTTTATAAATAGCTTTCTCTGCCTGGATAGGAAGCTGGAACTGGTCGTATGCTATTTCATATCCTGTTGGAATCAACGGTTCAGGTTCTGTGGTTGTCACGCTGAAGTTTACAAAATATTCCACTCCCGGTTGGGCTTTCAAGCCGTTTACCGGTACGGTGAATTCTTTGGATGCCTGCGGAGCAATATCCAAAGATATTTTTCCACCTTTTATAGTCTTTCCGTTAGCGAGTACGTTATAGTGAATCTGATACTTTTTCAGATTGGTGAAATAGAAACGGTTGGTGATTTTGAATATACCGGCAGCGGCATCTACTGCCTCAAAGCCTACATTCTGATGTACATATTTCACTTCAGCCATTGCCGGATGCGGACCACGATCCGGATTGACAAGACCGTTGCAGAGGAAGTTGCCATCGCTCGGCGCGTCTACACCGAAGTCACCTCCGTAAGCCCAGTATTCTCTTCCATTCTCATCTTTCTGGAGAAGACCTTGGTCTACCCAGTCCCAGATATATCCACCCTGTAGGTTCGGATATTTGTAAATCGCCTGCCATTGTCCCCACAGGTTTCCGGTGGAGTTTCCCATTGCGTGCGCATATTCGGAAGGAGCTACAGGACGGTCGCTGCCGTTCTTTCCTGTATTTTCCAGCCAGTCGGCACCTGGATATTGCGGAACATACATATCGGAGTTCCATTCCCATTGAGCACGCTCATAGTTGACAGGGCGATTCATCAGCTCTTTGTCAGCCTCTTTCAGCCACAAGTAAGTCTGATAGAAATTATATCCGTTTCCGGCTTCATTTCCCAACGACCAGAAGGTGACGCTCGGATAGTTCTTGTTGCGTTCGAACATATTGATGGTACGGTCCATGTGTGGTTTCAGCCATTCGGGGTTGTTACCCAATGAACCGCCCTTTCGAAGATCGTAATACATTCCGTGGCTTTCGACATTGGCTTCATCGTACACATAAAGACCGTATTCATCGCAAAGTTCGTAGAAACGGCGGTCTTGCGGATAGTGGCAAAGGCGTACGCTGTTCAGGTTATGTTGCTTCATAAGCTCGAAGTCACGACGCATTAACTCTTCTGTTACATAATGACCTGTTGACGGGTTGTGTTCGTGGATATTTACCCCTTTCAGTTTTAGTGGCTGACCATTGATGAACAGGCAAACGTATGGTTTTCCGTTAGCAGCTTTTTGTTCGATAGGTTTGATTTCAATACGGCGGAATCCTACATTAAAAGGAATAATCTCATTTATTTTGCCATTCTCTTTGACGGTCATCAGCAGTTTGTACAGATTCGGATGTTCGGATGTCCATGTATTGACATCTGCCAGCTTCTGATCGAAAGAAAGTGTACGTACTTCGTCCGATGGGATATAGGCGGTCTTCTCTTCAGTAGAGATTACTTTTCCCTGTGCATCCAATAGCTCATAAACTAATGTGAGATTAGTTGCTGCCTTCTCGTGATTTCTCAAATCGACATTCAAGCTGAAGATTCCATTCTTGTAGCTGTCATCCAGGGTAGACTTCACCCGGAAATCTTTGAGGGCTGCTTTAGGTTGTGAATACAGATAAACATCGCGTTCAATACCGCTCATGCGCCAGAAATCCTGACATTCCAGATAGGAACCAGTGCTCCAGCGGAAGATTTTAACGGTAAGCACGTTCTTGCCGGGCTTCACATAGTTGTTAATAAGAAACTCTGCCGGATTTTTGGAGTCTTCGCTATATCCAACTTCTTGCCCGTTGATATATACATATACGCCGGACTTGGCTCCTGCCAGATGCAGGTAGATATCCCGTCCGTCCCAATCTGTCGGAATATCAATATCCCGACGGTAAACTCCCACCGGATTCGCTTCGGGAAGAGCCGGAGGTTGCGGATTGCGTGGCTTGAATTCATAACCATGATTGGTGTAGATGGCTATTCCGTGTCCTTGTACTTCCCAGTTACCGGGTACCTGAATATCATTCCACGAATCTGTATTCGTATTCGGGTCAGTAATGTTGTCGGGAAGCTTTTTATGAGAGTCTACAAAGTAGAATTTCCAGGTTCCGTTCAGCAAACGGTAATACTTGCTCCGTTCGAACTTGCCACTCAAGGCATCAGCGCGATTGTTGTATGTCATAAAAGAAGTGCGTGGATACTCTTTGTTGACTTCAACTACCTGCACATCCTGCCAATAGGGTTTCACGGCTTTTTCAGCCATTACATTAAATGTTGTCAGGGAAAATATTCCCATGAAAATGCCTGTTAATAAATTGGGGGTTGGTCGAAATTTCATGTTTCTCAATATTGGTTTTTCATTTCTTTTTTATTTAACTTTAATATGATCGAATCCTTCTCCATAAACTCCGATGACAGCACTTTGTGACACAAATGCATTCGGGTCTATATCTTTAATCAACCGGAAGATGATAGGCGATTCCCTCTTCTTGGCTAATACGAACATCATCTTTACTTCTCGTCCTGTATAAAAGCCGGTTGCATTGATAATCGTAACTCCCCGGTGTGGATATTCGTTGATATGCCGTCCTATTTCTTCATATTTATTGGATATGATAAAGAACTGTACGGATTGGCGGGCACTATTCACTACCTGGTCGAGAACGAAGCTACAAATATAAAGAGTAACAAACCCATATACCACTTTTTCCCAGTCTTTTAAGACAAAATAACTGGAAGAAATAATAATCATATCGCAGATGAGTACGACTCTTCCTAATGTGATGTCCCGGTATTTGTTGATGATGGCTGCGATAATATCCGTGCCTCCTGTGCTTCCGTTTGCCGAAAAAGCAACCCCTATACCACCTCCACAGAAGGATGCTCCAATGACACATGCCATAAAGGGCTGGTCGTGAAGGAGTCCGAAACCTGCTGTCAGCTTTTGAATGACGGACAGAAAGAAGGTGAGGGTAAATACTCCAAAAATAGTTTTAATGCAAAACTTCATCCCCAGCAATTTGAGGGCCAGTAGCAATAAAAAGAAGTTGATGCTGAAGTACGTATACTGTACGGGAAAACCCGTAGCCCAATATACAATAGAAGCAATACCCGGTACTCCCCCGGTAGTGATATCGTTCGGAAGTAGAAAAACGGTCCAACCGATGCCATACAAAATCATGCCGATGGCAATCATTACATAATCTCTGGCTTCACGGATAATGCTTTGCTTAGAAGGTTTTGGAATAGCTGTTTTCATAAAAGTGATTATGATAATCTATAAAATGTTCAAACACGAACCCATGAATAATCCGGCTTTGGGGGAGAAGCCGGATTGGTTCATTATGTTCGTGCTAAAAGGATATATTCAGTTTTATTTTGCAAAAGCGTGACGATAGCCTTGTACTTTATTCCATCCGCCACGAGTGAAATCGGGGACTTCTACCGGAGCAGAATTGTTTTCGATGGAAAGTCTGGTAAGTTCGGCCATGCAACACCACTCTGCCAGGTCATAAACGTCCATATCTAATGGTAATCCATTTTGCAGGCAATATGCCAGACGGTAGTCCATGATAAAGTCCATACCACCGTGGCCGCCTACTTTCTTGGCAGTTTCTTCCAACTCTATGTGAATCGGATCTTTATATTTGTCCATCAAGGCTTTCTTTACATTTTCGGGTACAGAGCCATGTGCATTCAGATTTTCATGATTAGGCACATCTTTAGAATCAACTTGTGTAGGTCGCAGGCAATATTCTTCAATCGGATATTTGCTTGCATAGCCATCGGCTCCCACTATCTGGTACATGCGGCTGTATGGGCGGGGGGTCATTACATTGTGCTGGATCAGCATCGTTTTGCCATTTTCTGTGCGAATCAAGGTCGAAGTCTGGTCACCATTCTGGAAGTCGGTCACTTCTTCTCCTGTTTGTTTTTTAATGTAAGCCGGTCCGTTGACAGCTTTCGTATCCATAGATACCAATGTTTTCATACGGTCGCCACGGTGGATGTTAAGTACCTGACAAGCGGGGCCCATACCGTGAGTCGCATATACGTCACCGCGATGCAGGTGATTATAATCCATTCGCCAGTTGTTCCAGTATTCAGGCCAGAAATCTTCCAGGTTGTGGATATATGAACCTTCTACATGAAGCACTTCTCCGAATACGCCCTGTTGTGCCATATTTAAAGAAGTCAGTTCAAAGAAGTCATATACACAGTTTTCGAGCTGCATACAATGCTTGCGGGTCTTTTCAGAAGTGTTGATTAACTGCCAGATTTCATCCAATGTCATAGCGGCAGGAACTTCGATGGCTACATGCTTGCCATGTTCCATGGCATAGACGCCCATTGCAGCATGATGCTTCCAGTCTGTAGCTATGTATACAAGATCAATATCATCCCGCTCGCAAAGTTTTTTCCATGCATCTTCCTCTCCGCTGTAAGAAGCAGCAGCAGGGAGTCCGGCATTCTTCAAAATTTCTTGTGATTTTTCAACACGTTCGGGAAGCAGGTCGCATAACGCTACAATCTTAGTTCCCGGAATATGAGTCCAGCGTGCTACGGCGCCGGGACCACGCATTCCTAAGCCGATGAAACCGACACGTACGGTATCAATTTTAGGAGTAACGAGTTGGATTACATCTTCTTGTCCGGTAGGGCGGGCAGGAGTTTCTACTTTGATAGGAGTAAAGGCTTCCGGAGCCTTTGGTTGTTGAGTACAACTGGTGTGCCAAGTTAACAAAGCCAAGCCGATAGCAGTGGCTGTGAGTAGTTTCTTCATCATATTTTAAGTTTTTAATAGGGGTTATTCGCTGTTTTTCATTTACGTGTCAAAAATAGTAATTAATTAGCCAATTATTTATATTTATAACTGATATTTTCATCATAAACTTCTATTATGAGGTAGAAAATGATTCAAACTTTTTCTACCTGATTTTGTATAGTCTTGTGTATCGACAAATACATATAAAAGACAGGCCATTAGAAGGTCTTTCCTAAAAAGAAGTGGTCTTTTTAGAATTGCTTAACGTTTACTGCTCCTGTTGGGGTAAACTACCTACTTCGTCTGTACTTCTGATAGAACCTAGTATTTGTATTTTTTCCAGGCTCCCCTGGTGAAATCCGGTATTTCTACTGCCATGCTCTTATTCAGTACAGATTTTTCACTTAGTTCTGTGATACACGACCATTCGGCTGCATCGTATACATCCATATCCAGTGGAAGCCCGTTGCGCAGACAATGAATAAGGCGGTAATCCATAACATAATTCATTTCATTGGGTAGGCCTCTGCGATGTGCTTCTTCGCCAATGGTTGCGCTAAAAGGATGTTTATAGCGTGCCATCATTTTTTCTAGCAGTTCTCCTTCAAGTGGAGTGTCTCCATTAGGATCTAGGGCGATACAGGGGACAGGGTATTTTTGGGCGAATCCCAGTGTGCCGCATACTGTTTGAAGGCGGCTGTAAGGACGTGGGGTGGATATGTCGTATTGAAGCATGATTGTCTTCCCTTTGAGCGTGTGGATAAGAGTGGTGTTTACGTCTCCCAATTGATATTTCTGGTGGGCTTCCGGTGAATATTCGCCGAATAGTCTGCGGGCATACTCGCTCATTCCTGCCTGATGAGTAGACATGGACACGAGATATTCCATTCTGTCACTGCGATGAATATCCAGTATCTGGCAGGCGGGGCCCAACCCATGAGTGGGATAAGGGTTGCCTGTATGTTCGATGCTGTATCTTTTTCCCCAATGGTTGTGATAGCCGCCTTCGCTCTCTTCGGCAAAGTACATTGAACGAAGATCGTGAATGTAGGCTCCTTCTACATGCATGATTTCTCCGAACAATCCTCGTTGGGCCATGTTGAGAGTCATTAGTGCAAAGGGATCATAACAACAATTTTCGAGCATGATGCAGTGTCGCCTGGTTTTTTCTGCAGTGTCTACCAATTGCCAACATTCTTCCACGCTCATAGCAGCCGGAACTTCAATAGCTACATGTTTATTGCATTCCATTGCGAAAGTTGCCATTGGAGTATGCATTAACCAGTCGGTGCAGATGA